>Ga0187893_10002666_pt1 | contig 38571 bp, 36 predicted proteins | sample MA1701074metaG_FD_139574 | JGI IMG/M metagenome (GOLD analysis project Ga0187893, IMG submission 139574) | White microbial mat communities from a basaltic lava cave in the Kipuka Kanohina Cave System on the Island of Hawaii, USA - MA170107-4 metaG ... | reverse complement strand
GGGCGCGGCGTAGGCCGGAGTCATCAGGCGCAGTCCGGTGCGCGTCTGGTCGACCGGCGCGTCGAGATCCGCGAGCTGCTTCGCGATGCCGAAATCGAGCAGCTTCACCGCGCCATCGCGTGCGACCAGGATGTTCGACGGCTTCAGGTCGCGATGAATCACCGCGTGCGAGTGCGCGTGCTGTACCGCGGCGCACACACTGCGGAACAGCTCGAGACGCCCCTCCAGGCTCGTCGCATGCACGCGGCAATAATCGGTGAGGGGTTCGCCGTCGACGTACTCCATCGCGAACCAGGGGGTTCCGTCCGCCAGCGTGTCGGCATCGTGCAGCTGCGCGATCGCCGGATGGCCGAGCTGGGCGAGCGTGCGCTGCTCGAGCCGGAAGCGATCGCGCCGCGCGGGCGAGAGCCAGGCATCCCGGAGCACCTTGATCGCGGCGACGCTGCCGAGATCGTCGCGCCGCGCGAGGTAGACGACGCCCATGCCGCCTTCGCCCAGCACGCGCAGCGCGCGATAGGGGCCGAACGCGACCGCGGGCAACCCGGCGGGCGCGGCGCGGAGCACCGCACCGGCGAGCTCCGCGAGTGGACGATCGACCGGAGCGGTCGCCGCATCGGCGCTCAGCAGCGCCAGAACGCTCGCGTGCAGCTCTTCGTCTGCGCCGCACGCGTCGCGCAGGAACTCGTCGCGCGCGTCCGGTGCACGCTCGACCGCGGCGTGAAACAGCTGCTGCGCGCGTTCCCAGCGCTCGCGATCCATCAGGTCTCCCCGCGCAGCGCGCTCGCGAGCCACGCGCGCGCCGCGCGCCAATCGCGCAGCAGTGTCGCCTCGGAGACCTCGAGCAGCGCGGCCGTCTCGGCGACGTCCATGCCGCCGAAGAAGCGGCATTCGATCAACGCCGCCTGTCGAGCGCTCAGCGACGCGAGCTTCGTGAGCGCCGCATCGAGCTCGAGCAGCTCCGACGCGCTCGTGAGCGCCGGCGTGCTCTCATCGAGCGTGACCGGCGCAAAGCCGGCGCCGCGCTTGTCGGCGTCGCGGCGCCGCGCGGCTTCGACGAGCACCTGCCGCATCGCGCGCGCCGCGATGCGCTTGAAGTGGAGCTGCGAGAGAGCGCGCGGCGGGGCGCTCGCGAGCTTCAGCCACGCCTCGTTCACGAGCACGGTCGGGCTCAGCGTCCCGCCCGCCTCGTGGCGCCGCACGCTCGCCGCCAGCCGGCGCAGCTCCTCGTAGGTGAGGCTGAACAGCGCGTCGAGCTCTGGGCGGCTTGCTTGCGGGATCTCGAGGTCGTCGCCGAGCCCGCTCCCCATGGTCCGCTCCGACTGCGCCGCGCCCTCGCCCCAAAAAAGTATGCCGCGAAATGACGGCTGCGGAGCGCGTTTTACGCAATGCGCAGTGAACGCCGCCTCGGCTCCTGGGCGGCGCACCGGAGGATCCATGGAGATCGAGAAGAGCCCGCTCCTCGCGCTCGACAAGCAGACCGTCGTCGGCTTCCTCAAGTCGACCGGCACGCGCGATCCGGACGTGCTCCACACGCAGCGCACGAAGCTCGTGTCGGCAGCGAAGTTCCCGAAGCTCGCCGGCACCTACGTGATGGTGATGGGCGGCCTTTGCACGCTGCTGATCGTGATGGCGCCGATTGGCATTCCGCTGCTCGCGTTCGGCTGGTGGATGCGCCGGCGCGGCGTCCGGAACCTCGAGGTCGTCGAGGAAGCGTGGTCGGAGTACGCCGGCTCACCGGCCTGACCGCGCGCCGCGTCCCCAACAACAGGCGGAGATCGCATGCACCTCAAACTCGCATCGATCGCGGGCCTCGGACTCGCGTGTGTGCTCGGCTGCGCGAACGCCGGGCAGGTTCTGAACGACGCGCTGGCGACGGCGTTGGCGGCTCCCGGGGCGCGAGGCAGCCTCATCCAGAACGGCGGCTTCGAGGCGCCGGTGGTCCCGAGCGGGCGCTACCAGCTCTTCGCGAGCGGCCAGTCGTTCGCCGGCTGGCAAGTGATCGGAGCGCCGCGCGGCAACGTGGCGCCGATCAGCGGCGCGTATCGGAACGCGGGGATCGTATTCAACGCCCACTCGAGCCTGCAGTGGCTCGACCTCACGGGGCTCTCGAACTCCGCGACCGGGGTGCAGCAGACGGTTCGCACGCGTGCCGGAGCTCGCTATGAGCTCTCCTTCTTTGTCGGCAACGTCTCCGGCGGCGGCTTCGGAACGACCAGCACCGTCGAGGTACTCATCGACCAGAGGTCGGCGGGCGCCTTTCGGAACGACGAGGTCCAGCGCGGAGCGCAGCACTGGCGGAGGATCGCGGTCCCGTTCACCGCCTCGTCCACTGCCACGACGATCGCGTTCCTCAATCGCGACGCGGCGAGCGACAACAGCAACGGCCTCGACGACGTCGCGCTGGTCGAGATCGCGGCCGGGAGCGCGCCGGCCTCGCTGAGCGGTGAGTACGCGTATCTCGGGCAGGGGCGCTGCTCGCTCACGCAGACGGGCGCGAACGTTCGGATGCTCTGCACCTGGCCGCCGGCCGGCCGCGGCCCGCACTACGAAATCCGCGGCTCGCTCGCCGGCCGCACGATCACGGGCGAGTGGTACTCGCTGTACGCCGACCAGGGCTGGTACCGCTACGTCGGCCGCGTTCAGCAAGACGGCAGCATCGAGCAGTCGCAGAGCGAGGACCCGATCCGCTCGAACATCCGCACGGCCGTGTTGAGTCGGCTGCCTTGACGGCCGCAACCTGCGGCACCGCAACGGAGGGAGGCTCATGAACCGGACACGTTTCGCAATGGCGCTGGTCGCGGCGCTCGGCGTCGCCGCGTGCGGCTCGGACGACGACGACATCGGTCTCCCCGATCCGAGCTCCGGCCGGCGCGGCGGAGAGGATCTCGCGAGCGCCGAAGAGGTCGCGGAGAACACGCGCGGCGACGTCGACTGCCCCGCGGACATCGACACGCCCGAGCGCGCGGACGGCGCTCCGGTCGACGACGTCGTCGGCGTGCGGCCCGGTCTCACCTATGACGAGGCGGTGAACGTCGTGCTGTGCACGCACGACATGCTGGTCGCGACCGCGGATGGGCGCGGCTTCAACATCCAGACCTACGGCCAGACGTTGCGACAAGGATTCGGCGCACGCTTCGCGGAGGCGGAGAAGTCGTCGCAAGAAATCATGAAGGAGATGCAGGAGGGCTTCATGGCGCGCAGTGGGAACGCGGTGACGCAGGACATGCTGCCGGGCCAGTCGAAGTGGTCCGTCACGACGATGGGGCTGCCGCAGCAGGAGCGGGTCATCAGCGTCGCGCGCGAGGAATGGTTCGCCGAGGGAAAGAACCCGACGCGAGATGCTGTCGCGAAGGCGTTGATCGAGAAGTACGGGACGCCTTCCCGCGACCTGACGACGAGCCAGCGGATGATTTGGTGGATCTATGACCCGCGCGGGCGCCTCGCGACCGAAACCTCGCCGCTCTACACGCAATGCGGCGGCATTTCGGATCCGGATGGCGGTACGAACTTCTCGCCCGATTGCGGCCTGGTCGTCCACGCGCAGATCGTGCCGATGCCGAGCAATCCCGATCTCGCGCAGTACATCCAGGTGGGCGTGATCGACCAGGCCGGCGGTTATCAGGCGATCACCGGCACGGAACGAGCGCTCGCAGCCGGCGACGCGGAGCGGCAGGCGCGCGAGACGCGCGAGGCCGCGGAGAACGCCGATGCGCCGCAGCTGTGATGGACCGCGCGCGCTGGCGCTTGGGCTCGCGCTGAGCGGAGCGCTCGCGTGCGGTGATGACCCCGGCGACTCCGCGGACGCGGCGGCGCCCGCGGCGGAGCACGCGAGCGCTTCCGACGCTCGGGAACCCGGCGAAGCCGCGCGAGGTTCGCCCGATCGCGCGCTGCGTGGCGCGCCGGCGCCGATCGACGGCCGAACCGGCGAGCTCGTGAATCCCGAACCGAGCGCGATGGTGCTGCTGTACTACGACATGGCGGGGATCGCGCCGCCGATCGAACGCTGGGTCGAGGCGGACTCGCGCGTCGCGTACGTGAAGCCGATCGAGAAGCCGGCCGCGCGCGAGATGGTGCGCTCAGAGCTCGAGGCCGCGATCGCGGCCGTGCGGAACGTCGGCGTGCTGCGCCTCTCGCTGGCGGCGAATCTCAGCGAGTACGACCCGAGCTACGGCGAGTTCACGCTGCGCGCGCTAGCCCCGAGCTCGGTGGTGAGCTTCGACGCGTTCCAACAGAAGGTGGAGCTGCGCTTCGGCAACGGCCTCGACGCGCAGACCTGGAAGGTGGCGCCCGAGAACTCGCAGCTCATCCGCGACACGTTGGGTCCGATCGGCTCGGCGACCGCCGACGTGCTGCTCGTGATCACCGGCGTCCAGCCGGCGCAGGGAGGCGGCAGCTTCACCGCGGACGTGGTCGAGTACGAGCTGCGCGACGACCGCAGCGGAAATCTGCTCGCACGCGTGCGCGTCGCGCGCTAAGCGCGAACACCACTCGCTACGGCTCGACGCCGCTCGCCTCGCTCTCCTCGCGGAGCGCCGTCAGCAGCTCGTGGCCGGCGAGGAACAGGCGCGAGAGCGGATGCCGCCCGCTCGCGAGCGCCGCGTGGCTCGCGCGCGCGCCGCGCACTCCACTGCGGGTGAGCACGAGCGGCTGTACTTCGCCGCGCGCGGGGCCGCGGCGTTCACGCGCGGGATGTCGCCGCCGCCGATCACGCCGCCGCCGACGCTCAGCAGCAGGTCCGCCGCGCCGTCGGCCTTCGCGATCACGATGCCGGCGCCGTTCTCGTAGCCAGTCTCCATCACGCATCGGCTGCCGGCGCGCGCGACTCGAGGCGCGGCGCTCCGGCCCGCCGCGATAGTGTCTGCAGCCTCGGAGGGCGCGAGCATGGCGGAGCTTCGCTTCGACGGGCGGGTGGCGATTGTTACGGGCGGCGGGCGCGGCCTCGGGCGCGCGTACGCGAAGCTGCTCGCGGCGCGCGGTGCGAGCGTGGTCGTCAACGACAACGGCGCCGCGCTCGACGGCAGCGGCGGCAGCGAGGAGCCCGCGAAGAGCGTCGTCGAGGAGATTCTCGCGGCCGGCGGAATCGCCGCGGCCGATACGCGCTCGGTCGCGACGGCAGAGAACGGCGAGGCGATCGTCGCGAGCGCGCTCGAGACGTTCGGCCGCGTCGACGTCGTCGTGAACAACGCCGGCATCCTGCGCGACAAGACGTTCCACAACATGACGGCCGAGATGTGGGACGCCGTGCACGGCGTCCACCTGCGCGGCGCGTTCAACGTCACGCGCCCCGCGTACCAGCGCATGCGCGCGCAGGGCTTCGGGCGGATCGTGATGACGTCGTCCCCGTCGGGCACTTACGGGAACTTCGGGCAGGCGAACTACTCCGCCGCGAAGATGGGGCTCGTCGGGCTCGCGCGAACGATCTCGATCGAGGGCGCGAAGTACGACGTGAAGGCGAACGTCGTCAGCCCGAACGCGGCGACGCGCATGACCGAGGGGCTGACCGGCGAGCTCGGCCCGCACATGGCGCCGGAGAAGGTCGCGCCGGTGGTCGCCTACCTGTGCCACGAATCGTGCACGCTCGCGGGCGAGATCCTGACGGCCGGCGCCGGGCGCATCGCGCGCGTGTTCGTCGGCGAGAGCGCGGGCGTCTTCCACCCGAGCGCGAGCATCGAGGACGTCGCCGCTTACTGCGCGCGCCTCGCGGACGACGCCGCATTCACGACGCCGCGCGGCGTCCCCGATGCGAGCGCGCTGATCGCGAAGGCGCTGGGCGCATGAGCCGCGCGGGCGCGCTCGAGGGCCGCGTCGCAATCATCACCGGCGGTGCGAGCGGGATGGGCCGCGCCTCGGTGGAGCGCTTCCTCGCCGAGGGCGCGAGCGTGATCGCCGCGGATCTGAACGAGGCGAAGGGCGCGGAGCTCGTCGCCGAACGTGCGCGCCGCGGCGACGCGAAGCGGCTGCGCTTCGTGCGCGCCGACGTCGCCGAGGAGCGCGACGTCGCGGCCCTCGTCGAGACGGCGCTCGCGGAGCTCGGGCGCCTCGACGTGATGTTCAACAACGCCGGCGTCGGCGGCGCGTTCGGACCCATTACGGAGACCGAGGTCTCCGCGTGGGACGAGACCTTCGCGATCGACACGCGCTCGGTGTTCCTCGGCATCAAGCACGCGGCGCGCGCGATGATCGCCGGTGGCCGCGGCGGCTCGATCATCAACACCGCCTCGGTGGCGGCGCTCTCCGGCGGCGGCGGCGCGCAGGCGTACTCGGCGGCGAAGGCTGCCGTCGCGAGCCTCACGCAGTCGACGGCGCTCGAGCTCGCGCCGCATCGCATTCGCGTGAACGCGATCTGTCCGGGCGCGATCTACACGCCGCTGATGCACGGCGGCAACGAGGCGGCCGCGGATCAATGGGTGAAGACGGTGCAGCCGTGGCCCGATCGCGGCGAGCCGGAGCACATCGCCGGCGCGGCGCTGTTCCTCGCGAGCGACGACAGCGTGTTCGTCAGCGGCCACCTGCTCGTCGTCGACGGCGGCCTCACGGCCGCGGGCCCGCGGCTCGTCGATCACTCGCCGGGCTTTCGGAAGCTGCGCACGCTTTCCGGAATCGCGTACGGCACGACGGGGAAGAAGCCGCGCTACCGGAAGCTCGAGAGCTGAGCCGGCGCGCTACTTCGCGAGCGGGTCGGGCCGCAGCTGCACCTTGCCGACGTAGCTCTGCGGGATCTCGGAGTGCAGCAGCGGGTCGAGGCCGTTGGTGAACCAGAGCCCACGGCCCTTCCAGCCGGTGCTCGGGTCATCGATGCGGCCGTCGAGGCCGCGCGTGTAGGTGACGAGCGGATACGGGATGCGGATCACGGTCCACTGCTCGGCGCGCGGATCGAACGCGAGCAGCGCGTCGCTGGCGGTGCCGTTCAGGATCACGACGTCGCTGCCGAGCCCGAGCGTGTCGAATTGGTCGACGAACAGGTAGTAGTGGAAATCCGCGCCGAGCTCGCCGGAGTCGTTCGGGCGTGTACGCAGCGCCGGGCCCGGGCTGCGGAAGAGCGTCCAGCCTTCGGGGCACTGCTCGCCCGCGCCCCACGTTTGCTTGCATTTGTCGCGCTCGAACTTCGCGAGGTGCCCACTGCCGCCGAGCGCGATCCAGATCACGCCCTTCGTGTCGACGTCGACGCCGCGCGGTCCCGCGCCGGGCGCGGGCGGGATGTACGTCTCGTGCCGGTCGGCCTTCGGGTCGTATCGCACGAGCCGGCCGCGATGCTCGAACGGCGCGCCCGGATCGTTGCCGGGCTGCGCCGTCCAAACGCTGCCGTCGACCGGATTCGGGATCACGCCGTAGTTGAAGCCGACGATCGGCCGATCGGCCTTCGTGTCGCCGTCCGTGTCGACGACGACCTCGCTCCAGCCCTGCGCGGCGGCGAGCGTCTCGGGCTTCGCCGGGTCGTACTCGTCGGGGTCGAGCCAGCCGATCACGTACGAATCGCCGCTCGTCCACAAGCGGCCCTTCGCGTCGAACTGCAGATGGTGTGTCCCGTAACAAGTGTCGACCAGCGTCGTCTCGCGCGTGCGCGGGTCGTAGACGCCGAGCTGCCGGTGGTGGTAGTTCTTCGCGATCACGGGCGACTGCTTGCAGAAGTCGGGCGAGTCGTCGCCCCATTCGCGGCGCAGCTGTGTCGTGATCCAGACGCGGCCCTGCGCGTCGAGCATCGGGTTGTGCGGGTTCGCGGGGTTCGCGTACGCGTCCGGCAAGCTGCTCGCGCCGCCCGGCGCCGGGCAGCCGAGCGAGCCGAACCCGACCGGGAGCTCCGGCGTGCCACCGAGCGGGCGGTAGGTCTGGCTGCACCACGGCGTCGCGAAGCCGTCTCGTGTCGGCGTCTTCACCGCGCTCGCGATGTGCCGCACCGGATCGAGCGCGAGCACGTGGTCGTTGCCGATGTCGACGCCGTAGACGAGGCCGTTCGCGTTCACGCGCGGGTCGCGTTTGTCGCTCGCGGCTTCGTCGTGCGCGTAGGTCGCCGCGTCGCCCCACGCCCACTGCGTGATCACCAGATTGCGCTCGATTCCGTGCGGACGCGGCGGCGGCTCGGGCAGCGCGCCCTCGGCGATGCGCGCGCTCCAGGCGGAGAGCGCGTCGAGCAGCCGCGCGCGGCCGAGCGCATCGGCGGTCGCGTGCATCACGGCCGCCTTGCGCAGGCCGGCGTCGTAGAGCTCGCGCGTCTTGTTACGGGTGACGACGCTGCCGACTTGGTGGCAGAGCTGACAGCCGAGCTTGAACTGATTCATCCATGCCGCGCTGCCGTCCGGCGGCTCGAGCAGCGAGAGCCAGTAGCTCGCGGGATAGATCGCGGCCGCCTGCTGCGGCGTCTCCGCGAGGCGCACGCGCAGCTCGAGCGGCTCGCCGCGCCGCGCCGGCACGCGCGCGGAGTCCTCGACTCCGTAGCCGCGCACCCAGACTTGGTACGGAGCGTCGGGCAGCTCCGGCAGCACGAAGCGGCCGGCGTCGTCGGTGACGACGATCTTGCGGTACGGCGTCGGCAGCGCGGAGGTCTCCGCGATCACCCAGACGCCGGCTTCGGGGTGTTCTTCGCCCGAGATCACGCGGCCGTCGATGAAGTCGGCGGGCGCAGCGGCCGGCTTGGCCGAGGGCGGGGCTTCGTTCGAGCCGCAGCGCGCGAGCACGAACGCGAAGGCGAGGGCGACAGAGAGGCGCGCAGTGCGTGTCATCCAAAAAACGGTAGGCCGCTGCGTGCCGCGGATTCAACGCTGCGAGCGCCGGGCCGCGTGACGGGCCTGCTGCCGGAGCGGCGCGAGGTGGCGCGCGTTACACCTCGCCCCTCCCTCGATCCAGGCGAACGAACGCAATGACCGACCGCACCGCGATCCGCGCCGCATTCGACGAACAGGGCCTGCTCGCCGAGGCGCGCGCGAAGGCCGAGCTGCGTGACTTCGGCGACGACGCGTTTCGCGCGCCGCTGCGCGTGCTGCTCGAATCGCTGCGCGAAGAGGCGCCGCTGAACGCGATCGGGATCGCGATGCTGCGCGGTCGGATCCTCGAGAGCCTGCTGGCGCGGCTGCGCACCGAGGACTGGATTCGTCGCCATCCCGACATCGAGCGCGAGCAGATCAGCGCGCCGATCGTCGTCGTCGGGCAGACGCGCACCGGGACGACGATGCTGCAGCGGCTGCTCGCGAGCGATCCGCGCCATCACGGCCCGCTCTGGTGGGAGGTGCGTTTTCCAGCGCCGCTGCCGGGCACGCGCTGGGATGCGCCCGATCCGCGCATTCCGATCGCGCAGGCCGAGGTCGCAGGCATTCTCGCCGCCGATCCCGAGCAGGCGTCGATCCATCCGTGGGACGCGCTGGCGCCAGACGAAGAGATCATGCTGCTCGAGCACAGCTTCCTGTCTCACGTGCCCGAGTCGTTCGCGAACCTGCCGACGTATCGCGCGTGGATCGACGCGCAGGATTGGACGCCGGCCTATGCGACGCTGCGCCGCTTCCTGCAGTTCCTGCAGTGGCAGAAGCGCCAGCGCGGCACGCTGCGCGAGCGCTGGGTGCTGAAGACGCCGGGGCACCTCGGCTATCTCGACACACTTCTCAGGATCTTCCCGGGCGCGCTGATCGTGCAGACGCATCGCGATCCGGTGCAGACGATTCCGTCCGCTGCTTCGCTGAACCGCTCGCTGTGGCGGCTCTCCAGCGACGACGTCGACGACCGCGAGTGCGCGCGCCAGTGGCAGGAGCGCATGGTGTGGGCGGTGCAGCGCTGCCTCGCGTCGCGCGAGAAGATCCCGGAGCGGCAGATCGCCGACGTCTGGTTTCTCGACGCGCTCGCGAAGCCGCTCGAGGTGGTCGCCGAGATCTACGCGCGCTTCGGGATCGAGCTCACGCCCGCGGCGCGCGCCGCGCTGGAGCAATGGCTGCGCGACAACCGCCGCGACAAGCGCCCGCCGCACGAGTACACGCTCGCCGAGTTCGGCCTCAGCGAAGCGGAGATCCGCACCGGTTTCGCGGACTACCGCCGCCGCTTCATCGAGCCACGCCTCCCGCGCTGAGCGCGCTGGGCCCAGGGTTCGCTAGTTGGAGATCCGTTCGTCCGAGCGCCAGGTGTCGGGGTCGTCGTCGGGCGAGACGGTCTCGACCAGCGGCAGCGTCGGGTCGGGGCGCGCGCGGCCGCCTTCGACCGCGGCCGGCAGCACGGGATCGAGCAGCTCGAGCTCGAGCGACTCCTCCCCGCCGCGCAGGCTCTGCGGCGCGCTCTGCACGAAGTGCGCGCCGAGCCACGCCCAGAAATCGCGCGGCGCCCAGGTGATCCGGAAGCGCAGCGCGCCGATGCGGCGCAGATCCTTCGCCTCGGCACGCAGCGACAGCAGCTCGAGCAGCTCGAGCGCCGCGTAGCGCTGATCGGTGCGCGCGTAGAGCTTCGCGAGATCGAGACCGACTTCGAGATCCCACGGCTCGATCTGGCGCGCGCGCTCGAGCAGCGCGATCGCCTGCGCGCGGTCGTGCGACATCCGGAACGCGCGCCGGCCCTCGAGCAGCGTCTCGAACGCGGCGTCCTCGCGGCCGAGCTTCAGCTCGAGCTCCGAGCGCAGCCGCCACGCCTCGAACTCGTGCGGTACGCAGCGGCACGCCTCCTTGAGCGCCGCGAGGCACTCCTCGCGCCGGCGCGCGCGCATCAGCTCCTGCGAGGCCATCCGAAACAGCTGCCACGCCTCGAACTGCCCGCTCGTGCGCGCGAGCAGCGGAGCCGCCCGGAGCGCGACCGCGACGTTGCGCGGCTCTTCGAGCAGCACGCGCCGGTACAGCACGACCGCGGCGCGCTGATCGCCCCCCTGCAGCTCGCGGTTGGCTTCCGCAAGCAGCCGCTTGCGGTCGTTCCGCATGGCATCGATTCGCGACTGCAAGACGGACGCACCCCTCCCGTTCCCTCGTCGCCTACATCGGTGCAGCGAGGCGGCAATTGAAGTGATGAGGGTCACCCGGCAGCCGAGCGGCAATTGCGGCCCGACCTCACACGCGCGCGGGATGCACCTTCGCTCCGGCGACCGGCGCGCGCGTGCGCAGCACGGCGCCTTTGCCGGTCGACTCGAGTGTGTTGTCCGCGCTGACGACGATCAGGTCGCGCAGGTCGCTGCCGGCGAAGCACAGGCTCGTGACCATGCGCGCCGGCACCTCGAGCGAGCCGACGCGCGTGCCGTCGAGCGTGAAGCGGTCGATGCGGCCCGCGCCGGCGAGCGCGACCCAGAACGTGCCGCTCTCGTCGAACGCGAGGCCGTCTGCGTGGCCCGACACCGGAATGTGTCGGCGCTCGGCGGTGCTGCCGTCCGCGCGCAGCGCGTGCACGATCACGCGCTCGCCGCGCGTGTCGGAGTGCGCGAGGAAGCGCTCATCGGGCGAGAGCGCGATGCCGTTCGCGTGCTTCACATCGGCGTAGAGCTGGCTCGCGCGGCCCTCCGCGTCGACGCGCCAGCACTCGCCGGGAACGACGACGACGCCGGGATCGAACACGCGGAAGCGCACGGAGCCGGCGTAGACGCGGCCGCGCGAGTCGGTGCAGAGATCGTTCCAGCCCGGGAGCCCGCTGATCGCGAACAGCGTGCGCGTGACGCCGGCGCGCACGTGAACGAGATCGCGCCCGCTACACACGATGCCGCCGTCCGCGTGCGCCGCGATGCCGCCGACGCCGCGCCGCTTTGGTACGACCGTCGAGACGGCGCCGCTCTGCGCCAGGTGGTAGACGCCGCCGCCGAGCACGTCGCTGAAGTAGAGCCCGCCGTCGGGCGCGAGTGTCGGCCCTTCCACGAGCCCGTAACCGGTCGCGAGTAGCTCGAACCCGGACACGTTCGTCTCAATGACACCCAATGGGGTCAGACCCCAAGTGGTGTCATCACACGCCGACGATCGAGACGAAGCTCACGCAGCGCCCGGGCTGGCCGCCGAGGTTGTGCGTGAGGCCGAGCTTCGGGCTCTTGATCTGGCGCGGGCCCGCTTCGCCGCGCAGCTGCAGCCACATCTCGTACATCATGCGCAGGCCGCTCGCGCCGATCGGATGACCGAAGCTCTTGAGGCCGCCGTCGGGATTCACCGGCTGCGCGCCGTTGCCGTCGAAGCGGCCCGCCATTACGTCCTTCCACGCGGTGCCGCGCGGCGAGAAGCCCATGTCCTCCATCAGCACCAGCTCGGTCGCGGTGAAGCAGTCGTGCACCTCGGCCATCGAGATCTGCTCGCGCGGGTTCGTGATGCCGGCCTGCTTGTAGGCCTCGTCCGCGCTCGCGACGACTTCTTGGAACGTCGTGTAGTCGTAGTCCTGCGAGAAGCTGCCCTCGGCCGGGCCCGCCGCGAACGACAGCGCCTTGATGAAGATCGGCTTGTCCGTGTACTTGTGCGCGTCCTCCGCGCGGCACAGGATCGCCGCGGCGGAGCCGTCGCTGACGCCCGAGCAGTCGAACACGCCGAACATGCCGGCCACTTTCGGGCTCGCCTTGATCGTCTCGATCGGCACTTCCTTCTTGAACTGCGCCTTCGGGTTCTTCGCGCCGTTGACGTGGTTCTTCCACGCGATGCGCGAGATCACGTCCTTCAGCGTGCCCTCGTCGACGCCGTACTTCTTCGCGTAGGCGGGCGCGAGCAGCGAGAACATCGCCGGCGCGGTGAGGCTCGGCTTCGTGCCGTCGTCGGGCACGCTGCCCGTGACGAGCCCGGAGAAGCCCGAGTCCTTCAGCTTCTCGACGCCGACCGCCATCACGAGGTCGTACGCGCCGCTCGCGACTGCGTAGGCGGCGTTGCGGATCGCCTCGCTGCCGGTCGCGCACATGTTCTCGAGCCGCGTCACCGGCTTGTAGTCGATCTTGATCGCCTCGCTGAGCACGAGGCCGGAGACGCCGCTGCCCATCGTGCCGAGCCAGTACGCGTCGACTTGGTCCTTCGCGACGTTCGCGCTCTTGAACGCATCCTGCGTCGACTCGACGAGCATGTCGTCGGCGCCCTTGTCCCAGTGCTCGCCGAACGACGTGCAGCCCATCCCCACGATCGCGACGCGGTCGCAAATTCCTCGGGAAGCCATCGAGAGTCTCCTTGTGAATTGGCCAAACGGGGTCTGACCCCGTTTGGCCAATTGAATGGGTTCAGCGGCGCGGGCGCGCCTTCCAGAAGTAGTTGTGGACGCCTTGGCCGGTGTAGAGCCGGCGGAACGTCATCTCGAGCTCGTCGCCGATCTTGACCGCGGCGGGATCGACGTCGGTCACCTCGCAGGTCACGCGGCCGCCGCCCTCGTAGTCGATCACGCCGGCCACGGTCGGCGGATTCAGCGAGTACGCGAGGTAGTCGAGCGTGTAGGTCGCGATCTTGCAGCGCTTCTCGGCGAAGTCGTCGTCGCGCATCTGGTCGACTGCGCCGCACTTCACGCACACGCGCTGCGGCGGGAGATGCCCCGTGCCGCACGCCGCGCAGCGCGAGCCGACGAAGCCCAGCTTCCAGCTCGTGTGACGCGCCATCGGCGGCGCGGCCGGCCGCTCGGGGTCGGGGCGGCGCGGCGGCTCGAACGGCAGGATGCCGCGCCACTTGAGATAGGAGTTGTACGCGATGTCGCCGCGCTTCGACGCGATCCAGGCGTCGACCGAATGCTTCGGGCGCGCTCCGGCGATGCGGCTCGTCACCTCGAACACCGCGGCATCGCAGCCGTCGGCGAGCGAGAGCACGAGGATGCGGTCGCCGGGCTTCGCCGCGTCGAGCGCGCGCGCGAGCTGGAGCAGCGAGTGCGCGACGCCGGTGCGCCCGACGCTCTCGCCGAGCGGATCCGCGAGCTGCTCCGGCCGCAGCTTGAGTCCCTTCCCGAGCCCCGCGACCGCGCGCGCATTCGCAGCATCCGCGATCACGCTGGCGAGCTCGCTCGGCTGCACCTTCGCGTCGGCGAGCGCGCGCGCGCAGGTGTCGGCGACGACCGGCGCGAGCGTGTCGGCGCCGAAGCGCTCCTCCCAGCTCTTCGCGAAGCGATCCTCGGGCAGGCGCCACACGTCGAGGATCTCGGTGGTCGACGACGCACTGCCGATCAGCACGGCGCCGCTCTCCGAGTCGGGGCCCGTAACAAATGCAGCGGCGCCGTCGCCGCTCGCGGTCTCGCGCCCGCCACCGGGCGCACCGACCACGACGTCGCCCGCGCACACGAGCGCGCGCTTGCCGGCCGCCGCGACGTCGAGCCCGGCGAGCAGCGCGCCGAGGCCCATCCGCGAGGAGCTGCCCAGATCGAGCGAGCGCACCTTGCCGGACAGCTGGAGCGCCGCGTGGACGGTCGCGCCGTTCAGCTTCTCCGCGTACGGCGGGCTCGTCGTCGCGAACAGCAGCGCGTCGACGTTCGGCGCGCCGCGCAGCGCCTCGCGGCCGGCCTCGACCGCCATCGAGACGGAATCCTCGTCGAAGCTCGCGATCGCGCGCTCGCCTTTGCCGGCGCCGATCGCTTTGCGCGAGAGACGGAAGAAGGGGACGTAGCTGCCGTAACGAACGATGCCGGGCACGGGGGGCTCCTGGTGCGTCGTTGAAGCGCAGCAACGTAGCCCGCTCGAGCTACGGGGCGCTTGCTCCGAGCGTGCCGTAGAGCCGATCCCGGTCGGCAACGAAGCGCTTGCCCGCCAGCCAGAACAGCGGCAGCGCCGTCGTCGAGAGCGCGGTGAACGCGACGAGCGTCTTCGTGTACGGCTCGTGCACGCCGCGCGCGATCAGCGCGTCGAGCACGAACCCGCCGACCGTGATGCCGATGCCGAGCCCGATCAGGTTCAGCACGAGGATGAAGAACGCGACGACGGTCGCGCGGATCTGGGGAGGCACCAGCTCCTGCACGGTCGAGAAGGTCGGGCCGTAGATCGCGCCGAGCTGCACGTAGCCGCTGAACAGCCCGATCCAGAACCACGGGCTGTCGCCCGGCACGAGGCGGTAGACGAAGCCGAGCGGCGCGAGCAGCAGCGAGACCCAAAACAGGAACATCGGGCGGCCGGTGCCGGTGCGGCGTAGCCACCAGTCGCTGCCGAGGCCGCCGACGAGGTTGCCGAGCACGCCGCCCACGAGGCCGATCCAGCCCGTCCAGCGTGCGACCTCGGCGCGCTCGAAGCCGCGCTCCTGCACGTACCAGAGCTGATCGAACGTCGCGGCGCCGAGGATGAAGTGCAGCGCGATGCCACCGGCCATCGTCAGCACGAGCGCGGGGGACGCGTTCAGCGCGGTGAAGAGCGTCCCGATCGCGTTCCGGAAGCTCGGCTTCGGAGCGCCGGCGGCCGGGACGTGGCGGCGCGGCGTTTCCGGAATGAACACCATCAGCGCGGCGAGCCCGATCCCGATCGCGCCGAGCAGCGCGAAGCACTTCCGCCAGCCGAGCTCGGGGCCGAGATAGCCGGTGATCAGCAGGCTCACCGCGACGCCGATCGGTACGCCCATGTAGTAGGCGCCGGCCGCAAAGCCGAGCAGGCGCGGAGGGAAGCGGTCCGAGAGCAGCGACATCGACGACGGCGTGAGCACCGATTCGCCGACGCCGATGAACATGCGCGGCAGCGCGAGCGTGAAGAAGCTGCGCGCGGCGCCCGAGACGGCCGTGAGCGCGCTCCAGAGCGCGATGCCGGCTGCGATCAAGCGCGGCCGGTGCGCGCGATCGGCGAGTGCGCCCGCGAACAGGCCCATCGCGGCGTAAAAGATCAGGAAGTTGAAGCCGGTCAGCAGCCCGAACTGCGCGTTCGTCAGCCCGAGGTCCGGGATCACGAAGTTCGCGAAGCTCGCGAGCAGCTGGCGATCGACGAAGTTGAGCACGTTGAGCAACGTGAGCAGGCCGAGGAACGCGAAGTGGCGAGGTTCGACGCGATCGGGATCCGAGCCCATCTCAAAAATCCTCCCGTCGCCGGGCACGGTCCGGATTTCTGAGATGGGCTCTGGGCGCAGCGGGCGCGGACATCGGGCCTCCTCGCCGCGCGAGGGGGCGGCGCGCGCATTGTATGCGCGATCGCTCTCGCGGCGCGCGTTGTTACGGGGCGCGCTCGGCGCCGCGTTCGCTTCGCTCGCGGGCGGCGCGGGCGCGCAGACCACCGGCGCGCGCGACGAGCGCATGCAGCGCATCGCCGACGTGATCGCCGAGTACGACGCGCAGGGCGAGCACCGCAGCGGCACGTACGTGGACGAGGCGAGTGCGCGCTGGGTCGTGCGCGAGCTCGCCGGCGCCGGCCTGTCGGGTCGACTCGAGCGCTTCGATTTCCAGCGCTTCGTGCAGCGGCGCGCGGACGTCGTGTGCGGCGGCGAGCGGCGGCACGGCTTCGCCGCGCACGACGGCGGCATTACGGGCCCCGATGGCGTAACGGGAAGGCTCGGCCGGCTGGGCTCGCGCGCTGAGATCGCGGTCGCGCTAGTCGCGCCGAGCCCGAAGCCCGCGGTGCTCGCCGAGCTCGAGCGCGTGCGGATCGCGGGAACGCACCGCGCGATCGTCGTGCTTCCGGAGCGCGGCTCGGCGCACGGCGATCTCGCGGTGATCAACGCCGAGCACGCGGCGACGCCGGACGCGACGCCGCTCGTTCAGCTCGCCGGCACGCACTCGTGGCCGCTGCAGACTGGCATGCAGGAAGGCGCCGCGGCGCGCGTGATCGTCGAGGCGGAACGCGCGCCGGCGGAGGGGCTCAACGTGACCGCCCGTCTGCGCGGGACTCAGCCGGAGCTCGCGCCGCTGATCGTGATGACGCCGCGCAGCGGCTGGTTCGGCTGCGCGTCCGAGCGCGGCGGAGGCCTCGCCGCGTTCTTCGAGATCGCGCGCGCTCTCTACGACGCGCCGCCCGCGCGCGACGTCCACTTCGTCGCGACCAGCGGGCACGAGCTCGGACATCTCGGCCTGCGCGCGTGGCTCGGCTGGCACGAGACGCTCGCCGCGAGCGCGCACGCGTGGCTGCATCTCGGCGCGAACTTCGCCGCAGTGGGCGGGCAGGTCGCGCTGCAGGCGTCGAGCGCCGAGTACGCGGAGCTGGCGCGCGCGGCGTTCGCCTCTGCGGGGCCGGTGCCCGAGCTGTTCGCACCGCCCGGCTCCCCGCCGCTCGGCGAGGCGCGCGAGATCGCCGATCGCCCCTACCTCTCGATCCTCGGGACGAACCCCCGCTTCCACACTCCCGACGACCGTTGGCCCTACGCCGTCGACCTAGACAAGACAGGGGCCATGTGCGACGCGCTGATCGCGATCGCCGGCCGGCTCGCGAGCTGATCCACGTGCGCTAGGTGGCCCAACTGCGCTTCGCGCCACCGAAAAAACGTGTTCAAATCAACCGCGAGCGGTGATAGCGTGCGCTCGCCCGGTCGGCGGCCTCGCGGTGTTGGGCCCCGACGCGGCCGGCTCGAAGGTGAGCCGGTTGAAACGGGTGCAAACCGACTACGGGGGACCTTCGTGGACCGACGAACGTTCGAGCGACTGGCGGCCGTCGCCTGGTTCGGAGCGGCCGTGGCGACAGCGAGCTTCGGACAGGAGCCCGCGCCACAGCCGGCGCCGGCCGCTGATCAGGCAGCCGACGGCGGGATCGAAGAAATCATCGTGACCTCCCGCCTGCGCGAGGAGTCGATCCAGGACGTGCCGCTCGCGGTCCAGCAGTTCGGGCAAGAAGCGATCGAACAGATCGCACCCACCACACTGCGAGACTTCGACGGCCTCACGCCCAACGTCTTCATCGGGATGAACACCGCCGGCCCCGGCGCGAGCGCGATCTACATCCGCGGCCTCGGCTACGCGGACATCGAGAAGACGCAGACCCCGAACGTCGGCGTCGTGGTCGACGGCGTCTTCGTGCCCTCGAGCACCGGGCAGCTGATCGACACGTTCGACATCGAGGCGATCGAGATCAATCGCGGCCCGCAGGCGATCCTCTGGGGTCGCAACACATCCGGCGGCACGATCGTCGTTCGGCGCGGCCAGCCGCAGCTCGGCGAGTGGGACGCCAAGCTCCTGACGAGCTACGGCGACTTCAAAGGCGAGGGCGATGGCGGCGCGTTCAAGATTCAGGCGGTCGCCAACATCCCCCTCACCGAGGACAGCCTCGCGCTTCGGCTCGGATACACGTTCAAGGACGAGGACGGCTACGCGAAGAACATCGTGAACGGCGAGAACCGGGGGGCCGTCGACTACAACGCGATCAACGCAAAGTTGCTCTGGCAGCCGACGGAAGCGTTCTCGGCGCTCTTGAACTGGGACTGGATCGAGGACCGCAGCGACATCCCGCCGCAGGACGCGCGCTGGGACGGCAACGATCCGTACCTCAACAAGTCCGATCGCGTTCCGAAAGAGCTCGCGCCCTACAACGTGAGCGTCACCAGCCTCGAGCTGAACTACGACCTGCCGTTCGAGGCGCGCTTCACCTCGATCTCTGCGTACTGGGACAGCCACGACCTCGTGTTCCAGGATTTCGACGCCGGTGTGAGCTTCTCGGCGGCGAGTCAGCCGGTGTTCTGCGCGTCGGCCGCAGCCTGTGCGTTCGCGACCCCGGCGGAAGAGCTCGCGCTGTTCCCCGCCCACTTCAATGACCCCCAGGCCGTGTTCGCGCGTCTGCACACACGGCGCGAGCAGGAGTACGACGTGTTCTCGCAGGAGCTGCGGCTGGTCGGCTCGCTGCTCGACGGGTCGCTCGACTACGTAACGGGCTTCTACTACGCGCGAGACGACCACGATCACAGCCAGCGCACCGAACAGCAGCTGCAGCTACCGCAGGCCGCTCTCGCTACCGCCGGCTTCGATGCGAACTGCCAAATCCCGCTCGGCGGCGGCGCATACCTCGACTTTTCAGGCCCCACGTCAGCCGCTCTTGGCGGACTGCTCTGCACGCTGCCCTCCAGCTTCGCGTGGCAGCGCACGTTCATCACCACCAAGTCATGGGCGCTGTTCGGCTCGCTCGAGTACGAGCTGCCCTGGGTCGATGGACTCCGGGTGAACTTCGGCGTCCGTTACATCGACGAGCAGAAGGACTTCGCGACTCGCTTCGACAACATCAACAGCACGGGAACGATCGTCGGTACGCCGGTCACCTCGGAGACGTCCTGCGCAGACACGATTCCGGCGAATACGTCACCGTGCAAGCAGATCGATCTGTCGGGACTGAAGGGATCCTGGGACGACGTCGTGTTCGAAGCGGGCGTGAATTATCAGGTGCTCGACAACCTGATGACTTACTACCGCTTCGCTCAGGGCTTCCGCTCGGGTGGATTCAGCCTGCGCGGCTCGCAGCCGGCGGGAACGACGACCGATGCGCGTTCGTGGAGCTTGCTGTTCGATCCCGAGGACGTCGATTCACACGAAGTCGGCGTGAAGAGCACGTGGCTCGACGGCCGCCTACTGCTGAACCTCGCCGGCTTCTTCAGCAAGGTGGAGGGAGCCCAGGGCTCCTCGATCATCTCGGGGATCACGCCGACCGGCACCAACACGCTGATCCTGAATGGCGGCAAGACCGAGATCTATGGCGTCGAGCTGCAAACCGGACTCGAGCTGCTCGAGGGGTTGAACGTCGACTTCAACCTCGGTTGGCAAAAGGGCGAGGCCGTCTCTTCGGTTCAGAGCTCACACAACCTGCCGGCTCCAGCGGGAGACACGGTTTGCTCGACCACGAACCCTGGCTACACGGACCCGTCCGTGTGTCCGACGATCGCGTTCCGCGACAACGACATCGCGCGCACGCCCGAGCTCACGTGGAGCATCGGCGGCTCGTACCGGCGGCCGGTCGGGCCCGGTGATGTGGTCCTCGGAGCTCGCGTTCGGCACAACGACTTCTTCTGGATCATCCCGCCAACGATCCCGGTGGGAGCGGACGATCCCACCAACACGCCCGTCAGCCAGAGCGGCTACACGCTGCTCGACGCGAACCTCAGCTACGAGTTCGAGGTGGCAGAGCGCTCGGTTCGCGTCGGCTTCGTGGGCCGCAACCTGACCGACAAGCAATACAAAGAGCAGGAGCTGCCGCTCGGCCCCGGCGGCTTCCGCGGCTGGGGACCGCCGCGATATGTGGGAGGCGAGCTTCAGCTCGAGCTCTAGCTCGGCTGCGTGAGCCGCGGAGGCGGGGGCTGAGAGGCTCCCGCCTCTCGGCGGGCGCCGTCGGCACGCGATGGCGTGGTACTCCGAGCGCGTGCAGCGCGGCCTCGACGTGACGCCGATGCTCACGCACCGCTTCCGGCTCGCCGAATACCGGCGCGCATTCGCCGCCGCGCACGACCAGGCGGCGAGCGGCGCGGTGAAGATCCTGTTCGACTTCCGCGACGCCGCCTGATTACAGCCGCCGCGCGCTGGAGAACGTCGCGACGCTCGCGATGACGAGCGCCATCCCCAGCGCGCAGACCCGGAGCGCGCCCAACGGGCCGAAGGTTTCGCACAGGAAGCCGGTGAGCAGCATGCCGAGCGGCGCGCTGCCGACGAAGCCGAGCTGGTAGACCGCGAGGATGCGGCCGCGCTGCTCCGGCGGCGCCGTCTCTTGGACGAGCGTGCGGCTCGAGTTGATGAACACCGCGCCGCCGGTTCCCCAGATCAGCGCGCACAGCAAGAATCCCCAATAAGGCAGCCCGAGCGACAGCAGCGCGAGGTTCAGCGTGCCGTTGGTCATCGCGAGCAGCATCGCGCGGCCTTTGCGCGCGATGCCGCCGCGCGCGCGGATCGCGAGCGAGCCGAGGATCGTGCCGAGCGGGAAGGTCGCGAGGATCCAGCCGAGCTCGTTCGCGCCGCCCTGATAGACGTCGCGCACGATCAGTGGGAACGCGACGAAGAACGGGCCCATGAAGAACGTGCCGATCGCGGTGACGAGCCCGACCGGCACGCGCAGCGCCGGTGTGCGCACGACGCTCGCGACGCCCGCGAGCCACGCGCGCGGCAGCGCCGGCGCGGCGGAGCGCTCGACGCGCGGCAGGCCGCGTGCCGCGAGCGCGCCGCCGGCCAGCAACAATCCCTGTAAGCCGAGCATCGCGGGGATCCCCAACGCCTCGGCTCGTCCGCCGCCGAGCGAGCCGAGCGCCTGACCGCCGAACTGCGCGATCGTGAGCGCGGTGACCGCGCTCATCAGGTTCGGCCCGGCGACGTGCGAGAGGAGACTGTCGCGCGGAGGCGACGCGAACGCGGAGCCGATCCCCACGCAGAGCCCGTAGCCGACCAGCAGCGGCACCGTCGCGGAGCTCGCGACGACGATCGCAGCGAACGCCGCGACCGGCGCAATCGTCGCCCAGTGGACGCTTTGGAGCAGCCGGCGCGGATCCACGCGATCGGCGATCGCACCGCCAAGCAGCAGCAGCAAGAGCGGTGGAAGCTGCGGGCTCATCTGGATCCACGAGAACGGGCGCCCTGAGAGGTGCAGCTGCTTCGTCCCGATCCACGAGATCACGACCGAGCCGATGCCCCACGCGGCGAACCAGCTGAACGCGACGAGACCGAGGCGGGTCAGCTCCGCGCTCGGCCGCTGCGATTCCTCTGCCACGCTCGGCTCGCTCACGCGCTCCCGCTCTCTCCCGCCGCAATGCGGCGCTCGAGCTCGGCGCGCAGCGCGCGGCGATCGAGCTTGCCGCTCGCGGTCATCGGCAGCGCACGCGCGAGCGACACGAAGATGTGTCGGGGCAGCTTGTACGCGGCGAGCTCGGCGCGCAGCCGCTCGCGCAGCGCAGTCGGCGCCAACGCCGCGCCGTCTCGCAGCACGATCACCGCGGCCACGTGCTCGCCGCGCTCCGCGTGAGCGACGCCAACGACGTGCGCGGCCGCGATCTCGGGCTGCGCCTCGAGCGCGAGCTCGACCTCGCGCGGCGTCACGTTCGCGCCGCCGGTCTTGATCAGCTCGCCGAGCCGGCCGCGGAAGAAGAGGTGGCCGTCCGCGTCGAAGAAGCCGGAGTCACCGGTGTGGTAGTAGCCGTCCGGGTCGAACGTCTCGGCGCGCTCGCGCTTCACGAGCCCATGCATCAGGAACGGACCGCGCACGCAGATCTCGCCGATCTCGCCGGGGGCGGACGGCCGTCCTGTGAGGGGGTCGATCAGCTTGTGCTCGGCGCCCGGCACCGGGCGGCCGAACGAGCTGCGCAGTCGCTCAGGCAGGTCCTCGTCGAGGTTCGCCATCGTGTGCGGGCCGAGCGTCTCCGTCATGCCGAGCCCGGCGGCGCGCAGCGCGGGATCCGCCGGCCGCCGGCCGGGCGGCAGCACCGCGTAGAGATTCCCGCTGCGGATCGCGCTCAGATCGCGCTTCGCGAAGTCGGGATGCGCGGCGAGCGCGGCGCCGTAGTGCGGCCAGCCCGCGACGATCGTCGCACGCTCGCGCTCGAGCAGCGCGAGTGTGCGGCCCGGCTCGAACGAATCCTCGGTGAGCAGGCGCGCGCCCGCTTGCATCGTGCACAGCAGTGAGAACACGAAGCCGCCCACCCAGAAGAACGGCATCGGCGAGTAGAGGCGATCGCCGGGACCCATCTCGCGGTACGCGTTCAGCATCGCGGCGTGACGCAGCACGGCGCCGTGCGTGTGAAGCGCGCCCTTCGGATCGCCGCTGCTGCCCGAGCTGTAGATCGCGACCATCGTGTCGGCGGGCGTCACCTCGCGCTCCGCCGCCGCGAGCACGCTCTCGGGCACGCGCGCGCCGAGCGCTGCGAGCTCCGCGGCACCGCCCGAAGTCCACGCGCGCTCGCGGCCCTCGGACTCCCAGACGCGCACCTCGCGCAGGAACGGCAGCGCGTCGAGCAGCAGCGGCTTGCTGCGAGAGGCCGCGAGCTCTGGCGCGGCGCGCTCGAGCCGCGCGAGATAGTCGTGGTTCAGGAAGCGCGCGCGCGTCAGCAGCAGCGCGACGTCGGCGTGGCGCAGCGTGAACGCGAGCTCGCGCGCCTGATAGAACGTGTTGATCGGCACGACCAGCGCGCCGACGCGCGCCGCCGCGAGCCACGCGACGACCCAGTCGGGCCCGTTCTCCAGCAGCACGCCGACGCGCGTGCCCTTGCCGACGCCGCTCGCGAGCAGGCCGCGCGCGATCTCGCGCGAGCGCGCGTCGGCCTCGCGGTAGCTGAGCGAAGGCCCACCATCGTGCACGACCAACGGCGCGTCGCCGAAGCGCGCGGCGCGCTCTCGCGCGAAGCCGCCGGCGGTGAGCGCCGGACTCGTGCTCTCGGATGTGCTCGGCACCGCCGCCTCCGCAACACGATCATTCTCACTCAGGCCGCTCGCCCGCTCCAAGTCGGCGCGGCCTCCGTGATAGGGTGGCGCCCAGCGCGGAGGATCGGCTCCGATGGCGACGGATGACGATTTCGACACGAGCGACGTCGATCGCTGGATCGGCGTCCCGCTCGGCGGCGGCGAGCTGAAGGATGCAATCAGCGCGAACGACATCCGCCGCTGGACGCAGGCGATGCAGAATCCGAACCCGCTCTACTTCGACGAGCGCCACGCGGGCGCGAGCCGCTTCGGTCGCCTCGTCGCGCCGCTCTCGTTCGCGGTCTGCACCGACGACTCGCACGGCGCCGCGCCCGCGATTCAGGGCACGATCCCGGGCACGCACATGCTGTTCGGTGGCGACGAGTGGTGGTTCTACGGGCCGCGCATCTTTCCCGGCGACACGTTCCGCCACGAACGCATGCTGTTCGACTACAAGCTCACGCAGACGAAGTTCGCCGGCCCGACGATGTTCTCGCGCGGCGACACCAGCTACGTGAACGGCCGCGGCGAGATCGTCTGCAAGCAACGCTCGACGTCGATCCGCTACCGGCCGAACGACGCGCTCGAGCGCGCCCAGTTCGCCGATGACGGTGAGAAGTCGTGGACGGACGCCGAGCTGCGCGAGCTCGAGCGCGAGAAGTTCGAGTACTACCGGTCGTTCCTCGAGCTCGGCCACGAGCGGCGGCTGTTCGTGAAGAAGGGCGAGAAGCTGCCGCGCCGCCCGATCGGCCCGCACACGGTGCAGAGCTTCGCGACCGAGTGGCGCGGGTTCCTGATGAGCGTGTGGGGCGCCTTCGCGGAATCCGGCGGACCCACCAGCTTGTGGCGCGCCGGCTGGCTGCCCGAGATGAGCCGCGATCTCGAGGGCGCGAAGGTCGACCCGAGCTACGCCGACGGCCTTTACTACGGCCCTTCGCGTGGCCACGTCCAGGATCGCTACGCACGAGTGATCGGCATGCCGCGCAGCTACGGCTACGGCGCCAGCATGGGCGCGTGGGTTCTCGACTACCTGGCGAACTGGGTCGGCGAGTGGGGCGACGTCCTCCACAGCAAGATGTCCTACCGCTCGCCCGCGCTGACGGGCGACGCGACGTTCCTCGACGGCGAAGTCAGCGAGCTGAGCGAAGAGCGCCGCTCGGGCAGCACGATCGCGATCGTCCGGGTCGTGATGACGAACCAGCGCGGCGAAGTGATGGCCAACGGCGACGCCGAGCTGAGACTGCCGGCGCAAGAGTGAGCGCGCCGCTCGCGGGCAAGATCGCGCTCGTCACCGGCGGCGCGCGCGGGATCGGGCGCGGCATCGCGCTCGCGCTCGCCCAAGCGGGCGCCGACGTCGCGGTCGCGGACGTGCATCCCGCGCCGTTCCGCGGCGAGCGGTACTACCGGCTGCGCGAGCGCGCCTCGGGGGCGGACGAGGAGACGCCAACCGGGGAGGCCGTGCGAGCGCTCGGCCGGCGCGCGCACACGGTGCAGGTGGATGTCGCCGATTCCGCCGCGGTCGAGCGTGCGGCGGGCGAGGTCGCGAGCGCGCTCGGGCCCGTCGACGTGCTCGTCAACAACGCCGGCATCGTCAACAACATCGCGCGCATCGCGGACATGAAACCGGAGCAGTGGGAGCACGAGCTGCGCGTCAACCTCACCGGCGCGTTCCACACGGTGCGCGCGCTCGTTCCGGCGATGGCTGCCCGCGGCTGGGGGCGCGTGGTCAACATCGCGTCGGTCGCCGCGCGCGTGCCGATACTGGGTCAGCCCGCGTACGCCGCGAGCAAGGCGGGGCTCGTCGCGTTCACGCAGTCCGTCGCGCAGGAGTTCGGTCCCGCCGGCGTCACCGCGAACGCGGTGATGCCCGGCTTGATCGCCACGCCGCTCGTGCTCTCGATGCCCGAGCACCTGCGCGCGCGCTCCGTCGCGCAGACCGCGGTCGCGCGCATCGGAACGCCGGCCGACATCGGCGCGCTCGTCGCGTTCCTCGCGTCGCCGGCGGCAGGCTTCATCACCGCGACCGCGATCCCGTGCGACGGCGGCCTGTTAGGGGCGCCGGCGGGCGGGCTGGACTCCTGAGGCGGCGGCTACGGGCGAGGGCTTCGAAGCGCGGCCGTTGCCTCGACCACCCAGCGGATCGAATTCTCGACGAGTCGCCGGTAGCCGGGGTTCTCGTACGCGGCCGGGCCGTCGCCGCCGAGGATCGTCGCGGTTTGACTGCGGTCGATGCGCTGCGACCAGGCGGCGAGGTTGCTGCCGCGCGGGTGCGTCCAGCCCTCGTTGCTGAACATCCTGCCCGCGATCGCAGCCGCTGCGGAGTAGAAGCTCTCAGGGACGAACGCGTGTGAGCTGCGCATCAGCGGCGTGACGAGCTCCTCGAACACGGGGCACAGATAGAGCTCGTCGTGAATCTCGTAGCCGCTCTCGATCCCGGCGGCGATCGGGTGCTTGGGGTCGATGGGCGTGACGAAGTGCTTCACGTCGTGCCGGTAGCCCGAGTCGGGGTAGTCGCGGCCGCGCGCCGTGCCGGGCGCGTAGAGGAAGCGGGCGCCGGTCCAGTCCCCGTACTCCGGCCACGCGGGCCAGCCGGCGATCGCGTGATGCAGGAATACGATCCCCTTCCCGGACGCGAGCAGCGCGCGCCAGCCGCGCTTCAGCGCCTCCGGAGGCGGAACGAAGCGCAGCGGAGCGCGCTGCGAGAAGTCGATGCCTGGCATGTCGTACAGCACGAGGGCGTCGTACGGCGCTGCCATTGCGGGGCTGAAGAAGACCTCCGCGGCCGGATGCTCGACCGCAGTGACCGCGCAGTCGGGGATCGCGTCGAACAGCGCGTGGAATGCGTCGCGCGCGAACGGGTGGCCCTTCGTGACGAGCAGGACGTTCAGCTTCGCGCCGTAGCGGATCGTCGACATCGCAGATCCTCACGCGCGCGTGAACGCGGCCTTCGCGATCCACAGCCAGCCCGCGATGAATGCGAGGCCGCCGAGCGGCGTGATGGGCCCGAGCAGGCGCGGGCCGCCGAGCGCGAGCGCGTAGAGCGAGCCCGAGAAGAGCACGATGCCGAGCGCGAACAGCCAGCCCGCGCCGCGCAGCGAGGCGGCCAGCGGCGAGAGCGCGATCGCGAGCAGCGCGGCGGCGTGGATCCCGTGGTATCGCACCGCGGTGTCCCAGATCTCGAGCGCGCGCGCGTCGAGCCGCGCGCGCAGTGCGTGCGCGCCGAACGCACCGAGCGCGACGCCGGCTGCGCCGAGCAGCGCAGCCGCCCCCAACAACCCGCGCGCACGATCATCGAGCATGAACCCTCCTCGCTGCGGCTCGCGTCATTCTCCGCTCGCGGCCGCGACGAGCGCCACGTCGCGATCGCGCACCGACGCGAGATCGAACTTCTTCGCCGCCGCGAGCATCTTCGTGAGCGCCGCCGCGATCGGAGTCTTCGACTTCTCGCCCGGCTTCACGCGCTCGAAGCGCACCGGATTGATCCGCGCGACGACGTAGTTGCGCAGATAGGGCGACTTCATCCCGCGCGCCTCGAGCGCCTTCACGACGCGCTTCACCTCGACGTCGATCTCGAGCAGCCGCGCGGCGAGGCCCTCGCGCTGTGTGAGGCTCTTCGCGAGCGCGTCGCTCGTGAAGCGGTCGACCTTGCGCAGCAGCGAGCCGTAGGCGCCGCCGGCGAAGCGCCCCTCGCGCTCGTACACGATGCCGAGCGTCAAGAGCTCCGGCGCCTCGAGCTGCGCACCGAACGCAGATTCGTGCGCCTTCGCGTCGCGCGCGGCGAGCGCGCGCGCCATGCGGATTGCCTCGAGCGCGCGGTCGCGCAGGTTGTGCGCCTTCTCGGTGTTCAGCGCGAGGATGCGGAACGCGAGCTCGGGGTTCGGCGAGACGAGCGCCGTGATCGATCGCTGGCCGAGCACCTTGCTGGCCGCGAGCCGATGCCGGCCATTCGGCGTCCAGAAGCCACCGCCTTCGGCCTGCACCGCGATGATCGGATCGAGGAACGCGCCCGTCTCGGCGATCTTCGCGGCGAGCCGCTTCGCGTGGGTCGGCGAGAGGTCGCGCTGGAACGGCGTCGGCTCGACGCGCTCGCGCGGCAGCGCGGCCACCAGCACCGGCGCGTTTCCTTGCGGATCGCGGTAGGCGCCGAGCGCCGCGCCGCCCGCGGCCTCGACCGCCGCGGTGAGACCGGCGAGCTCGGCGCCGCGCGGGTCGAGCGGCATCGCGCTCGGCTCCGGCCCGTTCGCCGCGCCGCGTGGCGTCAGGCGCTTGCGGGCGCTCGCCGCCTTGCGCGGCTTCGCGCCGGCCTTCGCAGGTGCCTTCTTCTGCGCTGCCATTCGCTGCTCCGGTTGTTACGGGGCGCTGCGGCGCGACTGACGCCTCGCCTGGAAGGCCGCAACTGTATCGTGGGCCCGCTGACGACGTGGAGGCAGCGATGAGCGAGGCGAACAAGGCGCTGGTGCGCAGGTACTTGGACGCGATGACGCGCGGCGATCCGGCGCTGCCCGAGCTGCTCGCCGACGACGTCAGCTGGTGGGTGCCGCCGTCTTCGCCGCTCGGCGGGCTGCGCGAGGGCAAGGCGAGGGTGCTCGAGCTGATGGCGAGCGGCATCGGCCTCTACGACGTCACCGTCCCGTTTCAGATCGAGATCGAGGCGATCGTCGCGGAGGGCGATCGAGTCGCGGTGCAGCTCGTGATGAGCGCGCGCACCGCCAAGGGCGCGCCGTATCGGAACTTCTATCACTTCGCGTTCCGCGTCCGGGACGGCCGGATCTGCGCGGTGAAGGAGTACGTCGACACGCTCTACGCGCAGCAGCTGCTGTTCAGCTGACGGATGGGGGGGGCGCGAGCGAGCGCGCCGCGGCAGTCGCGAAATCCTGCTCGTCCTCGATCGCGCCGACGATCTGCTCGAGCACGTCCTCGAGCGTGATGATGCCCTGCACGCGTCCGTCGGCGCCGCGCACCACGGCGAGGTGGCGCCGCTGGCGGCGGAACTGCCGCAGCGCGTCGGCGAGCGAGACGTCGGGCGCGATCTCGAGGTGCGGCCGCAGCGCGTCGTCGAGGATCACGAGCAGCGAGAGCGAGTGCAGATAGAACACGTCCTTCGCGTGCAGCACGCCGACGATCCGGTCGAGCGTTCCGTCGTAGACCGGGAAGCGCGTGAAGCCCTCCTCGCGGATCAGGTCGAGCAGCGGGTCCATTGCGATGTCGCGCGGGACCGCCTTCACCAGATCGCGCGGGATCATCACGTCGGCGACGGTGCGATCGGAGATGCGGAAGACGTTCGCGAGGATCTGGGCGGCGTCGCTGCGCAGCCGGCCCGTCTCGCCGGCCTCGCGCACGAGCAGCGCCAGCTCCGCAGCGGAGTGCATGTTCTCGCCGTGGCCCGCGGGCGGGACGCCGATGATGCGCACGAGCAGATTGCCGGCGCGGTTCATCACGTGGATCACGGGCCGAAACACCAGGCCGAACCAGAGCAGCGGCCGCGCGCAGAACAGCGCGACCCGACCGGGTCGGTCGAGCGCGAGCGCCTTCGGTGCGAGCTCGCCGGCTACGACGTGCAGGAACGTGACGAGCGCGAATGCGACGGCGACGGCTGCCGCGTGCGCCGCGCCGCGACTGTCCGCGCCCAGCTCGGCCATCAACGGCCGCAGCAGGCGCGCGAGCGCGGGCTCGCCGAGGAAGCCGAGTCCGATGCTCGCGAGCGTGATGCCGAGCTGCGTCGCGGCGATCGCGTCATCGAGCCGATCGATCGCGCGCGCAGCGGCCGCGGCGCCGGGCCGACCTTCGGACACCCAGATCTGCACTTGGCTGCGCCGGACCGCGACCAGTGAGAACTCGGTCGCGACGAAGTACGCGTTCAGCAGGATCAACGCGAGGATCGCGGCGAGGCCGAGCAGGCTCATGCGCGTTCACGCGAGGGCATCGCGCGCATCCTAGGAAATCGATTCGGGATTCGCGGGCAGCGCGCGCGCAATCCGCGCTGGCTTCGCGGCTACTCGCTGCGCTCGACCGCGAGCGCGACTTCCTGGCCGTGCGAGAGCTCGAGCGTGTGATGGTCGGGATCGGAGATCAGCGCCCAATAACCGACCGGCGGCGGCGAGTCGGTCGGCCCCCACACCGAGCGGCCCTCGGCGCGCGCGGCCGCGCTCAGCCGGTCGACGTCCGCGCGCGAGCTGCAGCCGACGCCTAAGTGCGCGATCGGGAGCAGAGGGCTGGCGACTCGATCCGTGTGGATCAGCACGATCACGAACGGCCGCGTGCCGTCGCTCAGCCAGACGACCTCGCCCGGATCCTGGCGCCGGTGCACCACCTTCATCGCCGCGTAGCGCTCGTAGAACGCGACGCTCGCCGCGATGTCGGTGACCGGCAGCGCGATGTGGGTGAGGCCTCGGTCGGACACGGCGCGCTCCTCACCCTGGACAAAAAGGATGGGGAAAGGCGTAGCGCTCAGTCGTCGATCGTCCCGTCGTTCGCGCGCGCGAAGCGCTCCGGGCCAATCACGCCGCGCGCGAGATCGGCGAGCTCCGGAAACGCGCGCAGCGAGTGACCGCCGTCGATCGTCAGGTTCTGCCCGGTGATCCAGCGCGACTCGGGGCCGCACAGGAAGCGGATCGCGTCCGCGATCTCTTCGGGCGCGCCGAGGTGGCGCAGCGGCTGCTGTGCGAGGAACTGCTTCAGGATCTTCGGGGTGCTCGCGATGAACTCGGTTCCGTCGGTCTTCGTGATGCCTGGCCGCACCGAGTTGACGCGCACGCCGAGATGGCCGAGCTCGTCGGCCGCGACGCGCGCGAGGTAGTCGACGGCGGCCTTCGCAGCGCCGTACGCGCCGAGGTAGCGGTTCGAGAACGCCGCGGCGTTCGACGACATCAGCACGATCGAGCCGCCGCCGCTCTGCGCGATCGCGCGGCCGCCGTACTTCACCGCGAAGAAGGCCGGCATCACGTTCGCCTCGACGTCGCCGCGGAACGCATCGTCGTCGAACGCGAGCAGGGGGGAGAAGGTGCCGGCGCCGGGGACGCAGACGAGCGCGTGCAGGCCGCCGCCCTCCGCGACGAAGTCGACGGCGCGTCGCACCTGCTTCGGATTCGCGCCGTTACACACGACGGCGTCGAGCGAGGCAGCGGGCGCCTCGCGCTCGAGCGCGACGAGCGCCTCTTGCAGCACAGGCTTGCGCCGCGCCGAGATCACGACGTGGGCGCCGTGCTGCGCGAGCAGCCGCGCGGTTGCGAAGCCGATGCCGCGGCTGCCGCCGATCACGAGCATCCGCTTGCCGGACAACGGGAGGTCTTTCGGATCGGCGCTCATCTTCCACCTCGGTCTTGCGGCTCGCGCCAGCTTCTCACGAAACGAACAGCCACGCTTCTCCGCGCTCGCAGACGCGCACCTCGGCGCGCGCCGGCAAGCGGCAGCGCTGCGCCGCGGGGCCGCGGCCGGTCGCGAGGTCGAAGCGGTAGCCGTGCCAGGGACACACGAGCGTGTCGCCGTCGATGCGCGCCGCGGCGAGCGAGGCGCCCCAGTGCGGGCACGCCGCCGCGTGCGCGACGAGGCGGCCGGCGTGCTCGCGCACGACGAAGCAGTCCCCGCCGGCGCCCACTTCGAGTGGGAGGCGGGCGCGCAGCTCCTGTGCGCTCCCCAACAACTGCGGCGCGCGCGCGCCGGGGCGCGGCGGACGCGGCGCCGCGCCATCGAGGAACGCCTGGCGGCGCTGCATCATCGCCTCGTCCTCGTCCCAGAGCCGCGTGTAGAGCTGCACGAACGCCGCGCCGATCTGCTCGCGCGCCTCGGGCGGCACCGCGGGCGCGAGGAAGCTCACCGCGATCTCCGTCTCGGCGGCGCCGGCGGCGCGGACGCGCGTGAAGACGTCGGTGCCGGCGCCCGGGCCGGCGAGCGTGCGCGAGTGGTAGGAGCGCGCGTCGGATTCGAGGCCGAGCTCGAGATCGATCTCCGCGCCGGTTCGGAGCGCGATCTGTGCGCGCCAACCGCGCGCATCGGCGCGCGTGCAGTGAATCCCGCGAAACGACGCGGCGTGCACATACGGGAGGTGCTCCCAGTCGTGGACGTTCTCCCAGACTCGTTCTTCGGACGCGCGCACGCGCCGCGCGTACGTCGCGAGCTCTGCGAGCGCGGCCGTCACGCCGCTGTCACCCCTTGCGCCGCAGCCACGCGACCACCTCCTCGATCGCGCCGTCGCGCCCCTTCTCCGCGGGGAATCCATAGTGATCGCCCGGCACGACGCGGCGCGTGACGTCCTTCGACGCGAGCGAGCCGGCGATCAGGTCGGTGTCGCTCGGGAAGATCGCGTTGTCGCCGTCGTACTGGATCACGAGCGCCGGCAACGTCATGCGCGCGCCGGTCTGCGCGATCTCGGCGCGCGACGTGTTGCCTGACCAGGTCGAGAGCCACGCCTCGGGCGAGACGACGCGCGAGAAGCCGACCGCGCCGTAATTGATGATGTCCGGGCGTCGCCCCCACAGCGATCCGTAGTCGCGGCGGCTCGGATCGAGCGAGAGGTCGACGTAGCGCGGATCGGCGTCGGTGCGGTAGAGCAGCATGAAGTCGGTGACGGTCGCGGCGCGGCGATCCGCCGCGGCGCCGCTCTTCGCGGCGCGCTCGCGCGCGGCCGCCTTCGCGGCGAGGCGCGTGCGCGCGATCGCATCGATGCGCGCGACGCGCGCGGCCTGCGCGGCGCGGTAGCGCGCGAGGAACTCGGCGCTGTACGCGCTCGACTGCGGCGGCGGCGCGAAGCCGTTGGCCGGCTCGTAGAGGTCGAGCTCGGCGTCGCACGAGAGCGGGTTGCCCTCTTCGACGAGCGAGGGGTCGATCGCGTGCAGCAGGTAGTGGCCTTCGCCCGGGTGCGCGGCGACGTACGCCATCGCGTCGGCGGCGGGCAGCTCGAAGTCGTCGAGGTCGAGCGGCTCGCCCCACGGCAGCTCGCGCAGCCGCGCGCCGCTCGGTGCGAGCGCTTGACTCAGATAGAACGTGTAGAGCGAGCCGCCGCCCGAGTTCCCGAGCAGCACGACGCGCGAGAAGCGCGAGCGCGCGAGCTTCACGCCCTCCGCGACGTCGAGCAGCACGCGCTCGTGGATCAGCGTCGCGTCGTTGTTGAGCCAGCGCGAGTTCTGGCACAGCACAGCGAAGCCGGCTTCGACGAGCCCCGGCACCGCGTAGTGCCGGGAGAAGTTCGCACGCGGATGCATCAGGCAGACGACGGTGTCCTCAGCCCCGCGCGAGTACAGCCAGCCGTGCGAGATCGCGCGATCCGGCGTCGCGAGCTTGATCGGCTCGCAGCGCGTGCCCGCCGGCAGCGGTCGATGCCACTCCGCCACTTCGAACGCATTCTCGTACCGCCCAACGCGATTCGCGCTCATGAACCCTCCTGGGGTCCGACCCCTTTGGGCCTGACCCCAAACGACGGATCAGACGATGCGGCTCGTCTTGTTGCCCCAGTAGCGGTCCTTGATCAGACGCTTGTAGAGCTTGCCGGTGGGGTGGCGCGGCAGCTCCTCGATGAAGTCGACCGAGCGCGGACACTTGACGCCCGAAATGCGCTCCTTGCACCACGCGATCAGCTCGCGCTCGAGCGCGGCGCCCGCGAGCGCCATCGAGACTGGCTGCACGACGGCCTTCACCTCTTCGCCGAACTCCTCGTTCGGCACGCCCACGACCGCGCAGTCGGTCACCTTCGGGTGACCGATCAGGCAGTTCTCGGTCTCCTGCGGGTAGATGTTCACGCCGCCCGAGATGATCATGAACGCCTTGCGATCTGTTAGGTAGAGCCAGCCTTCGCCGTCGACGTAGCCGACGTCGCCGAGCGTGGTCCAGCCCTGCGGGCTGCGCGCGCTCGCCGTCTTCGCTTCGTCCTTGTGATACGAGTAGCGAGCGGCGCTCTCGAAGTAGATCGTGCCGACCTCGCCGGCCGGCAGCTCCGCGAAGTCGTCGTCGAGGATGTGAAGCTTCGCGTTGAGCGCACGGCCGACCGAGCCGCGGTGCGCCAGCCACTCTTCGGAGTTGATCGCGACGAAGCCTTGGCCCTCGGTGCCGGCGTAGTACTCGAACAACACCGGGCCCCACCACGCGATCATCTGCTCCTTGACGTCCACCGGACACGGCGCCGCCGCGTGGATCGCGATCTGCAAGCTCGAGACGTCGTACTTCGCGCGCACGGCGTCGGGCAGCTTGCACATGCGCACGAACATCGTCGGCACCCACTGCGAGTGCGTGATGCGGTGCCTCTCGATCAGCGCGAGCGCCTGCTCGGCGTCGAAGTGCTCCATCACGACGACGGTCGCGCCCGCGCGCAGCATCGACATCGTGAAGCCGAGCGGCGCCGAGTGATAGAGCGGCGCGGGCGAGAGATAGATCGAGTTCTCGGTGGCCTGGTAGAGGCCCATGATCAGCGCGAGCAGCGGATTCACGTGGCCGATCGGCGCCTCGGTCAGCGGATGCTTCACGCCCTTCGGCCGGCCCGTGGTGCCGGACGAGTAGAGCATCGGCCCGCCTTCGGATTCGTCCGCGATCTTCGTCTTCGGCTGCGGCGCCGTCGCGCGCTCCCAGCGCTCGTAGCCGGGCAGGTCGGCGTCCACCGCGAAGCGCGCGACGAGCTTCGGACACTTGCCGGCGAGGCCTGCCGCGAGCTCCGCCTTCTCGCGCGACGTGATGAGCACCTTCGCGTCGCAGTCGTCGACGATGTACTCGACTTCGGGCGCGGTGAGCCGCGAGCTGATCGGCGTGTAATAGATGCCCGCGCGCTGCGCGGCCCATGCGACCGCGTGGTAGTGCGCGTTGTTCTCCATGCAGATCGCGATGTGGTCCCCGCGCGCGAGACCGAGCGAGCGCAGCAAGTGCGCGCCTTGATTGGAGCGCTCGTCGAGCTCGCGGTACGTCACGCGCTCATCGCTCGTCGCGAGGATCACGGCCGGCTTGTCAGGGAATTTTTGCGCGTGGACGCCGGGGTACATCGGGGCCTCCGAGCGGGTGACGTGCGGTGATGCGCCCCGCTGCGCGGAGCCTGAAACGGGTAGCGCGGCGCCGGCACGGTCGCGCGGCCGGCGGCGCGAGTTCGCCAGCCCCGGCGCGCACTTCCGCGGCGTTCTTTAGGATGGGCGCGATGCGGCTGATCGCCTCGACCACGGACTCCGGCTGGGCCGAGCACGCGCTCGCGCATCTGCCGGAAGTGCTCGTCGATCACGCGCATCTCGAGCGCAAGGCGGCCGGCACCGCGGTGCGCCTCTTGTTCCAGTACCCCGAACGCGCGGCGCTTCAGGCGCCGCTCGCCGCGCTCGCGCGCGAGGAGCTCGCGCACTTCGAGGAGGCGCTCGCGCAGCTCGCGCGCCTCGGCATCCCGTTCGGGCGCATGCAGCCGAGCGCGTACGCGGGCCGGCTGCGCGCCGCGGCGCGCTCGCGCGATCCCGAGCGGCTCGTCGACACGCTGCTGTTCTGCGCGCTGATCGAGGCGCGCAGCTGCGAGCGGCTCGGCCTGCTCGCCGAAGCGCTGCCGAGCACGGACGCCGAGCTCGCGCGCTTCTTCGCGGGGCTCGAACGCGCCGAAGCCCGACACCAGAACGCGTACGTCGAGCTCGCGGAGACGGTCGCGCCGCGCGACGCCGTGCGCGCGCGGCTCGCCGAGCTCGCGAAGCACGAGGCCGAGGTGCTCGCTTCGCTGCCGCGCGCGGCGCGACTGCACGGGTGAGTGCGGGCGTGGAGCGGCGCGTCGCGCTGAACGGCGTCGAGCTCGCGTTCGAGGAGCACGGCTCCGGCGATCGTCCGCTCGTGCTCGTGCACGGCTTCACCGGCTTCCGCCACGACTTCGCGCCGGTGGTCGACGCGCTGCTCCCGAGCGCGGGCCGCATCGTCTCGCTCGATCTGCGCGGCCACGGCGCGTCCACGCACACGGGCGACGCGGCGACCTACACGTTCGACGCGCTCGCGAGCGACGTCGCCGCGGCGCTCGCCGCGCTCGGCATCGCGCGCTGCGATCTCTTGGGCCACTCGATGGGCGGCATGCTCGCGCAGCGCGTCGCGCTCGCGCAGCCGGAGCGCATCGGGTCGCTGATCCTGCTGAGCACGTCCGCCGAGCCGCTCGCGTGGATCAACCAGGATCACATCGAGCTGGCGGCGTACGTCGGCAGAGAGCAGGGGATGGCGAAGCTCGCCGAGGTGCTGCGCGCGCGCGCGGCGGACGACCCGACGCGCGGCGAAGCGGACCGCCGCCTCGAGCGCGAGTGGGGCGCGCAGGAGTTCTGGGGATGGCGCGACGCGCGGATCCTCGCGACCGATCCGGTCGCGTATCAGGCGCTCGGGCTCGCGCTGAAGTACGCGCCGGACGTTCGCGCGCAGCTCTCCGCGATTCGCTGCCCAACGCTCGTGATGGTCGGCGCGCTGGACGCCGAGTTCATCGAGGCGAGCCCGCGGCTCGCGGCTGCGATCCCCGGCGCGCGCCACGTCGTGATCCCGAACGCCGGCCATCAGCCGCAGCTCGAAGCGAGCGAGGCCTTCCTCGCTGCGGTTCGTGATCACCTCGCGCGCGCCCGAACCTGACCCGCAGCCGCCGAATGGCCAATCGGGGTCAGACCCCGATTGGCCATTCAGCGCATCGCGCCGCGCGCGGCCAGCTCGAAGCGCACCGGAATCCGCACGAGGCCGTAGATCTGCGGCAGCTCGGTCGCGTCGCGCGCGGCGGCCTCGGCGGCGCCGTCGAGCAGCTTCGAGCCGCTGCTCTCGACCGTGAGGACCTCCGCAGCGCGCCCGCGCGGGTCGACGCGGAACTGCACGCGCGCGACGCCCTCGATGCCGCGCTCGCGCGCGGCCTGCGGGTAGACGACCGCCGCCTGAACGCGCTCGCGAATTCGCTCCAGGCGCTCGGCGACACTGGGCGGTGTCGGCACGAGGTCGATCTCGCCGCTCGGCGTGTCGGCGCGCAGCGGCGCCGCGAACGCGGCGAGCGCCGCCGCGATCGCGAGCGCCGCTGCGCGCACGCGCGTCATCGCTCGAACGTGATCCGCGCGCCGGCGGAGAAGTTGCGCTCGGGCGACGGGAAGTACCCGACCATGCCGCTGAAGGTGCTCAGGCCGCCCCACTCGGCGTAGTGACGGTTGGTGAGATTGCGCCCGTTGCCTTCGAGCAGCAGCGAGAGACCGGGCGCCAGCTCGCGGCGCCATGCGACGCGCGCGTCGTACGTCGCGTAGCTGGGGATGAAGTCCGCCGGCCCCTCGACGTCGTTCGCGAGGCGCCGCTCGCCGACGTAGCTGGCGTGCATGCCCGCTTCGAAGCCGAAGGGAAGAGCCGCGCGCACACCGACGTTCCCGCGGTGCTTCGGCGTGATCGGGAGCTGCTCGCCCTCGAGCGTCGCAACGCTGTCCTCGCGCACCTCGACGTCGTCGAACGTGTAGGACGCGTAGAGCTCGAGCCATTCCAGCACCTGATGAGCGGCGCTCAGCTCGATCCCGCGGTGTCTCACGCGGTCGACGTTGTCGTTGGTGCCGAGGTTGAACGGAGGCGGCACCAACGGATTGGGCGCGAGCGGATCGAAGAAGATCTCGTCCCGCACTCGCGTGTGATGGAACGCCGCCGTTGCGCGCAGGCGATCGCTGCTCCACTTCGCGCCGAGCTCGAAGCTCTTCGAACGCTCGGGCCGCAGCGCGGGTGAGAAGCCGAACGCACCGAACGCCTCGTTCAGGTTGGGGAAGCGAAAACCTTCGCCGTAGCTCGCGTACAGCGAGGCCTCCGGCGTCGCGCGCCACGTGAGCCCCAAGCGCGGCGACCATTCGTCGTCCTCGAAATCGCAGCGCCGGCTCGTGAGCGACGGCGAGCACTCCGAGAACGGAAAGGGCAGCACGCCCTCGAGGTCCGACGCGTCATGGCGAACGCCGGCCGCAAGCAGCCAATCGTCGAACAGCGTGAGCTCTCCTTGCGCGAAGACGCTCCAGATCCTGCGCGTGGCCGAATTGGTGGATGAGGTCGCAAAGCCGTCGAACGAGGAGCTGGCGCGGTCGTCGTCCTGTCGGAACTCGCCGCCGAGCAACAGGCGCACGGGCCAGCCGAACGCCTCCCAATCGCGCGAGAGCTGAAAGTCCAGGCCTGCCGAGTCTTGGCGATCGCGCAGGCCGAACGGTCCGAACGCGCTCTCGAAGTCGTTCAGCGATTTCGAGCGGCGGTAATACGGCACGGCGCGCAGCGAGATCTCGAGGGGCAGGTTCAGCTCGATGCTCGCCCGTGCGAAGCGCTCGCGCTCGCGACCGCGATCGAAGTTCGCGCCCGCTTCTTCGCCGTCGCGCGTCGCGTAGGGCGCGAACAGCGCGCCGGGTCGCGAACGCTCGGTCGAGCCGTAGCCGCCGCCCAGCGCGAGCCGCCCGAGGTCGCCGAGGTCGTATGCGAGATCGAGCTGCGCCCGCTTCGCGGTGTAGGCCGAGCTGCCGGTCAGATTCGTCGACGGAAAGCTGCTGCTGCGCCTCGACCGGAAGCCGGCGGTGTCGTCGTACGCCGCGAACACCCCCACGGACAACGCCCCGAACGCGGTGCTCGCCGCCGCGTCGACCCGCTCGCTGTCGTAGCTACCGCCGCCGACGCCGAGCGCTGCGCGCGTCGCCTCGTTCGGCGCGCGCGTGAAGATCTCGATCACACCGCCGATCGCGTTGTCGCCGTAGACGGCGCTGCCCGGGCCGCGCACGACCTCGATGCGCTCGACGTTCTCGAGCGCAATGAAGGTCCAGTCGGGGCAGCCGGTGTCGGCTTCGTTCGCGCGGCGGCCGTCGACCAGCACGAGCGTGCGGCAGCCGTTGCCGCCGCCGTTCTGGAAGCCGCGCGCCTCGACGCTGTAGCCCTCGGGATTCGTCGTCGTGTTCGTGACGAACAGCCCGGCCTCGCGCCGCAGCAGCTCGGGAACGTTCGCCGCGCCGCTGCGCTCGATCGCAGCGCGGTCGATCACGCTGACGTTCGCGGGAACGTCGAGCGGGTTGCGCTGGCCGCGCGTCGCGGTGACGGAGACTTCGCGCGTCTCGCGCACGAGGGCGGCCGTGGTGATCGGCTCCACGACCGGAGGCGCCGTCGGCGGCGGGTCCTCCGCGTGAAGCGTCAACGGCGTGGCGAGCGTCAGCAGGACAGCGATCGAACGGGAACGAAGGCCGCTCGGGCGCGCGCAGACCTTGCGCGCGGGCGGAGCGACGGGTGCCGGCGTCATCGGGGACTCCTCGCACCCTTCGCGAGATGTCCGGGGATGACTTGGGATCGCGTGCGTGGAGGCGCCCGCGTCGGCCGTCACCGCACCGCTCTCTTTCGCGAAGAGCAGTTGCAGATTCCGCCGCCCGGGCAGGTCTCCTGGCTCTCAGGTATTCGCTCTCGCGAACGGCTTCGCAGCGCCTTCCCGGATCTCGCGATCCAGTGGCTCTCGCTGCGAATCCTCCCTGATCACAGTGGCGCGACCGCGGCCGATTCTCACGGCCTTCCCTCGAGGCC
>Ga0187893_10002665_pt1 | contig 38591 bp, 36 predicted proteins | sample MA1701074metaG_FD_139574 | JGI IMG/M metagenome (GOLD analysis project Ga0187893, IMG submission 139574) | White microbial mat communities from a basaltic lava cave in the Kipuka Kanohina Cave System on the Island of Hawaii, USA - MA170107-4 metaG ... | reverse complement strand
CTCGGCCAGACGACCGCGTCGGTTGAGGGGACCGGGTCCGTCCGGATCCTCACTCTGGAAGAGGCGGTGAAGCTCGCGCTCGCCGAGAACCTCAACCTGCAGTCGAGCGTCGACGTCGTGCAGGGGGCGGCGATCGGCGAGAACCTGGCCGAGTCGCGCTTCAACTTCAAGCTCACCCCCTCCTACGAGCGAGGTTTCGGCGAATCCTCGCTCCTGGATCAAGGTGTGGGTCTCGAGGTGTCGAAGCTTCTCCCGTTCGGGACCACCGTCACCGGCAGCATGCGGAGCGATTGGGCGAGTCCCGAGCTCGGGAACGTCAACGCCAGCGCCGTTTCGTTGCGGGTGACCCAGCCACTCCTTCGGGGGTTCGGGAAGAGCACGACGGAGTTCGACCTCCAGAACTCCCGCCGCAACCTGCAAAGCTCGGAGCGGAGCCTCGAGCTCGCGCGCCAGAGGCTCGCGGTCGACGTGGTCGCGAACTACTACAACATCGTGCGCCAGGCGGCGCTCGTCGACGTCGCGGAGAAGTCGCTCGCGCGGAACAAGGAGCTGCTGCGGGCATCGGAAGCGCGGCTCGAGGTGGGGCTCGCCTCGAAGCTCGACGTATTCCGCGCCGAGCTCCAGCTCTCCCAGGCGGAGGACGCGCTCATCTTCCGCAAGGAGGCGCTCGAGCTCGCCCTCGATTCGTTCAAGTTCAACCTGGGGCTCGCTCCGAGCGACCAGGTGGCGCTCGAGATGGTGGAGCCGGACTATCAGCCCGTCGAGGTCGACGTCGATGCCCTTACTCGAACCGCGCTAGAGAGCCGCATCGAGATGCGCGAGGAGAGCGATCGCATTCGAGACGCGGAGCGGGCCCTCGCCGTGACCCGGCAGAACCTGCTGCCTCAAGTCGATATGAACTGGCGCTACGAGCGAAGGGGCCTCGGGAACTCGTTCGGGTCGAGCTTCGACTTCGTGGACAACGCGTTCAACATGTTTCTCTCCACGAGCTATCCCCTCGATCGATCCTCGGAGAATGCCTCTTTCGCGATGAGCCAGATCGACCTTGCGGCCCGCCGCCGGCAGATGCGCCTCGTCGAGTACAACATCGCGAACGAGGTCCGGGCGGCGGCGCGGAACCTGGAGAGGGTCGGAAAGAGCATCGTCCTCCAGGAGCGGAACACGGAGTTCGCCGAAAAGCAGATGCGGCTCGCGACGCTCCGTTACCAGCGCGGCCTCGCGAGCAACTTCGACATCATCGACGCCGAGAACAACCTCATCCAGGCGAGGAGCAACTACGTCTCGCTTCTCTCCGATTACCACGTCGCCCAGATGGAGTTGAAGCGGGTGACGGGCTCGCTCGACGTCGCGGCCGAGTTCGCCCCCGGGAACTCTCTTCCGAGCTCGAGGCACCACCCATGAGCGAAAGCGCGAAGGGCGGGGAGTCCGTTTTTCTGGGTGCCTTCGCGGCCCTGAGGACCTCGCTCGCCACCGCGGCCTCCTGGCTCTGGCGGCCCACGAAGGCGCGCGAGGATTTCGCTCGGGCCTGGAGCGCGGTTCGTGCGAACCCGCGCCGGGCGCTGGTTCCTGGCGCGAGCGTCGCAGCCGTTGTTTTCGCCGGGAGCTTCCTCATCTCCCGCTCGCCCGACGGTGCCCTCGTCGCTGCCGCCCTCGAGGGTCCGTTCGAGGTCGAGATCGTGGAGGCGGGAACTCTGCAGGCGCTACGGTCCGTGACTTACTCCTCCTCCATCCCCGGGAGCCAGGCGAAGATCCTCGAGATCGTCCCCGAGGGGACGCAGGTGGCGGTCGGGGACGTCCTCGTGAAGTTCGACCGCGTCCCCTTTGCGGAGGAGCTCGAGCGGTCGAAGGCGCAGCTCGCGCAGGCCGAGGCGGAGCTCGTGAAGGCGCAGCAGGAGCTGAAGCTCCTCCAGATCGCCGGCTCGGAGGAGCTGACGGAGTCGAAGGACAAGCTTCGGCTTTCCGAGCTCGAGCTCCAGAGCGTGATCGAAGGAAAGGGGAAGCTCGCGGAAGCGGAGTCGGCGGCGCAGCTGGCCCAGGCCGAGCGCGAGCTCCAGAAGGCCGAGTCGAGCTTCGAGGATCTGAAGCCCCTTCTCGCCGAGGGGTTCATCACCAAGCTCGAGCTCGATCGCGCCCAGCAGGCGGTCGACAAGGCCAAGGAGGACCTCGAGCTTCTTCGGATCAAGCACCGCACGTACATGGAGTACACGAGGCCCGCGGAGGTGGAAGCTTCGCGGGCGGCCGTCACGAACAGCAAGGAGAGCGTCCGGCAGACGGAGCGCGCGAGCTCCTACCGGCTCTCGCAGGCGGAGGCCGCCCTCAAGCTCGCGGAGAGCAAGTACGCGGAGCTCGGGTCGCGCGTGGAAACGCAGTCCCAGAACCTCGAGCAGTGCGAGATCAAATCGACCGTCGCCGGCCTCGTCATCTACAAGGAAGTGTTCTTCGGGAGCGAGAAGCGCAAAGTGCAGGTGGGCGATCAGGTCTGGCCGAACCAGCCACTCATCATGCTGCCCGACCTCTCGAAAATGGTGGTCGAGACCCAGGTGCGGGAGACGGACATCTACAAGGTCGAGAAGAACCAGCAGGTCGTGATTTCGGCCGACGCTTATCCCGAGCTCGAGCTCCGCGGACGGGTGGACTACATCGGGACCCTCGCGCAGGAGGACGAGGCGCTCTCGGGAGGGAAGTACTTCACGGTGACGATCCTCGTGGATGAGGTGGACCAGAGACTTCGGCCGGGGATGTCGGCGCGGGTCGAGCTCCTCGTGGAGCGACTCCCGTCCGCGGTCTACGTTCCGCTCGAGGCGGTCTTCGAGCGCGGAGGGAAGCACTACTCCTACGTCGTGGACGGGGGCTCGGCCGAAGCGCGCGAGGTCCTCGTGGGACCGAGCAACGAGAACCACATCGTCATCGAGGCGGGGGTGGAACCGGGCGAGCGCGTTCTCCTGGGAGATCCCGCGGACGAGGGCCGGCCCCTCGGCGGCGAGAGCGTTCCCGGCTTTCTCGACGTCGTCGCGCCCTCGGAAGAAGCCAAGGAGCCCTGACCGATTTCGACCGCACCCGCTGAAACGCCGCTCGTCGAGACCGTCGACGCCCGCCGCGTCCATCGCCTCCCCGGCAAGGAAGTCGTTGCCCTCGACTCGGTGAGCGTTCGTATCGAGCGGGGGAGCTTCGTCGCGGTGATGGGACGCTCGGGCTCGGGAAAATCAACGTTCCTGAACCTCATCGGTTGTCTCGACTTTCCGACGACGGGAAGAATTCTCCTGGGCGGGTGCGACACCGCGGCACTCGACGATCGCGCGCAGAGCCGGCTTCGGAATCGAATGATCGGCTTTCTCTTCCAGTCGTTCAACCTCATCCCCCAGATGACCGTTCGAGAGAACGTGGAGACCGCGCTTCTGTACGGCGAGCGGCCACGGGCGGAGTGGGAGAAGCGCACCGATGCGCTCCTCGAGAGGCTCGGGATCCGGGAGCGGGCGTCGCACAAGCCGGGAGAGCTCTCCGGCGGTGAGGCCCAGCGGGCGGCGCTCGCGCGGGCGCTCGTGAACGAGCCGGAGCTTTTGCTCGCCGACGAGCCCACGGGAAACCTGGACTCCCGCACGGGAGAGGAAGTGCTCTCCCTTCTCATGGAGCTTCCCGCCGAGGGAAGGACTCTCGTTCTCGTGACCCACGACGCTTCGATTGCGGAGAGGGCCGACCGAGTGCTCACGCTTTCGGACGGAAGGCTCGAGAGCGACCGCTCCCTCCGCTAATCACCGCGGCCCGCGGCGCCGTGCGCCGAGCCCTCCAGAGGGCAAGGGGAGACCAACTGCGTCGGACTCTTCTGTAGAATAATCTCCATTTCGCCCATGACCACGAAGAGCCTCCTCCAGCTTGCCGCGCGGGGGCTCGCGCTCCACAAGCTGCGCTCGACGCTCTCCGCCCTCGGGATCGTCTTCGGTGTCGCGGCGGTGGTAGCGATGCTCTCGGTGGGAGAGGGAGCTCGTCGCCAGATCCTGGCCGAGGTCGGGCGGCTGGGAGTGAACCGGGTCACGGTGCGCGCGGGCGCGCTCTCGCGCGGGACGGAGGCGGAAGCGACGAAGCTCCAGTCTCCGGGCCTCTCGCTCGCGGACGCCGATGCCATTTCCGAAGTCTGCCCCGACGTCGAGAGCCTGGCCCCCGTCCGAACCGCCTCCGAGCAGATCGCGAGAGACGAGCGCCGGGCCGAGGCGTTACTCGTCGCCACCACTCCCTCCTTCGCGCGCACCGAGGAGCTGGCGCTCGCGGGCGGGCGCTTTCTCGCCGATGCCGACGTCTCGGACGCGAAACGAGTCGTCGTTCTCGGGCGCGAGCTCGTGGACACGCTGTTCCCGTACGACGAGCCCGTTGGCTCGGGAGTACGGATCGGCGGCGAGTGGTACTCGGTCGTGGGCGTGCTCGCGCCCCGCGAGCTCTCCCGCCAGGGTGGAAGAATGTCGGGACGGAACCTGAACCGCGTCGCTTTCGTTCCGCTCTCCTCGATGCCGCGCGAGAGGGGGCTTCTGGACGAGATTGCGATTCGCATCGGCGAGAGCGACAAGGTGCGCGACTCCGCGAGGCTCATCGAGAGCGTCGTTCGGAGGCGGCACCGCGGCGCTCGCGACTTCGAGCTCGTGGTGCCTCAGGAGCTCGTCGCCGGCTACGAGCGCGCCCGATTCCAGTTCAACGTCGTCGTGGGGTCGGTCGCCGCCCTCTCGCTCCTGGTGGGGGGCATCGGCATCATGAACATCATGCTCGCGAACGTGACCGAGCGCGTGCGCGAGATCGGGATCCGCCGTTCGCTCGGCGCGAGCCGCGAGGACATCACGCGCCAGTTCCTCGCCGAGGCGCTCTTGCTGACGATCGTGGGAGGAGTCGCGGGCATCGTGCTCGGCTTCGCGCTCGGGCTCGGAATCTCGATCTACGCGGACTGGCCGACGGCGGTGAGCGTGCGCGCGATCGCGGCGGCGCTCGTCCTCGCGGCAGCGACGGGGATCGGATTCGGTCTCTACCCGGCGGTCCAGGCAGCGCGCTCGAGCCCCGTGGAAGCCTTGCGGCGGGAGTAGAGCCTCAACCCAAGGCAGGGAAAAGCGTAAGAAGGGGGACGGGAGGATGGGTCGAGGGATGACGACGGCAGCAACGTCGTTACCTTTGACTATATTGACGGATTGTTAGAGGTAAGCCCCCTGGCTCGACCAGTGTATCGAGATCTTTAACCTGTAATCCCGACGGAATGGGTAGAGTGGCCGCTCGGAGAGGAAGAACTGACCATGAGCGATAAGTTTTGGCTGTTGTTTTCGGTATCCTGCGTGGGGTTGCTCCCGGGGTCCGCCTGGGCGCAGAGCCCTGGCGAACGCGGCTTCGGCATCCTCCAACAGGGAGTCCAGGATGCGAAGGAGGAAACGCGCGAGAAGGCGGTACACGCCCTCGGTCTCCTGGTGAAGGACGAACGCGCGTTGAAGCTTGCCGAGTCGGCTCTCGCGGACCGGAGCGCCGAGGTTCGAGCGGCTGCCGCCACCGCTCTCGGCCAGATTGGGCTTCCCGCCTCGATTCCGAGACTTCAAGAGGCATTGAGAGACGAGCAGACCGAAGTCGTATTCTCGGCGGCGAGCGCTCTCTACGCTCTGGGAGATCCGTTGGCGAATGGGGTCTATTACGCGGTCCTCACTGGCCAGAGGAAGACCGGCGAGCCTCTCCTGGAATCACAGCTCGAGATGCTGAAGGATCCTCAGGCGCTGGCCAGGATCGGATTCGAGGCGGGGATTGGCTTCGTCCCCTTCGGCGGCGTGAGCCGGAAGGTCTTCAAGATGGCGACCGAAGACAAGGTCTCGCCCGTGCGCGCGGCCGCGGCCCAGAAATTGGCGACCGATCCGGATCCGCGAAGCGCGCGGGCTCTGGCCGATGCTGCTTCGGACAAGGAGTGGCTGGTGCGGGCGTCCGCGGTCAGCGCCATCACGAAGCGCGGCGACCCCGAGCTCCTCTCCGCGGTCATTCCGCTCCTGGACGACGAGGAGGACACGGTTCGGTTCAATGCCGCCGCGGCGGTGGTCAAGCTCGGCGGCCGCTAGACTTCGTGATTGAGTCGATAACCGTCGCCTGTTCTTCAGCACCCTGCTGCCCAGCAGGGCAGCGTCATTCCGGGGCCGGGAAGCTCGCCACCGCCTTGTCCTCGTCGTCGAAGATTTCGAAGATCGGGAGGATCTTCGACATCGTGAGCGAGTTGTGCACGCGTTTCGAGGGGTTGAGGAGCTTGAGCGTTCCGCCGAAGCGCTCGACGGTGCGGTGGCCCGACACGAGCTCTCCCATGCCCGCGCTGTCCATGAAGGTCACGTCGCGGAAGTCGACGAGGATGCGGTTGCGCCCCGAGGCGAGGAGGGTATCGATGGCCTCGCGGAACTCGTCGTCGCCCCCGCCGCCGGTGAGCTGGCCCGAGAGGACGAGGATGGCAACACCGTCTTTCTCACGTAGATCGAGCTTCATTGGAAACGACTCCCGTCAGCCGGTGATAGTTCGGATCGCCTGCCAGTCGATGCGCACGTCGTAGCGCGCGGTCAGGCTCTCGACGAAGGCGCTCCAGACGCGGGCGCGCTGCTCGCCCGCGATCTGTTCGAGAAACCCCGCCTTCTGCGCGGCGAAATCCGATGGGTTGAAGCCGGTCTTCTCCACGACTCGAACGAGCACGTACCCGTTGTCGGCGGCGAGCGGGGGAGACATCTCTCCCGTCGCGAGCGCGAAGGCCCGGGCATTGAGGGCGGCCGAACGGCCCGCCTCGGGAAGCTGGCTTCCCCGGAAGAAGCTTTCCGTCGTCAGGATCTCGACCCCCGCCTTCTCCGGTCCTTCCGCCAGAAGCGTCTCCCGCAGCGACTCCGCCCGCGCCCGCGCGAGCTCCATGACCTTCTGGTCCGAAAGCTGGCTTCGCGCCTGCTCCCGCACTTCCTCGAAGCCGGGAATTCCGGACGGACGCTCCTCGAGCACCTGGAGGAACGCGGAGCCGTTTCCGAGCCGGACCGCGGAGGAGACCTTGCCCACCTCCGTCTCGAACGCGGCACGCGTCGCCTCCGGGGAGTTTCCGAGCTGCGGCACGCTGTCACCGCGTCCGAAGAACGCCGTCTCCTGTGGAACGAGGAGGGGATACTCCGCGGACAGGGCGTCGATGCTCCCCGCGACCCCCAGCTTTTCGGCGGCGCTATCGACCGCCGCCTCCATCTTCGCGCGGGCCTTTTCCTGGGTGATTGTGTTTTTGATCTCGTCGCGCACCGAGTCGAGCGGGCGGACAAACGCCGTCTGCCTGCTGTTCAGCTTGATGATGTGGAACCCGTACGTCGAGCGGACGAGATCGCTCACCTCGCCTTCTTGAAGCGCGAAGGCCGCGTTCTCGAACTCCGGCACCATCTGCCCGCGCCCGAAGAGGCCCAGGTCTCCTCCGTTCTCCGCGGACGTGTCTTCCGAATTCTGCCGCGCGAGCTCGGCGAAGTCCGCGCCCGCTTTCGCCTGGGCCAGGACGGCTTCCGCCTTCTTCCTCACTTCCTCCTCGTCCTGGTCAGGCCCGGTCTTGAAGAGGATGTGGCTCGCCCCCACCTGGTCCTCCGTCTCGTAGCGGAACATGTTCTGTTCGTAGTAGCGCTCCACCTCGCGGTCGCTCACGCTGACCGCACCCGCGAAGAGCTGCGGAGTAAGCGTGATGAAGCGCACCTTGCGCTGGACGGGCCGCTCGAACTTCTTCTGGCTCTCGTCGAAGTACCGCCGGGCCTCCTCGTCGCTCACCTGGACCTGGGCCTCGAACTCCGCCTTGGGGACGAAGACGTACTCGAGGCGAAGCTTCTCGTTCCGCCTCCGGTACTCCTCCTCGACGTCGGCCTCCGGCACCACCACCGCGTCGGTGACGAGCTTCTGCAGCTTCTGGACCATCAGATCCTGCCGCATCCGTTCTTCGAACTCGGAGGCGTTCATCTGGTTCCGCGAGAGGAATCTCAAGTAGGCCTCCCGGCCGATGAACTTCCCGGCGCTCTGGAACGTGGGGAGCGAGACGATGAAATCCGAGACCTCCTGGTCCGTGACCGAGATCCCCTGGCGCTCCGCCTCGAGGAACAGAATCTGGTTCTGCACGAGCTGGCGAAGAACGAGGTTGTCGAATCCGAGCTGCCGCATGAGGTCCGGGGAGAACTGAGGGCCGAGCTGCTGCCGGTATTGCTGCTCCTGCGCCCGGTATGTCCTCTGGAACTCCATCGCCGAGATCGGGGTGCCCTCGACCCACGCCACCTGTCCCGTCCCGGCGGCGCCCGTCTGCGTCATGAAGTCGGGAATGTAGAAAGCGACGAACGCGAAGATGACCAGGACGAGCAGGAACGCTCCCGCGAGCCATCCCAGGCTCTTGCGGTCGCGAAAATACTTAAGCATTTGGGCTTTCTCTCTTTCGGAGCTCTCGAAAGCGACTCTGTTCGAACCCAACATGCTAGCTGAAGCCCTTCACGCAATCAAGCAAGGCGAGAGGTCGTTGCCTGAGCCTCGTTCGCTGTGTTAAACTTTTAGAAATTCAGCGGTTAGACGATGGCGAAGCACAATCCGTACCGGACCAATACCGGTATCCACATCGAGTGGTTTACCGTCAAACGCTCGACCGTCTATACGCTCGCTTTCTCGATCCTCGGGCTCGTCGGCGCCGCCGCCTGGGGTTATCGCCAGGTCTACGGTCCGCGCGAAGAAGTGATCGCGGTGGCGCCTCCCGAGGTGAGCGATAGCAGCGCCCGCTTCCTCGATCTCGACGGCGTGGTGAAGGTCCGGAAGGCGGGTACCTACGAGTGGATCAACGCCACCATGGCGATGACGCTCTCGCGCGACGACACCATCCGCACCTCCTCCGACTCGCAGGCGCGGGTAAGCCTCTTCGACGGCACCGAGTACCTGGTGAAGCCCGATTCGATCCTCGTGATCGAGGAGGCCTCGGAGGACCCGGAGACCAAAGCGAAGGTCGTGGCGGTCAAGCTGACCGCGGGCCAGGTCAACCTGAAGACTCCGAGCGGCAACGCGGAAGGCTCCCGCTCCGACCTGGCGACGCCCACCACCGAGGCGACGTTCGACCAGGACACGAGCGCCGACGTGAGGTTCGATTCATCGACCGGCGTCTCCGGATTCACCGTCTTCAGCGGTCGCACGGACCTGAAAGCCGGCGATTCGAGGGTCACCCTCGGCTCGTCTCAGACCGTCGACGTCCGCGCCGACAGCACGTTCACCAACATCATCGAGCTTCCGGGAGTTCCCGTTCTCGTGACTCCGGCGAACCTCTCCGTCGTTCCCGTGACCCCGACGACCGAGTTCCGATGGAGGGAGGTCGAGGGCGCGAGAAAGTATCACGTCCTTCTCGACCGCTCCCCGTATTTCCGCGACCCGATCCTGGAGAGCACGGTTCCGAACCTGTCCATCCTGCACCACGGCCTCGGGGCGGGGACCTACTACTGGCAGGTGACCGCCATCGACGCGGAGAACCGGAGGGGAGCTCCGAGCCAGTTCGCCAAGTTCACGATGACTTCGCGCGCGGTTTCGGCCGACACCGCCCCGCCGGAGCTCACCGTCTTCAAGCCGACGGTGTCTCTCGACGGCCTGGTGACGGTGACGGGGAGGACGGACGCCGGTGCCTTCGTCACCGTGGATCGCGGGCTCGGGGACGACCGCGTGCAGGTGAAGGGCGACGGCTCGTTCATCTACTATTTCCAGGTGCGGGAGACGGGCCGCCACCCGGTGGTGGTGAAGGCCCGTAAGCGCGACGGCGGCGGTGTCGCCGAAAAGACCGTTTACGCGGAGATAGGGACCGAGGAAGGTGACTGATCTGCCCGTCGCCGGGCATCGAAGAGCGAAGGTGGACCCACCCTCGTCGTCGCTTCGCTCATCGATGGCGGCGAGCGTCGAAGCGCCTGCGGGGAGAGCGACCCCGCGCCCTCGACGGCGGACGAGGGAGAGCGTCGAAACGGCCCGACGAAAGAGCGACCGGCCCGGCAGAACGAGAGCGCGGCGCCGGCGCCTCAAGCTCGCCCTGATCGCCCAGTCTCCTCACCTGGCGAGCTCCTTCTCCTCCCTTGGCTCCGAGGACGATCTGGAAGTCGTCCGCATCGATCCGCGCGATCTGACGCGGCCGGCCTCGGGCTTCTTCTCGCGATTCGATGCGGTGGTCGTGGACGAGCGCGCGCGCAGCGCGGGAAACGGTCTGCTTCGGGCCATCCGCAAGGCGAATCCCGAAGTGCTCCTCATCGCCCTCGGGGGGCGGGGAGGATCGGAGGCAAGGCCCCCTTTCGCGCTTCGTCTCCCAGCCCTTCCGCCTGCAGGGAAGCTCTGGCCCCTGATCGAGGACGCGCGCCGGGAGCTCGTCCTGAGCAGAAAAACCGCTGGCTTGTCGCGGCGTCTTCGAGAAACCTCGCGCCGGCTCCAGGTGCTCGGCGAGATCGTGGCCACCGCGAACTCGATTCTCGAGCCCCGGCGGGTCCTGAACGTCATCATGTCGCAGATCCAGGAGCTCATCCCTTCCGAGGCCTGGTCGATTCTCCTCGTGGACGAGGAGTCCGGCGAGCTCGCGTTCGAGATGGCCCTCGGCGAGAAGAGCTCGGACCTCAACGACACGCGCATCAAGCTCGGCGAGGGCGTCGCCGGCTGGGTGGCCCAGACGGGTGAGCCCGCCATCGTGAACGACGTGCGGCGCGACCGCCGCTTCCAGGCGAAGTTCGACGAGCTCACCCGGTTTCGAACCCGCTCCATCCTCTGCGCGCCCTTGATCTCCCGGGGCCGGACCATCGGCGTCGTCGAGATCATGAACCGAGCCGCCGGCACGCGCTTCACCAAGAGGGACATGAACCTCCTTCTGACCCTGGTGGAGCCCGCGGCCATCGCGCTCGAGAACGCGTTCCTGTTCCAGAAGACCCAGCAGCTCACCGTCACGGACGACCTGACGAAGCTCTACAACTCACGGTACGTGAACAGCTACCTTGAGCAGGCCATCGAGCGCGCTCGCGAGACGGAAGGGTGTCTCGCGGTCATGTTTCTCGACCTCGACGGCTTCAAGTCGATCAACGACCGCCATGGCCACTTCTACGGTAGCCGGAGCCTCCGGGAGGTGGGGGACCTGATTCGCTCCGCCGTGCGGGAAGAGGACGTGGTGAGCCGGTACGGAGGGGACGAATTCGTCATCGTCCTTCCCGACACCGATGCCCCCGGGGCGCTTGCGGTCGCCGAGCGGATTCGAACGGTGCTCAGGAATCACCGGTTCCTTTCCGAGTTCGGACTCGACGCCCGGCTTTCGGCGAGCCTGGGCCTGAGCCTCTACCCCGACCACGGCAAAGAGCCGCAGGAACTCATGCAAAAAGCCGACCAGGCAATGTATAGTGTGAAGGAGCGCGGCAAGGACGCGGTTTGTGTGGCAAAGTAAGCGATTGAATCCCTTGAACAACTGATCTCGCATTTCAGCGACTCGAGCTCGAAACGAATGTACCTCCGGTCCGTCTTCAGCGTGTTCTCGAATGAGCTGGCTATCGATCTCGGAACCGCCAACACCCTGGTTTTCGCCAAGGGCAAAGGCATCGTGGTGTCCGAACCTTCCATCGTCGCCATCAACGACGCGACCGCCAAGGTCGAAGCGGTCGGGAAAGAGGCGAAGGAAATGCTGGGGAGAACCCCTGGCAACATCACCGCCATCCGCCCCATGAAGGATGGCGTCATCGCCGACTTCGAGGTGACGGAGAAGATGCTCGCCTATTTCATCCAGAAGGCCCATAACCGGAAGGTGTGGGTCGCCCCGCGCATCGTCATCGGGATCCCCTCGGAGATCACCCAGGTGGAGAAGCGGGCGGTGAAGGACAGCGCCCTCCGGGCGAAGGCGAGCGAAGTGTTCCTCGTCGACCAGGCGATGGCGGCCGCCATCGGCGCCGGGCTTCCCGTCACCGAGCCCTCGGGCAACATGGTGGTGGATATCGGAGGCGGAACGACCGACGTCGCCGTCATCTCCATGGCTGGGATCGTCTACTCCAGCTCCGTGCGCGTCGCCGGCAACGAAATGGACGAGGCGATCATCAAGTACCTCCGCAAGAAGTACAACCTCCTCATCGGCGAGCGCACCGCGGAGTACGTGAAGATGGAGATCGGCTCCGCGTATCCCCTCGATAAGCCGATGACGATGGAGATCAAGGGAAGGAACCTGATCGAGGGCATTCCCAAGACCCTGGTGGTGACCGACGAGGAGATCCGGGAAGCTCTGGAAGAGACCGTCTCCATTCTGGTGAACGCCGTCCGGGTAGCGCTCGAGAGGACGCCCCCCGAGCTCTCGGCCGACATCGTCGACCGCGGCATCGTCCTGACCGGCGGTGGCGCGCTCTTGAAGAACCTGGACAAGCGCCTTCGGGAAGAGACCGGCCTTCCCGTCTCGATGGGCGAGGACCCGCTTTCCTCGGTGGTGCTCGGGGCAGGTCGCATGCTCGAGGACGTCAAGCTTCTGCGGAAAGTCTGCCTGGAGTGATCTCGTCCCCGTTGACCTTTCCAGCCGAGTCCTGATTCATGGCAACCACGTCGTCCGCCCCCCTGGGTTCCAGGGGCGGACACCTCGTCTTCGGTCTGGTGCTCGTGGGGCAGATTCTCCTCCTTTCTTCTCAAGTCACTACCGAGGGCGGGCACTCCGCGCTGCGCTCTCTCCTGATCGGTCTTTTCTCCCCGCTGCAGCGAGGCGCCGACGCGGCGTTCAATGCCGTTTCTTCCGCGTGGTACGGCTACGTCGATCTCCGCGGCGTCCGTGAGGAGAACCAAAGGCAGAAGGAGGAGATCGCACGGCTCGAGCAGGCGCTCTGGATGGAGCGTGACGCCGTGGCGAGCCACCGGAGGCTCAGCTCCGTTCTCGAGATCGTCGAGCAGATTCCCGGGGACCCCGTGGTGGCCGAGGTCATCGGGCTCGATGCGAGCGCGTGGTTCCGGACCATCACCGTGAACCGGGGCAAAGCGAATGGAGTCGAGCTGAACGCGCCGGTCATCGCCCCCGGGGGGCTCGTGGGCCGGGTCATCTCCGTCGGAAGCGACGTCGCCCAGATTCAGCTCCTCACGGATCGGGACTGCTCGGTGGGCGCCCTCCTCGCACGCACCCGCGCCCGCGGCGTCGTCGCGGGAAGCGGCGAGCAGGCAAGCCCGACCGGCCTCACCTTGAACTACGTGAGCAACCTCGAGGAGGTCGTCGAAGGCGACGTCATCGTGACCTCGGGAATGGACGGGATCTACCCGAAGGGGATCGCCATCGGGCGGGTCGCCACGGTGAGGAATGGACCCCGGCTCTTCAAGCTCCTGACCGTCGAACCGGCCGCGAACCTCGACCGTCTCGAGGAGGTCTTCATTCTGCAAGCGACACCTCCGGGCGAGATCACCGAGCGCGTCGAGTGAGGGTCCTGGACATCGCCGTCGCCGTCCTGGCGGCTCTGGTCATTCAAACCGTTCTCGGCCGCTACCTCCCGTTTTTCGTTCCCTACATCGATCTCTTCGCCGTGGTGGCCGCGGGATTCGGCCTCGCCCGCGGGAGGATGGAGGGGCTTCTGAGCGGGGCCGTCGCCGGTCTCGTTCAGGACACGTTCTCCGGGGGCCTCCTCGGCTTCAACGGCATCGCCAAGTCGACGGTCGGCTACGTCGCGGGAATTGCCGGCCGCCACTTGATCATCCGCGGGTGGTCGACCCGGATCCTGTTCTTCGCTCTCGCGACGGTCCTGGACCTTCTGATCCTCGCGGTCGTGGGCTATGCCGCCGAGCTCCCCCGCGTGGTCGGCGAGGGAATCGCGCCCCTTTACCTCTGTATTGGAAACGCCTTCGCTGGTATTCTATTGGTGAGGACTCTGGAGCGCCGAGCGCCCGGCGACTAGAGCCGGGAAAATCAACCCCCTGAAGACTTCGGCAACCCGATCAGCCCGGAATGAACGTCTACGAGGACCTGCGGCCCCTGCGATCCCGGCTCGCCTGGTGGCGAGCGCTCGTGGTCGTGATCTTCGCCGGGCTCGTTCTTCGCTTCTGGCAGCTCCAGATCGTGCGCTCGACGACCTACGACGAGCTCGCGCGCGCGAACCACGTGCGGCCGATTCCGGAGAGCGCCCCGCGCGGGCTCATCCTCGATCGCCACGGGAGTATCATCGCGGAGAACCGTCCGTCGTTCAATCTCACGCTCGAAGAGGAGCGGGCCGACACGCTCGAAGCGCTGAAAGGCCTCGTTCCGCTCGAGTACTCGGACGTCGACGTCGAGAAGTACCTGCGGGAAGCGAGGCTCGACGCCGCCATCCTGAAAGAAGACATCCCCCTCGAGGAGGTCGCGAAAGTCGAGGCCCGTCAGCTGGAGCTTCCCGGCGCGCACATCCAGTTCGTTCCCCGCCGGTACTACCCCGCGGGCACTCGGGCCGCTCACCTCGTCGGCTACGTGGGGCGGATGAGCGAGGACCAGCTCCAGGAAGAGGCGTTCGCGGGGGCGGCGCGCAACGACTACGTCGGCCAATCGGGAGTCGAGCGGATCTACAACCAGCTCCTGATGGGCAGGAATGGAGTCCAGCGCGTAGTGGTGAACAGCCTCGGCCGGCGCGAGAGGGTCCTCGATCAGGTCCCGCCGGTCGGCGGCGAATCGGTGCAGCTGTCGATCGATCTCGAGCTGCAGCGGGTTGCGGAGGAGGCGTTTGCCGACGATGCTGGGTCGGTCGTGGCGCTCGATCCGCGCAACGGCGAGATCCTGGTCATGGGGAGCTTTCCCGCCTACGACCCGAATTTCTTCTCCGGCCAGTTCGAGCGGGAGGAGTGGCTTTCCCTGGCGAACGACGGCGAGCATCCGCTCTCGAACCGCTCCATCCAGGGGAGGTACGCGCCCGGCTCGACCTTCAAGCTCGTGGTCGCGGCGGCCGCCCTCGAGGAGGGGGTGGTGAGCCCCGAGACCGAGATGTCCTGCTCGGGATCCGTCCGGATGTACGGCAACGTGTTCCACTGCGCCAAGGCGTCCGGGCACGGCCGAATCAACCTGGTGGACGCCATCGCTCAGTCTTGCAACAGCTACTTCTTTCAGCTCGGCGCCAAGCTCCAGATCGAGACCATTGCGCGTTACGGCCGTCTCTTCGGCCTCGGCTCTCCCACGGGCGTCGATCTCCCGCACGAGGTCTCGGGACTCATTCCAGACCCGGAGTGGAAGAAATCGGTCCGCAGCGAGCCGTGGTACGCGGGCGAGACGATCTCGGTCGCGGTGGGACAGGGCTCGGTCCTCGTGACTTCGCTTCAGATGGCGCGGCTCGCGGGCACGGTGGGAACCTCGGGGGACATTCAACGGCCGAAGCTGTTCCTGCGCACGCTTCCCGTGGGAGCGGTACCCGAGCCTTTCCTGGAGGCCGATCTTCAGGAGCCCGTGCGTCACGTGAATCTGCGCGAGTCCACCTGGCGCGCTCTCCAGGAAGGCATGTTCCGGGCGGTCCATACGAACGGGACGGCGGGGCGGGCGCGGCTCGATGGCGTCCAGGTCGCCGGGAAGACCGGCACCGCGCAGGTGGCGTCGCGCCAGCGCATCAGCGCTTCCCGCGATGAGAGCCGCCCCGAGCATCTCCGCAACCACGCCTGGTTCGTCGGCTTCGCTCCCCGGGTGAACCCGGAGATCGCGATCGCCGTTCTGGTGGAGCACGGTGGAGGAGGCGGCGCCGCCGCGGCGCCCATCGCTCAAAAGATTTTCCAGGCCTACTTCGAAGGACAACGGGAGGAAAGAGTCAGGAATGGTCCTCGACAGACGACAATGGCACTCCATTGATTGGCTGACCATCCTGGGGCTCCTCGTCGCCTCGGGGTTCGGCCTCCTCGTGATCTACAGCGCGACTCACGCCGGCCCCTCGCCCGACGTGTACAAGGCCCAGCTGGCGAGGCTCGCCATCGGCCTCGCGCTCCTCGGGCTCACGATGGTCTTCGACTATCACTCCATCGTGGATCGCGCGGAAGTCATCTACGTGAGCGTGCTCGTTCTCCTTTCGTATCTCGTTCTCTTCGGCGGGCTCAGGGCGGGCACCAACCGCTGGCTCGAGCTCGGCTTCGGGACGTTTCAGCCCGGAGAGCTCGCGAAGATCGGCGTCGTCGTCTTTCTCGCGAAGTACTACTCCGCGGTCCGGAAGAACCAGTTGGGCTCGTCGGAGGTGGTCATCACGGGGATCTTCGCCGGGCTCCCCATCGCCCTCATCGCCCTCCAGCCCGATCTCGGCACCGCCGCCACCATCGCGTTCGTGTACGTCTCGATGGCCCTTCTCGCGGGAGTCCGGACGCGTCTCCTGGTCGCGGGCGCAATCGCGCTTTCCCTCTCGATTCCGCTGGGATGGAGCTTCTTTCTCAAGGATTATCAGAAGGAGCGTGTCTACGCGTTTCTCGACCCCGGGCGCGACCCCCGCGGCTCGGGCTACCAGAGCATCCAGTCGACGATCGCGGTCGGCTCGGGAGGGTTCGCCGGAAAAGGCTGGCTCAACGGGACCCAGAGCCAGCTCCAGTTCCTGCCCGCGCCCCACACCGACTTCGTCTTCGCCGTCATGGCCGAGGAGTTCGGCTTCGTCGGGGTCACGACCGTCATCATCCTTTATCTCGTCATCATCTTGAGGTGTCTCGACACCGCCCGGAGGTCGAGAGACCGCCTTGGTCTCTACCTGGTTTTCGGCGTGCTCTCGATGTTCGTCTTCCAGACCCTCTACAACCTGGCGATGGTCGCGGGGCTCGTGCCCATCAAGGGATTTCCGCTCCCCCTGATGAGCTTCGGGGGCTCGTCGATGCTCGCGACCATGCTCGGGTTCGGCCTCATCCTGAACGTGCGGATGAGGCGGTTCGTGAACTGATCGTTTTGTGCTAGAGTCTAAATCGAGTAAACTCCTCCATTTGGAGGGGTGCGGCGAGTCTCTGCCCCCGAGATCGAAATCGCTTTCGGGGAGAGCCGCCGCCCGGAACGAAGAGTTTGACCGTGGCATGCCGGGCCCGACGTCGGGAAGGCAGAGTAAGGGATTTGAGCGTCCGATTCACCCGTGAGCCTCGAGAGGCTCCAGGAGGCGGCGCGTAGAACGACGCGCGCATCGGACAGGATTTTCTAGGGAATCGAACAGGTTGGATACCGAGAACCGCAGCGAGCGCCTTAGACCGGGCGCGCCGAAAGGCGCCCGTGAGCCGGAGAGCTCCGGCTCGTCTTCGCGGCCTTCGTGGTTGTCCCGCCCGCTGTTTCCCTTCGTTTCCTAATCCCCTCCGCTTTTTCCCGCCTTCGCCCGTCCTGCCCGCCGAGGCGAAACATGTCGAAGGAAATGGTCGTGAGTCACAGCGCGCTCCAGACGAGGCTGGCCATCATCGAGAACGGCGTCGTGTCCGAGGTGGCGTTCGAGCGAGAGCGCAGCCGCGGTGTCGTGGGCAACATCTACAAGGGACGGGTGAATCGGGTACTCCCGGGGATGCAGTCCGCGTTCGTCGACATCGGGCTCGAGCGCGACGCCTTCCTCTACGTCTCCGACGTCCTCGAGGACGAGGACTTCCTGACCGAAGAGGAAGAGAAGATCGTGCAGACCGAGCGAGAGATTCGGGCCGCCGCCGGACCGCAGCAGTCGATCGACCAGCTCCTGAAGCAGGGGCAGGAGGTCCTGGTCCAGGTGGTGAAAGAACCTCTAGGGACCAAAGGGGCGCGGATCACGTCCTACGTGAGCCTCCCGGGACGCCTTTTGGTGTACATGCCGACGGTGGACCACATCGGCGTCTCGCGAAAGATCGAATCCGCCGACGAGCGCGCCCATCTGCGGAAGCTCATCCAGAGCTCCCGGCAGCGCGGTGGAGGGTACATCGTGCGCACGGCGGCGGAAGGGAAGGACGAGGAAGCCATCGTCGCCGACCTTCGCTACCTCGAGCAGAAGTGGCAGGAGATCGGCTACCGGGCGGAGCAGGTCAAAGCCCCCGCTCTCATCCACCGCGACCTGGGCCTCGTGTTCAAGTACATCCGCGACGTGCTCTCGACCGACTACGCCGCGATCCGCATCAACTCCGAGGAGCTGTTCGATCAGGTCTTGAACTACGTCCGGCAGATCCAGCCCCAGATGCTCCATCGGGTGAAGTATTACTCGCGGAACTATCCCATCTTCGAGGAGTATGGCGTCCAAGCGGAGATCGACAAGGCCCTCCGCAGCAAGGTGTGGCTCAAGTCCGGCGGCTACATCGTCATCAACCAGACCGAGGCGCTGGTCGCGATCGACATCAATACCGGCCGCTACACGGGCGACCGGAGGCTCGAGGACACCATCACCCGCATCAACCTCGAGGCGGTCGAAGAGATCGTTCACCAGATTCGCCTGCGCGACCTCGGGGGAATCATCGTCATCGACTTCATCGACATGGAGGAGAGGCGAAATCAGCAGAAGGTGTTCTTGGCGCTCGAAGGGGCCTTGAGAAAGGACCGCTCACCGACGAAGAGCGTCCAGATCAACGAGTTCGGCCTGGTGGTGCTGACGCGGAAACGGGTGAAGCGCTCGCTCGAGCGCGTGCTCTGCCGCCCCTGTCCCCATTGCCAGGGAAGCTCCTGGGTGAAGTCACCGACGACCGTCGCTTTCGAGATTGTGGATCAGGTGCGCAAGAGCCTCACCGAGTTCCCGAAGGGGCTGACCGTTCGGGTCCATCCCGAAGTCGCCCGTGCTTTGAAGGGAAAGGAAGCTCCCGTCATCGAGGAGCTCAAGTCCATGGTCAAGCAAGACGTGGACGTCCGCGCGGACGCGAACATGTACGAGGAGCAGTACGAGCTCGTTGCGCGGAAATGAGGCCGCCCTACGTCGGCTCTCGCTTCTGAAAGATCGTCCGCGGGTCGAACGTCGGATCGGCGGTGAACGCGCGGCTGAACGCCTCGACCGCCTCCGAGTACTCGCGGAGCATGAGGTGGCTGTAGCCGAGAAGGTAGAGGGCGTCGGCGCGCGTGGGATCGAGCTCCACCGTCTTCATGAGCTCCGTTGCCGCCGCCCGGAAGTCGCGGTTGCGGTAGTGCCGCTTGGCCTGGTCCATCGAGGACTGGGCATCTTCCTGGGCCGCGGCCAGGACGGCTGCCGTTAGAATGGCCGAGAAGGTGAGGGAAAGAACTCGCGTCGACTTCATCGGAACCGTCTCCTCAAGTTTTTTGAAGGATGCTCGGCGCTGACGGTAGTCTACCATCGATCGCGGGACGACGCATCCTGGCGGTCCGAGCGGGTGCTCTCGGCGATACGCTCCTCGCGCTTCCATCCATCGCCGCCCTTCGACACCTGGCCCGTCCGGGGGGAGAGGTCGATTTCGTGGGTACGGGGCCCGCCGTGCACCTCGTCCGGGGCCCGCGGCACGCGACGCGAGTGCACTCGATCGATCGAGCGCCTTTCCGTGCCCTTTTCCACGATTCGGCGGACGATGGCGCGGTTCTTTCGTTTCTGAGGGGATTCGACGTGGTCATCGCCTGGTCCAGCATTCCGTTTCTAGAGGCCAAGACCCTGAAGCTCGGGATTCCTCTTCTCCAGGGAAGCCCGCACCCGGAGCCGGGCGTCCATGCGAGCGACCACCTCTACCGCGCTCTGGCCCCCTTGGGAGTTCTCGGCCCGGCGCCTCCGCCCGCGATCGATCTGGACGAGGAAAGCGGGCTCGCAGCCCATCGGTTCCTCGGGCAGTACGGGCTTGCGGGGCGCGACTTCATCGCCCTCCATCCCTCGAGCGGGAGCCCGCGAAAGAACTGGCCGCTTTCGCGCTTCCGGGAACTGGCGCTTCTCCTTGGAGGAGAGAACTGGCCGTTCGTCTGGATCGAAGGCGAGGCGGACAAAGACGCCGTGGCCTCTCTCGGTCGAATCGCCGAAGCCCCGGTTGCCCGCGACCTGCCGCTGAAGACGCTCGGGGCACTCCTATCGCTCGCCCGGGGGTTCGTCGGGAACGACTCGGGCGTCACTCACCTCGCCGCCGCGGCCGGGACTCCGACGATCGCCCTCTTCGGTCCGACGGATCCCGCGGTCTGGGGCCCTCGCGGACCTCGGGTAGCTGTGGTGAGCCACGGCGCCACGGCGGAGGAGGCGTGGGAGAAGGCCCGCTCCCTCTTCGATCCCCCTTAATTCTTTGCTTTCCTGGTGTTGCGTTCCAAGGGGGGAGAAGCCTCCGGGATTACGGGGGGGATTCCCAACGCTCAACCTGAAATGTGTCTTTCGGTTTTCAACGTGCCCGCCTCACGGATCCGTAAGTACCACGATGAATAGGGGCTTTCCGTAAGGGCACCCCTTGATTGTGTAGCGCTATTCGCGCTCTCGAGGGCACGGATCTTGCTTTTCCTCGGAAACATCACCAACGAACACCAACTCTGAAGAAGCCTCCGAAAATGCCCGGGGCTTCTAAAAAGGAGTCAGCGAAACATGGCGATGGCATTGCTCGACACGCAGGAATTCGGCATCGGCATCTACCGCGGTTCGGAGCGCGTAGGAAGAATCCGCTTCCACATCGGGATCCGTGCCGCCGAAGGCGAAGTCTCGTACTCCGCCGCCGACCCGGAGCTTCGGAGGTCCCTCCGAGGAGTCCTGGGCCGCAAGCGCAGCTGGCGATGGCAGGATTTGACGCGCAAGCTCATTGACAGTCTCTCGCTGTCTACTGGAGGGCGCTTCGTTCTGCGGTTCGGAACCACGCCTTCCGATGAAGGACGTGGCGAAGGAGAGCACGGCCTGCGACGAGCGATCAACCGCGCCGTCAACGAATGATTTCCCCCACAAACAAGTAAGTCCCGCCGGACACGAAGCCCTCGGGTGCTGGTCCCCGCACGCTGCTGGCACTCGAGGGCTTCAATATTTGGTGCGCGCTCGCTCTTCGCTCGCTCGCGCCGCGCCTTCCTGCCGCTCCCGTTCCTCGCCTTCTACCTTCCTAGAGCCAATCTGTCCGCCAACGGGCTGGGGAGGCCGGCCGCCCGGATCTTCGCCTGCGTCTTCTCGTATGCGTAGGCGACCCGGTAGATCGTCATCGTCATCCGGTCCGAGTCGAGGATTCCGAAGCTCGCGCGGTTGTCGCCGTCGCGCGGCTGACCGATCGAGCCGGGGTTGATGAGGTAGCGCGTCCCCTTGCGAAGCTTCACCTTGAAGCTTCTTCCGTTCGGGCCCTTGGGGGTGGGGATGTAGGTCGTGAGGGCCTGCTCGTCGAGCCCGAAGACGACGGGGAAGTGGCTGTGGCCGAAAAAGCAGATGGGGGTCGCGAAGTACGGGAACATGTTGAGGGCTTCGATCTCTCCGAAGATGTAGGCGTCTTCGTCGAGAGGCGTTCCGTGGGAGATGGAGAAGAGCTCGTCGACCCGGACCGGCCCCTTGGGAAGCGCACGGAGCCACTTGCGGTGCCGCGGGAGGAGCATCTTCTCCGTCCAGCGCGCGGACTCGAGCGCCACCTTGTTGAACATCTCGCCGGCCTCGAGGCCGCTACAGACCTTGTCGTGGTTCCCGCGAATGATGACCGCGCGCTTGAGCTTCCGCACCGCATCGACGGTGGGATTGGGATCTGCGCCGTAGCCGACGAGATCGCCCAGGACCACCACGCGGTCGAAGCGCTTTCGCTGCACTCGGCGCAGCACTGCGGTCAGTGCTTCCAGGTTGGAGTGGATGTCGCTGAGGATCAGGTACTTCATGAAACCTTTCGGGTGCCTGCGAGCAAGAGGTGAAGCCGAACGGCGGCCTCGGCCGGCCCCGCGCCGTCGAGAGGCAGCCGGAAATGCGCCTCCCGATAAGAGCTCTGCCGGCATTCGTGGAGCTCGCGCACTTCCTGCGGCGTCTTCCAGAGGGGTCTCTCTCCGCCATCGATCCGGCCCAGGATCTCGCCGATGGGCACGTCGAGCCAAACCACGACCCCAGACGATTTCATCAGGCGGCGATTGACATCGAGGGTGAAGGCGCCCCCTCCGGTTGCGAGCACGAAGGGCCCGGCGGTCTCCACGATCTCGCGGAGCGCATCGGATTCGCGGCGGCGAAAGCCCTCCTCGCCTTCGCGCGCGAAAATCTCGGCGACCTTCATCCCGGCCGCTTTCTCGATGCGCTCGTCGAGATCGAAGAAGGGAAGACCCATCTGTTCCGCGACCTGTCGTCCGAGCGTGCTTTTTCCCGTTCCCATGAATCCCACCAGGAAGAAGCGATCCGTCGTAAGCGCCACGGTCACGTTCAGCACACCAGTCGATCGAGGGTATGCCAGAAGCCGGGGTACGAGATCTTGACCTGATCGAGGTCGTCGATATCGCACACGCCGTCGACGCCGAGCGCGGCGACCGCCCAGGCCATCACCATCCGATGGTCGGCGAAACTTCGGAGGCGCGCCGGCCGGAGCGGTCTTCCCCAGCCGGCGCCTCGAATCTCGAACCCGTCTTCGAGCTCGGTTACGTCCGCGCCGAGAGAGCGCAGACCCTCGATGATCGCCGAGAGCCGATCGCTCTCCTTGACCCGGAGCTCGGAAGCACCCTCGACGCGGGTCGTGCCGGACGCGAACGCGGCGACGACGGCGAGGATCGGAAGCTCGTCGATGAGTGCCGGGACCCTTTCCCGGGCAATGTCGATGCCTCGAAGCTCGTGCCCGCGCACGACGACTCTTCCCTGGGCCTCGCCGGCCTCAGGGGAAACTTCCACCTCGACGTCGGCGCCCATCGCCTTCAGCGCGTCGAGGAGCGCCGCGCGCGTTGGATTCAGCCCGACGTTCTCGACGACGACCTCGGAGCCGGGGAGAAAGGCCGCCCCGCCGAGGAAGAACGCGGCCGACGAAAAATCCCCGGGGATGCGAAATCGCCCCGGCGAGAGAGAGGCGCCGCCCTCGATCTCGATCGTCCCCGGCCGGACGACGGGGGAGGCTCCAAACGCCTGGAGCGCCAGCTCGGTGTGATTTCGAGAGGGAATGGGCTCCCTCACGCGGGTCACGCCCTCAGCGTACAGGCCGGCGAACAGCACGGCGGTCTTCACCTGGGCGCTCGCGACGGGAAGCTCGTAGTCGATGCCGCGAAGCTTGCGCCCGCCCGTTACCGTGAGGGGAAGGAGCCCTCCCGTCGTCTCGATGGCGGCGCCCATGCGCGCGAGAGGAACGACGACGCGGTCAAAAGGCCGCCGCGAGAGGCTTTCGTCCCCGACGAGTCGGCTCGTGAACCGCTGGCCGGCGAGGATGCCGCAGGACATGCGCGCCGTCGAGCCGGAGTTCCCGCAATCGAGGTCCGTTTTCGGGGCGGCGAGACCGTCGAGCCCCCGGCCCTGGATCTCGATTGCGTCACCGTCTCGCGAGACTTCGATTCCGAGCGCGCGGAGGACGCCGAGAGAGGAAGCGCAGTCCTGCCCCGGCGGAAACTCGTCGAGGCGCGAGCGGCCCGGCGCGAGCGCCGAGAGGAGCGCGAGCCTGTGGCCGATGGACTTGTCGCCCGGCGGCTCGACGCGGCCGCGCAGTCGCGCGCGTAGCCCCGATTTCATTCAGGGAATGGTAACACGCGCCGTCGAGACCCCGCGAGCCGGTACCGGCGATCTTGTGTTGGGCCCGCGATTCTTGTAGCCTACCGGCGGAGCTTCGATTGGAGAACAGGCGGGCCAAGCCCGGACGCGTACAGGTCGACATCCAGAGCAGCTTCGAGATGGTCGATCTGGTCCAGGTCGTGTTCGAGTCTTTGTCTTCGCAGGTCGGCTTCGACGCCGACTCCTCCCACTGGATGAGCGTCGCCATCCGCGAGTCCGTCACCAACGCCGTTCGCCACGGAAACAAGCTCGATCCGACGAAGCGGGTCATCATCTGCTTCGAGTACCGCGAGCCCGAGTTCACGGTGATGGTCGAGGACGAGGGCGAGGGGTTCAATCCCGAGGCCGTCCCCGATCCGCTCGCCGAGGAGAACCTGCTGCGGGCGAGCGGGCGGGGGATCTTCTTCATGAAGAATTTCATGGACGAGGTGAGCTACCGCTTCGAGCCCAACCGGGGAATGCGCGTCACGATGATGAAGCGCGTGAACGGCGCCGGGCCTTCCCGCTGACTCCTCGACGCCGATGAAACCGCTCGCGGTCCTCGTCGAGGCCGCGCTCGCGGGCGGGAGCGTCCTCAAGGGCTATTTCGGCTCCGATTTTCGCATCTCCTTCAAGGGCGCCGTGAACCTCGTCACGGAGGCTGACCTGGCGTCCGAAAGAGAAGTCGTCGGAATCCTCCGACAGCGATTTCCCGGAGCGGCGATCCTGGCAGAGGAAGCGGGGGAGGCGAGCGGAGAATCCGGCTTCCGCTTCATCATCGACCCGCTGGACGGGACGACCAACTTCGCCCACGGCTACCCGGTCTTTGCGGTCTCCATCGCCTGCGAGGAGGCCGCGACGATCACGGCGGGCGTTGTCTATGACCCGGTGCGCGACGAGCTTTTCACCGCCGCTCGAAGCCGGGGAGCATTCCTGAACGGCCGGAGGCTCGTGGTCTCCGTAACGAGAAAGCTCGAAGAAGCTCTCCTGGTCACGGGCTTTCCCTACGATCTAAAGGACAATCTGAAGGGGAACCTCAGGCTCTTCGAGCGCTTCATGGGCGTTTCCCGCGCCGTCCGCAGGGACGGCTCCGCCGCGCTCGACCTCTGCTACGTCGCCGCAGGACGCTTCGACGGCTTCTGGGAGGAAAAGCTCGGACCGTGGGACACGGCGGCGGGCGCCCTCATCGTCGAAGAGGCGGGGGGATGTGTGTCAAACCTCGAAGGCGGCCCGTTCCACTACCGGAAAGGCGCTATCGTCGCCTCCAACCGGGCCCTCCACGACCAGATGATCGCTCTCACCCGCTGAGCGATCTTCCGCCTTGCTATAATGAAGTTGCTTTCCAGAAGAGAACCTTGGGTTTGGAGAAACCAATGACCATGAATTCGAATCGCTCGGGCGACGGCAGGCGTCGTAGCCCTTTCCGCCCGCTTGCCTTGGCCTTTGGGATCGTCGCGCTCTTCGGAGCCCTCGTCATCGCCGTGGGCCCCACCACGTTGGGGTGGCAGGCGGGAAGCCCCGGTGAAACGCCGGTTTCGCCCCCGGCGCGGGCCACATCGCCCGTATCGACTCCAGCGGTGGCCGAGGCTCCCAAGTCGCCGTCAGGCAACAGCCCACTTCCGGACGTGGACGCGCTGTCCCGCGCGTTCGCTTCGGTCGCCGAGATGTTGAAGCCCGCGGTGGTGAACGTCTTCACCGAGCAGAAAGCCGGAGAAGTGTCCCATCCTCCCACGGGCGGTCCGTTCGACGAGTTCTTCGAGCGCTTTTTCCGGGAACAGCAGGACCAGAAGCGGCGGAGCCTGGGCTCCGGAGTCATCATCGACGCGCGCGGCTACGTCGTCACCAACAACCACGTGGTCGAGAACGCGGACGAGATCGAGATCCAGTTCTCGGACGAGCGCCGCTTCAAGGCGGAGGTGGTGGGGACGGACCCGCCGACCGATCTCGCAGTACTCAGGATCAAGACGGAGAAGCCGGAGACGTTCCACCATGTTGACTTCGGCGATTCGGACGCGCTCGTGGTCGGAGAGTGGGTGCTGGCGATGGGGAATCCCTTCGGGTTCGGGCACACCGTAACCGCCGGCATCGTGAGCGCCAAAGGGCGTGTGATCGGGCAAGGCACGTACGACGACTTCGTGCAGACCGATGCCGCCATCAACCCCGGGAACTCCGGGGGGCCGCTCGTCAACATGAAGGGCCAGGTGGTCGGCATCAACTCCAACATCATCTCCAACTTCGGCGGCAGCATGGGAATTGGCTTCGCCATTCCTTCCAACATGGCGCGCAAGATCTACGACCAGCTCGTTTCCGCGGGCACGGTTGTGCGCGGATGGCTGGGAGTGGGAATCCAGCCCCTTACTCCCGAGCTCGCTAAAGGCTTCGGTCTCGAGGGCAAGCACGGCGCTCTCATCTCCGAAGTTCTCGGCGAGGACTCGCCCGCGGCCAAGGCGGGCCTCAAGGCGGGTGACGTCATCGTCGAGCTGAAGGGCATTCCCGTCGACTCGAACACTCACCTCGTGCACCTGGTGGCGGATATCCATCCAGGTGAAACGGTGGAGCTGAAGTATTACCGCGACGGCAAACTCGCCTCGACGAAGGTGACGGTGGCGAAGCGCACGGTCGACCAGGCCTTCGCGGCCCCGCCTCGGAATCTCCAAGGGGAGAAGGGCCGTCTCGGAATCAGCGGGCAGAACTTGACGCCGCAGCTTGCGGGCGAGATGGGAGCTTCGTCCAAGGCCGGGGTGGTCCTGGTGGAAGTGGATCCCGACGGGCCCGCCGAAGAGGCCGGCCTTCGGCGCGGGGACATTCTCATCGAGGCGAATCGCGAACCCCTTCGCACCGTGGATGACCTGCAGAGGGTCCTTTCGGAGGTGCCGAAGGGCGGCGACGTGCTGCTGCGCATCGAGCGGGTGATCGGAGGGCGCTCGACGTTCACCTGGGTACCGGTGAAGCTCGACTGAGGTCTCCGCCCGCTCGATGGAGAGCCTCGCCGAGACCCTCGACGCGTTCGTTCGCGGGCTTTCGAGCGGGACGGCGGGGCTCGGCCTCTTCGTGATCGCATTCTTCGACTCGTCGCTGCTTTCGCTTCCCGAGATCAACGACGCGCTTCTCCTGTACTTCGGGGCCCGATTCCCGGAGCGGGCTCCTTCCTACGCGCTCATGACCATGCTGGGCTCCGTCACGGGCGCGAGCCTCCTCTACGGTCTCGCCCGCTGGCAGGGCTTCACCTTTCTCGAGAGGCGGTTCCCGACGGGACGGATTCACTCGGTCTTCGATCTCGTGCGGCGCTACGGGGCGTTCGCAGTCCTGCTGCCGTCGATCCTTCCGCCTCCGTTTCCCTTCAAGATCTTCGTCCTCTCCTCCGGAGCGCTGGGCCTCTCGATCCCGCGGTTCGTCGCCGCCATCGCCCTGGGGCGAACGATTCGATACTTCGGCGAGGCATGGCTCGCGGTACGCTACGGAGACGAAGCCTTGGGCTACCTTCACGCGAACGCCGCGAACGTGCTCGTCGCCGTGTTGGCAGTGGCCGTGGCCGCCGTTCTCGTTGCCATCGTGCGGAGGCGCCGGCGCCTGGAACAGGTGTCGAGGTGAGCTCGGAAATCCGCCGCTCTCCCTTCGCCGGAACGTGGTACCCCGGGGACCCGGCCCAGCTCGAGTCGATGGTTTCCCGGTTCCTTCGTTCCGCGCCTCGAGGCGATCTCCCGGGGCCGCTCGTCGCGTTGATCTCGCCTCATGCCGGTCTTCAGTACTCGGGACCGGTGGCGGCGGCCGGTTACCGGCTGCTCGAAGGGCAGGCGTTCGAAAGCGCCCTCCTTCTCGGCCCTTCGCACCGTGTCGCTTTCGACGGTCTCGCGACGGTTTCCGGGGGCGCCTTCGCGACGCCGTTCGGCCTCGCGACCGTCGATACGGAGCTCGCTCGGACGTTCGAGAGCGCGACTCCCCTCGCGCGCTCCCTGCCGGAAGTCCACCGAAACGAGCATTGCCTCGAAATGCAGCTCCCGTTCCTTCAACACCTCCTGCCGGCGATCAAGATCCTTCCGGTCGTCATGGGAGCCCAGAGCCCGCGGAACATCGAGGCCGCCGCGCGCGCGGCGATACGGGCGATCGGGGCGTCGAGTTATCCGGTGCTTCTCGTCGCGAGCTCGGACCTGTCCCATTACGAGAGCCGCGGAAGGGCGCGGGACCTCGACTCCGAGGTCCTCGCGTGCGTCGAGAGATTCGACGCGGGGGCTCTCGCGGAGCTGCTGGAAAACGAACGGGGCCACGCCTGCGGCGGGGGACCGATTCTGGCGGTGATGATGGCAGCCCGGGAGCTCGGGGCAACGCGCTCGCGAGTCCTCGCCTACGGGGACTCCGGCGACGTCACCGGCGAGACGGACGCGGTCGTCGGATACGTGTCGGCGGCCCTATACGGTGCCGCTTGAGCGCGGAAGTCGACGGACGGAAGCTCCTTGCCGAAGCGAGGCGCGCGCTCCACACCCACTTCGGGCTCGAACCCTGGTCCGACGTCGACGCCCCTTTCGAGTGGCGGCTTCCTCTCGGTGGCGTTTTCGCGACTCTCGAGCTCGAAGGCGAGCTGCGCGGGTGCATCGGCTACTTCCGGCGCGACGAGGACATCTTCTCTCTTGCCCGGCGCGCGGTGGTTGCGGCGGCGCTCGACGACCCTCGATTCGGCCCCGTCGCGCGCGAAGAAGTTCCGCGGCTCGTCATCAGCATCACGGTTCTGGCACCGCCGGTCGCGATCGCCGGTCCCTCCGAGGTGGTCATCGGCCGCGACGGAATTCTGATCGAGCGGGGGCGCGCCCGCGGACTTCTTCTGCCGCAGGTTGCGGTGAGGCGCGGCTGGGATCGCGAGGCCTTCCTCGCGGAAACCTGCCGCAAGGCGGGCCTCCCTTTGGACGCCTGGCGCGACGGAGTGACGGTGGTGCGGCGCTTCGAGGCCGTTCACTTTCAGGAGTGATCACGGGCCTCGCCCGGTCACCCGGATCACCTCCGAAACCGTGGTGGCGCCGCTCACGAGCTTCAGGATCGCGGACTCCCGGAGGGTCCGCATCCCTTCCTCTCTCGCGGCCTGCACGATCTCGGGCGCCCCGGTCCTTCCGACGATCATCTTCCGGATCTTCCGCGAGATCGGCATGATCTCGTAGATGCCCGTCCTCCCGTGGTAGCCGGTCTGGCGGCAGTGGATGCAGCCCTTCCCTCGGCGGAAGGTGTGCTCCTTGATCTTCTCGTACGGGGCGTTCAGCGCCATCGCGTCCTCTTCGGTCGGCCGATACTCCTCGGCGCACTTCACGCAGATGCTCCGGACGAGCCTCTGGGCCAGGACGCCCAGGAGCGTCGAGGTGATGAGAAACGGCGGGCACTCGAGATCGAGAAGCCGCGTGATGGCCGAGGGAGCGTCGTTGGTATGAAGGGTCGAGAAAACCAGGTGTCCGGTCAAGGCCGCCTGGATCGCCATCTCCGCCGTCTCGGTGTCGCGGATCTCGCCCACCATGATGATGTCGGGGTCCTGGCGCAGGACGGTCCGGATGGAGTTCGCGAAGGTGACGTCGATGTCGGTCTTGATCTGGACCTGATTGAAGTCGTCGTACACCAGCTCCACCGGGTCTTCGATGGTGACGATGTTCACCTCGGGCCCCGAGAGATGCTTCAGGACGGAGTAGAGCGTCGTGGTCTTGCCGCTTCCCGTCGGACCGGTGACGAGGATGATTCCCTCCCGGTGCTCGAGAAACGGCGTGAAGCGGGGAAGCTCCGACTCCGAGAAGCCGAGCTCCGCGATCGATTTCAAGAGGATGTCGGGGTCGAAGATCCGGAGCACCGCCTTCTCGCCGAACACCGTGGGCATGGTGGAGACGCGGATCTCGATCTCCTTCCCGCCCTCGGTCCTCTTGATGCGTCCGTCCTGAGGGCGCCGCTTCTCGGCGATATTGAGGCCGGAGAGCATCTTCACGCGGCTCACCACCGCCTGGTAGACGATCTTGGGGATCACGTGAACGTCGTGCAGGACCCCGTCGATGCGCAGCCGCACGAGCGCGATGTTGCGCTTCGGCTCCATGTGGATGTCCGACGCCCTCTGGTCGAAGGCGTGGCTCAGCATGTTGTCGAGAGCGGTCACCACCGGCTGCATGGTGGGGTCCATCTCGACTCCGGGGCCGGAGAGGAACTCCTGGTTTCCGACGTCGATCGCCGAGACGCGGCCCTCCGTGAGCTGGGACTCCGCGGCTTTGAGCGACGTCTTGAGGTCGTAGAAGCCCTTGTTCACCATCTCGATGTCGGATCGAGAGGCGACGACGAGCTTCACCTCGAGGCCCCCGAACTGCTGGAGATCGCGAAGGGGCGCCCGGTTGAAGGGGTTGGCGATGGCGAGAGTCACCGTCGTTCCGTGCTTCGAGACTGCGCACATGGTGTGCTTGCGCGCGAACGGCGCGGGAAGGGCGCTCGTCACGACGTCGAGGTCGAGGTCCAGCGGGTTGATCTTGAGATAGGGAAGGTTCACGTGACGCGCGACCGCCTGCGTGATTTCGTCCTCGCCGTGTTTGCCCAGCCGCCGGACCGCCGCTTCTTCGGAGAGCTGCTGCACCTTCATCAGGCGCAGGGTCTGCTCCTCCTCCTCGGCGTTCATGACTCCCTGCTGCTTCAGGATGGAGATGAGGTTCGGGATCGAGGCCGATTCGGCGGTAGGGGAGGGCGGGCGCCGCGGGGTCGTTGCCATGGATTCGAGAGCGATTCGCCGAGTTTGGAACATTATGTCCCTCGAGTCTCTCCCCGTCAATGACGAGAAAGCGCCGCTCCGGCCTCCTTCCGACCGTATCTCGCTGTGAAATTTGTCCTTGTTGCCTTGACACGCCGGGAGGGCGCTGCTACTATTCAGCCGGATTGGAGTCAATAGGCGCGTAGCTCAGGGGGAGAGCGCTACCTTGACACGGTAGAAGTCGGCGGTTCAAATCCGCCCGCGCCTACCATCTCCCTTGTTCGGTATCGTCCGCGCGGGACCGCACGGCGGATTCGCGCGGACTCAGTTTTTTTGGGGGAATGAGTCAGGACAACGTGAAGATCACGCTTCCCGACGGGAGCTCGCGGGAGTATCCCGCGGGGGTCACTCCGCGGAAGGTCGCCGAGGACGTGAGCGCGGGCCTCGCCCGACAGGCGATCGCCGCCGTCGTGAACGGAGAGCCCTACGATCTCTCGCGCGGGATCGCGACGGATGCGTCCGTCCGCATTCTCACCTCCCGCGACGAGGAGACTCTCGAGATCTTCCGGCACAGCTCCGCTCACCTCCTGGCGGCGGCGGTCACCGAGGTTTTTCCCGAGGCGAAATACGGCGTCGGGCCGCCCATCGAGGGCGGCTTCTTCTACGACTTCGCGGTCCCGCGCCCATTCACGCCCGAGGACCTCGAAAAGATCGAGGAGAAGATGAAAGAGCTCGCGTCGAAGAACATCCCCTTCGAGCGCGAGGAGGTGGAAAAGCGCGAGGCGGTCTCCCGGTTCCGGGAGCTCGACCAGCCCTTCAAACAGGAGCTGGTCGACGAGAAGGGGGGCGACGTCGTCTCCTGCTATCGCCTCGGCAAGTTCTACGATTTCTGCGAGGGGCCGCACGTACCCGCGAGCGGGGTCATCAAGGCGATCAAGGTGCTCGCGAGCTCCGCCGCCCATTGGAAGGGCGACGAAGCGAACGCCCCGATGCAGAGGATCTACGCCACCACGTTCTACGATCAGAAGAGCCTCGCCGAGCACCTCACCCGCCTCGAGGAGGCGAAGAAGCGCGATCACCGGAAGCTCGGGCGCGAGCTCGACCTGTTCCTCATCCGTCCGGAAGCCCCGGGACAGGTGTTCTGGCTTCCGAACGGCATGCGGGTCGTCAACGGTCTCGTCGAGTACATGAGGGAGAAGCTCGACCGGCGCGGCTACCAGGAGATCAAGACGCCCTTGATCCTGAACACCGACGTCTGGCGCCGGAGCGGGCATCTGGACCACTACCGGGAGAACATGTACTTCATCGAATCCGACGAGGCGGAGTTCGGCATGAAGCCGATGAACTGCCCGGGGGCGGCGATGGTCTACGAGTCCGCGCTTCGTTCGTACCGCGAGCTTCCCCTGCGCCTTTCGGAGTTCGGCCATTGCCATCGTTACGAGCGTTCGGGAGTGCTTTCGGGGCTGACGCGCGTGCGGTCGTTCGTCCAGGACGACGCGCACATTTACTGCACGGAAGCACAGATCGAAGCCGAGGTCTCCGATCTGATTCACCTGGCGCAAGAGGTCTACGCGGACTTCGGATTTCTGGGCTTTCGCATCGAGCTTTCGACGAGGCCCAAGAGCTCGATCGGAACGGACGAGCAGTGGACGCACGCGGAAGCGGCCCTCGAGGCGGCACTGAAGGCGACGTCGTCCCGGTACAAGGTGAAGGGCGGTGAGGGCGCGTTCTACGGCCCCAAGATCGATTTCCAGGTCGAGGACGCGATCGGACGCACGCACCAGTGCGCGACCATTCAGCTCGACTTCTTCCAGGCGGAGAGGTTCGACCTGTACTATGCCGCCGAGGACGGAAGCCGGAAGCGGCCGGTCGTTCTCCACCGCGCGATTCTGGGCTCGCTCGAGCGCTTCATGGCGGTGCTCATCGAGCACACGGGGGGCGCCTTTCCCCTGTGGCTCGCTCCGCTCCAGGCGATCGTTCTCCCCATCACGGAAAAACACCATGAGTACGCCGAGGGGGTCGCCGCCGCCTTGCGGGGCCGCGGCTTCCGCGTCACGATCGACACAAGAAGCGAGAAAGTGGGCTTCAAGATCCGCGAGGCCCAGCTTGGCAAGGTGCCCTTCATGCTCGTGGTCGGCGACAAGGAGGAGGAATCCAAAACCGTCGCCGTCCGCAACCGCAAGAAGGGCGACCTCGGTCCGTCCTCGGTCGAGGACCTCGCTTCCGCTCTGGAGCGGGCGATTCGTGAGAGATCCCTCGTCGAGTAGGTGGCAATCGTCCGCTGCCCGAAGGCATAATATCGAGAGTCATGAGCTTCGAAACCCGGTACGAAAACCAGGAGGTGCGACATCGATAGATCGACCCGAGTGAACGAGAGGATCCGCGCGCGAGAAATACGTCTCATCGACGAGAACGGCGAGCAGGTGGGAATCGTGAGGCCCGAAGACGCGCTTCGAATGGCCCGCGAGAGGGAGCTGGATCTGGTGGAGATCGTCGCCACCGCACACCCGCCGGTTTGCCGGATCATGAACTACGGCAAATACCTTTACCAGAAGAACAAGCGCGCGCACGAGGCGAAGAAGCACCAGAAGCAGATCCAGGTCAAGGAAATCAAGTTCCGGGTCAAGATCGACGAGCACGATTACAACTTCAAGAAGAACCACGTCGAGCGCTTCCTGATGGATGGAAACAAGGTCAAGACCACGATCATGTTTCGCGGCCGCGAGCGCTCGCACGGCGAGCTCGGGGTCAAGATCCTCGATCGACTCGCGGGCGATCTCAAGGAGCTCGCGGTCATCGAGAGCCGCTCCGGCATGGAAGGCAACCAGATGTATCAGATCGTCACACCGAAGAAGTCGCTCGTGGAGAAGCTGAAGTCTTCCCGCGACGGCGGGCCCGCCCCGCGAGTGGCGGTGGCAACGAACGGGGGCGACATCGAGGGGATGGACTAAGTTGAAGAAGAAACTGAAGACTCATCGCGGGGCGGCGAAGCGCTTCCGCAAGACCGCCACGGGGAAACTGAAGCGCAGCCACGCCTTCGCGAAGCACATCGCGACCAAGAAGACCCGACATCGCAAGCGAAAACTGCGGAAATCGACGCTGGTTTCCAAGGCGGACGCTTCTTTCATAGGACCGCTGCTTCCGTACTCCTGATGCGGAGACCGCGATTCAGGAACGGACTGGAGATTCGGAAAAGATGCCTAGAGTAAAACGAGGTACGAACCGCCGCGACCGGCGCCGGAAGGTGCTGAAGCTCGCCAAGGGCTTTCGCGCGACCAAGAGCAAGCTCTACCGCTCCGCGAAGGAGTCCGTCGACAAGGCGCTTGGATACGCTTACCGCGACCGCAGGGCCAAGAAACGCGATTTCCGCAGCCTGTGGATCGTCCGCATCGGAGCTGCCGCCCGCGCCCATGAGATGTCCTACAGCACGTTCATGGCCGGGCTCTCGAGGGCGAAGGTCGATCTGAACCGCAAGCAGCTCGCCGAGCTCGCGATTCACGACGACAAGGCGTTCTCGGAGCTCGTGACCGTCGCCCGGCAGGCGCTCACCGCGACCTGAGGGCTTTCGCTCGGGTTCAAGCGGTGGGTGAGAAGAAGACGAGCGCCGGCGACTCTCCGAGCCCTCTCGGGGAGCTGAAGGGTCGGATCGAGCGCGCGGCGCGACTCATCGCCGAGCTGAGGGAGGCGAACTACTCGCTCACCGGTGAGCTCGCGGAGCTGCACCGGAAGCTCGAAGGAGTGAACGCGGCGGCGCCGTCGCCGCGCACGGCTTCGTCCCCGGGCCTTCTCGAAGAGCTGCAGGCCCTTCGGGACGAGCGCAAGATCATCCGTGCCAAGGTGCAGAGCCTCCTCGAACGGATCGAGCGGATCGAGTTTTAGGGGCCTTGACCGGACCCACGGGAAGCGTAGAATGACCGGGCTATGAGCGAAGCGCGGAAGCGGTCCCACAAGGGCGGAAAGTCGGACACGAGCCTGGTGTCGGTGACGATCTTCGGGCAAACCTACAGCCTGAGGGCCGACGAGGACGGCGGCTACGTCGAAGATCTGGCGCGGTACCTGGACAGCAAGATGAGGACGCTCTCGGAGTCGACCGGCACCTCCGATCCCCTCCGGGTTGCGGTCCTCGCGGGGCTCAACGTCGTCGACGAGCTCTTCAAGCTGCGGGAGGAGCATCGGTCGGCCGAGGAGCAGGTCGAGGCGACGGCCCGCGAGCTCCTCACGGCGATCGACGAGTCTCTGCGCGAGCCCACGGAGACGTCGCCCGCGCTTGCGTAAGCATGCGCCTGTCCGAGCTCGGTGAGGACTTCTTCCTCAAAGAGCTCGCCAGACGATTCCCCACCGCAGGCGAGCACGTCGTTCTCGGCATCGGGGACGACGCCGCCATCCTCGACCCGCCTTCGGGAGAGCGCGTCCTTCTCACGACCGACTCCCTCGTGGAGGACGTCCACTTCTCCCGGAAGTGGATGCCGCCCAGGTTTCTCGGCCGGAAGGCGGTAGCGGTCAACGTGAGCGACATCGCCGCCATGGGCGGCGAGCCGCTCGGCGCTCTGCTCTCCCTCACCGTGTCACCCGAGAGCGAGGTCGAGGCGCTGTGGCAGCTCGTGGAAGGCGTCGACGAGCGGGCCCGGGAGCTCGGCATGAGCCTCGTCGGAGGGAACCTCGCTTCCTCACCCGGCGGGATGGTCGTGGACGTGACCGTCGCCGGGGCCACCGTCCGAAAGCGCGCACTGATGCGATCGGGGGCGAAACCGGGCGACGGGCTTTATCTTTCGGGAAAGATCGGGGCCTCCGCCACGGGGCTGAAGCTCCTGGAGCAAGGCGCGGCGCTCGCGCCCGGGGGAGGGTTCCTCGTGCCCGAGGGCCTTCGCGAAGGGCCGATCCCTCTTGCGGAAGCCTGCATTCGCGCGCACCTCGATCCGGAGCCCCGGATCTCCCTCGGGCGCGCGCTGAACGGGAAGCGGATCGCGACCGCGTGCATCGACGTCTCCGACGGCCTCGCCCTCGATCTTCACCGCCTCTGCCGCGCGAGCGGCGTGGGGGCCCGGATCGAGGAAGCGTCGCTCCCATTGTCGCCCGGCCTTCTCGCCTGGGAGCGCGCGTGGAAACGCGACCCCGTGCTCGCCGCCGTCAGCGGGGGAGAGGACTACGAGCTCCTGTTCGCGAGCCGAAGCGAGGACAAGGTCGAGCGGCTGCGGGGACGGCTCGACCTGCCCATCACGCGGATCGGCGAGATGACCGAAGAGGAGGGCGTGGCCCTCGTCGGTCGGGATGGGCAGGTGCGCCCGCTTTCGCCTCTTGGCTGGAACCATTTCGGGAAGCAGGCGGTGTAGTGATAGGGTAGCGGCCTCATTCAGCGGGTGACTATGGCAGACAAAAAGCTCGGCCTCGCGATGGTGACCGCCCTGGTCGTGGGAAACATGATCGGGTCCGGTATCTTTCTTCTTCCCGCCTCTCTCGGGCCGTTCGGCGGCATCACCATCGTGGGATGGCTGGTGTCGGCCGCCGGCTCGACTCTCATCGCGCTCGTGTTCGCGCGCCTGAGCCGGCTGGTGAAGAAATCGGGAGGACCCTACACCTACACCCGCGAGGGATTCGGCGACTTCCCTGGATTTCTCGTCGCCTGGGGCTACTGGATCTCCATCTGGACCACCATCGCCGCGATCGCCGTCGCCTTCGTGAGCTACCTGTCGTTCTTCTGGCCGGCGCTCAAGACGAACAACGTTCTCGCCGCGGGCGCCGGGCTCGCGACGATCTGGATGCTGACGGGGGTGAACGTCATCGGGGTGCACACCGCCGGCATGGTGCAGCTCGTGACCACGGTCCTCAAGCTCATGCCCTTGCTCGCGATCTCGACCCTCGGTCTCCTCTACGTGAACGGCGCGAACTTCGTGCCGTTCAACGCCACCGGCAAGTCCTCGCTCTCCGCCATCACTGCGACCGTGGCCCTGACCCTTTGGGCGTTTCTCGGTCTCGAGTCGGGAACGACCCCCGCGGAGCACGTGCGCGAGCCGGAACGCACGATCCCACGAGCCACCATTCTGGGAACGCTCCTGGCGGCGACGATCTATATCCTCGGCACCGTCGCGGTGATGGGAGTCATCCCTTCGGCCGACCTCGCGAAGTCGAACGCGCCCTTCGCCGACGCCGCCGTGAAAATGTGGGGGTCCTGGGCGGGGACCTTCGTCGCCCTCGGGGCGGTGGTCTCGTGCTTCGGCGCCCTCAACGGATGGCTCCTTCTCCAGGGCCAGATCCCCCTTGCCGCATCGCGGGATCGTCTCTTTCCCGACTTCTTCGGTAAGGTGTCGAAGTTCAACACGCCGGCGAACGCCCTGGTGTTCTCGACCGCCCTCGCGAGCATCCTTCTGATGATGAACTACAACAAGAGCCTGGTGGATCAGTTCACCTTCATCATCCTGCTCGCGACGTTGAACACCCTCATCCCCTACATCTTCTGCACGATGTCGGAGATCTTGATCCTCATGAGGGACCCGGCCCGCGCCTCGGGCAAGAGGCTCGGAGGGGGGCTCGTGATCTCGTGCCTCGCGTTCGCGTACTCGCTCTGGGCAGTTGGCGGAGCCGGGCAGGAGATCGTGTACTGGGGATTCATCCTTCTGATGGCGGGTGTCCCCGTCTACGTCTGGATTCGCACACGAAGCGAGCCCGCTTAGCCCGCGATCGGCGGCCGCGGCGCGTGGTAGTGCGTTGCCCTCTGAAACGCGTGGGCGAGCTTCAGAATCGTCGCCTCGTCGAAGTGTCTTCCCACGAGCTGCACTCCAATCGGTAGCCCCGCGGTGTCGAAGCCCGCGGGGAAGCTAACCGCCGGCGTGCCCGCCAGGTTGGCGGTGATGGTGAAGACGTCCGCCAGGTACATCGAGAGCGGATCGGCGCTCTTCGATCCGATGGGAAACGCCGGCTCGGGGCTCGTGGGGAGGAACACGGCGTCGACGATCTCGAAGGCCCGCTCGAAGTCCCGGCGCACGAGGCTTCTGACTTTCTGTGCCTTCTCGTAGTAGGCGTCGTAGTATCCCGCCGAGAGCACGAACGTCCCGAGGAGAATCCGGCGCTTCACCTCCGCGCCGAAACCCGCGCCCCGGGTCGCGCTCATCATCTCGTGGAGCCCCGTGCGCGGGACCCGGAGCCCGTAGCGGACGCCATCGAAGCGGGCGAGGTTACTGCTCGCTTCCGCGGTGACGAGGAGGTAATAGCAGGCGATGGCGTGCTTCGCCGCCGGGAGCGACACTTCCTCGACGGAGACTCCCAGTTTCTCGATGGTTCGAACGGCCCGTTCGAAGGCGTCGAGAACGCTCGCATCGACACCCTCTCCGAGGACATCGCGCGGAACCCCGATGCGGAGGGAGCGCACGTCCTTTTCGATCTCATCCGAGTAGCGGGGAACGGGGAGCGTCGAGCACGTCGAATCGCTGGGATCGGCGCCCGCGAGAACCTGAAGGAGAATCGCCGCGTCCTCCGCCGTCGTGGTGATGGGCCCGATCTGATCGAACGAGGAAGCGAAGGCCACGAGACCGTAGCGGGAGACCCGGCCGTAGGTGGGCTTCAGCCCCACGACTCCGCACAGGGCCGCCGGCTGGCGGATGGAGCCGCCGGTATCGGTTCCAAGCGCCCCGGGCGCGAGCCGGGCGGCAACCGCCGCCGCCGATCCTCCGCTCGAGCCTCCGGGCACGCGATCGAGGCTCCAGGGGTTTCTCGTGAGCTGGAACCCCGAGTTTTCGGTGGACGAGCCCATCGCGAACTCGTCGAGGTTGGTCTTTCCCAGGATCACGGCGCCCGCGTCGAGCAGGCGTTCCACCGCGGTCGCGTTGTAAGGAGAGACGTAGCGCTCCAGGATCCTGGAGCCTGCCGTGCACCGGCTTCCCTGGACGGAAATGATGTCCTTGACGGCGATGGGAACGCCGTGGAGCGGCCCCCGCTCCTCGCGAGGCAGGCGGTCGAGCTTCCGGGCGCGCTCGAGCGCCGAATCGGCCAAGGGCGCGAGGAAGGCCCCGAGGCCTCCGTCCTTGGCTTCGATTCGCGCGAGGAAGGTGCGGGCGGTGTCTTCGACCGATAGCTCTCCATGGGCCAGGCCATCGCGAAGCGAGCGGAGAGAAAGCTCCCAGGGGCTCAAGGAAGCACCCGGGGGACCTTGAAGAGGCCGTCCGCGCCATCGGGAGCGCTCTCGAGAACGCTCTCGCGGTCGAGGCCAGACCGTGGCTCATCGTCACGCAGATTCACCTCGCCCTCGAGACCCTTTGCCAGCAGGGCGTGGGAAGTGGGCTCGACGCCTTCCGTCGGGAGCGCCTGCAGGCTCTCTGCGTACGCGAGAATCCTTTCCAGGTCGTGCGTGAACCCGGTGCACTCGTCATCGGTGAGGTCGAGATGGGCGAGCTCCGCGAGCTTTCTCACCTGGTCCGGGCTTATCTTCGCCATCGGGGAAGTATATACTTCCGTCGATGGCCTCCGAGACGGAAACG
>Ga0187893_10002664_pt1 | contig 38601 bp, 33 predicted proteins | sample MA1701074metaG_FD_139574 | JGI IMG/M metagenome (GOLD analysis project Ga0187893, IMG submission 139574) | White microbial mat communities from a basaltic lava cave in the Kipuka Kanohina Cave System on the Island of Hawaii, USA - MA170107-4 metaG ... | reverse complement strand
CCGGTTTGGAGCGGCTCCTTCACCGGCTGGCGGTCGGCGATGCCGGGGGCCTGCCCCTCGATGGGCATGAAGTCGGTGGTGGCCACGGGGCCCTTGCCATCGAGCGGCTGAGAGAGGGGATTCACCACGCGCCCGATGAGAGCCTCCCCCGCCGGCACCGAGAGCACGCGTCCGGTCCGCTTGACCGTCTGCCCCTCGCGGATGTCGATGTACCCGCCCAGGATCACGACGCCGACCGAGTCCTCCTCGAGGTTGAAGGCGAGGCCGAACGAGCCGTTCTCGAACTCGACCATCTCGTTCGCCATCACCTTCTCGAGGCCGTGCACGCGGGCGATGCCGTCGCCGACTTCGAGCACCGTTCCGACCTCGTCCATGGCGAGGTCGACGTCGAAGCTCTCGATCTGCTTCCGGATGATCGCGGAGATTTCTTCGGGATTGATGTTCATCGTTACGCCCCGTTCGCCGCGGTCAATGTGCGCCGCAGCCCTTCCAGCCTGCGTCGGAGCGAGCCGTCCAGGACCCGGTCCCCGACCTTGACGATGAGGCCGCCGAGCAGCCTCGCATCGACTTTCTCGTGGAGCTCGGGCGATTTGCCCGTCGCCTTCGCGAGGCGCCGCCCCACCTCCTGCCCCTCCGAGGCCTCCAGGGGCCGCGCGGAGGTCACATGCACGTGGATCCGCCCCTCCCGCAGGTCGCGGAAGCGGTCGAATTCGTCCACGATGTTGTCGAGCACCACCTCGCGGCGCTTGTCCACGAGCAGGTGCAGGAGGCCCTGGACTTCCCGGCCGATCTTGCCTTGGAAGGCTGCGTCGAGCGCCTTCTTCTTCTGCGCGGGCTCCACGCGCGGCGACGTGAAGAAGCCGCGGAAGTCGGCGTCCTTGTCGTAGAGCGCCGCGACCGCGTGGAGATCGTCCACGATGCGCGGGAGCGTGCCGCCGGCCACGCCGAGGTCGATCAGCGCCTGGGCGTAGACACGGGCGACCGCGCGGGAAACGTTCACCGGAGGGAGTCCACTTGGCCGATGACCTCGGCGGCGAGCCGCCGCTGGTCCTCGCCCTTCAACTCGCGCTCCAGCACCTTTCCGGCCGCCTGCAGCGTCAGATCGACGGCCTCGCGCCGCAGATCGTCCAGCGCCTTGGTGCGTTCGAGCTGGATCTCCCGGCGGGCGCGGTCGCGCTCCGCACCGATCTCTTTCTGCGCCGACGTGACCGCTTCCGCCTGCATATGGGCGGCGCTGCTCCGGCTCTCCGCAAGGATGGCTTGCGCCTCCTCCTTGGCCTTCTGCAGCACTTCCTCCTGGCGCTTCAGGAGGCCCGCGGCGGCCCGCTCCGCCTCCTCGGCCTTTTTGAGGCCCTCCAGGATGCGGACCTCACGCTCCTCCATCTTCTTGGCGAGCATGGGCCACGCCACCTTGCTCAGCGCCCATAGCGTGATGAAGAAGGTGACCCACGTCCAGAGGATGGCGGGAACGTTGGGGAAATCGAGGAGATTGCCCTCCCCGACCAGCAGCGCCACGGCAGCGAGCATGGCCCTAGCCGGTGATCGCCTTGGCGAGCGACCCGTTGATCAGGAGGCAGACCACCACGGCGAAGAGGCAGACCCCTTCGATGAACGCGGCGGTGATGATCGTGATCCCGCGGATATCGCCGGCTGCCTCGGGCTGGCGCGCGACGGACTCCGTCGCGGTGCTGGCGATGCGTCCGATGCCGATCCCCGCGCCGATGGCGGCGATGCCGGCGCCGAGCCCGGCGCCGAAGAAGCCCCAGCTGACTTCCGTGACGGCTGCAAGCATTGAGAAAATCATGTGGTTCTCCTAACCGAAAAAAATCAGTGTTCTTCCGCGACGGCCAAGCTGACGAAGATGGCCGAGAGGACGGTGAAGATATAGGCCTGGATGAGCGCCACCAAGGTCTCGAACAGCATGATGAAGAGCATGAACCCGAGGGAGGCGAGGCTCGCCGCGCCCCCGATTCCGGCGTTGGCGTAGTGCGCCACGCCCATCATGAACCCGATGAGCACCGCGAGGATGGCGTGGCCCGCGGTCATGTTCGCGAAGAGACGGACGGTGAGCGCGAACGGCTTCGTGAAGAGCCCGATCACCTCGATGGCGAAGATCAACGGCCACATGAGCCAGTGGATGCCGTGGGGCACCAAGTGGAGCCAGTAGCCCAGCTTCCCGTGCTGGCGCATCCCCGAAGCCTGGACGAGGAGGAACGTGATGAGGGCCAGGGCAGCGGTGACGTTGATGTTCCCCGTCGCCGTCTTGCCCCACAGGTTGAACGGGAAGGGCATGAGGCCCAGCAGGTTGTTGACCAGGATGAAGAAGAAGAGCGTCCAGAAAAAGAAGAGGTAGCGCCTTCCCCGCTCCGGCCCCAGCCAGGGATAGACGATCTCGTCGCGCACCCAGACCAGCGCCACTTCGATCAGGTTGGGGAAGCCGCCCGGGGCACCGTCCCGGGCCCGCAAGGCGACGCGATTGAAGACGGTGACCATCGCGAGCGCCGTCAGGATCAGGAGGACATGGTGGGCCGAGAGCCACGTGCCGATGAGCGGCGTGTCGACCAGGTGGTCCACCACGCCGCCGGAGGCCAGGAGCAGGCTCATGCCGCCCTCCGGCTGCTGTTCAGACTACGCTGGACGAGGTGCACCTCGAGGGCGAGGAACACCACGAAAAAGGCCATGAACGCCAAGGCGAACGCCGTCGCGTCGATCCAGTCCCGGCCCTGGAAGAAGAGCACCAGGGCGACCAGCACCACCATCCGCAGGAAAAAGCCGCCGACGACGGCGCGGAGGGCGGCGGACGGGCTCTTGCGCAGGGCGCGCGAGGTCGCCCACCACCCGAGGGCGAGGTTCATCCCCCCCAGCGCCCCCCCCAGGATCACACCCACGACGCCTGCCGCGTCGAGGCCCTGGTCCGCCACGTACAGACCGCCCCCCAGGAGGACGAGCGCCCCGAGCAAGATCGGTCCCAGCGTGGGGGAAAGCTTCACGAGTCCTTGCCGCTCTTGAGCACCTGCAGTACGAGATTCGTCATCGCACCGGCCATCCCGAGGAACGCGCCGAGGATCGTGAAGAGCGGCTCGGTCTGCGCCTTGCCGTCCAGCCAGATGCCCCCCAGGGTGAAGAGGGTCATCACGGCGCAGAACTGGGTCCCTGCCGCCAGGTAGCGGAGGTACCGCCGCTCAACTCTGTGTCTCGGGCTCCCGGGTCGAGGATCCGTCGCGCGAACCCCCCTGCAAAGCGGCGAAAGATACCGGGCGCAGGGGCGCGCGGCAAGTATTCGGCCAACGCCGGAGGACGGGGGCGGGGAGGGTAAGCTGGCCCCCTTGGAACGCGTTGCCTGCGATCTTTGCGGAGCCGATGACGCCGCGCCCCGGCTCGCGCGCGACACCTGGACCCTGGTGCGCTGCCGCGTCTGCTCGCTGGTCTACCTCAATCCGCGGCCCGAGCCCGAGGTGATCGCGCGCGACTTCGACTGGTTCCGCCACAGCCCCCTGCAGACGGGCCGGCGCCGGGAGAAGGAGAACCCCGTCCGGCGGTGGCTACGCAAGGCGCGGGGCAAGGGGCTCCTCCGGCGGCGGCCGCGCGAGGAGGTGGTGCTGGGTCGCATTCGAGAGTTCGTGCCGAAGGGGCGGTTCCTGGATGTGGGCTGCGGGGACGGCTTCATGGTGGAGGCGATGGCCTCGGCTGGCTACGAGGCGTTCGGGCTCGACATCTCGGCCGTGGCGGTGGAGGAGGCGCGGCGCCTGGGGCGAAGCGGGGTCCATCTCGGCACGATCCACGACGCTCCCTATCCCGCGGCTTCCTTCGATGCCATCCTGCTCATGTCCTACCTGGAGCACGAGCACCGGCCCTCCGCTACTCTGAGCAAGGTGAAGTCGCTCCTGCGCCCGGGGGGGTGCGTCTTCATCAAGGTGCCCCACTACGGCTGTTGGCTCAGGACGCTGCTGGGGCGCGGCTGGTCGGGGTACTTCTTCCCCCAGCATCTCTACTATTTCACGCCCAAGACCATCGGCCGGCTCTTCGAGAAGTGCGGGCTGGAGACGGTGCGGAACGGATTTTGGGACCATGTGCCGGTGAGCGACGTGCTCTGGGCCACCGCCCGCAAAGCGACCTAGCTCGCTACTCCTCGTCCTTGGGAGCCGTCTTGTTGGCCTGCGCCCGCGCCACGATCTGCTGCATGATGTTGGACGGCACGACCTCGTAGCGGCTGAACTCCATGGAGAAGGAGCCTTCCCCGCCGGTGATGGAGCGGAGCTGCGTGGAGTAGGTCTGCATCTCCGCCAGAGGGGCGTGGCACTTGATGATCTGCATGTCGCCGGCGGAGTCCATGCCGGTGATGCGCGCCCGGCGGGCGTTCAGGTCCGACGTGATGTCCCCCATGCAGCGCGAAGGGATCTCCACCTCCACGTCCACCATGGGCTCCAGCAGCCCGGGCCGCGCCTTCATGACGGCGTCGGAGAAGGCGCCGCGCCCCGCGATGATGAAGGCGATCTCCTTGCTGTCCACGTCGTGGTACTTGCCGTCCGTGACCATCACCCGGACATCCACGACCGGGTAGCCGGCGATCACCCCCTCCGACATCTTTTGACGGATCCCCTTCTCGATGGCGGGGAGGAACTGGTTCGGAATCGAGCCGCCGAAGGTCTCGTCCAGGAATTCGAGGGGATCGGTCTCCCCCCGCGCACGCGGCTCTACCTTCAGGTAGACCTCCCCGAACTGCCCCGCCCCCCCGGTCTGCTTCTTGTGCCGGTAGTGCCCGTCGGCCTTCCCCGTGATGGTCTCGCGGTAGGGGATCTTGGGCTGGTGGGTGATCACCTCGATGCCCCCGCGGGCGAGGCGCTTGAGGTTGATGTCGAGATGGAGGGTGCTCATCCCCTTCAGGACCAGTTCGTGGGTGTCTTGGGGACGCTCGAAAACCAGGCAGGGATCCCCATCCGTGAGCTTGCCGATCTCGCGCCCGATCTTGGCCTCGTCGCCGCGCGCCTTGGGCTCCACCGCCAGCCCGACCATCGGCTTGGGGAGCGGCCGGAGTGCTACCTCGACCTCGTGGCCGGAGGCGTGGAGCGTATCCCCCACATGGACCTCCTCCGCCTTGAGGAGGGCGACCAGATCGCCGATCCCCGCCTGCTCGACCTCGCTCCGCTGGCTTCCCTGGAACTTGATGATGTGTCCCACTTTCACCGGCGCCTGGGTCCGGGCGAGCAGGAGCTGGTCCCCGTGGCGCATGCTCCCGCTCAGCACGCGGAGGAACGAGATCTTTCCCGCCTGGCGTTCCCACTGGACCTTGAAACAGACGGCCACGAGGGGGGCATCCGCGGTAGTGGGAATTTGCGCACCCTTGGCGTCCTTGACCGACTTCGCGTGGGGCGACGGACCGAACTCGGCCAGGAAGTCCATGAGGTCGGCGATCCCGACGCCCTTGTCGGCAGCGACATGGAAGACCGGCACCAGCGTCCCCTTCAGGATCGCCTTGGGGACGGCGCGGCGGAGATCCTCCTCCGAGATCTCCCCCGCCTCCAGGTACTTCTCCATGAGGGCGTCGTCCGCTTCCACCGCGGATTCGACGAACGCCTCCTTCTCCTCCGGCGCATCGCGGAAGATGGATCGAACCCCCTTGAAGGCGGCTCCCCAGGCGACGGGCAAGGTGACCGCCCTGGCCGCCCGGCCGAAGAGGCCGGCAAGCGACTCCTGGAGCGCCTTGGCGTCGATGTTCTCCATGTCGCAGCGGTTGACCACGATCACCCGGGGCATGGCTCGGTTGCCCGCCGCCCGGTTCATGCGGATGGTGTTGAGGGCGACCCCGTCGTAGGCGTTCACCACGAGGACGGCCAGATCCGCGGCGTCCAGGCCGCGGAGCGCCTGCCCCAGAAAATCGGGGTAGCCCGGGGTGTCGACGATCTGGAAAGTCTTGCCCTTCCAGGTGGCGTTGAGGACGGACGAGTCGATGCTGTGACCCCGCTCCTTCTCGTCCTCGATGTAGTCCGAAACGGTGTTCTTGTCGGCCACCTTCCCCTGCCGGCTGGTCGCCTTGGCCAGAAAGAGGATCGCCTCGGCCAGACTCGTCTTCCCGGCGCCCCCATGCCCCACGAGCGCAATGTTCCTGATGTCCAGGGCAGCCGACTCCGCCATATCCCTTCGCCTCCTCGAATCGCCGTAAGTACTTTCGGGATCAGGAACAAGGAACGATAACGACCTCAAAACTGCCGGTCAACAGGGTTTTGGCCAGCCCCCCCCATGACGGCCGGGGCGGGCTCCTCCGATCTTAGGAAAGGGGACCCCCCCCCTCTGCGAATGTAATCTTCAGGGGGGGGACAGTAGAATCCTCGCCTCAAGCCGGGCCCGATGACACAGCCCTTTATCCAGCAGGACACTCCCGGGATGCCCGCCAAGCAGGCGCGCACCCTCCTCCGCCTCCTGCGGAGCTACCTGGCGCATGCCCACCTGCTCCTGGGGACCGTCGCGGCCACGGCCGCCTATGCGACCCTGATGACCGCCCGGGTCTTCATGGTCTACCTGATCCTCCGGGTCATCGTCGGCGATACCCCCCCGGACGAGATCGAGAAGATGGGTCAGGCGGGGAAGATCGCACGGACGCTCCTGAAGGAGGACGCCGAATTCAGCCCCTTCCTCCGCAGGGTCAACGTCTTCCTCGACGGGGTGGACGCGGGCATGGCCGACCTCCTGAGCCCGGTCCTGCCCAAGAAGGTGGAGGCGAGCCCCAAGCGCATGGCCCAGGTGGCCAGCCTGGGCACCGCCATCCTCTCGTTCGTCCTCATGTCGTTCCTGGCCGCTGCTGCCCACTTCGGGGAGCAGTACATGAAGGCGATGCTCGTCGTGAAGGTGCTCATCTCGCTCCGGATCCGGCTGCTCAAGAACCTCCTCTACCAACCCCTCGCCTTCTACAACGACCAGCGACGGGGCGAACTGATCACCCGGATGGGCGCCGATGTGCATGGCGCCACCATGTGCCTCCAGCTCCTCTGCGGCGATCTCATCCAGCAGCCCTTCCTCATCCTGGTCCCGGTGGTCACCATCGCCATCATCCAGCCCTGGCTGCTGCTGGTCGTCTGCACCTTCATCCCGTTTCTGATGTTTTCGCTGCGGCGGCAGTCGCGGAAGGTGCACCGGCGCGCCAAGGTGCGGCAGCAGACCACCGCCCGGGTGACCGAGGCTATGGTGCAGATGTTTTCGGGCATCCGGGTGGTGAAGGCGTTCGGCCTCGAGCAGCAGAAAGTGGCCCAGTACGCGGCCCGGAATGCGGAATTCTCGCGCGACGCCCTCTCCACCGAACGCGCCAAGGCCTGGACGAAGTCCAAGATGGAGTTCTTGACCCACATGATCATGGTCCTGGCGGTAGCCGCGGCCATGATGGTCCTCGGGGCCGGGGGCAGCCTCCCTGCCGGGGCGATGCTGCTCTTTTTCGCCATGATGGTGCAGATCTTCCGTCCCACGAAGTCCCTCACCAACGCCTACACCGACCTCTGCGACAACCTGCCCGGCGCCGAGCGGATGTTCGAGTTCATGGACCTCAAGCCCGGCTTGACCGACCGCCCTGGCGCCATGGCGATCAAGGATGTGGTGGGCGGCGTCCGGTTCGAGGACGTCAGCTTCTCCTACAGCGGCAACGGGAAGGTGCTCGAGCACGTCACCCTGGAGATTCCGGCGGGCCAGGTGGTCGCGCTGGTAGGCCCTTCGGGAGCGGGGAAGTCGACGCTTGCCAACCTGGTGCCCCGTTTCTATGACCCCGACAGCGGCCGGATCACCCTCGACGGCACCGACATCCGGGAATTCACCCGAGAGTCCCTGCTCAAGCAGATCGGCGTCGTCACCCAAGAGCCGTTCCTCTTCAACACCAGCATCCGCGAGAACATCGGGTACGGGCGGCCCGGTGCCCCGATGGAAGCGATCGTGGAGGCTGCCCAGGCGGCCAACATCCACGATCACATCGTTTCGCTCCCGGAGGGGTACGAGACCGTCGTCGGGGAACGGGGCGCCAAGCTCTCGGGAGGCCAGTGCCAGAGGCTCACGATCGCCCGGGCGATCCTGAGGAACGCGAGGATCCTCATCCTGGACGAGGCCACCAGCAGCCTCGACACGGAGAGCGAGCGGGCGGTCCAGGTCGCCCTCCAGAACCTGATGCGGGGCCGGACCACCCTGGTCATCGCCCACCGCCTTTCGACCATCCAACACGCCGACAAGATCTGCGTGCTCCAGGACGGTCGGGTGTCCGACGTCGGGAGCCACGACGAGCTCATGGCCAGGGACAGCCTCTACCGCCGCCTCTACGAAATGCAGTTCGCGCCGGTCGGTTGAGGGGCGGCCGGGGCAGGCTATACTGGCGCACGGTTCGGCTCACCAGAGGTTCTGCGGATGGCGCGTTACGTCCTGAGCGCGGCGGCGGCCGCCTTACTCTTCGGCATCGCACTCAAGGCACGGGGGACCCGGCAGGATGCCCTTCCCGCCCTCGCGTTTCCCGCCGCCATCGAGTCGGGCAAGCCCGACCGGGTCGAGGTGACCGAAGCCCGGGACGGCGGCAGGGATGTCACCATCCATCACCGGATCGCAGGGCAACTCGGGCGAGCGCGCCTGGTCTACGAGATGGACGGGGAGGAGCGTGTCGCGGACGCCGTGTCCAACTGCCTTCGCTCCCTCGACGCCTCCAGGGTACGGGAGGACGCCCACCAAGCTACGCTCCGCCTCGAGGCGCGCCTGCCCGTCGGCGCCCGGCGGGTGCGCATGCTCCTCGAGGACGAAACGGGCGTGCGGCTCTTCCGCGTGCTCGAGAATTGAGCGGCGCCGGGCACGAGCCGGACCGCTCGGTCTACTTCCCGCCGCCCGCGAAGTAGTCCTTGAGCTCCTTGATCCGCTCCGGCACCCAGGGCTCGGTCCCGCCGACGCTCACGTAGAGCTCGTAGAACCGGAGCGCCTCTTCCAGCCGATCGAAGAAGTCGACGTCGTTCAGCTCGGCGAGACGCAGGATCAGGTCCGGGGGCGGGTCGGCGCGGGCGTCGAGGGCGGAGCGGTAGGCCTTCTCGGCCTCCTCGTACTTCTTGAGATCCTCCTCCAGCGCGATGCCCATGTGGTACCAGGCGATGAAGTTCTTCGGATTGATCTCCGTCGCCTTCTCGTAGGAATTCACGGCCTCCTTGAACTTCTTGAGGTCGTACTGGATGTCCCCGAGGAAGGTCCACGCCAAATCGTCCGTCGGATCGATCTTCAGCGCGGCCTGGAGCAGCGTGACGCCCTTGGGGGGCGATCCCTGGATCCAGTGATCGAGGGCGAGCATGACCATCGCCCGGACGTTCTTCTTGTCGATCTTGTCGATGACGTTTTGGTAGCGCTTCATCGCCTCGGCGCGGTTGTCGGAGATGTCTTCCACCAAGCCGAGGTTGTTCTCCGCCGCCGCGAACGAGGGATCGAGATCGCGCGCCCGCTTGAACTGGGTGGTCGCCTCGCGCTGATCCTGCTTGAGCAGGAAGGCGAAGCCCAAGGAATCGCGCACCCGCGCCCTCTGTTCCATCTCGGCGCACTTCTGGTAGGCGGCGACCGCCGCCTCGACCCGCTTGAGGCGCTCCTCCTGGCGGATCTCCGGCGAATCAGCCGCCTTCTCGTTGGCCCAGCCGAGACAAAACACCGCGAGGGCGGAGTCGGGCTTCGCCTCGGTGGCGGCGGTAAAGACCTTCACCGCCTCGAGGGGCTGGTTCTCTTGGAGGAGCAACTGGCCCTTCGCGATGAGCGCGTGCAGGTGCTTGGGGGCCAGCGCCAAGAGCTTGTCGAGCGCATCGAGGGCCTTCTTGCCCTGCCCCGCCTCCGCCTGAATCACCGCCAACATCCAGTACCCGGCGGCGTAGCGGGGGAAGTTCCCCTCGCTCAGGAGCCTGGTGAGCGACTCGACAGCACGGTCGGTCTTGTCCTGCTTGTGAAGGCAGTATGCGAGACGGATCTGGGTCGCGGCCGAGGAAGGGTCGAACTCCAGGGCGGCCTCGTACTCCTTGCGCGCCGTGGCGGCCTTCCCATCCCTCAGGGAGATGTCGCCCAACAGGATGCGGGCGGAGACGAAGTCGCTCTTGAGCTTGATGGCCAGCCGCAGGCTCTTTTCGGCGTCCCTCACGGCGCCTCCCTCCAGCTGGGAGCGCCCCAGCTCGAGGTGGATCCGCTCGCTGGTGGGCACCTCCTGCGCCAGAGCAGCCAACACGGGGATCGCCTCCTGGGGCGGCATCGAGGCCGCCCGGAACAGCCGGACCTCGAGGCTCGAGGGGTTGCTGGCCGCGAGCGTCGCGTAGAGCTCGCGGGCGGCCGAAGCATCCCCGAGGCCCCTCAGGCACTCGAGGAATCCTGCGTGGGCATCGACGTAGCTCGGGAAGGCCTCGATGGCCGCCTTGTAGAACGGCACCGCCTCCGCGAGTCGCCCCTCTTCGCGGGCGATCTCCGCCTTCTCGTAGTTCGAGCGAGCAACCTCGGACGCGCCACCACCCACGTCATCCGGACGTGCGAACAGGGGCGCGCTTGCCGCGAGTGCGGCCAGGAGCGTGAACGCCGCCCTCACCGCTACTCCGTGGCGCTGTCGAGGAGCTTGTCGAAGAGGTTCTCGGTGCGAGCTGCAACCTCTGCTTCCCAGAGCTTTTGCCGCTCACGCTTGGCGTATTCGATGCGAGAGAGTCCCGCCCTCTGCTGCCGCTCTTCGCGGCGCTGGCGAGCCTGCTCGTCTTTCTGCTTCTTGTTGCTGGGCGCGGAGTTGTTGCCGCCGCCCAGGGAGCCGCGGCCACCGCGGCCGCCGCCGCCCAGTCCCCCGCCTCCTCCGCCGAAGCCCCCACCACCGAATCCTCCGCCCCCGCCGCCTCCACGCGCCTCCGCAACGCTTCCGCCGACGGCAAAGTCGGCAAGCAGGGCGGCTGCGGCACCAAGAACGGCCAGGGGCCAGTGAGAACGCTTCTTTTTCATCGGGAGACTCCGGGTTGTTGGACCTCTCTCCATTTAAACACATGGGGGGCGGGAAAGGTTCCGCGTGGGGCCGAGAACCCCGAACCCCGATCAGCCGTAATATCGGGCAGAATCGCTCCTGATGAACTCGTTCAGGGCTCGTATCGCCTTGGACCTGGCCGCCTCGGAGGCCCTGGGCTGGTAACCAAATGTCTTGCCCGTAAGTTGCCGGATGACCCCGATGGAGAGCTCCCGGGTGAGGGCATCCTCGCTATAGAGTCCGTCGATGAGCTTGGGGACCATTTTCGGGTCCTTTCGGCCCGCCAAGACCTGGGCAGCCACCTCCCGTGCCTTCTTGGGCAGGGACTTCGAGTCGAGGGCCGCGAGCACGGGCGCCGCGTCTCCCGCCCCCCTGGCGAACTCTTCGATCTGGGCCCGCAGCCGGGGGGGGACGTCGGCGACCCCGGCGAGCACGCCGGTGGTGGGGACCTCCTCCCAGTCCTTCTCGATCTCGGCCTTGAGGTCATTTAGAGCCAGGTACTCCTCGGTCGGGATGACCACGAGGGTCAGGTCGTCCACCGTCATCCTCGAGCCATGGACCCAGAGGCCGAACTGATAGGCGTCCATCCAGCGGGTCTTGCCCTTCGAGGAGCCCTTCCCCTCGACGTCGTTCACCCTGCAGGTTTCCGTCCAGCCGTCCTTCGAGACCTCGATGAGGAGGTCCTCGCCCACCTTGACCTTGTTGTCGAGGTTGGTCTTGAAGATGTCCCGCCAGTTCACCATGGCCATGTCCTTGTCGGCGCCCTCGTCCTCGTGGAGCCCGCAGGCGGCCAGGAGAAGGGCGTGATCATGGTAGAACCGGTGGTCGAACAGGTTCAGGACGACGAAGAAGTCCGAAAGGACCGGCTCGGTGAAGACGGTGCCCACGTTCCGCTTGTCTCCGAGCCGGGCGTAGAACTGCACGCGAAACTCGCCCTGGCCCTCCATCTTGTGCCGGATCGCCGACGACCCTTCGAGGACAAGCCGTCCCCCCTCGATCCGGACGATGTTGCGGCTCGCATCCAGCAGGCGCGGCGGCCGCGCATCTTCGAAGTCGGCCAACTGCTCGCGATCCTCGAAATCGTAGTAGAGCGTGACCCGCTTCTTCTTGATACTGACGACCCGGCCCCGAAAGGCGCGGTTGACGGCGACCTTCACCTTGGAGGGCTCGGAGGCCTCGCTGGTGGATTCGTCGCCGGCGGCGGCTGCGAGAGCTGCGAGCAGGATCGTGACAAGCGTGCGGATTCCGACCATGACGATTCCTATCTTAGATAGACGTCCAGATTGCGGCTTCCGTTCATGAGAATCCTTCTGGTGAGGCTTTCGGCCCTGGGAGATGTGGTCAGCGGACTTCATGCCCTCTCGGCCATCCAAGCTCGCAAACCGGAGGCCGGGATCGGCTGGCTCGTGGAAGACCGCTTCGCGCCTCTCCTGGCGCGGCACCCCCAGCTCGCTGCCCTCCATGCCTACCCAAGGAGACGCAGCGGGGGCCTCTTCGGCTGGCTGCGCGTCGCGGGGTTCCTGGCCACGCTGCGGCGCAGGCGCTACGACCTGGCCCTCGATCTTCAGGGAAACCTCAAGTCGGGTCTCCTGGCCCGCCTCTCCGGGGCCCGCCACGTCTGGGGAATCGGTCCACCCCAGTCCCGGGAAGGGAACGCGCTCTTCGTGCGAAGGCGGATCGACTGCCCGGCCGGAAACCGGGTCGATGCCTACCACGCCCTCGTGGAGGCCGCGCTCGGACCCGGCCCCCGCCCCCCTCCCCAGCTTCCTGCCGTCCCGACGGGGCCGCCTGTGCTCGCCCTCCACCCCGGAACCAGCCGATTCGGGGCGCACAAGCGGTGGCCAGGGAGCCACTTTGCCGAACTTGGCGCGCGCCTCGTCCGGAGGCTCGGCCTGCCGGCAGTCGTCACCGCTGGCCCCGGGGAGGAGGAGTCGGCGCAGGCTGTCGTGGATGCCATCGGGCGCGACGCGCGTCTCGCACGGCCGGGCGACCTGCGCGCGCTCGTCGATCTCCTCGCCGGCGCCCGCCTCTGCGTGGCTGCCGACACCGGGCCCGCACACATCGCCGCGGTCCTCGGCGTGCCCACGGTCACGCTGTTCGGGCCGAAGGATCCCGCCGTCGTCGCTCCGGTGGGGCCGAAAGCGGTCGCCCTCACCGCCTCCATCCGGTGCAGCCCCTGCGCCCTGCGCCACTGCCCCGACCCGGCTTGCATGGAGGCGCTCTCCGTGGAGCGCGTGGAGCGGGAGGCGCTCGCCCTCCTCGGGGAGAGTCCGTGAGCCGCGACGCGCACCTCCTGCGGCTGCGCGGCATCGCGGCCCTCAAGGATCATCTCTCCGTCGTGCGCGCCTACCTGGAGAGGGCCGCCGACCCTGAGGCAGTGGCGGTCGGGCTCGCGCGCATCCTCGAAAGCGGGGGGACTCCCCTGCCCCATCTCGATGGCTGGTTGCTCCTCCTCGACGCTTCCCCCGCCGCCGTCGAGCCCCTCCTCGCCCATCCCGCGTTGCTGCAGGAGATTCCCCGCTCGGTGGGCTCCCGCGACCGCGAGACGCTGGAGCGGGAACTGGACGACGCGCTGCGCGGGACGCCCACCCACGAGGCGCGGCTCGACCATCTGCGGAGCGTTCGCGTGGAGGAGTCCCTGCGCATCGCTTGGCAGGATGTCGTCGAGGGGGCCGATCTCACGGTCACGACCCAGCGCATCTCGGAGCTCGCCGAGATCCTTCTCGAGCGCGTGCTCCGGCTCGAGCAGCAGCGGCTCACCGAGGTCCACGGCCGCCCCTGGGCGGGGAGCGAGCCGGTAGGAATGGCGGTCATCGCGATGGGCAAGCTCGGCGGAAGCGAGCTCAACTACTCCTCCGACATCGATCTCGTCTATCTCTACGGAAAGGACGGCGCGACGGACGGGGGCTCCTCGGGCCGCTCCATCTCCAACCGCGAATTCTTCCATCGCCTCGCGGAGCGGACGACCCGCGAAGTGGACGCGGCGACGCCGCGCGGGCGCCTCTACCGCGTCGACTTGAGGCTCCGCCCGGAGGGGGCGACCGGGGCGCTGGCCCGCTCCCTGGCGAGCAGCGTCGCCTACTACCGGCAGATGGGCGAGACCTGGGAACGGCAGGCGTTCCTGAAGGCGCGAGCCATCGCCGGGGACCGGGGCATCGCCCAGGAGTTCGTCGAGTTCGTGCGGGCGTGGTCCTACGGGCGCGGCCTCTCCTTCCAGGAGATCGCGTCGCTCAAGCGGATCAAAGGCCGCATCGAGCAGGCGACCATCACGCGCGGGGAGGAACACAGCGAGGTGAAGCTCGGCTACGGGGGCATCCGCGACGTCGAGTACGTCATCCAGTTCCTCCAGCTCCTCCACGGGGCGCGGGATCCGGGGCTGCGCCACCACAATTCGCTCACCTCCCTCCGCCTCCTCGAGGCGCGCGGCGCCATTCTTCCCGAGGAACGGGACGTCCTCGACGACGCCTACCGGTTTCTGCGCCGCGTGGAACATCGTCTCCAGCTGGTGCAGGGCGCGCAGGTGCACACCGTCCCGCAGGACGAAGCGAGCCAGCTCGCCCTGGCGCGGCGCTGCGGGTTTGGCGACGCCGCGGCATTCCGCGACGCCTATGCCGCGCGCGCCGGCCGGGTGCGCACGGTCTTCAACCGCCTGTTCCGCCAGCTCTTCTCGGAACGGGACGCCGAGCAGATGGGCGAGACCGATCTGCTCCTGCGCGAGCCCACGGACGAGGCGGCGCTCTCCGCCGTCCTCCTCGAGCACGGGATCGCCGTCATCCCGGAGACGCTTGCCTGCGTCGAGCGCCTCTGCGAGGAGTCCTCGCCGCTTCTGCGCGGCTCGCCGCGCACGCGCAAGTTTCTCGCCGATCTCTTTCCGCGGCTGCTCGACGCGCTGCGCGAGACCCCCGACCCCGGCGCCGCGCTCCACCGCCTGGAGCGGATCACGGCGCACGTGGGGGCGCGCGGAACGCTCTACGAGGCGATGGCCAGCGATGACCGGCTCTTGCGCCTGCTCATCGACATCGCGGGCCACAGCCGGTTCCTGACCAACATCCTGGAGCGGGCCCCCGGCGTCCTGGACCAGGTGATGGATGCGCTGGCCACCGTCCCCGACCGCGGCCTCTCCAGCTTCGAGGACATCCCGACCGCCACGGTGCCCACAGCCCCCGATCCGGTCGCCATCCTGGCGCACTACAAGGACCTCGAGGTCCTCCGCATCGGCCTGCGCGACATCTCCGGCGAGCGGCCGCTGCGCGAAACCTCCGAGGACCTGAGCCGCCTCGCGGAGGTGATCGTGCGGCTCGCCTACGAACGGGCGCGGCAGGAGTTGCGGCAGGCGGGCTCCGACCTCGTGGTGGTGGCCCTCGGCAAGCTGGGGGCGCGCGAGCTGCTCTACGGCTCCGATCTCGACCTCGTTTACTTCTGGCGCGGCGGCGGCGAGAGCCGAGGCGCCGAGTCGGTGGCGCGCCGCCTCTCGGCGCTGCTCGAAACCCCTTCCGCCCACGGCAAGCTCTACGCCGTCGACCTCCGTCTGCGCCCGGGCGGGAGCGGCGGGAGGCTCATCACCACCGCGGAAGGGTTCGGCGACTACTTCGCCCGCGGGCTCGGGCAGGTCTGGGAGCGCTTGGCCTACACCCGGGCCCGGCCGATCGCGGGACCGCCCGCGCTCTGCGAGGAGGTGGAGGCGGCGATCGCCACGGCGGTCTACGGGCCCGGCTTTTCCGCCCAGGACGCCGAAGCCGTGGCGGAGATGCGCGCCAAGCTGGCGGCGGCCGCCGGGCCCGACTCCCTCAAGCGCGCCGGGACCGGAGGCGTGGTGGACATCGAGTTCCTGGCGCAGATGCACGCGCTTTCCCGCGGCGGCGGCGACCCGCGCTACCGCGAAGGCAATGTGCGGGTCATCCTCAGGCTCCTCGACGAGGGGGGGCGCGCGGAGGCGCAGCTCGCCGCCGACGCCCGGGCGGCCTACCGCTTCCTCGTCGCCCTCGAAAGCCGCATCCGCATCGTCGCCGACCTCCCGGAGGATCGCCTGCCCGAGGAGCCCGCGGCCCTGCGGGTCCTCGCACGGCGGCTGGGCTACGTCGACACCACCTCCTGTCCCGCCGAGCAGAGCCTGCGCGAGGAGTACGCCTACCACCGCGACGTCGCCGCCCGCGCCTTCCGCGCCGCGCTCGCATCCTTCGGCGCCAAGGGAGTCCCCCCCGCTTGAGCCCCCCGCGCTTCCTCCCCCTCCCCCCCCGCCACGACCCCCTCCTTCCGCCCGAGGCGGCGGCGCGCCGCTTCTTCGAGGCGATGCAGAGCCGCCGGAGCGTGCGGATGTTCTCGGACCGCCCGGTATCCCGCGAAACGATCGCGTGGATCGTCCGCGCCGCGGCGAGCGCCCCCAGCGGGGCCAACAAGCAGCCCTGGCGGTTCGTGGCGGTGCAGGACAAAGCGCTCAAGCGGGCCATCCGTCTCGGCGCCGAGGAGGAGGAGCGCGCCTTCTACGGCCGCCGGGCGAGCCGCCGCTGGCTGGAGGACCTCGAGCCGCTGGGCACCGATCCGGAAAAACCCTTCCTGGAGGTGGCGCCCTGGCTCCTGGCCGTGTTCCAACTCGGACGCGACGACGCCGGAGGCCAGGTCTACTACGGCGTGGAGAGCGTGGGCATCGCGGCGGGGTTCCTGCTGGCGGCCGTGCACCACGCCGGGCTCGTCGCCCTGACCCACACCCCCAGTCCGATGAAGTTCCTCAACGCGATCCTGAAGCGACCGGAGCGCGAGCGCCCCTTCCTGCTGGTCCCGATCGGCCATCCGGCGGAGGACTGCGTCGTGCCCGAGGCGGCGCTGCTGCGCAGGCCCTTCGAGGAGACGCTTCTCTTCGACGCGGGGGGAGCGTGAGGGGGGAGGCGGGGCCTACCAGCAGACCCCACGGTACTCGCTGCGCAGCCGCTTGCGATTGGGGAGGAAGGCGAGGTCGAGAAGGAACTGGTCCGGGCGGAGGCGCTCTTCGAGGGCCTTGCTCACGGTGCCGTTCTTCAGCGCCACGACGAGCACGTCGGCGTGGTCGATCACTTCCGCGGCGTCCTCGGTGAGGAGCGATCCGATGTGCGGGATCGACTCCTCGATGTACCGGCGGTTGGCCCCGACGAGCCGCGAGAGCTGGACGTCCGGGTCGTAGATGCGGAGATTCAGCCCCTTGCCGATGAACCGTTCCGCAAGGGTGACCAGGGGGCTCTCCCGGAGGTCGTCCGTGCCGCTCTTGAAACTCAGGCCGAACATCCCGACGGATTTCCGGCCGAGCCGCAGCACCGTCGCGAGGGCCGACTCCACGTGGAGCTCGTTGCTCCGCGTGATCGCGCCGATCATCGGGATCTGCACGTCGTGGCGCCCGGCGACGTGGGTGAGCGCCCGGAGATCCTTGGGAAGGCAGGATCCCCCGAAGGCGAAGCCCGGTCGGAGGTAGGCGCGCGAAATGTTGAGCTGGGTATCCTTGCAGACGAGGTCCATGACCTCGTGGGAGTCCACGCCGATCGCCTGGGCGACGCGCCCGATCTCGTTGGCGAACGTGATCTTGAGGGCGTGGAAGCTGTTGCAGCAGTACTTGAGCATCTCCGCCGTGCGGGTGCTGCAGACGACGAACTCCCCCGGCAGGTGCCCGAACACGCTGCGCACGCTCTCCGCCACGCGGGGAGTGCCCGTCCCGATGACGGTGTAGGGGGGGTTGTCGTAGTCCTCGATCGAGCTCGCTTCCCGGAGGAATTCCGGCTGGAACCCCATGCCGAACTCCACGCCCTCCTTCCGTCCGGAGGTGCGTTCGAGGAGCGGGATCAGCACCTCGTCCACCGTCCCCGGAAGCACGGTGGAGCGGACGACGAACCCGTGCCAGCCCTGCTTCTTGCGGAGGGCTTCCCCGAGCTGGACGCAGAGGCGCTCCATGGCGGAGAGGTCCTGGGCCCCGTTCGGCTGGGAGGGCGTGCCGACGCAGAGGAAGGAGAGGTCGCTTTCCATCACCGCCTCGTTCGCGTCGGGCGTCACCTTCACGCGACCGCTGCCGACCACCCGGCTCATCAGCTCCTGCATCCCCACTTCGACGATGGGCGAGCGGCCCAGCGCGATGAGATCGAGTTTCAGGTCGTCGACATCGACCCCGATCACGTCGTGCCCGTCCCGCGCGAGGCAGGCCACCGAAACGGCCCCGACGTACCCCAAGCCGAAAATGCTGATCTTCATCCCTTGCGTTCTCCTTCGAAAGCCACGAGTCCGCCGCGGCGGCCCGGGACGGTGGCGGTGCCGGTCTCGCGAAGCGTCCGGCCCAGGATCCGGTCGAATTCCGTCATGGCCCGCTCCCACGAGTGGTGGGAGAGCATCCGGGCACGCCCCGCCTCGGCGAGGCGGCGGCTTTCGCGCGGATCCTCGAGAATACCCAGGATGGCGTCCGCCTGCTCCTCCGGCGTCGTGGCCACGAGCAGGTGCTCGCCGGCCACCACATCCACGCCGCGGGCGGCGATCTCGGTCGTCACGGTCGGGACGCCCATCGCCATGGTCTCCAGGATCTTGTTCTGCGTGCCGCGCGCGATGCGCAGCGGCGCCACGGCCACCGCGGAGCGGCGGGCGAACGGGCGCACGTCGGGCACCGAGCCGGTGATCGTGACGCCCGGCAGCCGGCCCAGGGCGCGCACCGCCGCTGTCGGCTCCGCGCCGACGATGGTCAGGGTGGTGCGCGGCCGCTGCCCCCGGATCCGCGGGAGGACGTCGGCGCAGAACTCCTGCATGCACTGGACGTTCGGGTAGTAGTCCATCCTGCCCAGGAACACCAGGTTGTCCGGATCCCGCGCCTCCCCGCCCGGCGAGAAGTGCTCCGCGTCGACGCCGTTCGGGAACCAGTCGACCCGTGCCCCGGTCCCGAACTCCACGAGCGTCTCCATCTCGAGCCGCGTGGTGACGGTGCACATGTCGAACCGGGCGGCGAGCGCGCGCTCCGCGCGCTCCAGCTTCTTCCCTTCGAGCCGATAGCCCACGGAGAGGGGAAAGGGGCGCCATCGGGCGTAGGAGAGCCACTTCTGGCTGTCCATGTCCCCGAAGTCCAGCACCTTCACCGGCCCCTCCACCCCCGCGACATAGGGCGCGACGGAGGAGCAGTGGACGAAGATCAGGTCGAAGCGCTGCTTCTCGATCTCGCGCCGGACGCGGCGCGCGAGGGCCGGGGAGCGGAAGTAGCCCATGGAGGAGGGCGTGCCCCGCGGGAGCGCGAGGAGCATCCGCGCCAGGGCTGCGACGGGGTGGATGCGCTCGATCAGCCGTCCGGAGCAGTGGGCGGCCAGCCCTTCGCCCTCGCGTTCCTCGGCGCGCGAGCGCGCCAGGGACGCGACCACGACTTCGTGCTCGCGCTGCAGATGGTCGATCACGTGGAACGGCCGGATCTTCCCCCCGCGATTGGGGGGAAAGGGGAGGCGGTGGCAAAGGAGCAGTACCTTCATCGCACGGCCATCTCCTCGAGTTCGGTAGCCAGGTCCTGCGGCGTGCGCCCGTCCAGGAAGAGGCGTGCCCAGATCTCCAGGTGGAGGAGGGACTGCAGGTGGTCGGAGTGGTCTTCGCGGTTCGAGGTGTGCAGCTCGATGGCGCGGCGCACCGACTCGGGCCGTACGAGGCCGCGGTCCTCGAGGGAGCGTTCCGAGAGGAGGCCGCGCATGAGCGGGGCGAGGGCGCCCTTCAGCCAGGCGCCCATCGGGGCGCCGAACCCGCGCTTCTTCCGGTGCAGGAGCCGCTCGGGGAGGAGCCCGGAGAGCGCGCGCTTGAGCACATGCTTCAACCGCCGCCCGCGAACCTTCTCGCGGGAGGGCATCTTCAGGCTGAGATCCACGACGGTGTCGTCGAGGAACGGCACGCGGCACTCGAGGGAGGTCGCCATGGTCATGCGATCCGTCAGGTGCAGCAGGTCGTCCGGCAGCTGCGTGAGGAGGTCGACCCGCGACATGCGGCCGATCTCGTCCCCGCCCCCGGACTCCACGAAGGCGGTTCCCAGGGCATCGAACGGCTCCTCGACCGGGTCCACGAGGAGCTCGTCCACGGCCCCTCGCGAGAAGACTTCCACATAGGAGCGATAGCGCTCCTCGAAAGAGAATTCGCTGGTGCGGAGGTAGCCCCGGACGTAGCGGGAGAGATTGAGAAGGGGGGAATGGCGATCGCTGGGAAGCGCCCGGGCGAGCGGTTGGAGCATGGAGCGGCGGATCCAGCCCGGGATCAGCTTCAGGTAGCGGTCGTAATAGCCCCCGAGGTAGCGGCGGTAGCCGCCGAACAGTTCGTCCCCGCCCACCCCGGACAGGATGACGGCGACATCGCGGCGCGCGAACTCGGCCACGAGATAGGTGGTGACGAAGGCCGAGTCGGCGACCGGCTCGTCCATGTGCCAGAGCAGGCGCGGCAACAGCGAGGCGACCTGCGGCTGGACGATGATCTCGCGGTGCTCGGTCCCGAAGAGTTGGGAGACCTCGCGGGCCCAGGGCAACTCGTTGTAGTAAGCCCCCCCGCCGCTCTCCTCGAACCCGATGGAGTAGGTCTGCACCGGGCGGTCGCTGCGGCGGGCCATCAGGGCGACGACCGCGCTCGAATCGATGCCGCCGCTCAGGAACGCGCCGAGGGGCACATCGCTCACCATCTGGCTCTCCACCGCGCGCTCCATCGTCGCGAGCAGGCTGTCGGCCCACTCCTTCCCGGAGAGCGATTCGTCGACGGCGGCCTGCGGGCTCCACCAGCGCTGCTGCCTCACCTCCCCCCCCTCCACGACCAGGAGGGAGGCGGGCGCCAGCTTGCGGACGCCGCGGAACATCGAGTGGGGCCCGGGTACGTACCCGAGGGCGAGGTATTCCCGCAGGGCGTACGGATCGAGCTCGGTCCGTACTCCCGGAACGGCGAGGATCGCCTTCGCCTCGGAAGCAAACATCAGCGTCTTGCCGTCGTGGCGGTAGTAGAGGGGCTTGATGCCGAGGCGATCCCGAGCCAGGAGGAGGCGCTGGCGCGGCCCGTCCCAGAGCGCGAAGGCGTACATCCCGTTGAGCCGGTGCACGAGGTCGGTCCCGTGCTGCTCGTAGAGGTGCACCAGAATCTCGGAGTCGCTGCGGGTCTTGAAGCGGTGGCCGAGAGCGACGAGTTCCGCCGTGAGTTCGCGGTAATTGTAGAGCTCGCCGTTGCAGACCACCTGGATGGTGCCGTCCTCGTTGCCGATCGGCTGGTGTCCGCCGGTCAGGTCGAGGATGGAGAGCCGCCTCATCCCGAGCGCGATCGGTCCCGCGTGGAAGGAGCCTTCGTCGTCGGGCCCGCGGTGCACCGTGACGCCGGCCATGCCGCGCAGATCCGCCGCGTCGAGCGCCCGCTCCCGGTTGAGGGCCAGGACCCCGTAGATTCCACACATCTCTTGATGGATCGGCTTTCGGCGCCCCCGAGGGAAAGGGATCGGCGGCCTCGCCGCCGACGTCCATTTCCCTCGACACCCGGGCGCTCAGGTCGGCGTGACGCAAGTCGCGGACCAGGTTCCGCTCTCGCGGGGAGGGCGGTGCCCGCTCATGCGGACTCCCGCTTGGCGCCGCGCAGGAGCGAGGCGTAGACCGGCTCGTAGCGGGCCACGGAGGCGGCCCAATTGCGTTCGCCCTCGACGAACCGGCGCCCCTCACGCAAGATCGCCGCCTGGCGATCGGGCCGGAGGAGGATGCCCTGGACCGCTGCTCCGAGGGAGGCCGCATCGCCGGCGCGGAACAGGACCCCGGTCTCCCCGTCCCGGATCAGTTCCCGGTGCCCCCCCACGTCGGAGGCCACCACGACCTTGCCCTGGGCCATGCCCTCCAGCGGCTTCAGCGGCGTGACGAGTTCGGTGAGGCGCATGGAGAGGCGGGGGTAGACCAGCAGGTCGACGAGGCTGTAGTAGGCGTGCACCCTGTCGTGGGGGACGCGGCCCGGGAAGAGGACCTTGTCGGCGATCCCGGCCTGCGCAGCCTGACGGCGCAGCGCCTCCTCCTCGTAGCCGCCCCCCACCAGCAGGAGCCGCGCATTCGGCACCGCGGCGAGGATGCCGGGAAACGCCTCGAGAAGGAGCGACAGCCCCTCATACGCGTAGAAGGAACCGAGGAAGCCGAGGACGCGGGTGCCCTCGAGGCCCAACTCGCGCCGGAGCGCCTCGTCCGGTCGCGCCGCGACGGTGAACCGTTCGATGTCGACCGCGTTCGGGATGACGGTCACCTTGCCCGGCGGGATTCCGCGTGCGAGGACCTCTTCGCGGAGCCCCTCGCAGATCGTCGTGATCGCATCGGCGCGGCGGAGGACGCGGGTCTCGAGGTGCCGGGAGAGCATGTAGCGCAGGCCGCCCTCGCTCGCCGTCCCGTGGTCCACCGCGGCGTCCTCCCATAGGGCGCGCATCTCGTAGAGCACCGGCAGGCCGTGGCGCCGACCGGCGCGGAGCGCGGCCATCCCGTTCAGGCAGGGGGAGTGCGCGTGCAGAATGTGCGGACGGAGGGTCGGGAGCAGGCTCGCGATCCGCCGGGCGAGGGAGCGAACCACGACCCACTGGTTCAGGACGGGAACGCGTTCCGCGAGTCCCCCGCGTTTCAGGGTGCGATGGAAGGTCAGGCCGTCAGCGACCTCCACTGGCTCGCGTGCCCCGGCCTGCTTGATCCCCGTCAGTTGCGACGTATCCCATCCGCGCGCGCGCTGCTGGTCGAGAATCGCCCGCGTGCGGAAGCTGTAGCCGCTGTGCAAGGGCAGGGAATGGTCGAGTACGTGGAGGATTCTCATCCGAGCAGGCGTCCCGCTGCCTAGAGTATCGGTTTGCCCGGGGGAGGAGGCGAGCCGGGAGGAGTTCCGCGCCACTCGAGCCGGAGCAGCTCGACGCCGCCCAGGTTGATGTCGTGGGGACGCGCGCGCAGGTCGGTGAGGCCGACGCGGTCGACGCGGCGGCCATCCACGAAGGTGCCGTTGCTGGACAAGTCCTCGATCTCCACGAGGCCCGGGTGCAGGAACTGGATGCGCACGTGGCGCCGCGAGACGCTGAGGAACCGTTCCGAGCGGGCCAGCTCGAGGCGATCGGGGCGGGCCGTGAACTTGGGAGCGCGCTTCACCGAGAGATCGGCGGCGCGCCCACGGCCGACGATCAGCTCCTCCCCCAGCCGCAACAGGCGCGATTCGCCCTCGAGGAACCCTTTCACGCCTAGGACCAGGACGGCGGGCTCACTGGCCTCGTTCGAGGGGGGCATCCTGGACCTCGACGAATCCGGTCACCTGCACGTCGTCGATACGGCAGCGCACGAGAGAGAGGATGCGGAAGATCTGGCCCTCCGCGGGAAGGGCGACCCCGAGCTCCAGCCGTGCGCGGGGCAGGCGCAGGGAGGCGACGGGCTCCTTGTCCGCAAAGCCGCCCGCCTCCCTCCACTTCGGATACGGCAGGAAGAAGAACCGCAGCTCGGAGCCCTTGCGCTCCAGCCGCACGCGATAGGGACCGGCACCCTCGAAGGTGAGTTCGCTCTTGTCGCCGCGCGGCTTCCTGCGCTTGGGATCCTTCATGAGGTGCTCGTGGAAATCGGCGAAGATTTTGCCGTCCAGCCCCTCGACGAGGCTCTCCTGCTGGAACAAGCGCGTGCCGTAGCCGCCGCCATGGAGCCGCCCCTTGAGCGAAACGACCCCGGCCTGCAGCTCTCCCGCCGTCACGGCGAAGTAGACGGGCGCCTCGTCATCCCACGCGACGGTGAATTCGAGACTCCAGTCCTGCGCGGGAAGGCAGGGGTTGCGAAGCCTGAGGTGGACCAGGTCCGCCTCGCGCCGCTTGTACCAGGCCCAGTGGTTGTCGAAGAGGCCCGTTGCCATGCGCAATTCGCCGTCGAGAACCTCCACCCCGGCGCCCCAGTCCAGGAGCTGCACCTTCGCACGCGGCAGGAACTGCTCGAAGTCCGTCGCCCAGGGCTGGGTGCCGAACCACTCCCCCCACGCAACGGCGTCTTCGCGCCACTGGTCGTAGCGTTCCTTCCAGAACTGCCGCAGGCGGGGCGGGAGCCACTCCACGGGATCCACGCCCGGGGGCGGCTTGTCGGGGGACCACTCGGCGAAATCGTAGGTCACCGTAAGCGCACCGGTCTTCTCGGAGAGCACGAAGTTCTCCATCGGCACGCCGGAGCGGATCTGGCGCCGATTCGTGCCGACGAGCCGCCGGAGCTCGATCAATTGACCGACGAGCATCGCGTGGTTTTGCGCGTTCTGCACGATGTCGGTGTAGCCGTAGCTCTTGGGGCTGAGGAGACGCACGCAGTAGGTGTAGGCCAAGTCGTAGCGCTTGGCGGCCCGCGCCTGCTCCATCAGGGCGATGAGCGCTTCCGCGCCCTTTTCCTGCTCCCCCATCTGGACTTGCAGCCGCGCCAGGTCCCGCTCCAGCTCCGGCGCCCAACCGCCGCCGGCCTTGCCCGCGTAGAGCGCCGCCTCCTTGAACTGGCCGAGCGCCAGCTGAGGCCGCGCCTCCCCGAATGCCTCCGCCGCGTGGAACGCCCAACGCATTTCCAGATCGGCGCGCTCGCTCTCGATGAAGCCCAAGATGTCGAAGAGCTGCTGGCGATCGAGATCCTTGAGGGTGGCGCGGACCGGCTCCTTGCCGCGCCCCGCGTCGATGAGCAACTCGTCGCGGTCGCGGGTGACGGCAGAGCCCAAGACGCGCTGCCGCGCCCCCTCCGGCCCCACCTGGATCTCCCGGCGCGGGAGGTTTTGCCAGAACCGGTCGGCGGCGCGACGCAGGGCGTCGCTCCAGGCCAGCAGGAACCCGATGCGTCGGGCGGGCTCCTCGATCCAGCGCGTCCCCTCGGCAGCCGCGAGCTGCTCATGGCACTCGACATAGAGCCGCTCGCCGGCGAGGCGACGCGCCTGCCGCTCGAAGGCCTCCACGAGCGCGGACTGCCGCGCCAGCTCCGCCTCCTTGCGGACGCGGGCCTCCGCCACACCCCGCTCGACGAAGGAACGCGTGCGGACGGCCTTGGGGAGGAACGCCAGGAGCGTGGCGAGTTCCTCATCGGGCCGCTGCTCGGCACGTTGCTTCTCGGCCTTCACGCTCACCAGCTTCCATGCCTCCTCCTCGCCCTCCCGCAGCATCCGTTCCCGGTCGTCCCGTTCGGGGAAGTAGGCGAGGAACTTCTCCGGGAGGCCCTGCGCCTGCGCCTGCTGCCGCGCCTTCGTGCGGTCCTGGAGCAGGTAGTCGAGCGAGCGCCGCGCGCCGGGGAAGTCCTCGTCCTTCAGGCTGGCCGCCCACTTGTCGCCGTACTCCCCCTCCGATTTCTCCACCGCCTCCCGGAGCGTGCGCAGCACGGCGGCATGGCCCGCCGGGAGCCCCGCCGACAGTTCCGGCAGCTCGAGGTAGCGCTCGCGCAGCGCCTGGGCCAGCGCCTTCAATTCATCTTCCGCCGCCGCGGCCCCCGGGAAGAGGGTCTCTTGGCCGTAGACCCGCAGCTCGTGCCGCCGTGCGGCGCGAAGCGACGCCTCCCGCGCCTCCTCGGTGATGCTCTCCAGCCGCCGCCGGACGCCGGGGAGCGTCGGCCGGGCAGCCGAGAGATCCCCGAGGATCTTGCGGAACTCGGCCGCGTCCTCCGCGGTCCGGGCGCGCAGGGACTCCACCGCCTCGAGGATGCGGCGTTCGCTCTCGACACGCGCGGTGCGAAGGCGCAGGCCAGCGATCTCCTCCTCCGAGCAGCCTGCCTGGGCCTCCAGGAGCCGGCGCGCCAGCGCCTCCTCCGCCGTCTTGAGGTCCGCCACCAGCTCCAAGGCGTCGAGGCTCCCGCTGTAGAAGACATCCGCGGCGCGGCACTGCTGCCGCCGCACGTCCTCCTCGCGGGCGCGGCCCACCCAGACCGCGGCGAAGATCGCGGCGGCGATGAGCAGCAGGGAGGCCGCCGTTCCCACCGCGATGCGCCGTGCGCGCTTCCGCGCGAGAAAGGCGCGATAGTCGCCCTTGAACTCCAGCGGAGCGATGCGCTCCCCCCGCTCGATCGCTTCGAGATCCTTGAGCAGCGCCAGCGCGCTCGCATAACGCTCCCGCGGGTGGGCCCGCATGAGGCGGTGGATGACGTAGACCGTGTCGAGGTGCAGATCGGGCACCAGGCTCTCGGGGGGGGCGAACTGGCAGCGCAGCACCTGCTGGAAGATCTCTCCCAGGTTCTCCCCGGAGAAGGGGGGCTGCCCGGTGACGAGGTGGTAGAGGGATGCGCCAAGGCCGAAGAGATCGGAGCGCGCGGTGGCGTCGGCGCCGCGCCGCGCCTGCTCCGGCGCGAGGTATTGCGGCGTCCCGATGGAGGCGTGCTCCAGGGTCAGGTCCGACGGGGCCTGCCCGCGCGCCAGCCCGAAATCCGCCAGCTTCACCGCGCCCTCGCGGGTGAGCATGATGTTGCCCGGCTTGACGTCGCGGTGGATGACGCCCTGGGCATGGGCGTGGTCGAGCGCGCGCGCCACGTCGCGCACGATGCGGAGCGCCTCCTTCTCCTTGAGCGGGCGCTTGCGCAGGAACTCGCGGACGGTGACGCCGTCCACGTACTCCATGGCGAAGTAGTGGAAGCCGTTGGACTCCCCCACGTCGAGGCCGCGCACGATGTTGGGGTGGTTCAGGCGCGCGGCGAGCTGCGCCTCGCGCTTGAGCCGCTCCACCTGGGTGCGCGAGGAGGCCAGGTCCACGCGCAGCACCTTGAGCGCGACCGGCAGATCGAGCTTGAGATGGTGCGCCTTGTAGACCGACCCCATGGCGCCGGCGCCGAGGCGGGCGATGAGCTGATAGCCCTCGATCTGGTTCCTGGTCGCGCCCGCCTTCCCGGGGGAAGCCGCCTGCTGCACTACCGACGCCTGGGCCGGGGCGAGATACCCCTTCTTCACCAGGAGCGCCCCGAGGCTCTCCTCGAGCTGCATCTCGTCGCGCAGCCTCTCGAGGAGCTGGAGGCACTCCTGCACCTGCTCCTCCGTCGCGAACCCGCGCCGCAGGACATGCTCGGCGAACAGGAAGTCCTCCTGCCTAGCGGGCAACGAAGTCCTCCGGGCCGAAGTAGGGCGCCTCCTGGAAGAAGTCGAGCAGATCCACCTCGTCGGGACTGGCGGTCCGCCGGTCGGGCATTACGCCCCCGTCCATCCCCTGCCGCGCCACGATGTCATCGAGATCGAAGATCGCGGGCAGGAGATCATTCACAAAGCGGAGGTTGCGCCCCTCCCGCGTGTCTCTCCAGAGCCCGATCCCGTCGGGATCGGGGAACTTCTGGAAGAGGTCGCGGGCGCGCAGATCGCGCCCCTTGGGGGAATTCAGGTCGAGGATCGCTTCCAGGAAACGCTTGAGCTGGTCGTTTTGGGCTCGGGACTGCACCGCCGTGAGCTGGCTGAAGATCTCCCGCTCGCGCTTGCCGGGGGCGAACGCCACGAGGTGGGCGAGGCATCCCGCGGCATAGGTCTGCTGCGGGATCGACCCCGTGTTCATGGCGCGCAAGAGGTCGTCGATCGCCGCGTCCGCTCCGGTGCGGGCGAGCGCGAAGAGGTTGGCGCCGTAGACCGGGTCGTTTTGCGGCTTGAGCAGGCGCTTCAGGCGCGGGTAGCCCTCCTCCGGGCCGAAGCTGTCCGCCAAGGCGAGGAAGGCCGCGACGCGCACCTCCCCCTTCTCGTCGAGATCCCCGGCGATGCCGACCAGCACTTCCCGCATCTTGTCCGCGTCGGCCGGCACCGCGGCGAGGGCGTGCACGAGGCGCGCCCTCACGAACCGGTCGCGCTCCGCCCTCACCCGCGCCTGGATCTCGGGGAGCCGCTCCGCCGGCACCGGCCGCAGGCAAAGGCCCGTCGCGGCGACGAGGCGCACGACCTTCGAGTCATGCTTGAGATGGCCGGAGCAGAGCGACTCCGCAGCCTGGGGGGCGATGAGGACGACGCCGAGGAGACAGGCCGCCAGGGTGCGCTCCGGCAGGCCCGGGCGTCGTAATTCCGTCAGGAGCGCGTCCGCCGCCCCCGGCGCATCCAGCTTCGCGAGGGCCAACGCAGCCGCCTCCTGATCCTTGCGTGCGCTGTCGGTGTCCCGCAGCGCCGCCAGCAGGACGGGGCCTTCGGCCTCCTGCTCGAAACCGGCCAGAACGAGGAGCGCGGCCCGGCGAATCCAGGAGTCCTCGTCCTCGCGCGCGGCACCGCGGAGCGCCTCCTGCAGCCGCGGGTCGACCCGGCCACGCTCGAGGACCCGCGCCATGGAGAGGCAGGAGTTCATCCGGACCCGGTTCGCCTTGTCCCGCTTCTTCCCGAAGAGGCTCTCGGAGAGCGTCGGGATGGTCCACTCGCCGATGGCGGCCAGCGCCCCGCGCGCCTTGGTGCGGATGTCGCGGGTACCCGAGCCCAGCTCCTTGCTGCTCACCAGGGACTGGATGCGGCGGGCGGTCTCGGGGTCGGGGTCGCGGAAGAAGATGAGGGGGGGCGGCCGTGCCTCCGGCTCCTCCCCGGCCGGGACCAGGCAGGGCGCCCACAAGAGAAGGAGGGCCGCGCGCCGCATTGCTCTATCAAGTGTAACGGGCGCTGAGCCGCGATCCCCTTCGAGGCCCCCGCCCCCGTCTCAGCGCACGACGCGGAACCCGTTCAACGCGTACTTTTTCCAGCCCTCGTCGATCTTGCCGTAGCTGCCGTAGTGCTTCAGGACGGCGGCGGTCTCCCGCTCCACCGGATCCCCCCCGCTCCCCCCCTTCGCATCGGCGAAGAACGCGGCGAATTTCTTCGCGTCATCCTCGATGAGGTAGGTGACGACGCTCCACGCCTTGGCGAGATCCCCGGTGACGAGGCGGTTCTTCACGGCGTACAGGTCTTTCCCTTTGATCGCCTCCAGCTTCGGGTCGCGCCCTCCCTGCACGAGTCCCAGGAGCATCGAGTTCCACTTCGACGCGTCGAGCCAGGGATCGCCCCGATTGCTCTCGACGGCGCTCGCGTCGGCGTACCCCCCTCCCCCCACATCGGTGTTGAAGGTCTGGATGGAGCCGGTGATGCGCCGCTCGAAGTAGTAGGCGAGCCCCTCCATGAGCCACCAGGTGGGGAACCGGCGCGCGTGCACCGTGCGGGTGGCGAGGACATTGGCGCCGAAGTGGATGCAGTGCGCCTTGAGACCCTCGAAGGGGTCGGGCATCTGCACGTGGCCCGCGAGGATCTCCGGCTCGGTCATCCAGAAGTTCGTCTCGCGCAGGCGGAGCTTCATGCGCTCCTCCTCCTGCTTGGCGAACTCGATCGGCCAGTCCTGGGTGCGCTTCTGCTCCTCGAAGAGGCCTCGCACGAGCTTCTGGTAGGGCGGGTTCTTCTTGAAGGTGTAGAGGCGCTGCTTGCCGGGGAGGAGCGCTTGCGGATCGGTCTCGGGAAACAGGCGCAGCCACTCCGCCAGGAGCGCCTGCATCGACTGCGCCAGAGTCTCCATCTCGTTGTCCGCGAGGTCCCCCATCACCGCGTAGTTCTCGGTCTGCGCCAAGCGGAGCTGGTCGCCGAGCCCGGTCGCCTTCCGCGCCCAACCGGTGAGCTTCTCGATCTCGAGGTCGTCCTTCTTGATCCAGCGTCCCTCGTGCCGGACGTAGCCCTCTTCCTGCTTGATCTGCTCCTCGGTGAGCCAGCGCCCCTTGTGGAGGCGCAGCCCCTGCTCCAGCTTCGCCCTCTCCTCCGGCGTCACCCATTGGTCGCCGTGGCGCACCAGCCCCTTCTCCCGCATGGCGGACTCTTCCGCCTCCTTCACCTTCTCGTCGCGCTCCTCCGGCGACATCCAGACGCCTTCGTGGAGCACGCGGCCCAACACTTGGTTGGCGGCTGCGTGCTCGGGGTCGAGTTCCAGCGCGCGCTCGAAGAGGGAGCGCACCACCCCCTTGGCGAAGCCCTTCTTTTCCGCCCAGCCCGCCAGCGAGACGAGAGCATCCGCGTCCGCGGCGGCGGCGAGCTTGTCGTCGTACTCGTGGATGGTGGAACGCTTCCTCACCACGCTTCGCACCACGGAAGCGGGGAAGGTGACCGGGCGGAGGGTCTTGTCCACGTAGACGACCTTCTCCGCCGTCTGCTCCAACACCTTGACGTCCCGGGTGACGACCCCGGTCGCGCTCACGATCTCGTCCGCGGCGACGGATCCGGCCAGGAGGAGGAGCAGGAGGGGGGCGGGGGAGCTCATGGCGCGTCCCCTAAGCGTATCCGAAGGGGGGCCGGCGCCGTGCCCCTCAAGGGGTGAAAGCGGGCGCTTGGGGCGAAGCGCGCCCCGTCACGGGTCGCACATCCCTCGCGGCCGGGAGGGGCACCACCGGCGGCGCGAAGCGTTCGGGCGGCGGGGGCGGCTGTTCCGCCGTGCCGGCCAAGCCCCGACCCGCGAAGCTGAGGAGCAGCGCGACCCCGGCCGCGATGGGCCAGCGGCCGATTCGCCGCGCGGGACTCCGAAGGAGCGGGAGCAGGGGGGAGCGGCGCGGATCGCCCCCGAAGGCGCCCTCGAGCGTGGCGCGGAGCCGGAGGAGCGCGCGGCGGATGCGGTTGCGCACGGTGGAAGAGGGAACTCCCTGCCGGCGGGCGATGTCGGCGGCGCGGATGCCCTCGTAGTAGCGGAGTCGCACCACGCGCCGTTCGGCATCCGGGAGCGCGGCGACCGCTTCCCCCACGACCCGCATCCGCTCCAAGGCGAGGGCGAGTGTGGCCGTGGACTCCACCCGGTTGGGGCGGGCGGCGTGCGCCTCGCGGGCACGCCGCCGTTGCATCGCCCGCGCCTCCTGGCGCGCGACATTGCGCATCAGACCGAAGAGGTAGGGCCCGGAGGAGGGCAGTGTTCGCGCGAGCGCCACGGAGAGCGTCTCCTGGGCGAGATCCTCGCCGCGGTCGGCGCCAACGAGCCGGCGCGCGAAGGCGGCGAGCCGCAATCGCTCTACCTCAGGGTCGTCCCGATGCGCCCCCATCGACTCGACCAGAATACGTAGAGCGGCCGCCCGATGATCGTGTCGATCGCGATCGCGCCGAAGTGCCGGCTGTCGCGGCTCACCTCCGGATTGTCCCCGAGGACGAAGGCCTCGCCTCGCCCGACCAGGAGCGGGCCGAACGGGGCGCTGGGCACTCCGGAGACGCGCCGGCCGTTCACGGCGATGCCCTCCCCGCCCCCCTCCACCCGATCCCCCTCCAGGGCCACGATCCGTCTCACGTAGGTTGTCGCGTAATCCTCGCGCAGCCGGAACAGCACCAGGGCGCCCCGGGTGGGATCGACCTCGCGACGGTCCACGAGGAACCGGTCCCCCGCGAGCAGCGTCGGCGCGGCGCTCGTGTGGCGGTCCGGGATGCGGTAGGCCGCGAGGCCGAGAGCGCGCTCGCGCAGCGCGGGGACGACGGCGCAAAGGAGGAGGAGCGGCGCGAGGGCGAGCCAGGGGGCGTCGCGCGGGTAGACCCGGCCCGCCGGGAGATGGCGGCCCCGCGCCACCGTGGCCGCGCTGAGCGCGAGGAGGGCGACGAGAAACGAGGCGAGCCCGCCGGCGGAGCGGAGCCAGGGCGTCGCCATCGGAGCCGCGAGCAGGAGGGCGAAGAGCGCCGCCTCCCCCGCCGCGGCGCGGCGGCGTCCGGCGGCGGCGAGCGCCCAGCCGGGCACGAGGGCGCGAAGGATGCGGGCGGCCATTCCTCCCCCTGCATTGCCGCCGAAGGCGAAAACGTCGCGCCCTGCCGCCACGGCCCTTGCCCGGGGCTCCCACGAACCCGGCTCGCGCTAGAGGCTGTACTTCTCCATCTTGCGCTGCAAGGTGAAGCGCGAGATGCCGAGCAGCTCGGCGGCCTTGGTCTTGTTGCCCTGGGCCACCGCCAGAGCCTTCCGGATCTCGTCGATCTCCACCTGCCGGACCAGCTTGTCCAGATCGTGCACGACATCCGGCTGGCCCGACGTCGCCGCCACGCCCCTCGGCCCGCGGCGCACCGCGTCGGAGAGATCCTCCTCGTGGATCACCTCCCCGGCCACGGCGATGAGCCGCTTCACCTCGTTCTCCAACTCGCGGATGTTGCCGGCCCATTCGGCGCCCTCGAGCACGCTCATGGCCCGCGGCGTGATCTGCTTGGGCTTGTGGCCGGAGGGGGTGAGCGTCCTCAGGAAGTGCGCCACCAGAAGCGGGATGTCGCCCTGCCGCTCGCGCAGCGGCGGGAGGGAGATCGCCAGCACGCGGAGGCGGTAGTAGAGGTCCTCGCGGAACTCACCCTCCTCCACCAGCGCGCGGAGGTCGCGGTTGCTGGCGGAGATGATGCGCACGTCGACCTTGGTGGTCTTCTTCCCGCCGACGCGCCGCACTTCCTTCTCCTGGAGCACGCGGAGGAGCTTTTTCTGAAGGTCGGGGGACATGTCGCCCACTTCGTCGAGGAAGAGCGTGCCGCCCCCGGCCACCTCGAAGAGACCGGGCTTGTCCTTGTCCGCCCCGGTGAACGCGCCGCGCACGTAGCCGAAGAGTTCGCTCTCCACGAGGTTCTCGGGGATGGCCGCGACGTTTTCGGCCACGAACGGCCCCTTCTGGCGGCTCCCGTTGTAGTGGGCGGCGTGGGCGATGAGCTCCTTGCCGGTGCCGTTCTCCCCCTCGATGAGCAGCGGCTCCTCGGATTCGATCACCTTGTCGAGGAGCCGGAAGACGCGGCGCATCGGCACGCTGTCCCCGACGATCTGTTTGTAGGAGTACTTCGTCTCCAGTTCGGATTGGCGCAGATGGAGCGCCTCGGTCATCTCCTTGAGGCGTCCGCCCTGCTCCTCGTACTTGTTCTTGAGCTCGGCCAGGGCCGCGTTGAGCCGCGCGAGCAGGTGCTCGCGCTCGCGGGTGAGCTGGGCGCGCAGAATGGCGCCGGCGGCCAGATCGGCGAAGCTCTGGAGCGCCCGCAGGTGATCCTGTCCGAACACGCCGCGCGCGATGCGGTTGTCGATGTAGACCACCCCGACCGTGAGCCCCGCCTTGTCCTTGAACGGCATGCAGAGCACCGAACGAGGCGCGATCTCGTGGATAGAGGCGAGGGAGACGAAGCGGTCGTCGGAGGTGGCATCCACGGTGAGCACCGACTCCCCGGACTTTGCCACCTTCTCGGCGATGGTGCGCGAGAACCCCACCTCGGGGTTCATCACATCCTCCTTCTGGAAGTTGCGCGCGACGGGCACCGTGATCTTGCCCTCGTCGATGAGCACCAGGAAGCCGCGCTCGGCCTGCGCCAGCTCCACGACGTGGTCCATGATCAGGTCGAGGATGCGGGCCAAGTCGAGCTCGCTGTTGAGCGCGCCGGCCACGCGCTGCAGCCGCTCCAGCCGGTCCTTTTCCGAGGGCAGCGGCGCCTGGTAGAGCCGGTCGGGGTCCACCCCTGCCCAAGTGACGTCGTCGTCCTCCTGCTCCGAGGGGGCGCGCTGGAAGTAGATCCGCACCGAGCCGACGTCCACGCGGTCTCCCGGCTTGAGGAGCTTCCGGTCCACCAGCGCCCCATTCACGAAGGTGCCGTTCTGGCTCGCCTCGTCCACCAAGGTGACGCCCTCGCCGGTGAGGTGGAACGAGCAGTGCTTGCGCGAGACGCGCAGGTCCCGCACCACGATGTCGACCGCGCTCGACCGGCCGAGCACGACCACCGGCTTGTCGAGGGAGAGCGCCTTGGTCTCCCCTTCCTCTTCCACGATGTAGACGGGCACGTCGATCCTGGGCAGAGCGGAATCGCACGCCGGGAAAGTCCCCCGCGGGAGAGTTCCGCAAAGTCTTGCTGAATCGTACCTTAGGTTCCGCGCCAAGCGTGCGGAATTGCCCGGGGAGCGAACGCGGGGCCACCCGGTTGCGGCCTACCCCCACGGGTGGTAGTGTTTGGGCGATTGGTCCGCAAGGTGAAGGAGCATTTCACGGCCGGGGAGGTGGCCGCCATGGCGGGCCTGGACCGCTCCCTGCTCCTCGATTGGGAGGCGGGGGGGCGCATTCCCCTGGCCAAGCGCAATGCGGCCAACCACCGGATCTACGACTTCGACGAGGCGCGCCGCGTCGTCTTGGCGGCGCGCGGGAGCGTCAACCGCCGCATCGCCGTGGTGAACCAGAAGGGGGGCGTCGGCAAGACCACCACCGCGCTCAATCTGGCGGGCGCCCTCGCCCTCCGCGGGCGCAAGGTCTTGGCCATCGACCTCGATCCGCAGTCCAACCTCACCTCCTCCCTCGGCGTCACCCCCGAAGAGGGAACGCCCAGCGTGGAGGACCTCTTCGTGGACGAAGATGTGGCGCCGGAGGCGGCCATCGTTCCCACCCGCTTTCCCGGCCTCCACCTCATCCCCGCCCGCGCGAGGTTGGCGGGCGTCGAGATCAAGATCTTCAACGCCTTCCTCAGGGAGACCATCCTCGAGCGCAAGCTCAAGCCGCTCTTCGACAGCTACGACTTCTTCGTCCTCGACTGCCCGCCCAATCTGAGCCTCGTGACGATCAACGCGCTGGTGCTCTGCGAGGAGGCGCTGGTCCCGATCGAGGCGCAGGCCTACTCCATCAAGGCGATCTCCGACCTGACCAATACCGTGGCGCTCATCCGGAGCCGCCTCGACCGCGGGGTGACCCTGCGCTTCCTTCCGACGAAAGTGGACCGGCGGGTGAAGGTGTCGAGGGAGATCCTGGACGCGGTGCACGCGGGCCTCGGCGACCGAGTCCTGCCGCCCATCCGGACCGACGCCCACTTGCTGCGCGGGCCGATGCTCCGCGCCCCCCTCGGCTGGTGCCTCCCCGCCAGCCGCGGCGCCAAGGACTACGACCGTCTGGCGGAGCGGCTCCTGGACTCCCCCCCCTCCCCGCCCCCTCCCCAGGCCTGAAAACCCTCGGTTTCGCTGGTAGACTCGCCAGCCCGATGTTCATCCTCCTGCGCCCCGGCTGCGCCCTGAAAGACCGCGCCCGGATCCTGCGGGCGATCGAGGAGGCCGGCCTGGCCGTGCAGGTCTCCGAAGGCCACCACCGGATCGTGATCGGCGTGGTGGGCGAGGAGGATCTGCTGCGCGGGGTTGCTTTGGAGACCTTTCCCGGCGTGGAGAGCGTGATCCGCCTCCGGCCCCCCTACCGCCTCGCGGCGCGGGAGACGCACCCCGACGAGAGCGTGGTGGCGGTGGGCCCGACCCGCATCGGGGGCGGGAATCTCGCGATCCTCGCCGGGCCCTGCGCCGTCGAGGAGGAGGAGCAGTTCCTCGCGGCAGCCCAGGCGGTCAAGGCCGCGGGGGCCAACCTCCTGCGCGGCGGCGCCTACAAGCCCAGGACCTCGCCCTACGATTTCCGCGGGCTGGGGGCGCCGGGCCTCGCGATCCTCCGGTCGGTCTCGCGCGAGGTGGGGCTGCCCGTCGTCACCGAGGCGATGGACACGCGCCACCTCGACCAGGTGGCGCAGCACGCCGACATGATCCAGATCGGCACCCGCAATATGCAGAACTACCCGCTCCTGGAGGCGGCGGGCCGGGCACGCATGCCGGTCCTCCTCAAGCGCGGGCGCGCCTGCACCGTGAGCGAGTGGCTCTGCGCGGCGGAGTATGTCCTCGACGCGGGCAACCCGTCGGTGGTCCTCTGCGAGCGCGGCCTGGTCTCCTTCGACCCGGCGGTGCGCAACCACCTCGATCTGAGCTGCGTCCCCCTGGTGAAGCGCCTCTCCCATCTCCCCATCGTGGTCGATCCCAGCCACGGCACGGGACGCCGGGATCTCGTGCCGGCCATGGCGCGCGCGGCGGTCGCGGCCGGCGCCGACGGCGTGATGCTGGAAGTGCACCCCCGCCCGGAACAGGCCCTCAGCGATGCCCAGCAGGCGATCCTGCCGGAGGAATTGGAGGCGCTGGTGCCGGAACTGCGCGCGATCCAGGAGATCCTGCGCCGCCACCCGGTCCGGATCGCTTGACGGGGACCGATGAAGCCGCTGGTCGCCGGGAACTGGAAGATGCACGCGGACCGCGCCGAGGCCGCGCGGCTCGCGGAGTCGGTGCGCCGAGGGGTGGGCGCCCTAGTCGCCCGGGCGGACGTGGCGCTCTTCCCTCCCTTCACCGCCCTCGATACCGTCGTGCGCGCGCTGGCGGGGAGCGACCTGACCATCGGCGCGCAGAATTTCCATCCCGAGGAGAAGGGTGCGTTCACCGGCGAGATCTCCGCGCCGATGCTTCTCGACTGCGGGGTGACCCGCGTCCTGGTCGGCCACAGCGAGCGGCGGCATCTCCTGGGGGAGGACGACGCGTTCTGCAATCGCAAGGTGCTGGCGGCACTGCGCCACGACATCTTGCCGGTGCTCTGCGTCGGCGAGCGGCTCGCGGAGCGCGACGGGGGGGTCACCCGCGAAGTCCTGGCGCGGCAGGTGGAGGCGGGGCTGCGCGACGTCCCCGCCCTGCGTGCCGGCGAATTGACCGTCGCCTACGAGCCGGTCTGGGCCATCGGCACCGGCCGGAACGCCACCCCGGCCCAGGCGCGCGAGGCGCATGGGTGGATCGGCGAGATCCTCGCCGGCCTCTTCGGGGCCGCGGCGGCAACGATCCGCATCCTCTACGGGGGAAGCGTCAAGCCCTCCAATGCCCGCGAGATCCTGGCGGAGCCGGGCGTGCACGGGGTCCTGGTCGGGGGGGCGAGCCTCGACCCCGAGGCCTTGAGCGCGATCGTGCGCGCCGCTTGCCGGTGATTTAGAATGGCGTGTTTCCCGGAGGCAGCATGATCGCGCCCTTGCTCGCATTCAGTTTCCTCGGTTTCCTGAAGGGGATCCTCCTCTTCCTGTTCGTGATCTGCTCGATCCTCCTCATCTTCCTCGTCCTGATCCAGGAGCCGAAGGGGGGCGGGCTGGCCTCCGCATTCGGAGGCGCCGGAGCCGAGACCTTCGGCGTACAGAGCGGCGGCGTGAACAAATTCATGATGGGCCTCGCGTCGCTCTTCATGCTCCTCGCCATCCTCTACGCGGCCATCAAGCCGGACAGCGCCGACAAGCCGCCCTCGGAGACGACCACGTCCTCCGCCCCCGTCGATTCCGGCCTTCCCGCGAAGTGAACCGCGCATGCCGTGCAGCATGACGGGCTACGGCGCGGCGCGCGCCGAGGGGGGAGGCATCGCGGCGCGGCTGGAGGTGCGCTCGGTCAACTCCCGCTCGCTCAAGATCGTCGTGAAGGCGCCCGCCTCCCTCCTGCCCCACGAGGCGGACCTGGAGGCGCTCGTGCGAGGGGCCGCGGCGCGCGGTTCGATCACGCTCTCCGTGCGGGTCGAGCACACCGGCCCCGCCGGGGCCCTGCGCCTCCGCACCGAAGTCGTGGAGGCGGCGAGCCGCGCTCTGGAAGCGCTCCGCAAGAGGGGCGTCGTGGAAGGGAAGCTCTCCGCCGACGCCGCCGCGCAGATCCCGGGCGCGCTGGAGGCGGCCACCGACGAGCCGCTTCCCGCAGCGGGATGGAATGCGGTCCGCACCGCCGCGGAGAAGGCGCTGGCCTCCCTCGACGCGATGCGCCGCCGCGAGGGATCGCGCTTGGCGCGCGACCTGCGCCGGATCCTCGGCACGATGGGGAAGTCCGTTGCGGCGGTGCGCAAGCGGGCGCCCGCCGTCCCGGGGGAGCAGCGCGACCGGCTGCGGCTGCGCGTGGAGGCGCTCCTGGCCGGGACCGGCGCCGCCCTCGACGAGGCGAGCCTGGCGCGCGAGGTGGCGCTTCTCGCCGACCGCGGCGACGTGACCGAGGAATTGGCCCGCCTCGATTCCCACCTCAGGGAGTTCGGGATCAAGCTCGCGGAGGACGGGGAGGTGGGGCGCACCCTCGAGTTCCTTTCGCAGGAGATCCTGCGGGAAGCCAACACCATCGGCTCCAAGAGCGCGGACGTGAGCATCACCCGCGCGGTCATCGCGCTCAAGTCGGATGCGGACCGATTGAAGGAGCAGGCGGCGAACATCGAGTAGCCCCGCCCGCGCCCATGCCGGAACCCTCCCGCCTCGGCCCTCTCCTCGTGGTGATCTCCGGCCCCTCAGGGGTCGGCAAGACCTCGGTCTGCGCGGAACTGGCCCGGCGTCCCGGATTCGAGCGCGTCGTCACCGCCACGACCCGCCAGCCCCGCGGCCGCGAACGCGACGGCACGGACTACCACTTCACCTCGCGCGAACGTTTCCTGGCCGACCGCGACGCCGGCAGGTTTCTCGAGTGGGCGGAGGTCCACGGCAACCTCTACGGCACGCCGCACGCCGCCGCACGCCTGGTGCTCGACGGCGGTCGCCACGCGCTCTTGAACATCGACGTCCAGGGCGCAGCCTCCATCCGCGCGTCGGGGTTCCCCGCCCTCCTTGTCTTCCTGCTCCCCCCCTCCGCGGAGGTGTTGGCGAAGAGACTCCGCGGACGCGGCACCGATCCCGCCGGCGAGATCGCGCGCCGCATCCGCGACGCCGAGGCCGAGATGGCGCGGCAGGACGAGTTCGATCTCAAGGTCGTGAGCGACGAGATCGTCGCCACCGCCGACCGCATCGAGGCCGCGCTGGCGGCCCCTGCCCCCGACCGGCCCAAGTGCTAGACTCGCGCCGATGGCGGTGCGGGCGAAGAAGAGTGCGGCGCGGCCGGCCGCCCGGCCCAAGGCGAAGGCGGCAAGACCGGGGAAACTCGAGACGCCCAAGAAGAGCGCCCCCGCCCCGCACTCCCCCCCGCCCCCTCCCCCCCCCCCCGCGCGGGGGCTGGCGCCCTCCCGGGGCGGGAGCCCCGGGGGCCTCGCCGGGGGCCCGCT
>Ga0187893_10002663_pt1 | contig 38622 bp, 36 predicted proteins | sample MA1701074metaG_FD_139574 | JGI IMG/M metagenome (GOLD analysis project Ga0187893, IMG submission 139574) | White microbial mat communities from a basaltic lava cave in the Kipuka Kanohina Cave System on the Island of Hawaii, USA - MA170107-4 metaG ... | reverse complement strand
CGCAGTATCTGGTCTCACCGGGGCTGTTCGAGGATGTCTCCGACTACGCGCGCGCGCACGATCTGTTGTATGTTCCCGGGGTACTGTCGGGAACCGAGATCGGCGCAGCCCTACGCCGGGAGCACACGATCCTCAAACTGTTTCCGGCCGGGCTCATGGGGCCGGAATACGTGCGTGCCATGCGGGCGCCGTATCCGCAGGCCCGCCTGTTGGCGGTGGGCAATATTGGAGTAGACGACATCCCCGCGTTCCTTGGCGCCGGCGCAGCCGGGGTCGCCTTAGGATCGCAACTTGTCGGACGAGACGAAACGCCGGACGACGTCGCCGCGCGCGCCCGTGCGATCGGTGCGCACATCCGCGGCCTCACGCTCGCATAGGGCGCCATCAGGAAGGCGCGGCGTCGAGCACGTTCAGCACGCCGCGGAGATCAACCGCCTGGTGCGCCGGGCTGAATCGCGGATCGTCGACGACCTCATCGAACCGGTTGACCCAGAGGGTGCGGATGCCGGACGCTGTCGCGCCCATCGCATCGGTCGCCGAACCGGCCACGTGCAGCCATTCCGCCGGGGAGACCCCGAGCGTCTCGAGCGCTTTTCGATAGACCGACGGATGCGGCTTGAACCGACCACCCTCGCTGGAAAGGATGTGATCAAACGGCACGGGCAGCCGCGCCAGAAGGGCACGCAGCATGGCGGCATCTCCATTGGACAGCGTCGCGAGCACCAGGGGCCGGCGGCGGAGCTCGCGTAAGACATCCACCACTTCCGGCCAGGGCGGCAGGTCCTCCCACGCCGCGGTCAGTTCATGTACTTCCGCGTCGGTGAGCGTGGGAACCAAGTGCCGGAGGGCGTAGCGCAGCGACGCGTCGATGGCCCGTCGGTTAGATGCCGGCTCGCGGTCCAGCGAGTTCGCTATCAGGAGAAACTCCCGCTGCTTCTGGCGCCACGAGCGGGCAATCTCCACCGGATCGCCTGTGAGACCTTTGCGGCGGAGGAACGCCTCGACCGCTTGTGCCAGCGACGTCCGCGTATCGTACATCGCGGAATACACGTCGAAGGTGACCGCGCGGACCGGCACGGCCACCTAGAGATCACCAACCCACTCTTCCGCTTCGGGGAGCCCCACGTGTCTCGGTCCACGCCCGGCAGTTCGCCGGCCGGGAGTAAGACGCACCAGCGCTTCGACCTCCCGGCGTAGATACAGTCTCTGCCGCCGGATACCCTGCCGGTAGCTATGCAGCAGACCCCGGCTGACATAAGCATAGAGTGTCTGCGTCTTGATACCAAGGATTGCACACGCTTCGGCAGCGCTCAGATAAGCCTGTTCCTCGATCCACACAACCACGGGATGCCTCCGCTTACGCGCGCGCGTCCAGCGGCACAAAGGCCCGCGGGCCCACACCGATATACTCGGCGCGCGGGCGAATGAGCCGGTTGTCCGCGTACTGCTCCATGATGTGCGCGCACCAGCCCGCGATCCGGCTTACCGCAAAGATGGATGTGCAGAGGTCTATGGGAATTCCCAGCGCGTGGTAGATGACCGCCGAGAAGAAATCCACATTTGCCGGAAGCGTCGTTTTGGCGTGCATGACCTGGTAGACGGCTTCCGCTGTCTCCGCGATCTCACGCACGCCCGCGCGCTCCGCAAGCTGCCGGCCGATGGCGCGCAGACGCGCGGCGCGCGGATCGTCGACCTGGTAGACGGCGTGCCCCCAGCCCGGAATGCGGTGGCGGGGATCGGCACGCTCGGCCCGGGACATGCGCTCCCGCGCTGCCAGGCGTGCGCGAATGTGAGCCTCGGCGCGCTCGGGCGCGCCGATCTCCTTCAGCATGGCCAGCACGTCTTCGTTGGCGCCCCCGTGGCGTGGCCCTTTGAGCGCGCCGATCGCCGACGTCACGGCGGAGTGCAAATCGGAGACAGTGGCGACCGTCACCAGCGCGGCAAACGTTGAGGCATTGAGCTCATGCTCGGCATGGAGTACGAGCACCGCGTCCATCGCCTCCTCGCTGAGGGGGTCGGGGGCGCTTCCCGATAGCATGAGGAGAAAGTTTGCGGCATGGGACAATGACGCGTCGGGAGGCACGACGGGCTTGCCCTCCCGAATGCGCCGCCAGGCTGCCACCAGTGTGGCCATCTGCGCGGTGAGGCGGAGGCTCTTGCGGAGGTTCGCCTCGGCGGAATAGTCACGATCATCGGGATCGAGCATCGCGAGATGGGACACGGCCGTGCGTAATGCCTCCAGGGGATGGGCACCACACGGATAGGCTTTCATCGCGTCAAGGACCGCCTCGGGCGGCGTGCGCTGGGCGGCCAGATCCCGCCGGAACTTCTCAAGCGCCGCCTTTCCAGGCAGCTCGCCGAACCACAGCAGGTACACAACTTCCTCAAAGGAAGCATGCGCCGCCAGGTCGCCGATATCGTACCCACGGTAGGTCAACTGTCCCGCCTCCCCGTCGACCGTGCAAAGAGCCGACGCGGCGGCAATGACATCCCTCAATCCCGCCTTGAAGCTGACGCTCATGGAAGCTCCTCCGTATACTCGAATTGCTTGATTAAACTTGTTATTAGTTGATTTGACTATATTCGGCTGGCTCCTCCTTGCCGGGTACCGTGCCCCCTGCGACCCGAAAAGTTGTCGGGTATGGCTTCTACGCCCACGTCCCGTGGGGGTTTCATCCCCACAAATACAGGACCTCGATTTACGTTGATCCCGTTCATCAAGGCCGCGGCATCGGCCGCCAAATGGCAGACGCGATTCTTGCCGCGTTACGTACGAGGGGAGCCGAGCGGCTGAAGGCATGGGCGCGGGAGGATCGGCCTGTGCATGCTCATGCGGAGCGAGGGCGACCCCTCACTGCTCTATCAGGAACTGACCGGCGTGCTTCCGGCCTTTCAGGGTCTTGGAATCGCGACCGCGCTCAAACTCCGCACCGTTGACTACGCGCAGCGCCGGGGGTGCAAGGCGATTCGCACCATGAACAGCAGCATGAACGCCTCCATGCTGGCGATCAATGACAAGCTCGGGTTTGTGCGGCGGCCCGCCTGGCTGGGATTCATCAAGCGGCTGGAACCGGCAGACGCAGCGGCGGCAGGACGCGCTCCAGATCCGTCCGCCTGATCTCGAGCCAGGGCGGCAGTTGCAAGGCCGTCCCTAGGCGCTCGGGCGGCTCATCCACGGTAAACCCGGGCACGTCGGTCGCGATCTCGAAAAGCACGCCCCCGGGCTCATGAAAGTATATCGACCGAAAGTATTGCCGATCCCGCACCGGCGTCACGTTGATCCCACTCCCCGCGATCCGCTGCCGCCAGTCCGCCTGCTGGGCATCATCGGGTGTGCGCCACGCGACGTGATGAACCGCACCGGCACTGGTCTTTCCGGGCGGAGCCCCTGGCTCGCAGAGGATGTCGACAAGCACGGGCAGCGCCCTGGCACGTGCCCCGGAGGCCGCGAACCGCAGACGATTGCCCTCCCGTGTCAGCTGCTCGAACCCGAGTGTCGCGAGCACTGAGGCGGTGGGCTCGCAGGCGTCGAGACGCTCCAAGAGTGTCACGCTATGAAATCCGCGTATGGCCTCCCCGGAGGGCACCGGGCCTTCCCGCCAACCCTCGCGCGGATCGCCGTCACTCACCGTCAGCTCGAGCGGTAAGCCGTCGGGATCTTCAAACGCTATCATCGGTTCGCCAAAGCGCATCACAGGGGTGGCATGGACCGCGTGCCGGGCGAGCCTATCCTGCCAGTACGGAACAGCGTCCCGTGCGATCGAAAACGCGGTCGCGGCCACCTGACCTGTTCCGATCCTCCCTCGCGGGGCTCCGGGCCAGGGGAAGAACGTCATGATCGTCCCGGGCGTCCCGATGGCATCGCCGTAATACAAATGATACGTTCCGGGGTCGTCGAAGTTGACGGTGCGCTTGATCAAGCGCAGTCCGAGGGTTCCCGCGTAGAAGTCCACGTTTCGCTGAGGATCGCTCGCGATCGCGGTGACGTGATGAATACCGGACAACATCGGCGCCATGGCGTCGCTCCGTGGTGTGATACGCGGTCGTTGACCGTTCTCTTCACTACGGCAGTGCCCCTGCCCGCGCCCGCGAAGTGGCATTGGTGCACGGCAGGGGTCGACTCCACCCAGGAGAACTCGTCACCATGCCGCGCGATTCGACCTACCCATTGATCTTCGACGGGCACAATGACACGATCCTCAGCATGGAGAAGACCGGCCGCTCGTTCTTCGAGCGCGCGGCGGAAGGCCACATTGACCTGCCGCGAGCCGCCGACGGTGGCCTGGGGGGCGGTTTCTTCGCGATCTATATCCGCGATCCGTCTGTCGCCGAACGCGTGAGCGCAGGGTCATCGACCTCGCCGGACGCGGTGCTGAACATTTATGGCGACGAGCGTACCTGGCCGGAACCCATGGCGCTCGACCATGCCCAATCTACCGCGCTGCATCTGTTGGGCCGGCTCCTGCGCATGGCTGAGGAATCCAACGGCAAGGTGCAGGTCATCCGCACGGCCCGCGATCTCGAACGCTACCTAAGCCGCGGGGTATTTGCCATGCTGCTGCACTTCGAGGGCGCGGAGCCGCTCGATCCGGACGGTCACGCCCTCGAAGCGTTTCATGCCGCCGGCCTGCGCTCGGTCGGCCTGACCCACAGCCGGCGTAACCGCTTCGCCAAAGGGGTGCCGTTCAAGTTTCCCCATTCGCCCGATACCGGTGAAGGGTTGACCGAGGCCGGAAAGACTCTGGTCAGGCAGCTCAACCACCGCAAGGTCATGATCGACCTCTCCCATCTGAACGAGCGTGGGTTCTGGGATGTGGCCGAGATCACCGATGCGCCGCTGGTCGCGACCCATTCCAATGCGCACGCGCTGTCGAACACGCCGCGCAACCTCACCGACCGGCAGCTCGACGCCGTCCGCGACAGCCGTGGGGTGGCCGGCCTGAACTTCCACGTCGGCTTCCTGCGCGCGGATGGCGTATCCAACCCCGACACGCCGATCGCCCGAATGGTCGAGCACATCGACCACATGGTCGATCGCATGGGGATCGATTGCGTGGCGTTGGGTTCGGATTTCGATGGCGCCGTGATGCCGGCGGCGCTCAAGGACGCCGCGGGTCTCCCGCGGTTGATGGAGGCCCTCCGGGCGCGCGGCTACAAGCAGAGAGACCTCAAGAAGATTGCGCACGGCAACTGGGTGCGGGTCCTGCGAGCCACCTGGGGCGAATAGCGCAGCGTAACCCGGCCCGTTCTGTGCCGCTAAGATCTCGCCGGCTACGGCGCGGCCGAAATCGCCTGACGCTCTGGTTCGATTTGGATGCGCCGCTGATGAAACTTCGTCACCGTCGGCCGGTGGGCGATGCTGAGCATGGTCACGTTCTTGAGTCGCTCGCGAGTCAGCTCATAGAGGTGCCGCTCGGTCTCTTCGTCCACCGCCGAGGTAGCCTCATCCAGAAACACCCAATCCGGCCGGTTGACCAGGATGCGCGCGAACCCCAGACGTTGCTGCTCACCGGACGATAACGCTAGCGACCAATTGGCCGACTCGTGCAAGCGGCCTTTCAGGTGTTCGAGGCGGCAGGCCTCGAGCGCTTCGGATGCAATCGCGTCGCTCACCTCATCAGACGGCCCCGGATAACATACAGCCTGCTTCAATGTCCCGAGGGGCAGATACGGCTTTTGGGGTAGGAAGAGGACCTTGGCGTCCCGCGGGATGCGCACGGTGCCGCGGCCGAACGGCCAGATGCCGGCCAGCGCACGAAACAGCGTGCTCTTGCCGCTTCCCGAGGGGCCGCTGAGCAGCACCGCTTCCCCCGGCGCAATCTGCTGGTTCACGCCTTTGAGCAGGACACGCCCCGTGGGAACCGTCAGCTCGAGGTTGCGCACCTCGAGCGCGGGTCCCGTGTCTCGCTCGACCTGAATACCGTCGGCAGAGGCTGCCTCTTCCCTGGAACGCTCGATCGCCGCTCCAAAGGAGATCAAACGGTCAACGCTGGCTTTCCAGTCGGCGAACTGCGGGTAGATGTCGATGAACCAGGACAGGGATCCCTGCACCTGACCGAAGGCGTTGGCGATCTGAATGAGTCCCCCTAGCTGGATGGCGCCCGAGAAGAACCTGGGCGCGGCCACGAGGATCGGGAAGATGATGGCGAGCTGGCCGTAGCCGGCTGTAAACCACGTGAGATTCTTCTGGCGCCGCATGAGCCGCCACCAGTTGCGCCAGATATTGACGAAGCTCCCTTCTAAACCCTCCGATTCGTCGCGCTCACCGCCATAGAGGGCGATGCTCTCGGAGTTTTCACGGATTCGGGTCATTCGGTATCGAAAATCAGCCTCGAAGCGCTGCTGGTTGAAGTTGATCTGGACCAACGGGCGCCCTATCCAGTGCGCGCCCAGCGAGCCTACGACCGCATAGACGAAGGCGACCCACACCATGTACCCGGGGATCGTCACCGCCCTGCCGAGCACGGCGAAGCTCAAAGGACCAGAAAGCGTCCAGAGGATCGCCAGGAACGAGATGAGGGTGACCACCGAGCTCAGGAGTCCCAGGGAGAGGATCAGCGTGTTGCTGGCCAGCAGGCGAACATCTTCCTGAATCCGCTGCTCCGGGTTATCCGTCCCGTAGTCTTTGAGCTCCAACCGATAGTACGCATGATTGCTCAGCCAGTCCTGAAAATATTGGCGCGTCAACCAGCGCCGCCAGCGGATCTCCAGCATCTGCCGGAGATAGAGCTGATATACGGCCACGGCGATGAACGAAAAGGCCAGGATAGTGAAGTAGCGCAGCTGCGAGCGAAAGGTCGCGTAGTCCTTGTTTTGCAGCGCGTCGTAGAACACGCGGTTCCATTCATTGAACAGGACGTTGATGTAGACGAGGGCGAGATTCAATCCCACTACGACGGCCAGCAGCCCCAACGCGATCCAGCGTTCCTCCGAGTACCAGTAGGGCCGCACGAGGACCCAGAGCTTGACCCCGAATGTTTTTGCGGTCCGAAGTTTGTGCAGATTCAGCATTGGAGCTACTCCAGGGAAATGGATTCGCCGGTGCCGCGCGCCTGCGCGCGCTGATATACCCAGCGGGCCGTGGCCACGTCCTCAACGGCCATCCCGAGGGATTTGAACAGCGTGATTTCTTCGTCGCTGGTGCGGCCCGGCACGGCGCCCGCAAAGCACTCCCCGATCTCGCCGCGGATATGCTGCTCGGTGATCGCGCCCTCACGTATCGCCAGCAGCACGTCACCTGCTTCCACGAGCGCGCCAGCGCGCGAGTCCACGAAGAGCCTGCACCGGGCAACGAGCGCACTGTCAAGTTCCCGCCAGTCGGGCCTGGGCGCCCCCACGGCGTTGATGTGGGCTCCGGGGGCGACCCAGCGGCCCTCGAGCACGGGGGTCTGTGAGGAGGTCGCGGTCACGATCACTTGGGCGTCCCGCACCGCCTGCTCTGCTGTCCCGCACGGTTCGACAGGGACGCCGTATCGTTCGCTCATCTCTTCCGCAAACGTGCGCGCGCGTGCAACGGTTCTCGACCACACACGGACCCGCTCCAACGGCCGGACCAGGCGCAGGGCCTCCACATGGCTGCGGGCCTGGACGCCGGCGCCAAGGATGGCGAGCAGCGGAGCAGTCGGCAGGGCCAGCGCGTTGGTGGCCGCGGCAGAGACGGCCGCCGTGCGCATCTCCGTGATCAGGCGCCCGTCCATCAGGGACAGCAGGGCACCCGTCGCACTGTCCCAGAGGAGAATCACGGCCAGGTGCGTGGGAAGCCCCCGCTCCGCGTTGCGAGGAAAGAACGTGACGGCCTTCGCGCCCACGGCCTCCGAAACGGTGAGATAGGCGGGCATGAACGCGACAAACCCGCCATGACGTTGCACGGGGACAGCAGTCCGGACCGGCTGCACGGTCCCCCCGGTCGAAAACGCTCGCAGCGTCTCCTCCATCAGCGGGATGGTGTCCTCCATCGTCAACACGCGCCTGACGTCATCTTCGCGGAGCAACAGTGGCATAGGCCAAGCCTCGACGGTGCAAAATCTGCCGGCAAGAAGGGTTCGTCCCGCGCGTAGTGCACCCTTCACCAAGGGTTCATCCCGAACTCACGCGATGGCCATCCTCAAACGCAGGAGGCACGCGTCCCTCAGCGAAAAGCGAAGAAAGGATTCCCTTGACGCAACCGGATCAGGAGGTACTTATGAGACATCGCGTGTATGCGGTCGTGGTCGTCGGCCTGCTGGCCACGGCGGGCCTGATCGCTGCCCCCATGGACTCCGCGGGGCAGACAGGGTCGCCCCCGCTCGTCGCGCAGGCCCAGCGGGTCACCGTCGAGTTCTGGCATGGTTTCCCGCGCCCGCTCGGCGACATCATCGAAAGCTTTGCCACGGACTTCAACGCCTCGCAGACGCAGTACCGCGTGAACCCTTCCTTCAAGGGATCGTATCCCGAGACGATGGTCGCGGCGATCGCGGCCTTTCGGGCGGGCAACGCGCCGCACATCGTGCAGATGTTCGAGGTCGGAACCGCGACGATGATGGCCGCCAAGGGTGCGATCAAGCCTGTGCACGAGCTCATGAAGGAGACCGGCACACCGTTCGATGCCAGCATCTATCTGCCGGCGGTGCGGGGCTATTACAGCTCCTCAGACGGCAAGATGATCCCCATGCCGTTCAACAGCAGCACGCCGATCCTCTGGTACAACAAGGACGCGTTCAAGAAGGCGGGTATCAACCCCGATACCCCGCCCAAGACCTGGGGTGAGGTGCGGTCCGCGGCGCAGCGTATCCGTCAGTCCAACGCGGCGCCGTGCGGGTTCACGACGGCGTGGCCGACCTGGACCCAGACCGAGAACTTCAGCGCCATTCACGACGTGCCCCTGGCCACGAAGCAGAACGGCTTCGATGGCTTTGACGCGGAGATGACCATCAACAGCCCGCTACACGTCCGGCACATGCAAACAATGATGGACATGCAGCGGGAAGGCAGCTTCAAGTACGGTGGGCGCGACTCGGCAGGCGACGCGCTGTTCCCCTCGGGCGAGTGCGCCATGATCCATGCCTCCTCGGGGCTGCGGGCGCGCGTCATCCGTGAGGCCAAGTTCGACTGGGGCGTCGGCTTTCTGCCCTACTACGAAGACGTCAAGGGCGCGCCAAAGAACTCGATCATCGGGGGCGCCTCGTTCTGGGTCATGACCGGGCCCCGGCGGACGAAAGAGGAGTACAAAGCCGTGGCGGAGTTCTTCAAGTTCATCAGCCGGCCCGAGGCGGTCGCAAAGTGGCACATGGAGACCGGGTTTGTGCCCATCACGTATCCGGGCATGCAACTCGTGCTGGCCATGGGCTACTGGGCGCAAAATCCCGGCGCCGACATCCCGTTCAAGCAACTCACCCGCAGTCTCCCGACGAGGAATTCCAAGGGCCTGCGGCTGGGTAACATGCCCGAAATTCGCGTCGTCATCTACGAGGAGATGGAGAAGGCGTTCCAGGGTCAGCAGACGGCCAAGCAGGCCATGGACAACTCGGTACGCCGCGGCAACGAGATCCTGCGGCGGTTCCAGCAATCGAACGTCCAATAGAGGCGGCGCACACCCGACGCTCGGGGCCATGGCGTTGTCAACCCGGCCTCCCGTCCACCCGGACGACGGCGGGGTTTTCGTCTAGCGCGGGATGACCAGGCGCGCGATCTTCGACAACAAGCTGCTGCCCTACGCGCTGCTGGCGCCGCAGCTGGCCGTGACCCTGGTCTTCTTCTTCTGGCCTGTCGGCCAGGCCATCGTGCAGTCAATGCTGCGCCAGGATCCCTTCGGTCTTCGGACGACGTTCGTATGGTTCGAGAACTTCGTCTACGTGCTGAGCAATCCGTTCTATCTCAACGCGCTGCGCAACACGCTGGTGTTGTCGGCGGCGGTCATCTTCCTCGCCATGTCTACCGGTTTGCTGCTGGCCGTGACCGCCGACAAGGGCATCCGCGGGAGGAGCATCTACACGACGCTGCTCGTCTGGCCCTACGCGGTGGCCCCCGCGGTCGCGGCGTCGCTGTGGCTGTTCATCTTCCATCCCACGATCGGGATCTTCGGCCGCTTCCTGGTGCGGATTGGCATCCCCTGGGACTACACGTTGAACGGCACGCACGCGATCCTGCTGGTCATGCTCGCGGCGTCGTGGAAGCAGATCAGTTACAACTTCATCTTCTTCCTCGCCGGGCTGCAGTCCATTCCCAAATCCGTCATCGAAGCCGCGTCTGTCGATGGGGCCGGCTCACGGCAGCGATTTTGGAAGGTCCTCTTCCCACTGCTCGCGCCCACCACGTTTTTCCTGCTTGTCGTCAACGTCATCTACGCGTTCTTTGACACCTTCGGGGTCATCCACGCCCTCACCCGCGGCGGACCGGGGAAGGCCACAGAAACCTTGATCTACAAGGTCTGGGTCGACGGCGTCGTCAACCTCGACCTCGGTGGATCATCGGCACAGTCCGTCGTGCTGCTCCTGGTGGTGGTCACCCTCACGGCGCTGCAGTTTCGCTACATCGAGCGGCGGGTGCACTACTGATGGCGGCCATGAAGTCCGGGAACTGGATCGCCCACTTGATCCTCATCCTCGGCGTCGCCGTCTTCGCCTTTCCCGTCTTCGTGGCCTTGATCGGCTCGACGCACGACGCCGGCACGATCGCGCGCGGCGAGATGCCGCTGCGGCTAGGCCCGCACGCCGTCGACAACTACCGGCACGCCTGGGCCTCGGCCGAAGGCGAGCGGGTCAAAGGCGTGGGGCCCGTCGGGCGCATGATGCTCAACAGCCTGGCCATGGGGCTGGTCATTGCCGCCGGCAAAATCGCGATCTCGGTCATCTCGGCGTTCGCGGTGGCGTTTTTTGCCTTCCCGCTGCGCATGTTCTTCTTCTGGATGATCTTCGTAACCCTGATGTTGCCGGTTGAGGTACGAATCATTCCTACTTACAAGGTCGTTTCAGATCTGGGCATGATCAACACGTTTACGGGCCTTACGGTTCCGCTCATCGCGTCGGCCACAGCGACATTGATCTTTCGGCAGTTCTTCCTCACCATCCCCGACGAGCTCGTCGAAGCCGCCAAGATCGACGGCGCTGGCCCCATGCGCTTTTTCTGGAGCATCCTGCTGCCGCTGACGACCACGACCATCGCGGCCCTGTCTGTCATCCTGTTTATCTACGGATGGAACCAGTATCTCTGGCCGTTGTTGATCACGACCCAACGGGACATGAATACCATCGTCATCGGCATCACGAAGATGATCGGCGCCTCGGACGCGCAGACCGACTGGCAGCTCATCCTGGCCACCTCGGTGCTGGCCATGCTGCCGCCCGTGGCCCTCGTGGTCGCGATGCAGCGGTGGTTTGTGAAAGGCCTGGTCGAAACCGAGAAGTGAGTCAGGGTCCAGAAGCGCTGTATCCGGCACTGGCCTGTCCATACTGCCTGAGCCCGCTGCAGCGTGATCCCCGGGGCGTTCGCTGCGCGACCTGTCCGCAATCGTATGGCCTCACGCCGCACGGCGCGCTCGACCTGCGGCTGCGGCGAGAGAAGATCCAGCGCGTGGACTTCCACATCGAGCCGCGCACCGCCGTCACGCCTGAGGATGTGGCCGCCGTCATGACACCACTGGCCGCCCATCCCCGTCCCGAGGTGGATTTCGCCTCCGTGCCGAGGGTGCGCGGCCTGCCCCGCGCGCTCATGAGCCATTTCCCGCGCGCGCCGCAGACAGGCGCGCTGGCCCTCGATCTCGGATGCGGCAAGCTGCTCCACCGACCCGTCTGTGAGCACGCCGGTTTTGTCTACGTTGGGCTCGACTACACCTCCGACCATGCGACCGTGCTCGGGGACGCGCACGCGTTGCCGTTTGCGGACAACAGTTTCGACTTTGTCCTCTCGCTCGGCGTGTTCGAACACATTCGATTCCCCTTCGTTGCGGTCCGCGAGGCGCACCGCGTCCTCCGTCCGGGCCGGAAGTTCATCGGGATGGTCGCGTTTCTCGAGCCCTATCATTGGAGCAGCTTTTACCATCAGACGCACATGGGCGTCTGGAATCTGTTGCGCTTTGGGGGATTCGCCGTGGAACGCATTTCGCCCGACCCGTCATGGCCGGTGCTCACCGCGCAGGCGACGATGGCGCTGTTCCCGAGAATGCCGAAAGGGCTGGCGCGGGCGATGGTTTTTCCCGTTCACGCGGCTCACCGTGCCTGGTGGAGCCTGTTCGACCGCGTGCGGTGGCTGCGCGCCGTACGCCGCCGGAAGGATATGCCGGCCTCACTCGGGCTGGCGCGTCAGATCACAACCGCCGGGGCGTTTGCGTTCATCGCGAGCAAATGAGGATTCATTCTAGGCTGGACGGCTTTTCGACCACGCGGCTGCGGGCCATGCTCGCGGATCTCCCGCGCGCGTCGGGATACCGGCTCGAGGTGAAGCCGCTGCGCTACCGGACGGGGCCGCATCTTGCGGGTTTGTGCGACTACGAGGCCAGAACGATCACCGTGCAGGTCCCCGAGCCGTTTCGCGCGTTCAGACAGCGCATTCCCTACCGCGCCCGGCGGATCAAGGCCCATGCGGCCCGTGGCAATCCGTTTGCGTTCCGCTGGTTCTATCGCGACGTGCTCTTCAGGACGAAGACCGAGGTCATCCGGTTCCTCTATTGCCACGAGTTCTATCATTATTACCTGCACGCCGTGTTGGGCCGGAAGGGCGCGGCAGAGACGGCGTGCGATCGCTTTGCCCTCGAGCATTTCCGGAAGCGCCCACTCACGCAAAAGGCTTGATCGGCGGCCAACCTCCCAGATCGGCACCCAGACCCTTCTGCCGGGCCGATTCGTAGACTTGCCCAGCCACGACGAGATCTTGGAGCGCCGTCCCAACCGTCTTCAACACAATGATGTCCTCTGTCTGCTCTCGGGCGGCAATCCTTCCGCTCACGACGTCGGCGATGGGGATGATCTGCTCGTCACTCAACACCCCGGTTTCCAGGGCCGCACGGATGTCTCCGGATTCGGTTTTGACCTGGCTGACAGAGTCCGCCACCACGCGGCGCGCGCGTCGCAGGCTCTCGTCGTCGAGCTCACGCTGGTCCGGCCGCGCCGAACCGATCGAGAGCAGCGTGCTGCCCTCGGCGACCCAGCGGCCGTCGATCACCGGTTCAGTGCTCGTCGTCGCCAGTCCTACGACCGACGTTCGGCGAAGTACCTCGGCGGGGTCACCGACGGCCCTCACCCGCGCGCCCAACCGCCTCGACATTTCGCTAGCGAACGCCTCACGTTTCTCCGGCCGGCGGCTATAGACGATCGCGTCAGAGAACGCCAGCTCCGCCGACAAGGCCTCCAGCAACCCCCGTGCCTCGAAGCCGCTCCCAAGGAGTCCGACCGTCGAGCACGCTCCGTTGACCAGCTGACGAGCCACCAGGGCCGCGGTGGCAGCGGTGCGCATCTGGGTGATTCGGGCCGCGTCCATGAGCGCCAGCAGATCACCTGTCGTGCTGTTGAATAGCACGATCATGTAGCGTAGCCCGGCGCCCTCGATCAAGTTCATGATCTTGCAACCCATGTATGCCGGTCCATCGGCGTCAATGACGCCCGGCATCACCCGGAGCCAGCCGCTCTGCGCCGGTATGGTGATGCGCGCCGGCACCTGCACGCGTCCCTCGGCCTCGGCCCGGAAACCTTCCTCGAGCGCGTCGACAACCTGCTGGTGATTCAAGCACGCGGCTACGTCATCCGGGCCGAGCAGCAGCGCCATCCTATCTCCTTGTGTGTGGATCAGCGGCTGCACTATCGTTTAGGTGATGCAGACGTATTCCTTTCGCATCGAGAGAGACGTCCCCTCCGCAGCGTCTGAGTATAAGGATGAAGACCGCGACCTCACCCGGCGTCACGGGCGGAGCCCCGCGGCCGTCCAGAACCGGAAGCGCCGCACTTCTTTTCCCCGCTCCACGATCGCCAGCGGATCGTGCTGCACGACCCGAGAGTAGACCTCCTCTGGCCGCGCGGTGATCCGCCATTGCGGTTCATAGATCCACACCGCCGATGCACCCGGGTACTGCGATGGCGCGCTCCACACCGACCCCGCGAATGGTTTGGGGATCGTGACAGGGCGCCGGCGGCCGGTGTGGTACGCGAGTTGCGCGGCGCCTTCGAAGTGGTCGACCACGAACACCACAGGCTCCGGCAGCGCATCGGCTAGCGCCTCGGCGCGCCGCGCCACCTCGGGCCAGCCGGAGACGGATTCCGCGACACCGGGTGGCGCGGGGAGCCACGGAATCATGGGCAGCAGCACGGCGTACGCCATGAGGGCCGCGTTGACGCCCATCGCCACCGCGGCGGGCCTCCCCGGCCAGTAGGCCCCGAGGAGCACTACGAGTCCCAAGTAGGCGGGACCGGCCCAGTATCCGTGGGCGCTGCCCCCTATGATCGTTACCGCGATCATGAGGATGAGAGTCGGCAGTATCATCCACAGCATGAACGCCAGACGATCGTCGCTGCGCCCTCGAATGGCGGGGCCGATCATCCATAAGAGGACGGGGAACATCACGAACGTGAACGGCAGCTGTTCAATCGCTAGCGCTAGAAGCCCGGGAAGCCCTGGCGGCATCTGCTTAGGGCGCTCGTGCATCACGTAGCGGACGTTTGCCCAGTCATTGGTGGCGTTCCAGATCACCACGGGAAGAAACAGCGCCACCGCAATCGCCGCACCGGCATACGGCCACGGCTGCTGCAACGCATCACGGCGCCGCGTGAGCACAAAGCCGAGAATCCCCACGGGCAGGGCAATCATCGTCATCTTGCTCAACATCCCAAGTCCAATCGCGACACCAGCAGGCACCCACCACCTGGGGTCCACCCACAGCGCCCGCCGGACGCAGACCAGGGCCAGGCTCCACCACAGGAACAGCGGCATCTCGGGGGTGGCAAAGAGCCCACTTCCCGTCAGGACGGGTACAAGCTGATAGACGGCGGCGGCGATCAGGCCCGCGCGCACACTAAACATCTCGCGGGCGAGTGTGAAGAGGGCAAGCGGAACGATCACCCCGGCCAGCATTGGTCCAAGCCGCACCAAGAGTTGCTGATCGCCAAGGATTGTCGTGAGCCGGATCAGATACGCAAGAAACGGGGGATGATCGAGGTAGGAGAGGGCTAGCGTCTTCGACCAGACCCAATAGTAGGTCTCGCCATCGAGCAGCGGCACGCTCGCGGCCCACACGAGCCGCACCACTGCGCCGCCGACGACGATACCGGCTAGAATCCAGCGCTCCAGAGACGTCATGGGCGGACTGCGAACGTCCGAACTCGCAGGGCAGTTAGCGAGACACCGGACCCCGCTGGGGCGCGGCCTTCGCGTCGGTTATCTGGAACACTTCAACGAAATAGCCGTCAGGATCGTGGACAAACACCTGCTCGACCCCGTCGCCTCGAGGCATCGGCCCCGCGGCAATGTCCACATGGTGGGCGACGAACTGTCTTTGGAATGCGGCCAGATCATCGACTTCAAAGCCGACATGCGACGCCAGCCCGGATGACCGGGCCGGGCCCGAATCCGGCTGGCCCGCAGGGGCCGTGGTGTCGCGCGCTGCGATCAAGTGCACCTCAGACGGACCTTGGCGGAACCACGCTCCACCAAAGGTAAAGTTGGCCGGCCGCGGGATCTCATCCATCCCCAGCACGACACCGTAAAACCAACGCGACCGTTCAAGATCCCGGACGACGAGCGCGCAGTGCTGCAATGCCTTGATCATCATGCGTGGCTCCTACGGGGTGACGATAACTTTGATCGCATCACCGATCCGCTTCTCGGCCGTCTCCAGCGCCTGCGGCAGTTGGTCCAGCGTGAAGCGGTGAGTGACAAAGGGCTTGCCTGAAATTTTCCCCTGTGCCATCAACGCCAGCCCGCGCTTGACCGCCCCATGACCCTCGCCTCGAATGCCGTACACGTAGATGTTGTTGGTTACCATGCGGGCGGCGTCCAACAGGACCGGCTCGTGGCTAAACGCCGCGGCGCAGATCCGACCGCCGCGCTTGGTGGCGTGCAGAGCCTGGTTGAGCGCAACCGGCGCGCCGGAGCACTCCATCACGAGATCGACACCCAGGCCGCGGGTCACACGCCGGGCTACCTCAACGGGGTCATCGTGGGAGACGTTGATCACATGATCGGCGCCGAGCTCGCGGCCGAGTCGGAGTCGGCTTTCCCGCGTACCCGCCAGTAAGACCTCCGCGCCGAGCGCTTTGCCGCACGCGACGCCCATCAGGCCAATGGGGCCCGGACCGATGATCAGCAGCGTGTTGCCGGCAACGAGCCCCCCAAGAACATCAAGACCGTACAAGGCCGTGCCAGCCGTCACGATCAATGTGGCTTCGTCGAATGGTATGTGATCAGGCAGATAAGAGAGCGTGTTGATGTGGTTGACGGCATATTCGGCAAATCCCCCGTCGGTGGTAAACCCGTTGGCCCGGTGCCCTTTGAGGCGGTTCGAGTAGTTGAGGCAAGCTGTGTACATCCCGCTCCGGCACCGCTCGCACCGGCCACACCCCGCGTGAATCTCGACAACGACACGGTCGCCGACCCGAAACTCATCGACCGTCGGTCCCAGCGCAGCGACCGTCCCCACGTACTCGTGCCCGACCACGTGCTCTCCGTTGAACGGCGGATTCCCATCGATCATTGCCGGCAGGCCGTGGTGCAGGATCTCGATGTCGGTGCCGCAGATGGCCACCGCCTCGATCCTGACGAGCACCTCGGCGACGTCGGGACGTGGGACCGGTTTGACGATTGGTCGGAGATCGCCTGGCCCGAAGAGGGCCCAGGCACGCATCGTCTCCGGTGGGCGGGCCACCGCCGCGGCTTCCAAAGCTACCACGCGACCCGTAGCGGCCGTCTGTCGGCTTCGTCTGTGCCCGGATACGGCCCTTGCTTGATCTCCACCACGCGCGTCTTGGGCTCCAGATAGCGGACCGCATGCCCTTCCTGCAAGAGAATCATGTCGCCGGCACGCAGGATCACGTCCTCCACTGGCTCCCCGTCGACTCCGAAGACCCCGACGCGCGCTGCGCCGGAGTGGCAAATGAGGACCTGATGTCGCGCCGGCATTGGCGAAGCTTGTTCGAGTGGATGGTAGTGGGGCGCCGCTCCGTCGTCGGGGTGTCCCCTCATCAACACCACCTGCAGCGGCCACTGGTCTGGCGTCAATTGCGCCTTCTCCGTCCGGGCCGCGAGGTCCGCTCCAGGCTGGAGTGGCGGAAACTGGTCGTACTCATCGAAGTCGCTTCGCACGACGATCGCTACGATCCGGCGGTCCCGGGCCCTCACGTGCCGGACACTTCTCGTGTCGATAGCCCCCGCGCCGGTCACGCCTTTCGCTCCTTACCGAAGATGATCTGCCGGGCTTCCGGGGGCGTCGCAATCTCTCGCCCCATGTCTTTCGCGATGCGGACGATCTTGTCCACCAGCTCGTGGCACCGTTTGGCATACACCCCGGGAGAGAGAAACGGTGTGTCCTCCCATCCGACGCGGACGTGCCCGCCCATCGTGACGGCGAGGGTCAGGATCTGCCAGTGCGTTGGAGGGTCCATCACGCTCACATTCCAGTTTACCGGGAAGGGAAGGTTTTCCACCATGAAGACCAGACCTTGTGGGGTCGGAGGCGTCCACGTGCCGCCCGGCCACCCGACAAACAAGGTTGTCCAGATTGGGTTGGAGAGCAGCCCCCGCTGCGCAACGTATCGCATATTGTAGTACGCACCGGTGTGGAACGACTCGACTTCGACCTTGACCCCATGCTCCCGGGCGGCCGTGGCAAACTCCAGGAGCTCGGTGCGAGGATGCGTCGCGTAGATCTCGTTCGCCGGGTAGTCTGGGTCCGGCTGGAAGTGCTCGTCATGTGCGTTGAAGCAGATCGACATCATATCCGGTTTCAATCCCATCAGGCGGACCTTCTCCTCGAACCTGGCACTGGCAATGCCGAACTGGATCACCGGATCGCATTTCGCCTGAATCAAGTCCTTCATCAGCTTCCAACCGTCGACATCAACCCTCGACAGCTTCCGACCATCGGGTTGGATCTCGTCCTCGAGCTTGTGCACGCCGTGCATGTGGACGATGCTCGCACCCGCTTCCACCGATCGCACGTACTCATCGGCGACACGCTCGACGTCTGTGGGCGGAGGACAGTACGGGTTCCGCGGAAAGGACATGCTCGAGTCGACCGTCACCGTGATGATCAGTTTCTCCATCGATCCCTCCTTAATGATTGTCAATCACCGTGCCTCACTGACAACGAGATCGACCACTTCCCCCTTCCATACGTCGACTAACCCTTTCGGGGAAATCTTGAGCGTGCCAATATCGACGGGCAGTCCCATGAATCCGAGTGTATGAAATGCGGCCGGAAGGTGACAGCCGAGCTCGGCAAGCAACCGATCAAGCTCCGCGAGTTGGCCCAACACGTGGGGGTACGATTGGTCTGACTCCAGCCCAAAGAGTGGCAATTCCAGCAACCCCTTGACCTGGCCGTCAGCCACCACCACAAACCCACCACCGACGCGCGCCAGTGTATTCGCCGCGAGCGCCATGTCGGGGTCATTGGTTCCAAGCACGATCAGATTCTGCTGCTGTGAATTGTACGTGGTGGCGATGGCGCCGCGGCCGAGCGCGAAGCCGCGGAGCAGACCCACCCCCAGTTCGCCGGTTCCCCGGACCCTCTCAATCGCCGCGACTTTAAGGATATCGCGCGATACGTCGGCCTCGATCACGCCGTCGGCGACCGCCATGGTCTCGTGGACCTCTCCGGTGACGAGCGTCGTACCCGAGGCCGTAATCACACGGACGGTCGCCTGGTCCGTTCCTGCGGGGACTCGCATGGCGAAATCCTCGGGTGCGACCGGGCGAGCAAAACGCACGGTGCCGTATGCCCATTCCGGAAAGCGCGGCGCCGCCAGTTGCTTCAGGAGCCTCCCATCTCTAGCGACGATCTCGCCCCCAGCGATCACCGCCGCGACCCGAACCTCTGCCAGGTCATCGAGCAGCAGCATGCTCGCCACCTTCCCAGGGCTAACGCTGCCGTAGTCGCTGTCCACGTTGAGACACTCCGCTGCGTTGAGTGTGGCCATCTGAAGTGCCACGACCGGCGGCACGCCGCCGCGGATAGCGGTGCGAACGGCATTATCGATGTGCCCGTGCTCAGCAATCTGGCGGGGCGAGATGAGATCCGTCGAGAAGCAGAAGCGGCGCGGATCGACGCCGTATTCGGTCACCGCCTTGACGACCGCCGCGACGTTGAAGCACCCAGAGCCTTCTCGCATTGCGATATGGGCCCCGAGCCGGGCCTTGTCTACAGCCTCCACCGGATGCACACACTCGTGGTCATCGGTGCCAGGCACGTAGGCCATCCAGGCGTTGAGCGCCTTTCCACGGATCTCTGACCCGTGCCCGCAGACCTTCTTGCCCCTCGCGTGCGCCGCGTCGATAAGTTCCAGCATCTTGGGGTCGGCGGCAGCGATCTTCGAGGCGAACGCATCATCTATCCCGCAGCATTCCGGCCAGTCGAGCATCTCCAGCACTTCGTCTCGAGTGGGCCAGCCGGAATGGCCAAAGGGGGTGTTCTGATAGTAGCCTGGCGTCCCGACCATGAACCACACTTTCAACGGGATCCCGCGGGCCGCCTCGAGGCAGACGCGCACGGCCCTGGCGCCGCCGACCACCATTTCCCCGTAGAGGTCGGTGACAACGCCCGTGGTGCCGCGCGGCAGAACCGCCGAGGCGAATTCCACGATGTTGAGCTGGGTTTCGTGAATGTGGATGTGCTGGTCGATGAATCCAGGCGTTAGATATCTGCCCGTCGCATCGATGACCGCCGTTGACGAGCCGACGGTGTGTGCAACATCTCCGACGGCGGCGATGCGATCGCCCAGGACCGCGACGTCGGCAGGATAGATCTCCCTGGTCAACACGTTAACGAGCCGCCCGCCGCGGATCACGGTGTCCGCGGGACGGGTCCCCATCGCGACGTCGATCAGGTCGCGTCTACCCATCGTGCACCCTGTTGTCCAGCTCGTGGCCGGACGCATTGTCGGCATTCAACCCTCCGAAGGTCCGCAGCAGCCGGCCTCGGCAAAAGATCGCCTCGCCGGAGTGCTGGTCAAAGAGATACACCTCGTCAGGCGCGAGATTCACCGAAAGACGCTGGTCGGCGGGCAGCCGCTGCTGCTCGGACACCCGCAGAATAAGCGGGGAATGATCGTACGAATCCACTCCGCCCGGGCTCGGTTGCATGACGAGAAGGTTGTCGGGTCCGAGGGGCTCGACGAAATCGAGGGTCAGGTTCAAGGCGTCGTGATCACGCCATCCTGGCGCGAGACGGCCACTTTCAGGCCGGAACCCGATCAGCACCGGAATGCCAGCCTCAGGTACAAGCGGCTCCAGCGCCGCCGGAAGATGCAACTCCCAGAGCATCCCGCTGGGCAGACCTTCCGCAAGGAAACGCACACCGGCTCCACCGCGCTGCAGCACGCCCCGCACCAGATTCATTCGGGGGCTGCCGATGAATGTCGCCGCGAAGAGGTTCCGCGGATACCGATAGATCTCGTGAGGCGTCGCCAGTTGCTGCAAGTACCCACGGTCCATGACAGCGACACGGTCCGCTAACAGCATCGCTTCACTCTGATCGTGGGTTACGTAGACGGTTGTCACACGGAGCCGGCGCTGCAGCGCCTTGAGCTCGATGCGCATGCGCTCCCGCAGCTTGGCGTCGAGGTTGCTGAGGGGTTCGTCCATCAGGAACAGCTTGGGATCCCGCACGATCGCCCGTCCAAGCGCGACCCGCTGTCGCTCTCCGCCGCTCAGTTCCCGCGGCTTACGAGGCAAGAGGGGAAGAATGTGCAGGAGGTCGGCGGTGGCTTCGACCTTTCGCTGGATGACATCCCGCGGCAACCTACGGAGCCGCAAGTTGAAGGCCAGGTTCTCGAAGGCGGTCTTGTGTGGGTACAGGGCGTAGTCCTGAAACACCATCGCGATATCGCGTTGTGATGGATGCACGTCGTTGACACGCTGACCGTCGAACAGCAGATCGCCTGCATCTGGGGGAGTCAGGCCGGCAATCATCCGCAGTGTCGTAGTCTTGCCACAACCGGACGGTCCCAGCAGCACGAGGAACTCGCCATCATGGATGGTCAGCGATAAATCGGTGACCGCCGGATGCTGGCCATAGCGTTTGCTGAGCTTTCGCAAGACCACTTCCATACTCGATGGCCCGGCCGCGTCCGATGACCTCCGCGTTGGGAGCGCTCTTGTTACCGAACCGCTCCCAGCGTCATTCCCTTCACGATGTGGCGTTGCACAAGGTACACAATGACCAGCAGAGGCAGGAGCATCATCATGGCGGCCGCCGAGATCTGACCCCACAGGACCTCGTACGACAGGACAAACTCGGACATCCCAACGGCAAAGGTCTTCGCTCTATTTGCGGTCAGGATGAGCGCGAGGAGGAACTCATTCCAACAGACGATGAATGTGAAAATAGCCGTGACCGCGACGCTGGGCAGGGACACGGGCAAGACGATTTCCAGAAACGTACGCCAGGGTCCGCATCCATCCAGCATCGCCGCCTCATCGAGCACAACCGGCACGTCGCGGATGAAGCTGTAGAGCAACCATATCGCAAACGGCAGCGTCACCGGCAGGTAGGCCAGGATGATCCCGGCATACGTGTCCAGCAGCCCCAGGCGCTGATACATGATATAGAACGGCACCACGACCGCAATCACCGGCATCATGCGGAGGGAGAGAATCCATGTCAGAAGCCCTTCCCGACCGCGAAACGTGAACCGGGCCAGACCGTAGGCTGCCAGTGACGCGAGCACGATGGTGATCACCGTCGTCACTGATGCGATGATGAGACTGTTCGCGGCGTACCGTACGAGATTTGGGTTCTCAAGGATGGCCGCGTAGTTCTCCAGCGTCGGGCGGAAGATGAAGCTGGGCACCGGGACGGCGATCTCAGCTCGCGTCTTCAGGGAAATATTGGAGATCCACAGCACCGGTCCCAGCCAGATCAAGACCACGAGCCCCACCAGGACGAGCCACAGGATCTCGTGAGCGCGGCCTGGCCGCCTCTCGTCACCCGTAAGCGCAGCCGTTGGAGTTCGAATGGTCACAACCGTTCTCCGCGCAAGATCACGCGCAGGAGCAGCATGGTCAGCACTGAGATCATCAGCATAATGAGGAATGCGGTGGCGCTGGCGCGGCCCATCTGGAACTGGGTGAACCCCACCACGTAGTTGTAGAAGGAGGCAAGATAGGTCGAATTGCCCGGCCCCCCGCGCGTGACTACGTAGATCAAGTCAAACAACTTCACCGAGTCAATGACGCGCAGAAGCACAACGATGAGAATGACACGGCTCAGCAGCGGAACCTGCATCTCGAAGATGATCCGGCGAGCGCCTGCGCCGTCCATCACCGCGGCCTCAACAATGCTTTCAGGAATACTCTGAAGACCGGCGAGGAGGATCAGAAATACGAACGGGGTCCACTGCCAGACATCGGCCAGCCCCACCGATGGCAACGCGGTTGCTGTGTCGCTGATCCACCGGAGTCCTGGCAAATGAATCACCGACAGCAGGTAGTTGAGGACGCCGATGGATGGTTCGTACATGAAGCGCCAAGTCAGCCCTACCATCACCGGCGCAACGAGCATTGGTGCGATCAGCAGCGTGCGGAGTACGTTCAGTCCAGGGAAGGACCGATTGAACAGAAGAGCCAGCGCGAAACCGAGCACCAGCTCGGCGCTGACGACACCGGCGGTATAGATCGAGGTTCGCACCAAACTCTTCAGAAAGATTTGGTCGGCCAGCAGGGATGCATAGTTTTGCACGCCCACAAACCTACGGTTGCCCACCAGCAGGTTCCAATCGTACAAGCTGTTCTGAATGATTGCGATCGTGGGATACACCACGATCGCAATCAGGACGAGCAGGCCGGGGGCAAGGAACTGGAATGGGACGAAACGGTCCCAGTTGCCTCCCGGCCCGCGCGCCACGTCCGGCTTTGGCCTCCTATTTCAAATGGCCGCCCTTTTTCAGCGTCTCCGTAAAGGTAGCGTCGATGTCCTGGAGCGCCTGCGCGACCGTGACTTCCTTCGTCAGCGCGCGCGCCACCTGGTTGCCAAGCGCATCGAGTAGCTGAAATGACTCCGCGATGCGCACTTGCGGATGCCCCTGTTGCAACGCCTGTGCCAGGGTCGGGAAGTACGGCCCGGTCTTGAGGTTCTCGGGATCACGAAGCGCGGACACGCGGGCCGGCTGGCCGGTGTTCTTCACCCACGCCCGCATGATCTGCCTGGAGGTGGCGAACTTGATGTACCTCGCGGCTGCATCCTTATTCTTAGCGCCGACCGGGATCATGTATGCCAGGCCGCCGAGCATCGGCGAGGCGAGACGGCTGCCTCCCCGGGGCGGGACGGACGTGCCTATCTGGGCCCCTCGTTTCGCCAGGCTCGGATTGGTCAGCACGCTGTTCCCCCAGAGCACAGGCGCATACGCTGCGGTCCCGGACCCCATTGCGTTGATCGTGTCATCCTCTGTCGCGTTGATGCTGCCGGGATCAGCGTAGGGCATGAGCGACAGCATGATCTCCAGCGTCTTCTTCCCGATGTCGTTGTTGATCGTGGGTCGAAAGCCCGCGTCCCACCACTCTCCACCGTGCGACCAGAAGATGGTGCTGAAGTGTGCGCCCGCATACTCGCCGCGGCGCAGGCTGGCCGTATATGCGAACGTGCCGTCCTTCTGCCCCGTTTTCTGCAACGCCTTGACAACGCCCTCGACATCGTCCCAGGCCTTCGGAAGCTGGACGCCTGCCTGCCGGAAGAGGTCTTTACGGTAGAACGACCACTGTGTGTTGGAATCGTTGGGCACGCCGTAGATCTTGCCCTCGAATTTGAAGGTGTCATAGTACTTTTTGGGGATATCGGCGTCGAGATCCGCCTTCTCCTGTGCTGTCAGGTAGTCGTCAAGTGGTACGATCTTGCGCCCGCTGGCAAATGCCACGACAAAGGTCGGGATCGCCTGAAAGAGGTCATAGGTCGTGCTGCCCCCGCCTATCTCCGTCGCCATCTTCGGGAAGTATTCGCCAATGGAGGTCGTGACGGTATTGACCTTGATGTTTGGATGAGCGCGTTCGAACAGCGGAATGATGCCTGCATTGGCCTTTCCAAACCGCTGGCCGGCCGGGCTCCAGAGTGTAATCGTAACCCTCTGTGTCGCGGCGGCAGCCGCGCGCAGCGGGCTCAGCAACGGCAACGCCGTCGTCGCGCTTGCCACAGCGAGTGACTTCCTCAGAAACTCCCGGCGGCTGTGAAGAAAGGCTTCATGACGATCCTCGTCCTCGAAGCTCATCTCGTCCTCCTCTGCGTGGAATGATGTTCTCAGTCCCTCCCAGACACGCGTCGGGGCTTACCGCGGAATGACCGGCAGCCGCACGAGCGACACCCGACGGCTGTCATGGAAGATCGTCTGCGTGGCCACCGTCAACTCGTCCTGCACGACATCTCCGGGGTCGGAGCCGGTATTAGCGTTTCGATCGTAGGTCGGGAAGTTACTGCTTGACACGAGCACGCCGATGCGGTGCCCTCGACGGAAGAGATTGCTTGTTGAACCGACCTGGATCTCAAACCGGTACGCTTCTCCCGGCACGAGGGGCTGCGGGTCTATCATCGAGTCCCGATAGCGCGCCCGAACGATCCCATCACACAGATTGATCGAGCAGCCGCTCGGATGTACATCAACGAGGGTCACGGTGAAGTCCGTATCCGGTGCGGTAGAGCTCGCCCATAGGGTCGCCGTCACCGGCCCCGTGACCTCCACGTCGTGCTGGAGCGGCCCGGTGGCATACACCAAGACGTCATTTCGCACCGCAATCGGCCGCTGGTTGGCTGGCCCCATCGGCGTGAGCTCCGCGACGCAGCACGAGCGCCCGCCGAGGCTGGGAACGGGATCACGAGGGTCGTACATGAAGACGTCCGGCCACTCGTCCCCCGGAGGATCGTGGCTCAGTGCGCCATTACCGCTGATGGAGTTGGCACGCCCTGCGCTGTGAAGATAGCAATCCACATACGATACCGATGCCGGAGGCCATTCGTGTCCGCTGCGCCAGGCGTTCTCGCCCATCACAAAGATCTGGACCGGGGGAAGGTCATCCAAGTCCGTTTCCGCGTCCTTCAGCCATCGGTCGAACCACTTCAACTGGTGGTCATCCACCCTCCCAGCGGCCTCAGGACCGAAGTCGGTTTGCCCAACCAGGGAAGCCCATGGATTGTGATACCACGGGCCGACGACGAGCCGCTGTTCGTGACGGCGGTCTGCCATCCTGCAAGCGAGGTTGGTGAAATTCCGCAGCGTCCCTTCGACAAACGTGTCATACCAGCCGCCAATATGGAATGCAGGGACAGCGATGTCGTCGTACCGCTCCTGGGGGCTCATCTGTTGCCAGTAGGTGTCTCGCCGCGGGTGAGCCAGCCAGTCGTAGTAGTACGGCGCCACGCTGCGTAGCTCCGAAGACGGAAGGAATTCACCCAGCGGGAGCGTCCAGCAGTGGTCTGAGATCCTTCTGGCCGCACTGCCAAGTTGCTGTTCAAGGGCGCGCTGCCCTCTGCGCCGTGCGGTATCCTGACCCAGCAGAAGGGTCCACCACGCATTGAAGCCGAGTGAGAACGCTCCATTGTTATATGTCCAATTCGAGTAGTGGTCTGATCCCGTGAATGCCGGGGCGATCGCCCCGAGTGCCGGCGGCCGGCGTGCCGCCGTGAGCAACTGGGCCAGGCCCACATACGAATAGCCGTAGAGCCCAACGCGTCCGTTGGAGTGTGGAAGGTCGGCGGCCCAGGCCACGACTTCGACGCCGTCACTCGCTTCGTTGCGGACCGGGTAGAACTCCCCATCCGATCGCCAGCGGCCGCGGGTATCCTGCACGACCACAACGTAACCGTGTCGGGCGTACCAGACCGGATGCGCGTATGCGTAGGCCTGCGCTGCACCCTTGTTGTATGGAGTGCGGTTCACAAGAACGGGGAACCGACCACCGCCGGCTGGTCTGTAGATGTCGGCATAGAGTTTCGTGCCGTCCGAGAGCGTGCAGGCGACGTCCCGCACCGTCTCGATGTCTCGGAACTGAGGCTTTGACCCGGGCATCGTTTCAGAAACCTGGGGTGCACAACGTCACGATACCCTCGAGCGTACCGGGAGTCATTGACAATCGATTATCCACTATCTATTATACGCTGGCCAGGTCACGGCACGCCATCTCCTCGGGAAGGTCGTCTCGCGGCAATGCGGCCCAAGGCGGCGTCGGAACCTCATCCCCGCGCTGAGTCGTCCCCTCGTCCTGCCGAAGCGCCATTCAAATCCGTAAATGAGATGGTCACCGATTCTCTGCGGGAAGCCATCCTCTCTGGCCAGTTTGCGGAAGGCGAGTCGCTGCGACAGCACAACCTCTCGCAACGTTTCGGAGTGAGTGAGGTGGTGATCCGAGAGGCACTTCGGCGGCTGGAGGCCGATGGCCTCGTCGATACTGAACGCCGCCGGGGCGCACGCGTAACACAGCTTTCGGTGGACGAGATCAACGAACTATATGAGCTCCGGATCCTCCTGGAGCAGCTCCTCACCCGCCACGCCGCCGCGGCATCGAGCCCGGACGATCTCGAGAGAGCCGCGCGCATCCATGACATGATGGCTACCGAAAAGGACCCTGTGCGGTGGCTGATCCTGAATCGGGATTTTCACAATGCTCTCTATCGCGCGAGCAACCGGACCCGACTGCTCAAGTTCACGGATGATCTTCGCATCCGCGTCGAGCGATATCTCAGGCTCAGTCTAGCGGTGCTGCGCGGCTTCGACGTCGCCCAGGAGGAGCACCGCCAGATTCTGGAGGCGTTTCGCGCACGAGACCCCGAGCGGGCGGCGCAACTGGTGGGGACGCATCTTCGTCGCACAGCCGATATGGTCGTCAACTATCTGAGATCCCATGGCCAAACCCGCGAGTCCGCCGCACCGAGGGGGGCTCCTTGAACGAATACAGCTTCGAGGGACGCACCGCCCTCATCACCGGTTCCGCGCAGGGCATCGGCGAGGCGCTGGCGAGAGCATTCGCCGCGTGCCGCGCGGGCGTCGTTCTGGCGGATTTGAATGAATCAAAGGCTAGCCTTGTCGCCGATGACTTGCGTCGCTCAGGTTTCAACGCCATGGCCTTAAAGGTCGATGTCACCAACTTTCAAGACGTTCAGGGGTTGATCCAGCGTACGCTCACAGCACTCAAATCGATTGATATCGTGGTGAACGCCGCCGGCGGGTTCGCGCGCGCTGTGCTCGCCGAAGAAATCACCGACGACGAGTGGCACAAAATAGTCAATCTGAACCTCACGGGTACCTTCAACACGTGTAAAGCGGTCATTCCTCACATGAAGACGGCGCGCCGCGGACGGATCGTAAACATCTCTTCGGAGGCCGGGCGCATGCCGGTGGTATTGACCGCCGCGCACTATGCCGCGGCGAAGGCCGGTGTCCTGGGCCTCACACGCCACCTGGCGCGCGAACTTGGGCCCTTTGGGATTACCGTGAACGCCGTTGCTCCGGGCACCACGCGGACGCAGCGTGTTGCGGAGCTCCACGACCCGGAGAAGATCTCTCGAATTGAACAGCTCACGCCGCTGGGGCGCATCGCCGATGTGGACGATCAGGTGAGGCCCATACTCTTCCTGGCCTCGGAGGGAGCCCGCTATATCACGGGTGCAACCCTGGACGTCAACGGCGGTCGACTAATGCTCTAGGGCTGCACGGTGAGAGAGCCTCGCGTGGAAACGGTAGGGGCGCTGGTTCTGATTCGGGGAGTCTCGAAGCACTTTCCCGGCGTCGTCGCGCTGGATCGCGTCGACTTCGATCTCCACAAGTCCGAAATCCACGCGCTGCTTGGTGAGAACGGGGCCGGAAAGTCGACGCTTATCAAGGTTATCGCGGGGGTCTACCCGCCGGATGCAGGCGCGATGTGGATTCGGGGCGCCGAGGTCCATCTTTTCACGCCGCACGAGGCGCGTGCACTGGGGGTCGGTACGGCGTACCAGGGCTTCAGTCTGGTTCCGTCGCTCACAGTGGCGCAGAATCTCTTCCTTGGTAGCGAGATGGTCTCTAGTCGGACAACAGGCTGGCTTGACCGGGCGGCGATGCGCGCGCGCGCGCGCGAGGTGCTCGGGTCGGTCGGCCTGGACGTGGATCCCGACACGCCGATCGATCGTCTTGGCGCCTCGAGCCAGCAGTTGGTGGAGATAGCGAAGGTGTTGTTGCTGGGAGCCGAGATCGTCATTCTTGACGAGCCTACCGACAAACTCACCGCGAGCGAGACCAAGCGCCTATTTGAACTCCTCCGCGCGATGCGGCGCGCAGGCAAAGGGATTGTTTACATCACCCACAAACTCGAGGAGGTCGCCGAGATCGCCGACCGGGTGACCGTCCTGCGTGACGGGAAGGGGGTCGCGACCGTCGACGCCAGCACGGCGTCGGTACCCCAACTCATCCAGATGATGGTCGGTCGAGACCTCGAGGAGATGTTCCCTGAACTTCACAGTGTTCCGGGCGCGGAGCTCCTTCGCGTGGAAGACCTGTCCGTTCCTGAAGCCCTCCACCAGGTGAATCTCGTCGTTCATGCTGGCGAGATCGTCGGCATGGCTGGCCTTGTCGGCTCAGGGCGATCTACGCTCGCCCGCGCACTCATGGGTGCAGTCCCCAACGCGCGGGGGAGCATCACGATATCAGGGCGACCGGTGTCGATTACATCTCCGGAAGCGGCTGTGCGTATGGGGCTCGCCCTGCTTCCAGAGGATAGGCACCGTGACGGACTCTTCCTGCACCTCCCAGTGAGGGAGAACATCGTGCTCCCGTCGCTCCGACGCCCGTGGCTCGATTTTCGCGCCATGGACCAGGTAGCGCGTGGGTTCGTCACCCGCCTGCGGATTCGAACGCCGTCCCTGAAGACTCCGGCCATGCAACTGAGCGGCGGGAACCAACAGAAGGTTGTACTCTCCAAGTGGCTGGCCAGCCAGGCGAAGGTCTATATCTTCGACGAACCGACCCAAGGGATCGACGTGGCGAGCAAAGTCGAGATCTACCGGCTCATCAGCGAGCTCGCGGAGTCAGGAGCCGCCATCCTCCTAATCTCCTCCGAGCTGCGCGAGGTGCTGGCCCTTTCTCACCGCATCCTGATCATGAGGAAGGGCCGGTTGGTGCGCGAGTTTTCGCGGAGGGACGCGACTCCGGAGCGGGTTCTCGCAACCGTGTTTGGAGAGAGCGCGGCCTGATTCATGGCGGAGCGGGAGCAAAGAAAACCCGGATCGTTTGCGTTCGAGAGGGTCCCAGGACTCCGCTGGGAGACGATTGGGGTCCCCGTCGCGATCATTACGCTCGCGGTCATCTTCAGCGTGTTCAGCCCGACATTCGCGCAGTGGTCCAACCTTGCCAACATCGGTAGACAGGTCGCGTCGACGGCCCTCGTATCGTGGGGTCAGACGATGGTGATCCTGACCGCGGGGATCGACCTCTCGGTAGGATCGGTCGCGGCCCTCGTCAGTGTCGTCTCCGCCAGCGTCGTGAAGAGCCAGGGAAGCCTCGCCGGGGTGTTGGTAGGAATCCTCGTGGGGACACTAGCCGGGTGCATCAACGGGTTGTTGGTCGGCAAACTCCGGATGCCGCCGTTTGTCGTGACGCTGGGGATGATGTCCGCCGCACGAGGGACGGCGATGACGTATACCGGAGGTGTTCCCGTCTTCGGGATGGAGTCGGCATTTTTGGAATTCGTGGGGCAACGCTCACTGGCGGGAATCCCGGTCGCCGCCATCGTTGCCTTCATCGGATTCTTCCTCGTGTATGTAGTGCTGGTGCGGACACGATTTGGACTTGCGTTGTATGCCATCGGCGGAAGCGAGCCCGCAGCGGTCCTGGCGGGCATCCCGGTGACCAGGTACCTCATCGCCGTGTACACGATCTCGGGCTTCATGGCCGGACTTGCCGGGGTTCTCCTGACCGGCCGCATGAACTCCGGCCAGCCGCTGATCGGAAGCGGCCTGGAGTTGCAATCGATCGCCGCCGTCTGTATCGGCGGGACGTCGCTCTTCGGCGGGCGGGGCTCGATTGTCGGGACGGCGTTCGGGCTGCTGCTGGTCGGCATGCTCACGAACGGACTGGACATCCTGGGGATCTCGAGCTTCATCCAGCAAATCATCATTGGAGTGGTCATTCTGGTCTCAGTGCTCGTCAGCCTCAGCCGGCGTTAAGGTGATGGCTGAACACTACAGTAAAGGGAGGATGAGAGATGATGCGTATGTTGTGGCACGGAAGAGCGGTGGTCGCCCTGGTGGCCATCGTTCTGCTCCTCGTTCCAGGTGTCTTGTTCGGCACGGCCACGGCGCAAGAGAAGAAGACCCTGACAGTCGTGGTCCTCATCCCGAACGGCGGAGACCCCTACTACCAGAATAAATCGTACGGCTACATTCTGGGGAAGACGCTCGCGGAGCAGAAGTATCCGAACACAACGGTCAATGTCGAGCTGTTCGACAGTGGCGGATACGAATTTTCCGACAAGCAGATCAGCCAGATGGAGAATGCTATTCAGCGAAAAGTGAGCGCGATCGTGCTCACAGCGGCTAACGGGCAGGCGTTGATCCCTGTCTCAAAGCGCGCGCTCGCCGCGGGCATCCCCGTGATCAATGACGACGTCCTCCTGCAGAGCGACGACGCGACGATGAAGATCAGCGAAAACAGCGCCAACGTCGGTCGCATGCTTGCGGACTACCTGGTGCGGCGTCTGGGCGGTAAAGGGAACGTGGTCATGCTGAAAGGTCCGGCGGGGGCCGACCTGTTCATTCAGCGCGCCAAGGGCGGCAAGGACGAGTTCGCTCGATACCCAGGCATGAGGGTCGTCGGGGAACAGTGGCACCCGTCCAACATCGTCGAGGCCACCCGCGTGATGGAAAACTTCGTCCAGGCGCAAGGGCAGAAGATCAACGCTGTCTGGACCGGCAATACGACCCAGGCCTGCGCCGCGGGGCGCGTGTTGAAGCAGCGCGGATGGCCCGCGTCGAGGATTCTCACCGTTGGGGCGGATCTTCATGATGAGGCGCTCCGCTGCATGAATGAGGGGCTGCTATCAGGCATTCTGCCCGCTCAGCCAGTCAAGCTCGCCCGGCTGGCGGTGGTGTACGGCATTGACGCGGCGATGGGCAACAAGGTCCCTAAGCGCGTCTACACGACGGATGAGTTCGTGCTGACCAAAGAGAATATGGGGACGTTTGACATGAGCGACGCCGCGGCGCCGAAGGGCTGGAAGCCGCCCTTGAAGTAAGCGGCCTGACTGGCGGGGCGGGCGCGATCTCGCCCGCCCCGCATCTTCTCTCCAAAGCGGGTGATCATAGGATCTCGAAGCGCTGCCCCTAGTAGGCTCGGTACGCACCGTTCGTGACGCGGCAGGGTTCTCCCTCAGCAGTTTGGTAGTTCAGTCGGATGCCTCAAGCCTCCGACTCCAGCCGAGCAGCGGGCGGCTCTGTTACCAAACGCCGTTTCTCCCCAGCATTCGACGCCCCGGGCTTCAGCTGGCTGTGGCTGACATCGCTCTTCAACGCCGTGGCGTGGACGGTCCAGGCGCTGAGCCACGGATGGTTGGTCTTGGAACTGACCGACTCCCCGCTGTGGGTGGGCATCGTCGCCGCCTCACGAGGCATCGGCATGTTCGCGTTCAGCATTCCCGCGGGCACGATGGGTGATCGGATGGACCGGCGCCGGCTACTCATAGTGAGCCACGTGGTCCCGGGTCTCGCCTCGTTGGCGTTCGCCGCGCTCGTGCTGCTTGGAGGCGTGCGGCTGTGGCATACGATAGCGTATGCGGTCATCGTTGGTCTTGCGTCCGCAATAGAGAAGCCCGCCTCCAGCGGCCTCATGTACGACCTTGTCGGCCGGGAGCGACTCTTCAGCGCGAGCGCCCTCCGGTTCCTCGCCGGAGGCCTGATCCGAGTCGTTGGGGCGGTGGCGGGCGGCTACGTCATCGACACGCTGGGCGTTGGACACACGTACGTGATGGTGGGTGCCGCTCACGTCGCGTCGGTTGCGTGCGTTCTGCGGTTGAGGGTCCTCACGCAATCCCCGCAGCTGCACCCACCGTTCCTGGCAGCAACTCTGGAGGGACTTACGTACGCGCTTCGAACGCCGCGGATTCGGCGGTATCTGTGGTTGAGTTTTTTTACCGAGAGCTTCGGCTTTTCATTCGGCTCGATGTTACCGGTTATGGCCCGGGACGTGTTGCGCGTAGGCGGGCTCGGCCTTGGTTACCTCACCGCTGCCAGCGGTATCGGACAAGTCGCCGCAACACTTGCGATCGCGGGCCGCAGCCGGCTTGCTAACGAAGAGCGCGTCGTTACCGCAACCGCGCTGGGGTTTGGAGTCTTCGTTGCCCTCTTCGGGCTCTCGCCGTGGTTTCCGCTATCGCTCGTCATGGTGACGATGGTAGGCGTCTTTGCCGCAACATACGATTCGGCAATGGCGACAGTGCTGTTGATGCTCTCATCCGACGCTATGCGTGTACGGGTACAGGGTCTGTACAACTCTACAATCGGCTTCAACATGGTGTCTGGGTTTGCTGTGGGTACTCTGGCGACGCTGCTGGGCGCGCCGGTCGCACTGGCGATCAGCGGAGCAATCGCCGCGATCAGCGCGCTGGTCCTGCGGCGACCGAGCAAGGTCGAAGCGACCATTCCAGGATCTGAAACATGAGTATGAGACTCCCGTCCTTGCAGAGCCTTGCAGAAAACATGGAGCCGGCGAGGAGATTTGAACTCCTGACCTGCGCATTACGAGTGCGCTGCTCTACCACTGAGCTACGCCGGCTCAGGCGGAACTCATTGTAGCAAACGCCTCTGAACGTTGAAAGGCGAGGGGCGATCAATGCGCTCGTCATTTTCCGTGAAAATTCTCACACAATCCAGGGAGGAATATCCGAACTCCGCGCGAAGTCCGGCACCAATCGCTGCAAAGCGGGGTGCTGTGATGACCGAGCGGCTGTGGGAGTTTTACGAGCAGCTCTGTCAGGTCGAAATGAAAGACATCCACGAGTTCGTTCGTCGCATCAAGTCGGGCGAGTACGGCGAGTTCTCCCGCGATGACGTCATCGCCTTCCTCCGCCAGATCGAAGATGATGTCATGTCAAACATTCACAGCAAGGCGATGGAGCACCACCGGTACGCCGAAATGGAAGACCAGGTGAGTGAAGACACGCACATCATGTTCGACGAGCTCGTCGAGGAGTTCGAACGCGCCTGACCCTAGCCCGCGATCGCATCCGCCGGCCGCAGCCCCGCTAGAGCAGGAACCGCCCGTTCCGGTAGATGACCTCGCCGTCGGCCAGCACTTCGGAGTCCGCGCGTAGGTCGGCGATCATGTCCCAGTGCAGACCCGAGGTGTTGGACGACCCCGTTTCCGGATACGCCGCGCCCAGCGCCATGTGTACCGTCCCGCCGATCTTCTCGTCGAACAGAATATTCCGCGTGAACCTCGTGATATCGTAGTTGAGTCCAAAGGCAAACTCACCGACGACGCCCGCGCCGGCGTCCAGATCGAGCATGGCGCGGAGAAACTCCTCGCCCTTCTCGGCCGTGGCCTCGCTCACGCGGCCATCGGCAAACGTGAGGGTGATCCCCTGCACTTCGCGTCCCCCGTAGATCGCCGGGAACGAGAACCGAACGCGGCCGCGTGTGGCCGTCTCGACCGGGCCGGTAAACACCTCGCCGTCGGGGAAGTTCTTCTCGCCGGCCGCATTGATCCACCGCCGGCCGCCGACGCGCACCGTGAGATCCACTGTAGGACTTTGGAGCCGCAGTTCATCCTTGGTCGCGAGAAGCTTCGTGATGCGTTCTTGCTCGCGGCGAACCTGCTCCCACGCCGAGACCGGATCGTCGCGATCGAGCAGGCCCGCGCCGAACACGAAGTCTTCGTACTCGGACAGCGACATCTCGGCTTCCTGCGCATCGGCATGAGTCGGGTACTGCGTGCCGCACCACTGAAGCTCTCCGGCCGCAGCCCGTTCGAGAAAGCGCTTGTTGACCGGCCGCAGCGCTTCATTGCGCATCGCCATCCGCTTCGGATCAATGCCGGTCAGGCCGCGCGTGTTGTAGTGGGCCCACATGCCGAGCGAGGCCTCGATCTTCTCGACCTCGTCCAGCGCCAGCGGTGAAACGAACCGGATCTGCTCCTCCGTGCCCTGCTTGTAGAGGATTTCATCAAGGCCGTCGACGCTCACGCGCACGAAGGGATGCGCGCCCGCGGCAATGGCTTCCCGGTAGGCTTCGGCGATCAGGGGCTCCGCCGCCGCGCTGCCCGAGATCCGGACCAGCTGGCCGCGTTTGACCCGTAGGGAGTAGTGCATCAAGACCTGAGCGAGCTTCGTCAGGCGCGGATCTTTCACTGAACGCCTCCAGGGGGAATGGTGGGCGGTGCAGGTTTTGAACCTGCGACCTCATCCGTGTGAAGGATGCGCTCTGCCACTGAGCTAACCGCCCGCGATGAGGTACCACGTATTATAGAAGAATCACGTCGGGAAGGAAACCGGACGTCGTCACACCGGTAGAGGCCTACGACACGCCCGGGCGCGAACTCGACCCCATCCACCGGCCGGATGTTGCGGCACATCGTCTCAATCGGTAGATTGCGTTCGAGCAGGGGCTCATCCACGTAGAGGGCGCTCCATCCCGTCCATTCCGGCTTCCGCCACACCGCAAATGCCCCATACGTGGTCGTGACCGGCACCCGCGTACGCAAACGGTATGCGAGATGGCTCGCGGCCTGGTAGGTGTCCGTCAGAACCAGCACACGATCCCGATTGTCGCCGATCTGCTGCTCGATCGCCGCTGCGACACGGTCCCACCGTCCGATCCCAACCGCGACCTGATCCCGACCCCACGGCAGGAGCGCAACGAGGGTGGCTATGATGGTGAGGGCTGCCGTCGATACCGTCAGCAACTGCAGCACGCGCGACCGGCGCCGGGCCCATTCCTCCCAGAGCGCTCCCAGTGCAAGCGCGGCGGCCAGGTACGCCGGTGCCGGCCAGTGAGGCTTGGGACGCGCGCCGAGCGCGGCCACGATCGTCGCGGCCAGCACGGGCGCACTCATCCAGAACAGGTAGCGCCACCGTGGTTCACGGCGTCGCGCCGCGGCCACAATTGCGGCGACGAGCGCGGGGGCAAGAGTCCCATAGTACAGGATTTGCCCCCCAAGAAAGAAGAGCAGGTTGACCGGAGCGGAGCGCGGCGTGGTCCACGGCTCACGACCCACCGTGATGTCGACAAGAAACCATTCGTGCGTGACGTTCCACGCCACCACGGGGGCAAACAACATCGCCGCCACGAGCGCACCGGCATAAAAACCCGGATCACGCGCGGCGCGACGCCAGTCGCCGGCAACCAGTACTCCAGCAAATCCTACAAGGAGGCCGAACGCCGTCAGCTTACTGAGCAGCGCCAATCCTACGGCGACGCCGGTCGCCACCCACCACCATCCGCCCGCCTGGAGCGCACGCCACCCCGTCCACAGAGCGAGAGCCCAGAACAACGCAAGCGGAACATCGGGAAACGCAAACACCGTGCCGATCGCAAAGGCCGGGAGGATCACGCTGATCAGGGTCGCGCGCAGGGCCGCGCGGTGGTCGAACATCGCGCGGCCGGCCGCGTAGATCAGCAGCGGCGTGATGGTGGCCATGAGCACCGCGAGGGCTCGGATGCCGAAGACCCCATCGCCGAGCAAACGGGTGGACGCGGCGATGACGGCCGCGATCATCGGGGGGTGATCCGGATAACCCCAGGCCAGCCGCTGCGACCACAACCAGTAATAGGCTTCGTCATCGCCGATCGGCATGGTGGCGGCGAGCGCGAGGCGCACCAGCGCGCCGGCGATCACTGCGGCGACAAGGAGCGGGGCGCCGTCGCCCGCGGCCCGCATCAGGACAACGCGGCTTGGACTGTGGGAGCGTCCAGGGATATTCGCGCGCGCTGGAAGACGGCGTCAAGCATGACCGCCGTGAGGCGGCCCGTCTGCGTATTCTGCCGGCTGGGATGATAGGCGTCGAGCAGCAAAATCTCGCGGTCGCCCCACACCAGCCGCGCCGCGGCGGCGTGCGCAAAGGCCGGCACGGGCACCGGGACGACGATCCCCACCTCACGGGCAGTGCGCAGAAATGCCTCGTGCGCAAGGCCCCCGAGGGCGACCACGACCTGCACGCGCGGCAACAGCCGCAGTTCGGTCGCCAGAAACGGACGGCAGCGCACCACTTCGTCGGGCGACGGTTTGTTGTCGGGCGGCGCGCATCGCACAGCGGCGGTAAGAAATAAATCGGTGAGGACCAACCCGTCATCTCGGGTGAGCGAACTCGGCTGAGACGCGAAGCCGGTACGATACAGCGCGCCCATCAGCGTTGCCCCGGCGCCGTCGCCGGTGAACATCCGCCCGGTGCGGTTGGCTCCATGGGCGCCGGGCGCGAGCCCCACGACGAGTACCCGCGCGGCGGGGTCGCCGAATCCCGGCACGGGACGGCCCCAGTACTCCCAGTCAAGGTAGGCGCGGCGCCGCACGCGCGCGATGGCACGGCAATGCGCGATGAGACGCGGGCACTTGCGGCACGCGGTGACCGCCGTGGCCTGCGCGTCCAGCGTCCACTGCGGTGGCCGGCGCGCTTTCATCGCGTTGCACTCGCATTCATCTTGGTGATTGCCGCCGCCTCCAGGGCCGCGGCCAGGTTCTCCGCACGCTCCGCGACAATCGTGCACAGCGCGCCCGGATGGTGCCGGCGCGGTGCCCCGTGCCCATACGGCGCGTCGACGCTGGCCCCATCGGCCGCGGAGAGCTCACCGCGAAGCACGCTAATGGCCGCGGAAGTAACCTGAGCGCTGCGCTCGACCGCCTCGTGAGCGAACCGGATCTGGCGTCCCACCGTATCTTCTAGGGGGGCTAGCGCGGTCTCATCGCTGGCGCGTTCGGCACTGGCGCGCTCAATGTCGCCCAGCACCTCATCGATCGCTGACAGCAGGCCGGCGAGTGCAGGCGTAAGCACCGGCCGCTCTCCAGTGGTCGGATTGAATTTGATCGTTCCCGCCAGGCGCCGGAGTTCGCGCGCGAGACTCCGAAGGCGCGCGGCCCGTGCCACCGCCGCCGCGGCGTGCCTGGCGATGGCCGCGTAACCTGGTTGTGGAGGCTGTCTCATGAGTGCAGACCCGGGGTATCGTAGCATTTGAGGGCTTTGGGCGGCAACGACAGGGCCCCCCTTGTGCGGGAGGAGCGGGGCATGCGCCAGACGAAATTGCTACAACTACTCTGGCCGGAGGCCTCCCGCAGGTGATGGATTGCGGACGCGAACAGTACGCCTGATCAGGTACGGCCTGCTGCTGCTCGTACTCGCCGCCGTTGTGATCGGCGCGATGCAGTGGGTGTCCAAGCGCCCCGCGGCTCAAACGGCCGCCCCACCCCCCCAACGTCCGGCGCCACTCGTGCGGACAGCGACGGTGGATGTAGTCCGGTTAGTCGAACAGGCGATGTTCCCAGGCGAGGTGCGCGCATCGGCCACGGTCGATGTGACGTCCCGAGTGGCAGGCCGGTTGGGCGCTGTACTTGTAAAGGAAGGGTCGTCTGTCGCGGCGGGGGGGCTGATTGCCCGGATCGACGATCCGGAACTTTTCCTCTCGATCAGGAATGCTGAGGCGGCGGTGGAGGTCCAGCGGGCCCGTCTGGTCCAACTGCGTGCGGGACCGCGCGCCCCCGAGGTCGCTCAGGCCGAGGCCGCCGTGTCGCAGGCCGAAGTCTCGTTGGCACAGGCCGAGCGTGAGCTCGCGCGCGCGCAGCAGTTGTTCAACGATGGGCTCATTGCGCGCGCGGCCGTGGATCGGGCCCAGACCGACGCCGAGCTCGCGCGCGCGCGCCTCCGCGCGGCCCGCGAACAGGTGGCGCTCGTCCAGCATGGCCCGAGGCCGGAAGACATCGGCGCGCAGGACGCGATGATTCGCCAGGCGCAGGCCTCCGTCGCTCAACTTCGAGCACGGATCCGTGATCTGCGTATCACATCGCCGATCAGCGGCGTGGTCACGACGATGAATGTCGACCGCGGTGAAGTGATCTCGACCCAGACGGTCGTGGCCACGGTCGCAACGTTGAAGCCGATCGAGATTCATGTCCAGTTGCCCGAAACCGATCTCGCGCGACTGCGCCAGGACAGTCTCGTTCGCGTGCGCGCCGAAGCGTTCCCCAACCGGCTCTTTGAAGGGAAGGTCGCGCGTATCGCGCCGGCGCTGGACGCCACATCACGAAGCGCCCGCCTGGTCGTCGTCGTTCCGAACGCGGACCTGACCCTGCGGCCGGGCATGTTTGCCCGCTCGACCGTGGTCTTCAATGAGCGGCAGACTCTGATGATCCCCGGCGAAGTCCTCATCAGGCGCGGCGAGGCCACCGTGGTGTTCGTCGTCAAGAACGATACGGTCGAGGAACGGGCGGTGCGCGTAGGCTACGTCGAAGGCGGTCGTTCCGAAATCTTAGAGGGGCTGAGCGCCGGTGAGACGATCGTCACGCTGGGCCAGCAGGGACT
>Ga0187893_10002662_pt1 | contig 38623 bp, 41 predicted proteins | sample MA1701074metaG_FD_139574 | JGI IMG/M metagenome (GOLD analysis project Ga0187893, IMG submission 139574) | White microbial mat communities from a basaltic lava cave in the Kipuka Kanohina Cave System on the Island of Hawaii, USA - MA170107-4 metaG ... | reverse complement strand
TCCACGGCAAGCGGTTCGAGATGTACAACGACACCGTGCTGGGCTTCAACAAGTCCGGCAAGGAAGTGGCGCGTATCCAGGTCGAAGAGCCGATCTACATTCGGCCGGCCGAGCGCGTGACCTACCTGTAATTGCCAGGCACCGGCAGCCCCTAATGGGGTTACGGTAGAGAGAACAAGGGAAGGGCGGGGCGTTCTACTGGCGCTCCGCCCTTTCTTTTTCCAAGACTTTATAGCCGGTCCAACGAGCCGTCCACGCTTGGCTCGAGAATGGCAAATTCGGCCTTAAACGTGATATGACGATCGGAAAGTACGGCTTTCCGAGAGAACCCTTCATGGCCGCTGCTACTGGCCCTGGATCCACGCCTGTTGCATTAGTGACCATGCCCTTCGGGCATGCCAAGTACCCATCCATTCAACTGGGTACGCTAGCCACGGTCCTGAAGTCCCAGGGGATTGACACCAAATGCCACTATCTGAATCTGAACTTTGCAGCCCGGATCGGATTTCCGCTCTACGATGCCCTGTGCGAACAGCAACTCCTCATCGGTGAGTGGCTGTTCTCCCGTCTGCTCTTTCGAGACAATCAGCAACATGCCAGGTATCTCACTACTTTCAAGCCGCTGTGCGATCGGATTGCCCAGCTCACAGACAGCGGCATTCCCACTCTGCAAGCAATTGAAGAAAGGACGGCCCCCCAGTTTTTGACCTGGGCATCCACGACGATCGATTGGGGGCAGTATGCCATCATTGGATTCACCTCCATGTTTCATCAGAATGTGGCCAGCGTCACCCTCGCCAAGCTCATCAAGGACCTCTATCCGGAAGTCAAAATTGTATTCGGTGGGGCCAACTACGATGGAGAAATGGGAGAGGAATATTTTCGCGCCTTTCCCTGGATCGACTATGCGGTGATCGGCGAGGGTGAAGTTGCCTTCCCGGCGCTCGTCAAACAGATCCTTGCCGGATCTTCGGAGCCCCCGCCCCCGGGTGTGATGGCCCGCAGAGGAGGCACGATCCAATACAAACCCAACCAGGCCCTGTTTTCGGACTTTCATCAAATGGAGGCGCCGGATTACGGCGACTATTTTGACCAGCTTGCCACAATCAATCCCACTGCCGCAGAGGACTTCAGCCGAATCCTGCTCTATGAATCGGCACGCGGCTGCTGGTGGGGAGAGAAGCATCACTGCACGTTTTGCGGACTCAATGCGCAGAGCATGAAGTTCCGCGCCAAGCAGCCGGAGCAGGTCCTGAGAGAACTGCGCTACCTCTCCTCCCGCTACAACGCCACCCGGTTCCGCTTCGTAGATAACATCATCGACATGTCCTATATAGACTCGGTATTCGGGAAACTGGCCGAAGCGCGGTACGACCTGGATATCTTTATCGAGACCAAAAGCAATCTCCCCAAGCGGCAGATCCAGACGCTGGCTCAGGGAGGCGTCAAGGTGATGCAGCCTGGGATAGAAAGCCTCAGCGCCGCCACACTCCGTGAAATGGACAAGGGGGTGAGCCCCCTGCAAAATCTTGTCTGTCTCAAGTGGAGCAGCTACTATAACGTCCACATTTCCTGGAACATTCTGCTGGGATTCCCCGGCGAAACACCGGAGGACTATCGCAGGCAGATCGGCCTGATCCCGTCGATCCTGCACTTTCCCCCGCCCGAAAGCGTCGGACAGTTCTGGCTCGAACGGTTCAGCCCCTATCACACCAATCCAGGCAAGTACGGCATCAAGATCACGGGACCGGGGATGGCTTATGGCTATGTCTATGATCCGTCGCGCATCGACCTGACCAAGGTGGCCTATGACTTTGAATATGAGTTGGAACATCGCGTGGATCCGGAGCTCGTCAGGGAACTGACCGATCTGACCGACCAGTGGAAACGCCGCTCCGCCTCGTCAGACAAACCGTTTCTGTACTATCTGAAGGGCATCGGATTTATCACGGTGTATGACGGCAGGGGGGAGGGGGCTCCCGTGCGAAAGCGGTACGATGGCCTGGCGGCTTTTCTCATCGAGCATTGCAGCGATGCCACTCGCGCGATGGAAACCATTCAACAAGAGGTCGGCAAGCATCCGGAGTTCGCCACGCTGGCAGGAGAACGCACCCGCCAAACTCTGGCAGAGCTTGTTGCCGACCGCATTCTCTATGAAGAAAAAGGCCGGCATTTTACCCTGGCCCTTCCGGCAAACTCCTACCATTAAAGAATCCTCAGAAGCGCCTTATCTCATGCATGGTGGAATCCAAGCGGGGAGATAGTCTTGACGGCAGGAGTGGGGCTTGGGTAGAGTGGACCCTGTAACCCACGCTGGAATCTGGTTTTTTTGGTGAGTTCATGACGACACCGCCACGTGCGCCAATGCCGTTCGCTGCCCAGGCGGTGCCCTTCGACGAGTTTTTGACATCCGGAAAGATACCCGACGGCTACATCACGAGCGACTATGTGGGGGAGCAGTTCGTCGAGCGGTTGGTCCACTATGTATTGAGTGTGCCCTCCGGGAGCTATACCATGGCGCAGTTAAGCCATCTGTTGGAGCAACTGGATCCCCGCCACCAGGTCTTCTTTTTCAAGCGTCTGAAAGAAACGAGCCCCGACAGCCTCAAGGATTTTGCCCCGCTCTATTACGGCTTTATGAACGAGTTCCATTCACTGCTTTTTACCTAAGAAACAACACAGAAAAGCCTTGTCGGGACCCTGCGGTCATGTATAATGGTCCCAACATGTGCGTCAGAGGAGATTTTTGAATGAATCCAACCTTACAGCGGGCCGTCACAAGCTTCTACAATCTGATCTATGAGGCGCAGGCCTTTGCCACCTCCATGTCCAGGCTCGATGCGGCAGAGCAGGAGCACTACGCGGGCAGGATCGAAGGGCTCAACTGGGTGCTGGATCGGTGTCAGGAACTCGAAGACATGGATACCAACCTGACTCCCTCTTCGCTGCAGCGGGTGCTCGGAGACGTCAAGTCCGACCTCGACCACGAGCTCTCGGTCCAGCGCCGCGAAAAAGGCCGTCGTGCCGACGGCCGGGAAGAGGCCCTGAACTTCGTGTCGGACTATCTGGGCAGCCTCATCTCGGTCGCGGAGATCGAGTCGGCCAAAAGCTCCGTGAGCACCGACACGCCGGCGTAGTTCGTGCCCATCTGGTCGTCCTCCTTCCCGCTGTGCAATCGGTAGGCAGCCACTCGACATGGGGCAGAGAGGCGCATCCTCAAAATCGCATATGGTACGCGAGTGGATCATCTTCGCGCTCTGCCTTGGAGTGGGCGGGCATGTCGCCCTGGCGGTGGTGTTGCACGCGCCGGAGCGTTGGCCTTGGAGCCACGCAGGGCTTTACGGCCTCGTGCTTGGGGTGGGCGTGTACGTTTCGGTCCAACTCATTCGAACGCTCTGGTGGGCTGCCCGGGGAAGATCCAGGGCGGAGCCTGTGAGCGGCCAGGGGCAGGGACGTTGAGGATGAACAGGAAGAGGGATTTGCGAGACGCCACGCCCCCGTCTACTCGCAAGCCCGGATTGCCCCCCGACCCCTTCGCATCCCGGATGCGTCCCAGGCAGGCACCTGGCAGCCCGTCACCGCGTGACCAGTACGGGGCGTTCCAGGCCTCGTTGCTCTATTGCCCGCAATGCAAGCAGGCGACGCCGACGCGGGAACGGCTGCTCCTGGTGCTTCCGAGCGGGAACCTCTACGAATACCGCTGCGCCCAATGCGGGACGTCGACCGGATCCAAAACGGATCGGGATCAATCGGAAGGCAAACTGCTTTCACCGTAAGCAAGCCGTGTTGGGATCGAAGTTGTGTAGCGGGGAGTCGCGGGAGGCCGCGACCGGACGGGAAGCTAGGCCAGGCCTTCGACGGGAATACCTTCCTCGATCAGCATGACCGGGATGTCCTCGCGAATCGGATAGAGAATCTTTTTATCCGCCCTCAAGAGCCCGCCATCCAGGGGCTCCTTCACCGGTTGCCCGGCCTTGTTTTTCAGCGTGCCCTGTTGCACTTTCGCATTCACCGTTCCGATCAGCGCGTCGCTGGCCATGGCAACGTCCTGCTTTGTTTCGGGGCAACACAGGATCGCCAGCAGTTCCTTGTCGATATTGGCTTTTGGCATGATGGCCTCGTCGTTCGAGAGCACGTCCGTGTCGGTTGCAGGTACCAGAATAGTTCAATTCTCCATCAAGATCAAGCCTCCACGGAGGCCTCGGACACGCGGAGCCGTGCGTCACCGGCAGGAATTTGCTAGACTGAGAAGCACGGAGCCCCGGCGCATGCAGACAGGGTGGCGCAACATTCAACGCCAGTTCTTCACCGGCCTGCTCATTCTGGTGCCGGCGTGGGGAACCGTCCTCATTCTCCGCACGCTTTTTTCCACGCTCGATCAACTCCTGGGAAAGGTCTTCGGGGAGGCCGCGACCACCGATATCCCTGGTATCGGCCTCATCACCCTCGTTCTGCTCATCGCGCTGGCCGGTATTCTGGCAACTCACTTGCGGCTTGGGCGGCATCTGCTCCAGGGGGCGGAAGAGTGGCTCCTGCGCGTACCCCTCGTCCGCAGCGTGTATCTCACGATCAAAAGCATGACAGACCTGTTCCAGTTCCGTTCCCGGTTCAATCGCAGTACCGTCGTCGCGTTCCCCTTTCCCCGTGACGGTCTCTGGGCGCTGGGATTTGTCATGGGAGCGGCGCCCCAGGCGGTCCAGGTCGTGCCGTCGTCTCCGCTCATGATGGTGTTCGTGCCCACCGCGATCCACCCCTTTACCGGCTATCTGGCGTTCATTCCGGAAGGCAACATCGTGCCCATCAACCTTCCGCCGGAAGAGGCGATGAAGGTGGAGTTCTCCGCGGGCCTGTACCGACCGGCGCCGGGCTGGCTGTCCAGGGCCGGCACGACAGGGCTTCCCCAGGGCGGGTCATGAGCCGAACATCCTCGTTGGACAAGCTGCTCGTACGACCCGCTCTGCCGGATGACATTGACGCGCTCGTCCGGTTCAGCGCGGCCATGGCGCTTGAGACCGAGGGAAGGCGCCTGGACGAAGCGCGCCTGCGCCAGGGAACGCAGGCGGTGCTGGACTTGCCCGCGCGCGGGTTCTACGTCGTGGCTGAACTGACCGACCGGTCGCCCCGGCTGGTGATCGGACAGCTGCTGGTCACCTTTGAATGGAGCGATTGGCGGAACGCCACGTTCTGGTGGATTCAAAGTGTCTACGTCGATCAGGCCTGGCGCCGGCGCGGGGTCTACCGGACGATGCACGAGTCAATTCTTGAACAGGCCAGGAAACAAGGCGATGTCTGCGGCATCAGGCTCTATGTCGAGGGAGCCAATGCCGTCGCCAAAACGGTCTATGAGAAAGTGGGGTTGGGCGACTCGTCCTATCACGTGTTCGAGAGCGATTTTGTCTTGAAGAAGGAGCGGCATCATGGATAGACACTGGAAGAGGGCGTGGAGAGAGTGTTCTGGTTCACCCGCATGGGCCAGGGCGATGGCGTGGCTGCTTCTTGGGCTCTCTGCAGCGACCCTGACCGCCTGCACGTTTGTCCGCGGGGGGATCGGGGACGAGTTCAAGGCCGAGCAGGTGGCGGCGATTCAAAAGGGAACGAGTACACGGGCCGACGTGGTGGCTGCGCTGGGAGCGCCCGATCGCGTCGTGGCAGCCAATGGGCGTGAAGTGCTTCAGTATTACCGGTATGACATCAAATCGACGAGCCTGTTCCTGCTTCTCGTGAATTTTTCCCGCACCAACATTAAAAGTGATGATCTCTTCGTGTTCGTCAACAACAATGGAATCGTCGACGAGATGGTCTTCGGAAAACGGACGAGGGATATGGAGTTCCGGGTCTGGCCGTTTGGTGATTGACCATATGGAACGCATCCACTCAGGCCGCCGCGCCGCTGTCGTGGCGGCCCTGGCCGTGACCCTCGCGGGCTGCGATCCCCTTGCCTCCTTTTCCCGCATTACGCTGAACACACCCCTGACGGCGCAGGAGACGGCTTTCATTCAGCCGAAGACGACGACATTCATCCAGGTCGTGGAACAGCTTGGCCCGCCGAACGAGCTCAGGGGCACTTCCGAGGGAGCGGTGGCGGTGTATTACTTTCTGGATGGCAAACGGACGCGCATTAATTACACGGCTCCCGCGCAGCTCGTCCAGGCGTTCATCCCGGACCTGGTCGTCAGTGTGTGGGGGGTCGGCGTGGACCAGTTGACCATCTGGTTCGATGATCGCTGGGTTGCCCGCGACTACGGGTTCGCGTTCAACAAAAAGATTGACCAATTCCGGCTGCTCCCGGCACGCCAGGCCGAGAATTAGCGGCCATCTGGCTTGGCATGAGCCGTCCGGTCGAGTTCCCGCGTGTTGCTGGCCTTCCATAAGACCGCTATAATCGCACGCTATGAGCAAGTTGCCCAAAGATCAGGCCAAGCGCACGGACGCGCTGCTCCGCTCGTCTTCCTATTGCCGAGCCGACCAAGACATCGAATTTTTGAATCGTGACGAACTGCGGCCCGTGCGCTTGCAACTCGAATTGCTCAAGCCGGAACTCATTCAACAGGAAGAAGGCATCCGGTCGACGGTGGTCGTGTTTGGCAGTGCCCGGCTGGTGGAACCGGCCGAGTCTCAGGCACGGCTGAAACAGGCCGAAGCCGCGCTGGCCAGGAAACCGAAGGATCGCGAGCTGCAGCGGGCCGTCGCGGTGGCGCGTCAGCAGGTGAAGCTGGCGCCGTTCTACAATGAGGCACGCGAATTCGGCCGGCTGGTGTCGTCGACCTGCCAGCTCGATGGCCGGTGCGATTTCGTGGTGGTCACGGGCGGCGGGCCTGGAATCATGGAAGCGGCCAACCGGGGCGCCGCCGATGTGGGCGCCAAGTCCGTGGGGCTCAACATCACTCTTCCCCATGAGCAGACGCCCAATCCCTACATCACCCCGGCGCTCTGTTTTCAGTTCAAATATTTCGCCATCCGGAAGATGCACTTTCTCCTCCGGGCAAAGGCGCTGGTGGCCTTTCCGGGCGGGTTCGGCACGCTCGATGAACTCTTCGAAACGCTCACGCTGCTCCAAACCGGGAAAGTCACAGGCCTGACGATCGTCCTGATGGGCAAGGCCTTCTGGGAGAAGTTGATCAACTGGCCGGCGCTCGTCGACGCAGGCCTGATCGGAGAGGAAGACCTGAAGCTGTTTCACTATGCCGAGACGGCGCAGGAAGCCTGGGCTCTCATCTCCAACAATCACGGAGTCGCCCCGCCCAAATGAAAATCGCCTTCCACGGCGCGGCCCGCTCGGTGACCGGGAGCCGGCACCTGCTCCAGACGAGCAGCGCGCAGGTGCTTCTGGATTGCGGGATGTTTCAGGGCAACCGCCAGGAAGCCGAGCGGCGCAACCACACCCTCGGGTTCGATCCCAAATCCGTCCACGCCGTCCTGCTGTCCCATGCCCACATCGACCACAGCGGCGCGCTGCCGGTGCTGGCCAAGCACCGCTTTACGGGCAAGGTCTTTCTCACCGGAGGAACGGCTGATCTGACCCGCGTGCTGCTGGAGGATTCGGCTCGAATCCAGGAAAACGATTGCCGGTATGTGAACAAGGAGGAGGGACGCCGGGGGAGACAGTGCCGGGCGCCCTATTACGATACGGACGATGTCGAGGACATCGCGCGCCGTTTCACCGGCGTGCGGTATCAGGATGCCGTCACCGTGCATCCGCGCATCAAGGCCTCATTTCACGATGCCGGCCACATTCTCGGTTCGGCCGCCGTCCGCGTGGCCGTGACCGAGCGGGGCGGCACGAAGACGGTCCTGTTCACGGGCGATCTGGGACGGAAGCAGATGCCGGTGCTCCGGGATCCGGCCAGCCCGCCACCCTGCGACGTGCTCATCATCGAATCCACCTATGGCGACCGCGTCCATGAAGCGGCGACGGCGGCGCAGGAGCAGAAAATCCTCGAACTCGTGGCCCATGCCAGGGCGCACAAGAGCAAGATCATCGTGCCGGCCTTCGCCGTCGGGCGGACCCAGGACATCGTGATGCGGATCAAGGCGCTGGTTCGCGAGGGGAAGATCGAGCCCTTTCCGATTTTCATTGATTCCCCGCTGGCCACCAAGGCCACGGAGATTTTTCGCAAGCACCCCGAATATTACGACGACGAAACCTTCCAGACCCTCACGTCGGAAGGCGATCCCTTCGGAGCGCGGTACATCCGCTACGTCTCGTCGGCGGACGACAGCAAGAAGTTGAATGCGATGAAGGGCCCCTGCATGATCATCGCCTCCTCCGGCATGTGCGAAGGCGGCCGGGTGCTGCACCATCTGAAGCATGCCATCGGCGACGAAGCGAACGTGATCGTGATCGTCGGATTCCAGGCGGAGCATACCTTGGGGCGCAAGCTGGTCGAGAACTGGGACGTCGTGCCGATTTTCGGCGTTCCCACGCCGCGGCGCGCGCAGGTCGTGCGGTTGAACGGCCTCTCGGCCCATGCCGACCGCAACGATCTGCTGGCCTATGTTCGGGCCATCAGTCCGCTGCCCGGCAAGGTCTTCGTCGTCCATGGAGAGGAGAAACAGGCGCTGTCGCTGGCGGCCGCCATGCGGGCCGAGCATCAGGGCCTGCAGGTTGTCGTTCCGCATCCAGGGTCGGTATATGAAGTCTAAATATTTTCGGCCATTCATCGCAGCGGGTCTGCTCATGTCGGTCGTGTGTGCTCTGGGCTTTGAGCGCGGTACAGCGGCGGAGCCGCCGGAAGCCCGCCAGCGTGCGAGGGAGATGGGCATCGCCATCGGACGCTATCCGACGGGCCCGCTGAATGCCATTACGGATGTGGCGGGCGTGAAGGTCGGGCAGGTCACATTATATCGGGGAGATGGCGCGCTCAAGCCGGGCCAGGGACCGGTGCGGACGGGCGTGACGGTGATCGTGCCGCGCGACGATGTCTGGCACAAGAAAGTCCCGGCCGGCGCCTTTGTCTTGAATGGCACCGGCGAGATGACCGGACTTGCCTGGGTCGCCGAATCGGGCTTCCTGGAATATCCCATCGCGCTGACCAATACCTTGAACGTCCCGCGTGTCGCCAACGGAGTGATGAGTTGGATGATCAAGCGTTATCCAGGGATCGGCATCACGGACGATACACTGACGCCGGTCGTGGCCGAGTGCGATGACAGCAGGCTGAACGACAGCCAGGGACGGCATGTATCGGAGCAGGACGTCATGGCGGCGCTGGACGGAGCCTCGACCGGTCCCGTGGCCGAAGGGGCTGTAGGAGCCGGGACCGGCATGGTGTCCTATGGCTTCAAGGGCGGGATCGGGACGTCGTCCCGCAAGCTCTCGCAGGAGGACGGAGGCTACACCATCGGCGTGTTCGTCAATGCCAATCACGGACGCCGCGAGGAGTTGATGGTTGCCGGCGTGCCGGTCGGGCGCCTCTATAAAGGCGAGGAGAAGGCGTCCATCGGCGCCGAAGGTTCGATCATCGTGATCATTGCGACGGATGCGCCCCTGGACAGCCGTCAATTGGGCCGGCTGGCCAAGCGCGCGGCGCTGGGCCTGGCGCGTACCGGTTCCACCGCCCGGCACGGCAGCGGGGATTTCATGCTGGCCTTTTCAACGGGCAACACCATCCCTCATTATCCGAAGGAACACACTTTCGTGATGACCCACCTGTCGGACGCGCACATCAATCCGCTGTTGAGCGCGACCGTCGAAGCCACGGAAGAGGCGGTTCTCAACGCCTTGACGATGGCGACGACGACCGTGGGGCGTGACGGCCATCGTGCGGAGGCCATCTCCTTGACAGCACTGCGCGCCCTGCTGCCCGCAGCCAGATAAGCGGCCTTGCATTTCCCGGAATGGGCTGTCTATGCTTGTCACGGGACGCACGACGTCCACGGACAACGAGGGGGCACGGATCATGGCTGAGTATCAAATGGGCGGCGGGCTCAAGCAAGTAACCGCGATCGACAAAACACAGGCCTTCTCGGAGTTTTTGAAAAATCGCCTGGTGCGCGCGCTGGAGGCGGAGGATCCCACCGAACTGCATTACCTCCTTGCGCAACTCGACGACTACCATTCCTACATGTGGCGGTACCACAAAAAGCTGCAGGCCGAACGGGGCGATCGGGCCAATCTTCCCGGGTAGGGGAATGTGGGCGCGGATCGTACGTCAGAAGAGAGACCGATGCCGAGCAGGGTCCACACCACATTGAAATTTGCGGCGTCGATTTCGCGCGAGCGTGACTCGCGCATGGCGGGAACTGCCGTGGCACAGGCAGTCCGGCGAGAACTGGGCGGCAAAGCGGCCGATCTGGCCTGCCTGTTCTTTTCGTCGCAGTATGCCGAGTCGGCAGAGGCATTGGTCGAGGCCGTGCGAGAAGAGGTGTCTCCCCGCCTGTTGATCGGCTGTTCCGGCGAAGGTGTCATCGGCGGGGGCGAGGAAATCGAAAGCGCCGCCGCCGTCACCTTGTGGACCGCCAGCCTTCCCGGCGTCTCGATGAAATCCTTCCGCCTGTCGGCCGACCGCGATGACTACGGAGTCTCGATGACCGGCTGGCCCGGCGACCTCGATGAGTCGCCGGAACGTCCGTCCTTCCTGCTCTTTGCCGATCCCCTATCCACGCCCATGGACGAGGTCCTCGCGCTGATCGCGGACAGGTGCCACGGCGCGCCAGCCATCGGCGGCCTGGCCGGCGGCGGGCGCGAACAGGGCGACAACCGCATGGTGCTCGATGGACGGGTCTATGACGGAGGCCTGGTCGGCGTGGCCCTCTCAGGCTCTGTGGCCATCAGGACGGTCGTTTCGCAGGGTTGCCGACCGATCGGGGAACGCTACATGGTGACCAGGGCGGAGCACAATGTCATTCATGAGCTGAGCGGCACGCCGGCGCTGGAACGGCTCAAGGCCCTTTTCGGATCGCTCAGCGACGAGGAGCAACATCTGGCCCAGCGCGCCCTGCATATCGGCGTGGTGATGGACGAGCAACGGAACCGTTTCGAACGGGGCGATTTTCTGGTGCGAAACCTGATCGGCGCGGATCAACGGACAGGCAGCGTGGCCATCGGCGATGTCGTCAAGGAAGGTCAGACGATCCAGTTTCACCTGCGGGATGCCAAATCAGCGACGGAGGATCTGCATCTGATGCTGGCGGCGGAGCGGGTCCGGCACCCTCAGCCGCCGCTGGGCGCGCTGGTGTTCAGTTGCTGCGGGCGCGGCCGCGGGCTGTTCGGGCGTCCCCACCACGATGTCTCCGTGCTGAAAGAGCGGGTCGGCGATGTGCCGACCGCCGGGTTTTTCGCCCAGGGGGAAATCGGCCCGGTGGGCGCCAGTAATTTTCTGCACGGCTATACAGCCAGCGTCGCGCTGTTTTCCGAGCCGGATGCCGAACCTGCCTGATGCGATGCTGAGCCGATGAAGCGTACGCCACTGTATCAAACTCACGTATTCGCGCAGGCCAAGCTGGTGGACTTCGCCGGCTGGGAAATGCCCATTCAGTATTCCGGCGTGGTGGACGAATACCAGACGGTCCGGACCGCTGCCGGGCTCTTCGATGTCAGCCACATGGGACGGCTGATCGTCGAGGGCAGCGATGCCGTCAAGTTTCTCCAGCAGGTCACGACCACGAACCCCGATCCGCTGGCGGTGGGGGCGGCGCAGTACTCGATGGTCTGCAATCCTTCCGGCGGGATCAAGGACGATATTTTCATCTACCGGCTGGCTCCGACGCGCTTTCTGGTCTGTGTCAACGCCTCCAACCGCGAAAAGATTTTCTCCTGGTTCTGCGCCAAGGCGCCGCAGGGCGACGTGCGCCTCGAGGATGAAAGCAGCTATCTGGCGCAAATTGCTCTCCAGGGACCACAATCGCCGCAAATTTTGAGAACCATCTGTCCCGATGCAGCCGACCGGCTGAAGCCGCGCCAGTGTCTGGAAACATCCATCCTGGGCGCACAGGGGGTCGTGTCCAGAACCGGCTATACCGGAGAAGTCGGATACGAGCTGTATTTGCCTTCGTCGTCGGCCACGGCAGTGTGGGAAGCGCTGATGAAAGCCGGCGGGAAGGCCGGGATCAAGCCCTGCGGGCTGGGCTCACGCGATCTCCTGCGTCTGGAAGTGGGCTATCTGCTCTATGGCAACGACATGGATGAGCAGACCACGCCGCTCGAAGCGAGCGCATCCTTCGCAGTGGATTTCGCCAAGGGCGAGTTCATCGGCCGGCCGGTGTTAATCGAGCAAAAAGAAAAGGGACCGGCGAAGAAGCTCGTCGGCTTTGAATTGATCGAGAAGGGCGTGCCACGCCACGGCATGAAGGTGGTGGCCGACGGGAAAGACATCGGCGTCGTCACGAGCGGGAATCTCTCGCCGCGCTTGCAGAAGGGGATCGGTCTTGCCTCCGTGTCAGCGGCGTTCAGCCAGCCGGGCGCCAGATTTCAGATCGACATCCGCGGCCGCCTGCAGGACGCCGTCTGCGTCAAGCTGCCCTTTTACAAGCGGAAGTAGCGGCTCAATGGTCAAAACCATTTTTAAAGGCAAAGTCGTGACGCTGAACCTTGAAACCGTCACGTTACCGAACGGCGCGACCGTCGAACTCGAAATCATCCGGCATCCCGGCGCGGCCGCGATCGTGCCGATGAAGGACGACCGCACGGTCATTCTCATCCGGCAGTTCAGGCTGGCGGCGGGCGGATTTATTTATGAAATTCCAGCCGGGAAGTTATTCCCTGGCGAAGATCCGAAGCTCTGCGCGGAGCGCGAACTGGAGGAAGAAGTCGGATACCGTGCCGGAACCATTGAGAAGCTGGAGACATTTTTCACGGCGCCGGGCTTTACCGATGAAGTCATGCATCTGTTTCTCGCCACCACGCTCGTCAAGACCGCGCAAAAGCTCGATCACGATGAAGTCCTCGAAGTGATCGAGATGCCGCTGGAGAAGGCCATCGCCCACATTCGCGACGGAACCATCCGTGACGCCAAGACCATCGTCGGCCTGCAGTCCGTCTACCTCCGCCAGCGTTCCCGCTGATCGTTCTCTCTCATAATCTGATCTCAGAGGATGTTCAAAAAGGCCTGTCAACAAGGCCGCAAGGAACCTAGCGACCGAGGCGTACTTTTTTCGGTACGTCGAGGGAGACGGGCGACTGAGAACGCAGCTGGAGGCCTTTTTCAACATCCTCAGAAGAGGAGGGGCTTAGGCGGGGGAGAGTGCCTCACCTCACAGGAGGAGCGAGATGAGGCGTCTGCACAGCGGCACAACACTGTGAATCCCTCGCCCGCCCAAGCTGTCTCAATAATTCATCATAAAACGCAAAATTTGAAAATGGTAGTCCATCTTAACTCATTGATATTAAAAAGATTTATTACCTATTGAATGGATGGATTACCCGGCGAGTTGACGAACTGCATCCAGTGTCCTATCCACTTCTTCGGGCGAAGTCAGCAGGCTCGGCGCAAGGCGGGCATACTTGGCCGCGTAGGGCGTCACGCTGGCGATGATCTGCTTCGTCCGCAGGCGCTCCACCACCTGTTCCGCGTTCATGCCGGCGACCTCGAAACAGACGATGCCGGACGAAAGTTCGCGCGAGCGCGGCGTGTGGAGCGTGACGTGCGTCATGCCGGCCAGACCCGCTTTGAGCTGATCGGCCTGAACGTGAACGCGCTCAGTCACGCGTGCCTTGCCGATCGCGAGGTGGAATTTGAACGCTTCATCCAGCGCCCAGCGGTGCTCGAACGAATGGAACCCGCCCGGCGTCATGATGGCGGATCGGGGCACCGCATGCTCCGGCTTCTCCTGCATCCAGATTTTATAGGCGTCGCTGTTGAACGTGGGAATCGTCGCGTTGGCCAGGGGCCAGGCGCGGGGATGTCCCCAGACCAGGCCTGTCCCGCGAGGGCCGAGGATCCACTTATGACAGCCGGCGGTGAGGAAGTCGCAGCCCAGGTCCGACACGGTGACGTCTTCCACGCCGAACCCGTGCACGCCGTCCACGCAGAAGATCACGCGGTCCTTCTCGTTGCGCCTGGCGTTGATCGCAGCCAGCGCGTCGGCCATGGCGCGAATCGGCAGCTTGAGCCCCGTGCTCGAATGGACCCAGGTGACCGCCACATAGCGCGTGTTGGGGCGCACGGCCTTGACGAGCGACTCAACGAGTTCGTCCTTCGAGACGGTCGCCAGTTTCCTGTAAAGCGGAACCTGCCGGAACGAGGCGTTCGTCCGCTCGGCCCGGTGCCGGAGCGACGTCTCCGTCGAATAGTGGTCGTGGGTCGTGGAGAGGATTTCCTGGCCTGGCCAGAGCGCGAGGCCGCCGTAGAGCAGACCCAGCCCCATCGTCGTGCTGTCCGTCAGCGCGATGTCGGTCGGTTGCGCGCCGAGGTACTCCGCGGCGGCACGCAGGACCTCCGCCTCGGCCGACTCCTCGTGCTCGAACCAGTAGGTCGCCGGGTCTTCGTCCAGGCCGTGCCGGTGCCGCTCGATCGCCTCGCGGACCGGGGCCGGATGGGAGGCGAGGAGAAATCCGGTCATGTGGATCCAGTCGCGCTTGAGCAGAAACTGGTTGCGCACAGCGTTCCAGGTATCAAGCTTGAGCGGGGCCGTGGGTGCAGCGGATGCGAGAGTGCGTGGCAGGGCACCGCCCAGCATGCCGGCGCTCAACATCAGGCCCGTGCGGACGAGAAATTGCCGGCGGTCGAGCGGATCCATATTGTCACTCTACTGCGCGGCCGGCACGCCTTCAAGCGCGGGGGACGCGATCCTTATTCGAGAGTACCTCTCAGCGTCTTGAGCCGCCCACGCTTCTTCTTCTGTTCGATCCGCCTCTGATGCGAACCTTTCGTCGGTTTCGTGGCTTTCCGTTTCTTGCGCGGGATGGCTGCCCGTTGAATGAGCTCCCGGAGCCGTGCCAGGGCGTCCTCGCGGTTCTGCTCCTGGCTGCGGGACTCCTGGGCCTTGATGGTAATGACGCCATCCCTGGAAATGCGGTGGTCCTTCAGCAGCAGGAGCCGCTCCTTGTACGGTTCGGGTAGCGAGGAGGCGGTGATATCAAAGCGCAGATGAATGGCCGTCGAGACCTTGTTGACGTGCTGCCCGCCGGCGCCCTGCGCACGCACCGCGTGAATGTCGATCTCGTTGTCCGGGATGGCGATGTGTGGTGAGATGTGCAACACGGAGTTCCTCACGGAGTTTTTGCGCAACGAAACCCGGTGCCGTGGTTTCTCATCGCAGGCCGCGAAGCGTCGCGCACAGCGCTCCGCAACAGGCCCCGGTGATTCAACCAGGAGCCACCGCGGTGAACCTTGAATTCGCCGCCTCCCGACCCCCTGGGATTGCGTTCCTCCATGGCCTCATAGGCCTTCGGATCATACCAATCGGCCGTCCATTCCCAGACGTTTCCGGCCATGTGCATCAAGCCGGTTAGCGTGGCGCCCTTCTCCAGTTCGGTCACAGGAACAGTCAGGATCCCCTGCGTGCCTTTGACCGCGATGACTCCTGCCCCGTTTTCGCTCCCCCACCAGGCCTTCGCTTCATCGGCCGAGCCGAAGTCGGTGCCGGACCAATAAGACACGCCGTTGGCGCGCATCCGATCATGCTGATTGCCCCAGGGGTACTCCCGGCCATCGGTCCCCCGAGCCGCCTTTTCCCACTCGGCTTCCGTCGGCAGCCGTTTGCCCGCCCATTGGCAATAGGCCACCGCGTCGTGCCAGTCCACGTTGACGACCGGATGGTCGAGCAGCTTGGGAGGGATATCCGTTCCCTTCCAGAGATTGTACGAAGGATCGCAGCAATGTTCCGGCGTCCGATGTTGAGTGGCTTTCAGAAAAACCTGATAGCGCCGGTTCGTGGCCTCGTAGCGGTCCATATAAAAGGAAGACAGCGTAATCGTCCGTTGCGGATGCTCATCCGCATCACCTTGGCCATCCGGATTGCCGCGCAGAAAAGGTCCTTCCGAAATCAGCACCATCGGCGCCCCGTCCTTACCGGTGAATTCGGCAGGGGCAGTCTCTGAGGAAGCACCGGAGGCCAAGAGGATCGTCGCGAGTAATATCACCATGCAGTCGTCCGTGCCGGGGCACCATCATACTGCAGTTCCGTCAGGAGAACCAATCGCCATGGGCGTCCAGAAGTCCGGGAGCTCCAAAGACCGATTGAGGTGAAAGGGCATTTGTGGTACAGATGGCCCGCACTGATACGTAGCAGGAAGACGTCACTGGCCGTACACCTCATCCTCGGGAGGACACCATGAATGCTGCAACAGGAGTGCTGGCCGGCGTTCTTGCAATCATGCTCAGCTTGAGCGGGTGCGCCACATCCGGGTCTTCCAGCGGTGGAGGTCCTGCCACCGGGCAATTTCTCATTCTGAACGACCAGTTGGTGGCCCAGATCAAGGATGGTGTGTCGACGAAAGAGGATGTGAAGGCGCTGCTCGGAAACCCCGGCGGGATCTCGACGAAAAAAGAGGTGCCGGATCTTCCGGCCGACATGGAAACCTGGGCATACATTGCCACCACTCAGACGCATGCCTATGCGCTGGTCGTCATATTCAAAAATAACATCGTGCTGTCGCATAACAGGAACGTCCAGCCGATCGTACGATAAGCCTGTAGCGGAGACTGTATCTTTGTGAGGGACGGGCTCGACAGGGTACTGGTGCGCTCTACAGTCCTCTGCGTCGCCTTCGTCTTGTCTCTGCCCGTGTTCTCAGCCGCCGAGCCACGACAGTCCACGCCGACCCTGGATTTCGATCTCCCCTCGAATAACGGAAATGGATTGCTCGATCTCGGACAGTCCTTCGAGTTCTCGGTCCGTCTGAAGGGATTGAAGCCGGGGCGGGGAGAGGAGTTGGTGGCTGTCTTCGAAAGCCTGGCCTACCCTCACCGTCTGGTATCGCTCACATCCGATGATGCATCGGCGGACCTTCTTGCTTCCACCAGGTTTGAAGCCAGGCCTATCACCGCGGGGGCGGGACAACCCTTGCGGATGGAGGTGGTCGTGGCCCGTCTGCGGGGCCTGCGTCTGGAGACCCTGTTCTCGCGCGCGGTCTATCTCACCATGGGACCGGTGCCATCCGCGCCATCCGGGACGGCTCCCGCGTCGTCTCCTAGCACGGCTTTGCTAAGCGCGATTCTTGAAGAGGCCCCGGAAATCGATCGGCATGGCCGGCCGGTGCACCCCCTGCTGCTACCGGACAAGATCGTTGTGGAGGAGTCTGGTGGTGGGGGATCGCCGGACGTGTCGGGGCCTCTGTACTGGAAGCAAGTTGGTGAGTCGGTTTCGCTCAACTGGCAGCAACGGCGCGCGCAGTTGCGAAAGGACCAGGCCGGGCGCGGCCTGCGAGTTCAATTCCGGCTGTACCCCGGAGGGTTCGCCCAACTGATCCAGATCGAACGCAGCTCAGGCAATCCCAACGTGGACGAAGCCGCCATGCGCACCGTCCTCAGCCTGCATCCGTTTCCGCCCTTCCCCCCCGACATCCGCGAACCGTCCGTCGACGTCCACGTCGACCTCCCCGGCGTCAAACGCTGAGCAAAAGGCACCGATCCTCCTGATTACATGCCATGATTTTTCGGCATGTAATCACATTCCACATCAATTGGTGTACCGATAATTTGTTTCTTGGCGAATCTCTTGTAAATATGAGCAAGGATTTCCAGCTTAGTCCGGATATAAACTTTGCAATCTCGAACACTAGTCGGCCTTTTAAAATCTTCAAACTGAAAGATCGTTGTCAGAATCTGATCTAACTTTTCCCAAGCAATGGCGTGGCCTCTGATATCCCCATTTCGATAAATAGGGAGACGGACGACCGAGAACGAAGTTGGGGGCCTTTTTCAGCAGCCTATTGGTAGCTTTCCATCGGCGGGCAGGTGCAGACGAGATGCCGATCCCCGTAGGCGTCGTCGATGCGCGCGACAGAGGGCCAGAATTTGTGGTCGCGTGTCCATGCCGCCGGAAACGCCGCCTGCTCGCGGCTGTAGGCATGCTTCCAGTCCGTTGCCGTCACCGCGTGCATCGTGTGCGGCGCGTTCTTCAGCGGGTTGTCGTCCTTCGGCAGGCGCCCGTCGGCAATCTCCTGAATCTCCGCGCTGATCTTGATCATCGCCTCGCAGAAGCGGTCCAGTTCGGCCTTCGATTCACTCTCGGTCGGCTCGATCATGAGGGTTCCGGCCACCGGGAACGAGACGGTCGGCGCGTGGAAGCCGTAGTCCATGAGCCGCTTCGCGACGTCCATTGCTTCCACGCCGGTCTGCTTGAACGGCCTCACGTCGAGAATGAACTCATGCGCGACGAAGCCCTTCTTGCCCGTGTAGAGCACCGGATAATGTTTCTCCAGCCGCTTGGCCATGTAGTTGGCGTTCAGGATCGCCACCTTGGTCGCTTTTGTCAGCCCCTCCGCCGCCATGAGGGCGATGTAGACCCATGAAATGGACAGGATGCTGGCGCTGCCATAGGGCGCGGCTGAAACCGGTCCGATGGATTCCTTCCCGCCCAGCTTCGTAATCGGATGGCCCGGCAGGAAGGGCGCCAGATGCGCGGCGACGCAGATCGGTCCCACACCAGGCCCGCCGCCGCCGTGCGGAATGCAGAAGGTCTTGTGCAGATTCAGGTGGCACACGTCCGCGCCGAAGTCGCCGGGCCGGCAGAGTCCGACCTGCGCGTTCATGTTCGCGCCGTCCAAATAGACCTGCCCGCCGTGCACATGCACGATCTGGCAGATTTTCCGGATGCCTTCCTCGAACACACCGTGCGTGGAGGGATAGGTCACCATCAACGCTGCCAGCTTGTCGCGGTGTTTCTTGGCCTTGGCTTCCAGATCGGCCAGGTCCACGTTGCCTTTGTCGTCGCAGGCCACCGGCACGACCGTCATGCCGGCGATCACCGCGCTGGCCGGATTGGTCCCGTGCGCAGAAACCGGAATCAGGCAAACGTTGCGATGGCCCTCCTTGCGATGCCGGTGATAGGCCTGGATCGCCATCAAACCGGCGTACTCGCCCTGCGAGCCGGCGTTGGGTTGCAATGAGGTGGACGCAAAGCCGGTGATTTCCGCCAGCCGGTCCTCCAATTGCCGAAACAGTTCCTGGTAGCCCAGTGTCTGCTCCACCGGTGCGAAGGGATGGAGGCGGCCGAAGCCCTTCCATGTGACGGGAATCATCTCCACCGAGCCGTTGAGCTTCATCGTGCAGGAGCCGAGCGGGATCATCGAATAGACCAGCGACAGGTCCTTGTCCTGCAGCCGCTGGATGTAGCGGGTCAGCTCGTGCTCCGAGTGGTAGCGGTTGAACACCTCGTGCGTCAGGTACTTGCTCGTGCGCGCCAGGTGTTTCGGATAACCGAGGGCGACATTTCCGGCCAGTTCCTCCACCGTGAAGGACACCGGCTGCCCGCCGGCGAAGATCTCGAACATCGTCTGGATTTCCGACGCGGTCGTCACCTCGTCGAGCGAAATCGTGATGAAGCCGTCTTCGTGCCGGCGGAAGTTCATGCGGCGCTCCACGGCGCGCGCGACGATCCGCGCCACGGATTGATGCGGAGCCCGGCCCATCGGCCTGATGTGCAGCGTATCGAAGCTGGGCGTCGGGCCCACTTCGTAGCCCAGTTTCCGCAAGCCCTCGGCCAGCACGACCGTGAGGCCGTGGACACGCTCGGCAATTTTTTTCAAGCCCTCCGGTCCGTGATAGACCGCGTACATGCTGGCCATGACGGCAAGCAGCACCTGCGCCGTGCAGATGTTGCTGGTGGCCTTGTCGCGCCGGATGTGCTGCTCGCGGGTCTGGAGCGTGAGCCGGTAGGCGGGCTTGCCGGCCGCATCTTTCGAGACTCCGATGATGCGCCCGGGCATCTGCCGCACGTAGTCGGTCTTGCAGGAGAGGAATGCCGCGTGCGGCCCGCCGAAGCCCATCGGCACGCCGAACCGCTGCGTGGAGCCCACCGCGATGTCCACACCGAACTCGCCCGGCGGCTTGATCAGTGTCAGCGCGAGCAGGTCCGTGGCAACGACCGCCAACGCTCCGGCCTTGTGAGCCCGTTCGATCAATTCGTGATCGTCACGGATCGTCCCGTCCGTGGCCGGGTATTGCAACAGCAGGCCGAAGAGCTCCTGTTTGGCAAAATCGATGTGCTCGATGCGGTCCACGTGCAGCCGGATGCCCAGCGGTTCCGCGCGGGTCTGCATGACGGCAATGGTCTGCGGATCGCAATCCGAGGACACGAAAAAGCCGTGCCGCTCCCTGCCGCCCTCGTCGGCGCGGTGCGCGACGCGCAGGCACATGGTCATGGCTTCGGCGGCCGCGGTCGCGTCGTCCAGCATGGACGCGTTGGCGCAGGGCAGGCCGGTCAGGTCCGCGACCATCGTTTGGAAATTCAGCAGCGCCTCGAGCCGGCCCTGGGCGATCTCGGCCTGGTAGGGCGTGTACTGCGTGTACCAGCCTGGGTTTTCGAGAATGTTCCGCTGAATGACCGGCGGCGTGATGCAGTCGTGGTAGCCCATGCCGAGGAACGAGCGGAAAACCTGGTTGCGGTCGTGCATGGCGCGCAGTTCGGCCAGCACGTCGAATTCTCCCCGGCAGGTGCCGAACGTAAGCGGCTGGCGCATCCGGATGTCCTCCGGCACGACCCCGTCGATCAGGGCATCGAGCGACTTGAGGCCCAATGTCGCCAGCATTTCCTGGGCGTCGGCATCGGTCGGCCCGATGTGGCGGTGGATGAAGGTGTCGGTCGGGTTGAGAAAGGATTGGGGGCTCATGCGCGCTCCAGAAATTTTAGCAAATCGGCACCCCATTTTGCATGGCGGGCACGACCGAAGCAAGGCCTCTCTTGCCACTGCCGCCGCCCTTACGCCATGATGCGGGACATCGTGAGGATGCGACCGGCCACAGCATGAAAATCCACGATCTGCTCATCGTCGGTGCCGGGCTGGCCGGCATACGGGCGGCGCTGGCGGCGCCCGCCCAGCTCGATGTCGCACTCGTCTCCAAGGTTCATCCCGTCCGCAGCCACTCGGTGGCCGCGCAGGGCGGCATCAACGCCGCGCTGGGCGAGAACGATTCCTGGGAAGCCCACGCGCTCGATACCGCCAAGGGCGGCCATTATCTCGGCGACCAGGATGCCATCGAGGCCATGTGCCGGGAGGCGCCGGACGACATTCTGGAACTGGACCGGATGGGTGTGATTTTCAGCAGGGACGAGCAGGGCCGCATCGCGCAGCGGCCTTTCGGCGGGGCCGGGTTTCCCCGCGCCTGCTACGCCGCCGACCGCACCGGTCACGCGATCCTTCACACGATGTACGAACAGCTCATGAAGCGCGGCTGCCAGGTCTACGAGGAATGGTATGTCACGTCACTGATTGTCGAGGACGGCATCTGCCGCGGCGTCATCGCCTGGGACATCATGCGCGGCGGTCTGCACGCGATCGGCGCGAAGGCGGTCGTGCTGGCGACGGGCGGCAGCGGCCGCGTGTTCCACACCAGCACCAACGCTGTGATCAACACCGGCGACGGCATGGCCCTGGCCTACCGGGCCGGCGTGCCGCTCGAGGACATGGAATTCGTGCAGTTCCATCCCACGACGCTCAAGGACACCGGTATTTTGATCACCGAGGGCGCCCGGGGCGAGGGCGCGTACTTACTGAACACGTTGGGCGAGCGGTTCATGAAAAAATATGCGCCGGAGCAGATGGAGCTGGCGACCCGCTCGACCGTCTCGCTGGCGATCGGGCAGGAAATTCTGGAAGGGCGTGGAATAGACGGCTGCGTCCTGTTGGACCTGCGGCATCTGGGTCGGCAAAAGATTCTCGAGCGTCTCCCGCAAATCCGCCAGCTGTCGGTGGAGTTCGCCGGCGTGGACCCGGTCGAATCGCCGATTCCCATCAGGCCCGGCGCGCACTATCAGATGGGCGGGGTCAAAACGACGATCTGGGGCGAGACGCAAATGCCCGGGCTCTATGCGGCCGGAGAATGCGCCTGCGTGAGCGTGCACGGAGCCAACAGGCTGGGTGGCAATTCCTTGCTGGAAACAATCGTCTTCGGCCGGCGGGCCGGCCAGAAGGCGGCCGAGTATGCGGCGACCGTCATGCCGCGAGCCCTGTCGGACAAGACACTCATGCAGGAAGAGACGCATCTCCAGCGATTAATGGAGAGTCACGGGCCGGAGCGGGCCTGGCAGGTGCGCGATACGTTGGGCACGGTCATGAGCACGAACCTGGGTATTTTCAGGACCAAACAGTCCATGGCCGATGCCTTGAAGGAGATCCGCGAGCTGCGGTTTCGCGCGGAAGCCGTGCGGCTTCAGGACAAGGGAAGGATCTTCAATACCGACTTGATCCAGGCCTTCGAACTGGGTTGCCTCGTCGACATTGCGGAAACCATCGTGGCCGGCGCGCTCGCGCGGGAGGAAAGCCGCGGCGCGCACTACCGGTCGGATTTCCCCAAACGTGACGACGCCAGGTGGCTCAGGCACACGCTGGCCACGACGACGCCCGATGGGCCGGCGCTCACCTACGCGCCGGTCACCATCACACAATTCGCGCCAAAATGAACCGTTTAGCGATGAGACGTGGCGGGAGTTCGACGAGAGATCTTGGGAATCGAAGGGGGGCTGTTCACGACGTGGCCGACGAGATCGAAGGTCGTGGCATCGGTGATTTTTACCTTCACCAGCTCACCGGGTTTCGCCGCTCCATCATTCATGTAGACGACGCCGTCGATTTCAGGGGCGAGGCCCTCGTGCCGGGCTTCCAGCAAATGTTCCGTCTCTTCTGACGCACCGTCCACCAGCACTTCGAGCGTGCGCCCGACCAAGGCCCGGCTTTTGGCGAGAGAGATCGGCTCCTGGACCGCGAGCAATTCGTTCTGCCGTTCCTGCATCAGCGTCCGGTCCACCTTGCCGTCCATCTGTTCGGCCGGCACGCCTTCCTCGTCGGAATAAAGAAACGCGGCCACGCGGTCGAAGGCCATCTCCTCGACATAGGATTTCAATTCGTCGAACGCTTCGTCCGTCTCGCCGGGAAAGCCGACGATGAAGGCTGTGCGGAAGGTCACGCCGGGGATGCGCGAACGGAACTTCTCAACCAGCTTTGTAATGTCGGCCCTGGTTCCCAGCCGATGCATGTGCTTGAGCATCGCGTCGTTGATGTGCTGGAAGGGCATGTCGATGTACTTCGCAAGCGTTTCTTCTCCGGCATAGAGATCGATCAACTCATCCGTGACCTGCTGCGGGTACAGATAGAAGGGACGAATCCAGCGCAGGCCCTTTACGTCCACCAATTGCTTCAACAGCGCCGTGAATCCCTGCCGGATACCAAGATCAACGCCGTAATTGACCGTGTCCTGGGAAATGAGATTGAGTTCCTTCACGCCTTCGGCGGCAAGCTGCTTCGCTTCCGCCACAATGGACTCGATCGGCCGGCTCCGCTGCTTGCCGCGCATGATGGGGATCGCACAGAAAGCGCAGTTGCGGTTGCAGCCCTCGGCGATTTTTACGTAAGCGGAATGTTGCCGGCCCAGGCGGATGCGAGGGGCCATCTCGTCATACAAATAGGGCGGCTGGCTGATGAACAAACGCTGGCGATGTTTTTTCGGTTTGAGGAGCGATTTGCAGATGTCGGAAATTTTTCCGATCTCGCCCGTGCCGACCACGCCGTCCAGTTCGGGCAGTGCCTTGAGCAGGTCGCCCTGATACCGTTGCGCGAGGCAGCCGGAGGCGATCAGGACCTTGCAGGAACCGGATTTTTTCAGTTCGCCATGCTCGATGATTGTGTTGATGGATTCCTGCTTGGCCTCCTCGATGAAGCCGCAGGTGTTGATGATGACGACCTCGGCCCGGTCCGGGTCCGCTGACAGTTCGAAGCCGTTGGCAGCCAGGGTGCCGAGCATGATCTCCGCGTCCACCTGGTTCTTCGTGCAGCCCAGATTGACGAAACCCAGTGTCGTTCCCCTCTCCCTAACCCTCTCCCCCTGCTTGGGGGAGAGGGGAGGGTGAGGAGGGGGCGTCCGTGGTTCGTGGACCATGGGAAGCGCTTTGCGATTCATGCAGGCAGTCTACGGGACGCTTTCAAAGCCGGTCAACTTGATTCGGGAGTCCGGTTGTCCTACAGTCGGCGCATGATTCGCGCGTTTCAGGGCATCCTGCCGGTCGTTCCCAAATCCGTCTTTGTCGAAGACACCGCCGTCGTGATCGGCGACGTGGTCATGGGGGAGGACTGCAGCATCTGGTTTCATGCCGTCATCCGCGGCGACGTCAATTATATCCGCCTCGGCGACCGGACCAACGTGCAGGATCTCTGCATGCTCCACGTCACGCATGACACCCATCCGCTGGTCATCGGCAGCGACGTGACAATCGGCCACAATGTCGTCCTGCATGGCTGCACGGTGAAGGACCGGGTGCTGATCGGCATGGGCGCCATTATTATGGACGGAGCGGTGATCGGGGAGGACAGCGTGGTCGGGGCCGGCGCGCTGGTCACGGAGAATACGATCGTGCCGCCCGGGAACCTGATTCTCGGCTCGCCGGCGAAGGTGAAGCGGCCTGTGAGTCAACAGGAATTGGCCTGGATTAACGAATCGGCGCAGAATTATATCCGCTACGCCAGGCAGTACCTGAATGATCCGGTCAAGACGACAGGTTTCAGAATCTAGCCACGCGCCTTTTTCGACCCGCCTATTCGGATGAAACACAGCGGATCTTCCACGGTCGCGGTGGGATAGCTCTTCGGCTCGACCACGCAGGAAATATTCCTTCGCAGGCACCAGTCGGTGATCCAATTGATTTCTTCGGTTGACGTTGTCACGAGGCCTGGCAACTGGAGCTTGCGCAGGCAGTGGGCCGCCAGGGAGACGACGGCCTCGCGCTCCTTGGTGAAGGCAGCTGTGTCGAACAACACCGGATTGGCGCGGCCGTAGGAAAGCGCCGACAGTTCTGGAAACCGCTCCGGATCGTTCAGCACGCTCACGATCCACAGGTGGTCGAACATGCCGTCCGCTTCGCCGGCGTCCTGATGAATAACACGAAAGGGTACGTCGCCGCAGGCCTGGTTGAGCACCGCGACTTCGTCCACGCGCAGGTTGCAGGCCGTCACGGTCCGGCCCAATTCCATCGTTTCCATCGCCAGTATCGGCAACTCCGCCACGCCGGCGCCGACGTAGAGACTGCGTCCGCCCTGCCTGAGCCGCCCGCGCAGCACTTCCGCCAGTTTGATCCCCAGCGTCTGGCAGGGTCCCCGCTTGGCCTTCCAGAAGGCGTCACCTCCCTCGTCGCAATAGATGCGGCCGAGCGCGGGGTAATCCAGGCGCTTGAAGAGCGCCCTGATCCTGACGCGGGTGTTGGAGGACAGGCGGCGGGCTTGTGCCACGTCAGTCCTCGTGGTCGATCGGCTTCAGGAGTTTCATCCGTTTTGTAAGGCGGATACCGTAGGCCCGCGCGCCGGACAGGATGGCCTGTTGCGTCTCTCGCGGCAGGGCTTCGGGCGGGTACACACCGGGCAGTTTGCGCGGAAAATGCTTGATGAACAGGGCAGCCAGGTGGGCGGTCGCCCAGGCGATCGGGGACGTGAACCGCCCGCGCCGCCTGATCTGATGGAGCGTGGGAACGCTCCCATCCCAGCGGAGCATCGCATGGCGCTCGCCCTTGACGCCATGCGCCACCACGGCCAGCGCAAATCGCGCATGCCAGAGCGCGCCGTGGCGCATCAATTTGGCGACCTGGCGCGGCGTCGGGGTCTTGGGGAAATGCTTCGAGGGCAGGCCCCGCGATTTGCTCAGCCTGCCCATCCGATACCAGCGCCGCAGCCGGTCGAAATCGTTGCCTCCGATCTTCACGTCCAGCGCGCGCATGGGAATGACGCGCGGCAGGGTGCAGACTTCATCCTGCGCCGCCAGCACGACGCCCACCGGTCCGATGGGGGGCGGAAAGCGGAACACCTCCCGCTCGCCAAAACGAGCGCCCAAACGGAACCGGCCGTTCCGGTAGATGCGCGGTCGCGAGACTGCCTCGTCGAAGGACGAATCGGGGGACCACTGGGACACGGGGTCGTCGCTGTCGGTGTTTTCGTAGAGGCGCACCTGGACGGTCTCCAGTCCGTCGAGCCAACCCGCGCTGCGGGCGACGAGCAGGTTCGTCAGACCCGGCGCGACCCCCGCGTTGATCACGGCGGTCCGGCGTTTCTTTCGGAAATCGGCGTCGAACCGGAGCTGTTCGACCTGGAAGGGATAACCCGTCAGATGCGAGGCGGTGTCGAGATAGTGGACTTGAAGACGGAGCGCGGCGCGGAGCGCGACTTTATTAAGGACGGCCGGCGAGGAATTGACCAGCAGGTGGCACCCCCTGGCTGCCTTCACGATGCTCCAGAGATTGCGGGCGTTGACCGCTTTGACCGCGATCCTGGAGCGCTTGCCGAGGAACCGCTGTGCGCGCGCCGGATCCTTGTCCCCGCACCAGACGCGATGGCCCTGGCGGACGAGGAGTTGGGCCAGTAATGAGCCGGTGGCGCCGGCTCCAAGGATGAAAATTCTCATAGGAAGATTACTCTATCACAAGGGGAGGGAGGAGAGGAAAAAGCCCGGGGAGTCAGTTCTTGAGCCTGGCGGCAAACTGCTTTCTGAACTTGGCGATCTTGGGGCCGACCACGTAGGCGCAATAGCCCTGCAGGGGATTCCGGGCGAAGTATTCCTGATGGTAGTCCTCCGCCACGTAGAACGTGGTCGCGGGGGCAACCTCCGTCACGATGGGGTTGTCGTACACCTTGTCCTTCGTGAAGGCGGCGATGACATCGTCAGCGGTCTTTTTCTGACCGGGGGAGTGGTAGAAAATGGCCGACCGGTATTGCGTGCCGACGTCGTTGCCCTGCCGATTCAAGGTCGTGGGATCGTGAATGACGAAAAACATCTCCAGCAATTCGCGGAACAAGATGACCGCCGGGTCGAATGTGACTTGCACCACCTCCGCGTGGCCCGTCCGGCCCGAGCAGACCTGCTCGTAGGTCGGGTCGGGGTTCTTTCCGCCCATGTAGCCGGATTCGACCGACGAGACGCCCTTCGTCTGGTCATAGACCGCCTCCAGGCACCAGAAACAACCTCCGGCCAACGTCGCAATCTCAGTCATGATCGTGTCCCCTGCCTGTTCAGTCGGCGTGAGCACTATAATCTGACAGGTCGCCGGGTCACAAGATGCGTGTTTGGCAGGATGTGGTAAAAAACGACCCTGCGCGAGGCCTGGAGCTTGACCCGTCCCGAGCAACCGCCTACCATGGGGCCAGTCATTCCCGCCCTGATCCGCTCTGCATCGGGAATCGTTCCCTCAATCAGAGGAGGGACCCATGGCCGAGACCCAGCCCTATTGCAGCGAGTGCTATAACACCCATGCCCGGGCAAACGACGCGCAGGTGAAGGCGGCCGAGGGCGCCGGCAAGATGCCGATGACCAAGCAGGGGACCTGCGTCAAGTGCGGCAAGGCGACGGTGGTGGTGTACTATGACGTGTGACCAGAATGGGACCCGCTGATGGATTTGCGCTTCGATCCGGCCATTGCCGCGCAGGTGTCGTTCCAGCTCGCGCAGATGCAAAACGAGCTGGGCTCCGACGGGGAATTGGCCTGCGAATTGGAAGCGGCGTTCTCGTCGAGCGCCGGCGAAGAGGCGACGCAGGCCTACCGTCAACTGTTGAAGCTCGGAGAGCGTCACCCCGCCGCGCAGGCATTTCAGGAATTTCTCATCTACAGCACCTGGCAGCAGGCGGCCGAAGACCCCATCGCCGAACACTTTCACCGCGGGCGGGACCTGTGCAGCCGGTTTCTTGCCGGGGCGGAGGCCGCCGGGACGGCGGAGAGCCTTGCGAAGATTCGCGCCCTGCGCGGGTCATTTCTCAGCGCGCTCGGTGAGGAGGAACCGGATGAGATCGGGGATGAATACGATCGGGATGCGTTCAAGGGAGGGGACTGACCGCGGGAACCTTCGAAATCGATTTCCGATGCCTAATGAATATTGGTTTTGCCTTCCTGCAGATCCTCGATGAGCTTGTGCAGCCGACGCTGCTCCTGGGGGTCCAGATCCACAAATTCCACGCCGAAATCCTCACCGGCCGCCCAGGTCACTCCGGCCCGGCCTATTTGAATGGGCTCCTTGTGTGTCGGGACGTACACACGGATCGTGACGGTCGTACCAACTTGTACATGGACTCCGCTTTCGATCCCGCAGCCGCCTAGGGACAGGTTGAAAAGTTTCCCTTTCCCAACGCCTTGATTTCCCTCGAAAGAGATGGGGAATTGCACCTGCACCCGACGTTCTCGTCGTTGTTCCACAGCCTCTTCCTCCCCGCCTACGTGATTCTTCCCTTACAGAGGTTGACAAAAAGACGCAAGGGCGGTGCCAAATTTTCCTCGCCGCTAGATTCCAACGTTCGCAGTGAAAATTCAAGGGCCATTTGTCCCGTCCAGCGCTCTTTTTTGTCCTCCCGCAAGTCCGCCAACCGCGGCAGTGACGGCATCGGCAGCGTCCGCCAAAAACTTGAGGCTCAGCGTTTCGAGTGTGTCGGTGGGCCGGTGATAATTTGGATTCCTGAAATTGGCCGTGTCGGTCAGCATGACGGAGGAAAATCCGTAGTGCCAGAAGGCGGCGTGATCGCTGCGGCGTGTATCGGGCAGCAACTCGCCCTTGCCTGGAACCGTCAGCGCGACGACCGGCAGGTGCGGCGAGGCGGCCCGCTCGACCGAAGCCGCCAGTTCGGCGGAGGCGGTGTTGCCGACAACCGCCAGAAAGTTGCCGACCGTCGGCACCGCGATCGGTATGCCGGGTGGCGTGGTTTGCGAACCGTCCCTGTCGCTGGCATAGCCGACACATTCGAGCACGATGGCGCCGGCGATTTCCCGTCGGGCGGACCTGAGTTCCGCCGCATAGGCCAGGCTGCCGAGCAGTCCTTCTTCTTCCAGGCAAAAGCCGATGCAGTGGATTTCACGAGTACGGTCCAGGCTTCGCAAGCGCCGCGCGACTTCAAGCAGGACCGCGACGGCGCTGGCATTGTCGTCTGCGCCCGGCGAGCCCTCGACCGTGTCGTAATGGGCGGCCAGGATCACGGGTGTGGCCGGGGAGCCGTTGCCGTGGCCCAGTGCCTGATGGGTCGGCAGCAGGGTGGCGATCACATTGCGATAGGTGCTTCCCATTGCCGCGAAGGGATGGGTGGACACCTGCAGGCCGAGCTGCGAGAAAGTATCCGCGAGATACGCTTCGGTGTGTTGAAGATGATCGGGCGATGTGACGGGATGGCGTTCGCCGACGAGAGCGTGGAGATGCGTGAGAAGACGATCCCGGTCGGTGGGGTCCGACACTACGCTATGATCTCGGTCCCGATGCCTTTGTGCGTGAACACTTCGAGGAGAATGGCGTGCGGCATGCGGCCGTCGATGATATGGGCCTTCTGGACGCCCCCGTCGAGCGCCTCCAGGCAGGCGTGGACCTTCGGCAGCATGCCCTCCCGGATGACGCCTTTTTTGACCAGTCGCTGCATGTCCTTCCGCGAGAGGGTGGAGATGTGGCGGCCCTGCGCGTTGCGGATGCCCTTGACGTCCGTGAGCATGAGGAGCTTTTCCGCCTTGAGGGAGGCGGCGACGGCCCCGGCCACGAGGTCGGCATTGATGTTGTAGGTGTTGCCCTCCCGGTCCGTGCCGATCGGCGCGATGACCGGAATGAAGTTGTCCTGCTGCAGCTTTTCAATCAGGCGCGGATTGATGGATTGAATGTCGCCGACATAGCCGAAGGTGTCGTCCGTCTCGCTGTCGCTGTCCGCGTCCATCTCCATGCCGAGACTTTCGATCCAGGCCGCGACCGTGAGCGGCTTGGCCGTGATGAAGCCGCCGTCCTTGCCGCTGACGCCGACGGCCCGTCCGCCATGGCGGTTGAGCAGGTCCACGATCTCCATGTTGATTTTTCCGGCGAGGACCATTTCGACGATTTCCATCGTCTTCTCGTCCGTCACCCGCACGCCCTGCCTGAACTTGGCCTCGATGCCGAGACGGTTGAGCATCTCGTCGATCTGCGGGCCGCCCCCGTGCACGATGACCGGATTGATGCCGACGTACTTCATCAGCACGATGTCCTGCGCGAACTTGTGCTTGAGCGATTCCTCCGTCATGGCGTTGCCGCCGTACTTGATGACGATGGTCTTGTCCGAGAAGGCGCGAATGTAGGGCAGCGTCTCGACGAGGATGTTGGCTTTTTTGATGAGTTTGTTCATGGCAGACATCGCCTATCGCGCATCTTACAAAATAACCACGCGCAACACAATTTTTTCCTGCATCAGGGTTTCGCTTTTCCGGACGGCGCGCGCGGGCCTGGTGTCCGGCCCGCCCGCGGATGCGCCCGATCGTAGACCTTCATGAGCTGGTCCATCGCCACGTGCGTGTATTTTTGCGTGGTGCTGAGCGACGCGTGGCCGAGCATCTCCTGAATCGCGCGCAGATCGGCGCCCTCGTCGAGCAGATGCGTGGCGAAGGAATGACGCAGCGCGTGCGGGCTCACGCGCCCGCCCGCAAGCCGCGCGGAGTATTTTCCGACGAACCGGGCTACACTGCGCACGGTGAGGCGGCCGCCGCGGGCGTTGCAAAAAACAGGCTGCGGCCTGTTTTTTGAGTGCTGAGTCCTGAGTGCCGAGCGTTGAAGGGACGCGTGGTACTCCCTGATTGCATCGAGGGCGACGTCGCCGATCGGGACGATCCGTTCCTTGCGTCCCTTCCCGCGGAGCCGGACGAGTCCCTCGCGCAGATCCAGATCCTCGCGATTCATGCCGACCAGTTCGCTGACGCGCGCGCCGGTCGAATAGAGCGTTTCGAGGATGGCGCGGTCGCGCCGCGCCGCCGTGCCGTTGCCCTCGGGAAATTCCATGAGCGCGCTCGCGTCGTCCTTGGTCAGGACGCGCGGGAGCCGTTGCGGCAGCTTCGGGGTGCGGACCTCGGCGGCCGGATTCGCGCGGCGGGTCTTGTCACGGTTCAGGTAGCGGTAGAAGGTTCGGAGCGCGGCCAGCTTGCGCGCCATGGAGGATTTCTGTTCCTGCCGCCGGTCCAGCCAGTAGAGGTACTCGCGGACCAGCATCGGGTCCACGTCGGATGGCCTGATCGGTGCGGCGCCGGCCGGACGCGTGGAGGAGGCGAAGGCGAGAAACTGCCGGAGATCCGAATGGTAGGCGCGGATCGTTTCGGGCGAGGCGCCGCGTTCGTCCTTCAGGAACGCTACGAAAGCCCGGACGTCTTTCTCCATCCGTCGAAGTCCTCCAGCGCCCGTTGCACGATGCGGGCGCGCTTCTGCTCCTTGTCCCGGACGCGATCCTGCAGCGGGGGGAACAGCCCGAAGTTCGTATTGATCGGTTGAAAGTGCTTGGGCTCGGCGGTGGTGATGTAATTCAACAGCGCGCCGTGCGCGGTGGTCGGGGGCGGCGTCACCAGCGGCAGATTGGCCAGCCCCCGCGCGGCGTTGAGGCCGGCCAGTCCGCCCATCGCCGCCGATTCGGTGTAGCCCTCCACGCCCACGAGCTGTCCGGCAAAGAAGGCGGTGCCGCGGGTCTTGAGCTGCAGGGTGTTGCGCAGCAGTTCGGGCGAATTGATGAAGGTGTTCCGGTGCACGCTGCCGTAGCGGAGGAACTCGGCCTGCTCCAGGCCGGGAATCATGCGGAACACGCGCTTTTGTTCGCCGTACGTCAGTTTGGTCTGGAAGCCGACCATGTTGTAGCAGGTGCCGTGGCGGTTCTCGGCGCGGAGCTGCACGACGGCGTGGGGCCGCGTGCCGGTTTTCGGATCGTCCAGGCCGACCGGCTTCAGGGGGCCGAAGAGCATCGTCTGCCGCCCCCGCTCGGCCATGACTTCAAGCGGCAGGCACGATTCGAAGTAGGGGGTGTTTTTCTCGAACTCCTTGGGCGGGACCTTTTCGGCGGCCATCATCGTGTCGTAGAAGGCGTTGAACGTCGGTTCGTCCATCGGGCAGTTCAGGTAATCGGCGCCGCCCTTGTCGTACCGCGAGGCGCGAAAGACGATGTCCATGTTGATGGAGTCGGCGTCGATGATCGGCGAGATGGCGTCGAAAAAATACAGGTGCTTGGATTGCGTAAGGCGGTGAATGGCGGCGGCCAGCTTGTCGGATGTGAGCGGCCCGGTGGCGATGATGCAGACGCAGTCGGCCGGGACGTCGGCGATTTCCTCGCGGAGGATGCGGATGTTCGGATGGCTCTCGAGCGTCTGCGTGATCTTCTGCGAGAACTGGTCGCGGTCCACTGCCAGGGCGGAGCCGGCCGGGACACGGACTTCGTCCGCCACGCGGATGACGAGCGAATTGAGCCGCCGCATCTCCTCCTTCAGCAGTCCCGGAGCGCTGCCGCCGTCGGTGGAACCGAGCGAATTGGAGCAGACCAGTTCGGCCAGGAAGCCGGTCTTGTGGGCCTTGGTGGGCTCCTTGGGGCGCATCTCGTGGAGCGTCACCCGGGCTCCGCTGGACGCCGCCTGCCAGGCCGCTTCGGACCCGGCGAGCCCGCCTCCTATGATGACAACATCGTCGCGCATGGATCTCCCGATGAAGAAGGAAGGATAGGCCATTGTAGGAAGCGGGTCGAGGGACGTCAAGTTAGCGAAAGGTAGCGACTTGAATGATCGAGTCGCGAAGCGACACCGCTTCCGGTGCACATTGCCATTGCCTGCTGGTAGGGCTGGCGCGCCACTGCCCCGCTACGTGCCGTCGGAACGTCTCAGTCGCGCCAAGGGGGGCGGTATGGTGGGCGATACTGGTCTTGATCCAGTGACCTCTCCCGTGTGAGGGGAGCGCTCTGCCAACTGAGCTAATCGCCCACGGGGCGAAAGTCTAACATGGCCCCCCGTGCAGATCAATGCGCGGGGAGAGCCGGCTTGGCGGAAAACGCCGATTTTCTGGACAGAACGCGCCGTCCACGATAGACTTCTGGCCGTCACACGGACCATTCCCTTGAGAGAGGTGAACTATGAAAAGCATGCAAGTCATGGGACTCGTGGCGCTGATGGCCATTCTGTCGGCCGGTTGCGCGGCCAGGCAGCAGTCCGATCTCAATCTGGTGCAGGGCGGCGGCGGGATGTATTCGGCCCTGGACGCGACGGCGCAGGTCTATTCCAATCCAAGAGCGCAGGCGCCGGTGGAAGATCATCCGTTCCGATATGCGGGATTCGCGGTGCATCCGCTCGGTGTGGCTCTGGATTATGCCATCAACCGGCCCATCTACGCGCTGACGTCCATGTTCCCGTATATCTTCGGCTATACCGGCGAGGACGCGCTCGTCACTTCGCGCCGGCAGTAATCGAGACCGCACGTCATTTCTGAGAACAGCGGCAGGAAGAAGGCTCTTCCTGCCGCTGTTCTGTTTTTTGTAGAATCAACCTCCATGTCCAGGCACGTTCCAAACGGACAGCAAGCCGGCGCATTCCGAACGGCAGTGGTCGTCGGGGCGCTGCTTTCGGCGGTATGGCTGGTGTCGGCCTGTGAAACGCCGGCGCCTTCGAAATTCCCGCCATCGGCCAGCGATCTCGTCTTGCTCAAGTCGGCGAAGTTGTGCGATCGCAAGGCGCCGGTGCTCGGACGTTTGGCCGGCGTGCCGGTCCGCCACGAGGTCTGGGGCACAGGCGAGGAGTTGCGGATCCCGGCGGACCGCAGCGCAACCGGCGCGGAGGAATCGCTGTTCTTCGACCAGGACGACCAACTGGTCGGCCTGCTGTTCGTTTTCCCGGCCGGCGTCAGCCTGAAATCCTACCCGGTCCTGCGCGAGACCCTGGCCCAGCTCAGGCCCTCGCTGGAGTTTTATCTGAATATCGCACCGGTATCCGCCCGGGAGAGCCTCGATCCCAGCACGCTCTACGAGACCGGCGACGCGATCAGCACCGTCCGCTACCTGGTCCTGAACGGCGATCCGCTGATCCTCCTGGCCGCCTCCTTTTCGATCGACCCCTACGCCAAGCTGATCTCGCCGTACCGCGCGGAGTTTCTCTCGCGGATCGAGCGGAGCGGCAAGGCTTCGGGAAGCGGCAAGCCGTCGGGCAAGGGCTCGACGGACCGGGAACCGTTCGCGGCGCTCCAGCAGTTTGCACGGGGGGAAACGGCGCACTTCGGTTCCTGCGGCGCGAAGGATGAGGCCCGCGCAGCCGACGCCTACGGGAAGGCCATCATGGTCGGATTCTCGGACAAAGTTTGGCTGGCGGAAGCCCATCACAAGCTCGGGCTGGCCTTGGAGCGCAGCGGCACGCTCGAGCCGGCAAGGAGCGCCATTCAAAAGGCCCTGACCATCCGCCCCAACACGGCGGAGTTTCTCAACAGCCTCGGTTCGGTCTACGCCAGGTTGGGCGACCATGCCCAGGCGGTGACGGCGTTCGAGCGAGCGGTCACGCTGCGGCCGAACTATCCGGTGGCGCGGTTCAATCTGGCGGAGGCCTATGAGCAGGTGAATGCCAAGCGGGCCATCGCGGAGTACGAAACCTACCTGGCCCTGGTCGAAGGCGTGGAAGAGGAGCAGTCACGCATCGTGAAAGCGCAGGAGCGGGTGCAGCAGTTGAAGAAACGGTAGATGCCCGCCTGCTTGGCGCAATTATCCCCGGGTGTGCTCTTCCTGCTCCTGCCGAGTTTTACAGTCGATGCAGAATGTGGTGACCGGCCTGGCCTTGAGCCGCTTGAGAGGAATTTCCTCTCCGCACCCTTCGCAGATACCGTAGGTCCGCGTGGACAGGCGTTCCAGGGCCTCGTCGATCTTCTTGATCAGCTTCCGCTCCCGATCCTTGATCCGCAGCGCAAAATTCTGATCCGCCTCCGCCGTGGCCTGGTCGTTCATGTCGGGGAACGTCGCGAGTCCCGGTCGCTGCTCCACCACGGCCTCGGCGCCCTGGATCAAGCTGGCCCGCTGCCGCTGCAATGCGCGGAAGATGACGGCGTATTTCGGCTCGCCGGCATAGGGCGGTGTCTTTTGGGAAGAAGCACGTTTCGCGGAACGCGTGCGGGGGGACAAGGTCGTCGTTGATTTCTGTGGGCGTGCACCCATCGGAAAAAACTATAGCAACATGGCTCGTGCCGGTCAATGCCTCGTCGGGATCGCTACAGGTCCCGGCGGCCTTCGAGCGACTTGATCAGCGTCACTTCGTCCGCGTACTCGATATCCACGCCGACGGGGATTCCGTAGGCAATGCGCGACACGCGGACTCCGTGCGGCTTGAGCAGCCGGGTCAGATAGATGGCGGTGGCTTCGCCTTCGATCGTGGGATTGGTGGCGAGGATCACCTCCTCGATGCCGCCGGCCTTGAGCCGGTCGTCCAGATCCTGCGCGCGGATGTCGGCGGGGCCCACGCCGTCCAGCGGCGACAGGGCGCCGAGCAGCACATGGTACAGGCCGCGATAGCCGCCGGTGCGCTCGATCGCGTAGAGCGTGCTCGGCTCCTCGACGACCAGAATCTTGGTGCGGTCGCGTTTGGGATCGCGGCAGAACTCACAGAGTTCCCCCTCGGCAATGTTGCGGCATTGACGGCAGAAGGCCAGGCCGTCCTTGACGGCCCGGATGGCGTCGGCCAGCCGCAGGGCGTCGTCCTTCTCTGTCTTGAGAACGTGAAAGGCGAGGCGTTGCGCCGTCTTGTGCCCGATGCCCGGGAGCCGGACCAGTTCCCGGATCAATTGCGCAAGGAGACCCTGGTTATCGATGCCCATGAAAAGACAATGCCGAGTCCCGAGCGTCGAGTTAGAAGAACCCCGGAATTTTCATCCCGCCGGTGATGGCCTTCATCTCGCCGGCCATGAGATCCTTGGCCTTGCGGAGCGCGTCGTTGGTCGCGGCGACGATCATATCCTGCAGCAGGTCGCTCTCGCCGGATTTCATCACCTCGGGATTGACGGTGACCGACACGATCTCCATCGCCCCGTTGGCCCTAGCCGTCACCATGCCGCCCCCGGCCGAACCTTCAGCCACCTTCGTTGCCGCCTGCTCTTGTACCTTGGCGAGCTGATCCTGCATGGCCTGGGCCTGCCGCACGATGTTGCCTATGTTGCCGAACGGATTCTTACTCATGAGGCGGTCTCCTTGCGCGGTGCGGACTGCCGGATCTCCACCACGTCGCTGCCGAACACGTCCTTCGCCTGCTTGACGAGCGGATGCGCGCGCGTCTGCTCGAGCAGCGCGTCCTTCTGGGAGCGGGCTTGTGCGGCGCGGGCCTGGGCCGGCGACGGCGCCGCGGCCTGCCCGTTGGCGAGCTCGACGATCTTGAGCCGCACGGGCCGGCCGGCCAGCCCGGCGCACAGCTCCTCGATCACCCGCTGGTTGTCCGGTTTTTCCAGCATGCTGCGCGCCACCGAAGCGCTCGCCGGGTACCCGACCGTCAATTGGTTGCCTTCGATGCCGAGCAGCGATCCCATCTCCAGGAACGTGCCGATGTTCGGATGTATGTCTGAAACATGCTCCACCACCTGCTCCCAGTTCAGTTGGATTGGGGGCGCTGGAGGAGGTGGCGCGGCCGGCGTCGGTTTTGCGGGGGCCGGCTGGGTGAACGGCTTGGGAGGCGCCGGCTTCAGGGCCGCGGTTGCAGGCGCGGCCACCGGCGCAGAAGCGGATTTGGTCTGCGTCACGGGCCTGGCCTGGGCCGCTGGGTTGTAGCCGGATGGCGGTCGGCCTGGCGCGGCGGGAGGGGCAGGCGGCGCGGTTTGGCGCGGCGATGCCGGGGCTGCGGCCGCGGCGGGTGTCGCGGTGCCGCCTGCCAGCAGCCTTGCGGCACGGATGACCGCGGACTCTAGGACAAATCTCGGATGCGCGCTGAGACGCAGCGCGTCCTCAGCCTGCGAAAGGATCCGGAACAATTCCTGCGTCTGCTCGATCGTGAAGGCCCTGGCGTCCGCGACGATCTGGCGCAGGTCCTCCTCGGGAGTTTCAATGAGGCTCCGGAGTTCCTGCGCGGACGGCACGACGACGGCCACCAGCATGTGGCGGGCGTATTCGACCAGGTCGGCGCAATAGGCGCGGAGATCGTGCCCCTGGTCCAGCACCTGCGCCACGATGTTCACGACCGCCGGGCCGTCCTTGGCAATGACGGCTGCGATCATGGCGCGGACGTGCTCCTGCGGCACGGCGCCGAGCAAGGTTTCCAGATCGCTGTGCCTGACAGTCTTGCCCGCGAAGGCGACGGCCTGGTCCAGGATGCTCAGCGCATCCCGCATGCTGCCTTCGCTGGCCCGCGCGATGGCGGAGAGGCTGCGGTCTTCCATGGCGAGGCCGTCCTGTTGCGCGACGAAGCGCAGGCGCTGGATGATCTCGGTGTGCGGGATGCGCCGGAAATTGTAATGCTGGCAGCGCGAGAGGATCGTCGCCGGGATTTTATGGATTTCGGTCGTCGCGAAGATGAACACCACGTGTGCGGGCGGTTCCTCCAGCGTCTTCAGCAGGGCGTTGAAGGCGGAGGTGGAGAGCATGTGCACTTCGTCGATGATATAGATACGGTAGTGGCCGTGAAACGGCATGAACTTCACGTTCTCGCGGACTTCCCGCACGTCGTCCACGCCGGTATTGGAGGCGCCGTCGATCTCGATCACGTCTACCGAGTTACCCTGCGTGATCTCCCGGCAGTTGACGCAGGCATCGCAGGGCGTGGCCGTGGGGCCCTTCTCGCAATTGAGGGCTTTCGCCAGAATGCGGGCCATCGTCGTCTTGCCGACGCCGCGGGTGCCGGAGAACAGAAAGGCATGCGCGATGCGTTTGCTGGCGATGGCATTGGAAAGGGTCTGGACGACGTGGGGCTGGCCGATCACGTCCTGGAACGTGGCCGGCCGGTATTTTCTGGCAGAGACCTGATAATCCATAGTGTTCTATTTCAGGATGTTGTTATGCGGGGCCAGGTGATCCTGCGGCACACCAAGCTAACTGCTTACCGTTGCTTCCTTCCGGACCTGGCGGGGTTCACAGGGTTCGGTTGCACAGGGCCCGGCCCCTAGTTCTTGGCGCGAGATACGTCAGGCTCCACTTTCCCCGGCAATGACGCGCCAGCCTTACCGATGGGTCATGGCATTGATACGCCGGAAACGGTGTTGCTGACGCAACCCACATCAAAGTTCCTTGGCGCGAGATACGTCGGACTCCATCCACCCGGCAGTGGCGCGCTAACCCATCCCTTCCACTCACGCCTATGGGCACCGGAAAAGGTGTTGCTTCGCAACATCATAAAATCACTGTCGCGTTGCGCGACCCCTTGCTTGGCGAACAAACGCAATGACCCCTTGATACATGCTGGCGCGTCACTGCCCGATTGCATGCCGTCAGAATGTTCCCGTCGCGCCAAACACCGAGCGCAGCGGCCACAGGTCAAACACCACTTGAAGGGGTATCACCCGCGCAAGGTGTGGCGGAGAGGGTGGGCATTCGAAGTCGCGTTCGCGCTCCCACTGAGGGGGCCAACCCCCTCGTGTCTCCCCACGCGGGGGAGCCTCTCCCCCGCGATCCCCCTCGTTCGAATCCCACCCAAAATGCTTGTCGCGGAGCGACACCGTTTCCGGTGATGGCCTGCCACGACCTGTCGGTACTCTGGTGCGCCACTGCCCGTTGGCTGATGATCCGACGGTTTCTGTCGCGCCAAGGGTGGCGGAGAGGGTGGGATTCGAACCCACGGTCGAGTTACCCCGACGCATGCTTTCCAAGCATGTCGATTCGGC
>Ga0187893_10002660_pt1 | contig 38625 bp, 32 predicted proteins | sample MA1701074metaG_FD_139574 | JGI IMG/M metagenome (GOLD analysis project Ga0187893, IMG submission 139574) | White microbial mat communities from a basaltic lava cave in the Kipuka Kanohina Cave System on the Island of Hawaii, USA - MA170107-4 metaG ... | reverse complement strand
GCGGCCCGTTCCGGGCGGGGCGGGGGGGCGCCAACCCCGACCCCCCCGCGGGGAAGGGCCGCGGCCCCCCGGGGGGGGGGGGGGCGGGGGGGGGGGGGGGGAGGGGGGGGGGCGAACGCCGGAGGTCCGGCCGAGGGCCCGTCCCGCTTATCTTCCGGGCGTGGACGAGCTGATCCTCCGCCATGATGAAGGCGGACAGCGCTTTCTCGCCGAAGCCGCGGGCCACACCGCGGTGTTGACCTATCAGTCGCTCGGATCGGGCGCGGTGGACTTCGCGAGCACGTACGTGCCGGACGCGCTGCGCGGCCGTCGCATCGGCACGCGGCTGGTGGTGTTCGCGCTCGCGGAGGCGCGCGCGCGCGGGCTCACAGTGCGGCCGTCGTGCTGGTTCGTGCGCGTGGTGGCGGACCGCCACCCGGAGTATCGCGACCTGCTGGTGGCCTGATGTTCGACATTCCGCCGGCCGTCGTCGCCGAGCTCGACGCGGCGGTGCTGCAAGCAGTCATCACGCTCGGCCTCGCCCTGCTGTTCGCGTTCCTCTACCGGCGCACCCGCCGGCCCCATTTTGCGTGGTTCGCCGCGGCCTGGGCCGTCTACCTCCTGCGACTCGGCGCGATCGCCACGTTCCTCCTGTCCCGCCAGCGTCCGTGGCTGTACTGGCACCAGGTGGTCACCGGCTGGACCGCGCTCGCCCTGCTGTGGGCCGCGCTGACGTTCTCGCGGCAGATGCCCTGGAGACCGCGCTATCTGCTGGTCGCGCTGTTCCCGCCGATCTGGTCCTACGTCGCGATCTACCGGCTCGACAACTTCCTGCTGGCGGCGGGCCCGGCGGTGGCGTTTCTGGGCGCCGTCACCCTGGGCACCGGCTGGGTGTTCCTGCAGCACGCGCGCCGCGAACGATCCGGCGACGCGGCGGTGGTCGCGGTCGCGCTGCTCCTGTGGGGGCTGCACCATTTCGACTATCCGTTCCTGCGCGCGCGTGGGGCCTGGGTGCCGTGGGGCTACTACCTGGACATCGTCTTCACCCTGGTCGTCGGCGCGGGCACGCTGCTCCTGGTCCTGGGGGAGCGCAGCGCCGACCTCGAGCGGCTGCAGCGCCGCATGGTCCACCAGCATGAGGAACAGCGGCGCCGCCTGTCGCTGCACCTCCACGATGAAACGGCGCAGGTCTTCACCGCGGTCAAGCTCCAGCTCGGCCTGCTGCGGGAGGGCGCCGATCCCGCGCTCAGCGAACGGCTCGGCGGGATGCTGGGTCTGATGGACGACGGCATCCGGAGCATCCGCGACGTGACCAACGATCTGCGGCCCTCGCTGCTGGACGATCTCGGCCTGCTGCCCGCGCTCCGGTCGCTCACCGGCGACTGCGCCGAGCGGTACGGGCTGGCGATCGGGATGCAGGCCCCGCCGCAGCTGCCGCGGCTGGACGCCGAATCCGAGGTGGCGCTGTACCGCGCGCTCCAGGAGGCCCTCGCGAACGCGGCGGAGCACGCCGGCGCCCGTTCGGTTCAGGTGACGCTCCGCGAGGAGCCCCGCGGTGTCGTCCTCGAAGTGACCGACGACGGGTCGGGGTTCCCCGCCGGCGCGGACCTTGACCACCTCCGGCGCGAAGGGCATCTAGGACTCGCCGGGATGCGCGAGCGGATTACCGCGCAGGGTGGGCGGCTCGCGGTCGGCAACCGGGACGGCGGCGGGTCGTGGATCCGGATCCGTATCCCCACTGCGGGGGAGGCCGGGTGAGCGAGGCGATTCGGGTCCTGCTGGTGGACGACCATGCGGTGGTCCGCGCCGGTCTGCGCACCGTGCTCGAGAGCGACCCCGGCTTCCGTGTGGTGGCCGAGGCCCCGGACACCGCCGAAGCGGTCCGGCTGGCGGGGCTCGAGGGCCCGGAGGTCGTGCTGCTCGATATCACGATGCCGGGGGTGTCGGGGCTCGACGCGGTGCCAAGGCTGCGCCAGGCCGCGCCGCGCGCCCGGATTCTCATGCTGAGCGTTCACGACGAGGTGGAGTACGTGCTTCAGGCGGTGCGCGCGGGCGCGCACGGCTACCTGCGAAAGGACACCACGCCCTCGGACCTGCGCCAGGCCGTGCGGGCCGTGCACCGCGGCGGAGCGTTCTTCAGCCCCGACGTCGCGCGGCACCTCACGGCGGCGATCCGCGGTGAGGCCCGCCCGCCCTCCACCGCGCCGGTGCCGCCGGCGGCGGGTCTGCTGGAGACGCTCACCGGCCGTGAACGCGACGTACTGGTCCGCATCGCCCGGGGGCTCACCAACAAGGAAGCCGCTGCGGAGCTGGCGATCAGCGTCCGCACGGTCGAGACGCATCGCGACAGCCTCATGCGAAAGCTGGGGATCCGGACGGTCGCCGGCCTGACCCGGCTGGCGCTGGAGGTGGGATTGCTGAACGAATCGTGAAGCCGGCCTGAAGGCCGGTACGGAAACATCCCTCCGTAGTACTCCGAATACCGTCGCGATCCCCCTCCCGGGTAGTCTGGCTGCCATGCCGGGCCTGGTTCATTTCCTCCCGATCCTGACCACGGCGGTCGCGCTGGCGTTCGCCGTCGCGCTGGTCCGGCGGTGGCTGGAGCGGCGCTCGGGTCCGCACCTGCTGTGGTGGGCCGCCGGCGCGCTGACCTACGCGATCGGAACGGCCACCGAAGCATCCACCACGCTGTTCGGCTGGCGCGAGCCGGTGTTCCGGGCCTGGTACATCGCGGGCGCGCTGCTCGGGGGAGCGCCGCTGGCCCAGGGCACGGTGTACCTGCTGCTGTCGCGACGCACGGCGCACCGGCTCACGGCGCTCCTGCTGGCCGTGATCGTCGTCGCCGCGACGTGCGTCGTGCTGTCGCCGGTGACCCCGCCGCCGGCCGACGCCCATCGGCTCACCGGTCGCGTGCTCGAGTGGACCTGGGTGCGGGCCTTCAGCCCGTTCATCAATCTCTACGCCCTGACCTTCCTCGTCGGTGGCGCCGCCCTGTCGGCCGCCCGGTACGCCCGCGCGGTCGACAGCCCGCACCGGGCCGCCGGGAACACGCTCATCGCCGCCGGCGCGCTCCTGCCCGGTATCGGCGGTGCCTTCACGCGGTTCGGCCACGTCGAGGTCCTGTACGTCACCGAGCTGATCGGCCTGCTGCTCATCATCGCCGGCTATCACACCATCACCCGTCGCCCTTCATCCGGAGTCTCCGATGCGCCCGCTCCCGTTCCGGCCCGCTAGCCGGCTGCTGCTGCCCGCCCTGCTCGTCGCCTTCGCCGCCTGCGACGACGGGCCGGCGGACATCGTCCTTCCTCCCGTGACCGGGGAGGTCACCGTGGACGCCTCGGCCGCGTTCACCTACCTCGGCATCGTCGGCGACAGCCTCAAGCCGGTCGCCGTGACCGACCAGACTACGTCCTCCGCGTGGGACATCGGGTTCTTCGCGACGACGGTGACGACCAACGGCGGCGCGGCGGGCCCGGGCGGCGTGAGCGTCGCCTGCGTCTGCGCCAACGCCGCCGCGACCAACACCGAGATCCAGGCGATGACGCCGGCGAGCGAGCGCGGGGACTTCGACTCGGTGACGGCGGCGACCGCCGCCGGCGCCACGTTCGCCGGCGACCAGCTGATGCCGGCAATCGGCGGCTGGTATGCGGGGAGCGGCGCCGCGGCCACGATCACGGCCAACCGCGCCTGGATCGTGCGTGAGGGGACGACGTCCCCCGTGCTCGGGAAGTTCCACGTGACCCAGATCGCCGGCGCGACCGCGTCCTACGCGGGGGACGTGACGTTCGAGTTCGCGGTGCAGCCGGCCGGCGGCCAGCCCTTCGGCGCCACGCAGTCCGCCACCGTGAACGCCACCAGCGGGCCCGTGTACTTCGACCTCACTACCGGCGCGGTGACGAACGCGTCGAACTGGGATCTCCGGTTCGAGGGCTGGACCATCCGCGTCAACGGCGGCGTCAGCGGCTCCGGGACAGTGCGCGCCGTGCTCGACACGTCCACAGCGTTCGCGAACATCACCGCGACCTACGCCGGCTTCGTGCCGCCGCAGGCTTACAGCGCCGACGCCTTCGCGGGCGTGTTCAACCAGAGCCCGTGGTACCGCTACAACATCACCGGCTCCGATAACCAGATCTGGCCGACCTTCAACGTCTATCTGGTCCGGCGCGGCACCACGACCTTCAAGGTCCAACTCATCAACTACTACGGGCCGGCGGGACAGCCCCGACGGATCACCGTGCGATACCAGCGGCTCGCGGAGTAGCCGTGCGTCCGCGGGCCGTGGCGCTCGCCGCGCTCGTTCTGGGCCTCGCGGCCCCGCTCGCGGCCCAGGAAGTACGCGGCCGCGTGCTGGACGCCGCGACCGGCGCGCCGATCGCCGAGGCCGATGTCCTGCTCGGGCTCGACGGGTGGTCGGCGCGGATCCTGACCGACGGAGCCGGCCGGTTCCGGTTCGACTCCCCCGGCGGAGCGAGGCGGCTGCGCGTCCGCCGGCTCGGGTACGCGAGGGCGGACGTCGCGATCGACCGCGAACGCGACCTCACCGTGCGGCTCGAGCCGCTCCCAGTGGCGCTCGACGCCATCGTGGTCACCGCGGCGCGGCGCGAGCAGCGCTTGGCCGACGCGGTGGTCGCCACCGAGCTGATCTCCGCCGCGGACATCGCGCGTTCCGGCGCGCCGGACGTTGCGACGCTCCTCACCGAGCGGACGGGGATCCAGCTGGACGGCGGCGTGCCGGCGGGCGCCGGGGCGATGCTGCAGGGCCTCGGCGCGCAGCGTGTGCTCGTCCTCCTCGACGGCCAGCCCGTCGTGGGCCGTGTCAACGGCAACCTCGACCTGTCGCGACTGCCGGTGAGCGCGATCGAGCGGGTCGAGGTGGTGAAGGGGCCGCAGTCCACGCTGTACGGCTCGGACGCGCTGGGCGGTGTAATCAACCTGTTCACGCGCCGGCCGCCCGCTGGGGGCGCGAGCGCCCGGGCGGGCGCCGCGGCGGGCTCGCACGGCCGCCGCGAGGTCACGGCGGGCTGGGCCGTGGTGCGGGGCACCGTGGGCTGGTCCGCGGACGGCGGCTTCCGCACGGTCGACCTGGCGCCCGGCGTCGGCGCCGAATCGGGCACGCTGGCGCGCCGGTGGCACGCCGCGCCCTCGTTGCGGTGGCAGGCCGGGGAGGCGTGGACGCTCGAGGCCGCGGCGCTGGTCGTGGGCGAGCGGCAGCGCTACCGCACCGGCCAGCTGTACCACCACGGCGACAACACCCAGGTCAACGCGCGCGTCGCGGCGACGCGCCGCCGCGGAACCTCGCGCGTCGCGCCCGTGCTGTCGCTGTCGCGGTTCGATCACCTGTCGCGCACCAGCACCGGGCTCGAGCCGGCCAGCGACAGTGGCGCGCAGGATGTGCAGCAGCTCGCCCAGCTGGAGGTTCCGTGGTCGCTAGCGCTCGCGGGCGTCATGGTGGACGCGGGCGTCCAGCTCCGACGTGACCAGATCCGCGCGGAGCGGGTGCCCGGCGGTACCCGCGTCCTGCACTCCGTCGAGCCGTTCGTGCAGGCCACCTGGAGCGCCGGTCCGCTGCAGGTCACGCCCGGCGCCCGCGTGACCGCGAGCGAGCGGTGGGGCACGGTGGTCGCCCCCCGGATCGCGGCGCTGTGGCGGCCGGTCCCGGTGCTCGGCGTGCGCGCTGCGGTGGGCCGCGGCTACCGCGCGCCGGACTTCAAGGAGCTGTATCTGGAATTCGTCAACGCGGCGGCGGGTTACGCGGTGCGCGGGAATGCCGACCTGGAGCCCGAGACCGCGAGCAACGTCTCGGCGAGCGCAGAATGGCTGGCGGGCCCGGCGTACGCGCGCGCCGGCGCGTTCGACAACCGCTACCGCGACTTCATCGACACCGGCGCGCCGGACGCCACGGGAACGTTCACCTATCGCAACGTCGCGCGGGGCTCGACCCGCGGGGTCGAGCTGGAAGCGGGCTTCACGAGCTCGCACTGGCGGCTCGAGACCGGGTACGCGTACCTGCACGCGCGGGACGACGCCACGGGTGCGCCGCTGCTCGGCCGGCCCGCGCACTCGGCGCGGCTGGCGGCGAGCGTGACGGCAGGCTGGCTGCGCCTCGGCTCGACACTGCTCTACACCGGCGCCACGCCGCTCCAGCAGGACGCCTTCGGTGCGATCACCGGCGAGCGCGCGGGGTTCGCACGGCTCGACCTGCGTGCCGCAGCGCGGCTGCCGTGGACGCTGGAGCTTTCGGCCGGCGTCGACAACGTGTTCGACCGCACGCTCGGCGCCGAATGGCCCGGGTTCACCGGGCGGCAGGCGTTCGTCGGACTGCGGTGGGTGCGCGAGGCGGGGTCGGCCGCAGTCGTGAGGCGCTAGGGCGGCCTACAGCATCAGCAGCCGGAAACGACCGAGGCCGAACCGGCGCGCGGGCGCCGGGGCTCGCAGCGCGGCGCACAGGCTCGCCCCGTCGGGCCAGCGGGCGCCCGGCCGCTTGGCGAGGCAGCAGTCCACCGCGTCCGCGAGAGCGGCCGGCACGTCGGCCCGCCAGGCGCGGACCGTCGGCGCGTCGCGCGAGACGTGCTGTGCCGCGATCGCCTCCGCGGTGCCCTCGAACGGGAACCGCCCCGTCAGCATCCGGAAGCCCAGCACGCCCAGCGCGTACAGGTCCCCGCGATGATCGGCCTCCAGCCGGCCCAGCAGGTGCTCGGGCGCCATGTAGTGCGGCGTACCCATCCCCTTGTGCGCCTCCGAGCGCGAGTGATCGCTCGTGGTCACGGTCGCGATGCCGAAGTCCGTGAGCATCGGCCGGCCGCTGCCGTCGAACAGGACGTTCTCGGCCTTGAGGTCGCGGTGGATCACGCCCCGGCCGTGGGCAAACGCCAGCGCGTCGGCCAGGTGGGCGAGGATCTCGCGCGTTTCCTCGATGTCGAGGCGGCTGCGGGCGGCGAGCCGCGCCGCCAGCGAGCCGCCCTCGAGAAACGGCATCGCGTACCAGCACGCGCCGTCGGCATCGCCCCAGGCATGGACCGGCACGATGATCGGGTGCGACAACTGGGCCATGACCCGGGCCTCGCGCCGGAACCGCCCGCGGGTTTCCTCGTCGCGGCAGCGCGCCGGGTCGAGCAGCTTGAGCGCGACGTGGCGCTCCAGGCCGTGCTCGAACGCGAGATAGACGGCGCCCATGCCGCCCCGCGACACCATACGGAGCACGCGGTAGCGCCCGGCCACCGCGCGGGTCAGCAACGCGCGACCACGGTCGGATTCGGCCGCGGAACCGGGCACTTCGATGAGCTGCAGGGACGCCGCCATGTCCGGTTCCATAAGGAAGGACCATGCCACCCGGCCGGCGAGCGCCAACTCCTTGTCGCGCTTCCCGTTGGGGTGCCGGCTGCCACCGGCCGATGACACCCGACCGTCCGAATCGCGGGACCGCCCGTCCCGGATGTGGGACGCGGGATCAGGTCAACGGGTAGCCGGTCGGCTCAGCGCGCCGTAGATTGGCCGTGTCCCGCCATTCATAACCGTGCTCCGGAGGTGACCGCGTTGGCCACACATTGCGTCACCTTCCCGGCGGCTGCCGGTGAACGTTTCATCGAGGACGTCAAGACCCGGGTCTGCGCCTATTTCAGTACACGGGGCATGTCGCAGAAGGCCAACGCCGAGATGGTGGCGAAGACCGTCGTGTTGTGGGCCTCGTTCGTTCTCCCGTACCTCGCCATCATGACCCTCCCCTTGCCGCCGCTTGTGATGTGGGGCCTGTGCGTGGTCATGGGCGTGGCGATGGCGGGCATCGGGTTCGCCGTCGCGCACGACGCGCTGCACGGCGCGTACTCCGCCAATCCGCGCGTGAACGCGATGCTGGGCTTCTCGTTCGACGTGCTGGGCGCCAACGGTTACATGTGGCAGGTCACGCACAACGTGATCCACCATACCTACACCAACATCCAGGGCATCGACGAGGACCTCGAGGTGTCGCCGCTGCTCCGGCTGTCGCCGCGATCGGCGTACCAGAAGCTGCACCGGTACCAGCACCTCTACGCGCTGGGCGCCTACAGCATGTCCACGCTGAACTGGGTGTTCTGGAAGGACTTCGACTACTTCACCCGGCGCCGGCTCGGCCCCTATGACGGCAAGCGGCACACGATGGGGCAATGGGCCGTGATGCTCGGCGGCAAGGTCTTCTACTACGGCTGGGCGATTGCCCTGCCGCTCGCGGTGCTGCCACTGGCGTGGTGGCAGATCGCGATCGGGTTCCTCACGGTGCACCTCATCGGGGGCGTCATCCTCGGCGTGGTGTTCCAGCTGGCGCACGTGGTGGAGGAAACCGCCCACCCGGCCGCGGACGCTTCGGGCCGGATGCCGGACACGTGGATGATCCACGAGATGCTCACCACAGCCAACTTCTGCAACGCCAACCGTTGGCTGTCGGCCTACGTCGGCGGGCTCAACTTCCAGATCGAGCACCACCTGTTCCCGAAGACCTGCTCGGTGCACTACCCGGCCATCAGCGTCATCGTGCGCCAGGTGGCGAAGGAAAACGGCGTGCCCTATTACGAGAACCCCACGCTATGGAGCGCGGTCCGTTCGCACTGGACGATGCTGTATCGCCTGGGCCGCAAGGCCGAGGTGCTTCCGCCGGCCCTGGCTGCAGCGGCGTAAGGCGGCTCGGCGGCTAGGCGGCTAGTAGAGACAAGGTCGGGATTCCCGAAGCGGAGTCCCCGCGTTTCTTTGCCGCCTAGCCGCCTCGCCGCCTAGCCGCCCCGCCACACACTCCTGATCCAGATCCTGTCCCCGCCGTACTCGTAGAACTCCGGCTCGCGATCCTGCACCCGCAGCGCACTGGTCGCGGCCTGGCCGCGCAGGTAGTCGAAGACGGGCTTCGGCAGCATGCCGGCGACGGTGGCGCGGAGCGGGGGCAGGCGGAAGCGCAGGCCGGAGATGTAGCGGTACCGCGGGCCGGCGGTGTCGCAGAACAGCTCCGTGAATCCCGCCGCGGCCACGAGCCGGCGCAACGCGTCGGGCGCGAAGAACGTAACGTGCGGCTCGTCGAACCGCGGCGCCCAGCGGTGATCGGCGTGGCGGCGCAGGGCGTCGCGGCCGATGTGCGGAACTTCGACGTAGAGCACGCCGCCGGGCGCCAGCGCGTCCCGCATCAGGCGGAGCGCGTCGGCGGGGCGGAGCAGGTGCTCGAGGACATGCGACAGCGTGATGAGGTCGAACCGGCCGCGCACGGCCGGCAGCACCTCTTCGGCCGGGCGCGTGTCCACCGTCACGCCGATGGCGGTGAGGTGGTCCACGCACACCCGCGAGTACTCGATGGCGTGGCGCTCCGCGCCGGGGAACCGCTCGGCCAGGGCGTGGAGCAGGTGCCCCCACCCGGCGCCGATGTCGAGGACGCGGGGACGCGAGGCCGTGACGTGCGCTGCGGCCAGCTCGGCGATGGAGCGGCCGCGATTGAAGTAGAAAAGATTGTCGCGCGGGAACGCGGCCGGGTCGGCGACGTCGGCGCCGTGGAGCCCGCCTTTGCGGTAATCCTCGCGGTAGTAGCGGGTGAGCGCGTCGGGCGAGGGGCGGGGCTCCGCCTGCACGAGGCCGCAGCGCGCGCATTCCACCAGCCAGGGGGCGCCGAACACCTCGCGGCCCCCCCCCCGCCGCGAGACGAACCGGTAGGGGCGGACCCGGGCCAGCCGGTCGCCGCCGCAGCTCAAGCAGGTCGTCATCGGGCTCTGATTCTAGTATCGTAGAGGCCGCTTCGCCTCGTGACGATCGAACCGACCGTAGAGCCGCCGGCCGCGCAGGGGATGGCGCGCAGCTTCCTCGCCCTGGGCGCGGGAGAGACGCTCGCGCGGCTCGTCGCGTTCGGCGCCACGGTGTGGATGGCGCGGCGGCTGGGCGCCGGCGCGTACGGCGTGGTGGCGCTCGCCTCCGCGATCCTGCTGTACTTCAACTACATCGCCGATTTCGGCGCCGACGCGGTGGGCGTGCCGCGGGTGGCGCGCGCGCCGGCGCGGGTCGGGATCACGGTGCCCTCGCTGCTGCTCGCGCGGCTCGCGATCGGCGCCGGCCTGTGGGTGGTGCTGGCCGCGGTCGGCCTGTTGCTGCTGCCGCAGCCCGAGGGCGCGGTACTGGCGGCACTGGCGCTGGTGCTGCCGCTGCGCGGCGCCAACGTCCGCTGGGCGCTCATCGGTCTCGAGCGGAGCGGCACGGTCGGCGCGGCCCGCGTACTCGGCGAGGCGCTCTCCGCCGTGCTCGTCGTGTCGTTCGTGCGGCACACCGGCCAGCTCGGCTCGGTGCCCGTGGCCCAGGTGGCCGGCGACGCGGTCGCCGCGCTCGCGCTCCTGGTCGCGCTCCGACGACTGGGCGTCGCGCTCCCGATCGCCGTGGACAGGGCCGAGGTGCGCGGGGCGCTGCGCGACGGCTGGCCGCTGGTGCTGCACGCCATTCTCGCGATGCTGGCGTTCAACGCCGACCTCGTCATCCTGCGGTTCTTCCGCGACGCCGCGACGGTCGGCCGGTACGCCGTGGCGTACACGCTGGTGAGCTACCTCGCGAATCTGGGATCGGCGTTCGCGGTCAGCGCGCTGCCGGCGCTGTCGCGCGCCGGCGCGGCGGACGGACGGGACTACCGGACGGCGATGGCGTACGCGGCCGCGATCGCGGTGCCGGCGGCGCTTGGGGGCTGGGTGCTCTCGGGCCCGATCATCGGGATGATCTTCGGGGCCGACTACGCGCCGGCGGGCGCGGCGCTCGCGGTGCTCATCTGGAATGTGCCGGCCCTGTGGCTCCGGTTCACCGGGCAGATGGGGCTGATCGCGGCGGGGCGCCAGGACGTGGTGCTTCGCGTGACCGTGATCGGGGCAGTGGTGGCGATCGGGCTCGACCTGCTCATCGTGCCGCGATACGGGATGCTGGGGGCCGCCGGGGTCGCGGTGGGCGTCGAGACGCTGCGGTTCGTGCTGGTGCTGGTGCTCGGCGCGCGGGCGGGCCTGCCGTCGCCGGGGCTGCCGAGGATCTGGCGGATCGTGGTGGCGTCGGTGGTGATGGCGGTCGCGGTGCGCGCGCTCGCGGGTGCGCCGGTCATTGTGGGGGTCGCGGCGGGTGCGGTGGTGTACGCGGCCGCGCTGACGCTGCTCGGCGGAGTGCGGTGGCGGCGGGGCGCGTGGCCGCAGCTGGTCACGTGACGCGATGCCGTGTGGCAGGGTAGCAACGTGTGACGCCGTTGAGACCCTCGTAGTAGCCCCAGTTTACGGGGGGGGGGAGGGAGCTATGAGGTGTTAGGGCCCGGCGTCGGTCCGGGCCCGCTTGCGTTCCGTCCCCTCGAAACGGTGTATACAGATGACGACGACGCGGCTGTTTCGGCGAGGTGTGACCATGGCCCTCTCGATCCTGAGCTTGGCGTGCGCGGCGGCGGTGGCGTGCTGGGACGACCAGCAGGCGCCGCTGGGGCCGCCGCGGCTGGAGGCGAATGTCCAGCGGGACACCGGCCTGGCGGCGGCGGGCGACACGTACATCCAGCAGAACCAAGCCAACGCCAACGCGGGGACCTCGACCATCCTGCGGGTGCGGCTGGACGGGAAGAACCGGGTCTTGGTGCGCTGGGACCAGGCCACGCTGCAGCAGGTGATCGGCGCGGACTCGCTCGTGTCGGCGCGGCTGGAGCTGACCTACGCGAATCCGGCTGTGAACTGGAACCAGGGACCCAAGGTGCTGCTGCTGCACCGGCTGACGCAGGCGTGGACTGAGCTTGGCGCGACGTGGAACTGCGCCATTGACGAAGTCCCGACCGACGGCAACGCGAACTGCGGCGGGGGGACGGCGTGGCAGATGACGGCGGCGCCGCCGATCGTGGCGACGGCGACGGCGAGCTTCGTGGTGCAGACCGGGAGCAGCGGGGTGGTGCCGTTGGACGTGACGGGCGACGTGCGGGCCTGGCTGGCGGGCACGGCGACGAACCACGGGTGGCTCCTGAAGAAGGAGCAGGAGACGGCGAGCGGGCTGGCCGAGTTCGGGTCGCGGGAGAGCGGGACGCCGCCGCGGCTGGTGTTGAGCATCCTGCAGGCCGACACCTCCGTGCCGCCCATTCCCACGACGCCGTTCGTGTTCACGTACGACACGACGCGCTTGATCGCCGGAACGGACTCCACGCTGTACCAGCGGGATGTGTTCGAGGTGGTGTTCAAGCAGGGGACTTCGGGTGCCGCAATCGGCTCGTTCTTCAGTCGCTTTTCGGTCACGGTGATCGGCGGCATGCAGTTTACGCAGGCTTATGTAATCAGGGTTCCTGACCCGGTTACCAAGGCAGCCCGAGACTCGCTGCTACATGCGATGGCTGCGGACGCCAACGTTCGGTCCGTAGTCAACCTCATGTACAACTTCAGAGGGCAGGTGATCATTCATGGCCGCTGGCCCAGAGACGGGTCGTCGGTTCAACGAAGCAATTGGACGATGGCCGGCGCAAGCGATGCGACCCGCGGTCTCTTGCAGGCCCGTTTCCCCCTTGCGTGGGGGTGCGAAACGGGTCGTTACGGTCCAACCGTGGTCGACGTCGCAGTCATGGACTTCTTCTTCCAGGATCACGCGGACCTCGACCAACCAGCGAAGCGTTGGCTGCCGAGTTTCCTCGCCCAACCGAACTCACAGATCGCCGCGAGGCTAGCGACGTCCACCTTCCAGGCGCACGGCCTTGCGGTGTCCGGCGTCATCGGGGCCGTCGCGGACAACGGTGCCGGCCTAGCCGGAGCGTTGTGGAATATCCGCCTGCGTCAGTACGCCTTTGCGAACGGCAACCGCGTCATGGCGAACGCGCTGCACGTGCCGGACTCGATGATCGCCCAAGCTGCCTCGGATGGGGCTCGGATCTTGGTGATCGCGCACGACATCGAATGGGATCTGCCGGACCCGACCGAGAGGGTCGGCTACCTCGAACGCTATTCCGTGGGCTTCGAGCGGTTCCTCGACGCGAACCCTCGGAACATCATCGTACATGCAGCGGGCAATGACACGCTGGTAGCTCCGGTCGCCACATTCGCCAACGGCGCGAGGCCGGGCATGCTCAGCCAGGCCATCGCGCGAATGTTCCACCTGGGGAATACTCACACGGACAGAATAATCCAAGTGACTGCGGCGAACGCAGCTGGGAACGCGCTGTGGAGCGGCAGCAATGACTTTAGCGGCGCAACCGGAACCGTCGCGGCGCCGGGTGAGGATGTGCGGGTCCTATGGAGTGGCAACGGCGAGAACACGGTGTCTGGCACGTCTGTGGCCACGCCGCTCGTTGCAGGAGCCGCAGCGCTGCTGCTCGCCTTCGACCCCAGCATCGGCGGCGCAGAAGTCAAGCGCCTTTTGACGACCGATACGGTATTGAACTCACGAGGCATGCTCGTTGCCGACAGTGTTCTTGGACGGCGACGGAGCATTGGCAGCGGCACGTTGCTGGACGCTTACTCGCCCCTGGCAATGCGTGCGCGCGCCGTGGCGAACCTGCCCATTTGCGGCTACCCGGTTCGCGCCACAGATAACCCGGACTCCATCGTGCTCGACGCACCGGCGCCTGCGCGCCGAGCCTTCGCGTTCCCGAACGGCGTCGTGGGTCTCTCGGTGGCGCAAGGCGGTCGGCAGATCGCCGTGCGCACCAGGACCGGCGCGCAGCTGGACAGCACGGTTGTCCTCAGCCATACCGGTGCCCTGATCGGGGCCCACATCGACCAGTGGCGTTCGTTCTTGGAGCGGGACACGCTGATCGAGCGTTGGCGGTTCACGTTCCCCCCCGGCGGCAACGGCAGCGCGTTCTACCCCGAGATGACGGTGAGCGGGCCGTCGTTCCCGCTTGGTCCTCTGACCATAGACAAGTTTGCCAGCCTCGTTCCGCCCAATCGTTTTTTCACGGGAACGCCTTTCGTTGCCCCATCAGCGGACTTCGTGGTGCTGGGAGCGGACGAGTTCGCCACCGGCTTGGGCGGTCCGAGCTGCCAAACCGATACGCTCCGATGGTACGTCGCTCCTCTCAATGGATCCGGGCAGACCCTGGTGCGGACGGACGGTGCCAGTGAGTGCACTGGCGGTCCCGTCCGGTTTCTGATGCGCAGCGGCGCCGACTGGTCCCATGACGGCCGGGTCGCGGCCTCGTTCGTCGTCAACCGGCTGCCCAGTAACGCCTTCGAGACCCGCATTCGGCGATTCACACCCCCCGGATCCGCCCAGTCCGACCTGGCAGTCGGCAGCCTGTGGCTGGTGGATCCGGTGTTCTCGAGTGACGACTCACTTGTCCTCTGGACCGACGTCACGTTCGACATCGGCGGCGGCAATCTCACCGCGTGCGCGCAGACCTGGCGGAGGCCCTTCTCCCCCTACGCCTCTCCTTTCGGGAGCACGCCGGTGTCGCCTCTCGGTGATTGCCCCAACTTCCTGCCGCGCCGACGTGACAACGCGCCGCCGCCCGTTGCGGGCGGCCCGACGGGGGCGCAAGGCTTCGCGCTGTTTCGCCCGCCGCCTGGCCTCGACCGTCGGCGGCCGCCGATCGTGGCGAGGGTGAACTGATGTGAGTTACTCCGAGCGCGACAGGTAGCCGAGCATCTCGCCGCCGCCCCAGCACGCGTAGAGCAGCAGGCACGCCGGGGCGGCGGCGAGCAGCCGGCCGAGCGGCCGCTCGGCCCTGAGCTGCATCGCCGCCAGCCGCGCGAACAGCACGAACGGCAGCACCGGCGCCAGCAGCCCGTACACGAGCGATCGGCCGCGCCCCACGTCGGCCGCCCGCGCCGCCCCGAACCGCCGGCCCCACGCCAGCCGCTCCGCCACCAGCGTGCCTAACCCGGCGCCGTCGTGCCGCACCTGGTCCACCACCAGCTCCGGCGTCAGCCACAGCACGTGGCCCTCGCGCGCCAGCGCCCGGTGCACCTTCGTTTCGTACCACCGGTCCTGCCACATCGCGCGGGTCCTGTCCAGCGCGGCCCGCTTGTACACCACATTGCACACCGACACGTACTCGCGCGGCCCCTCGTCCACAGGCGGCTCGTAGCGCGCGAAGTCGCACAGGTAGTCCGCGGTGCTGACGACGCCCCTACGCCCGCACGCCAGCACGCCGCCGATCACCGCGTGCGGCAGCTGCCCGTGCAACCGCACGGCGGTCTTCGTCCAGTCGGCTCGCGGGATGCTGCGGTCCTCGAGCATCGCGACCAGCTCGCCCGTCGCCGCGGCGAGACCCGCGGCCCGCCGGAGATCGTACAGCTCGTGCAGACCGGCTGCGCTCGCCTGCGGGTGCCGCGTCTCGAGCGAACCCATCGCCACGAGGCGCACCGCCGGAAACCGCGGCGACACCGATCGCACGATGGCGGCGATGGTCTCGTCCCACGGCACCACGACCTCGAGGTCCGGCGGCTCGACCTGCGCCGCGAGCGCCCTTAGACAGCGCCCCAGCGCCTCCGCGCCGTCCACCACCGTGACCACCACGGAGAGCTTCATCGAGGCCTGCACCTTACCCGCAGGCCCCGGTCCGGGAAAGGGTTGCCGCCTCCTCGTGGCGCGGACGCAACAGCTGGCCCCGCATACCCCGCCCGCGGCGCCTCTCGACTGGCACAACTCGGCTCAGGGACGCACATTACGGCTCTCCAGTCCCCGTGCCCTGACGGCACCCGGCTTGCACTCGGAGACGGCGTCTCCGGTGCCGAGGTTCGTATGCGCATCTACATCGCCGACCTGGGCCACAACCAGGTCACGATCAGCTCGGACGTCTACCCGCTCGGCGTGGCGAACCTCGCCACGTACGTGCAGGCCTACGTCCGTTCGCCCCGGCCGCTCGAGGTCCGGATCTTCCGGGAGCCGCAGGACCTCAAGGCCGCCCTCGACGACGCCCGCCCCGACGTGCTGGGCCTGTCGAGCTACGGCTGGAACCACAACCTCTCCCTGAGCTTCGCCCGCTACGCCAAGCGGCGCTGGCCGGACACCGTCACGATGATGGGCGGGCCGAACTTCCCGCTGGTCACGAGCGTGCAGGAGCAGTTCCTGCGCTCGATGCCGGAGGTCGACATCGCCGTGCGCGGGCCCACCTACGAGGGCGAGCGCGCGTTCAAGAACATCGTCCAGCGGTTCGTGGACGTCGGCGGCCGGCGCGAGGGGCTGTTCGAGGAGCAGGTCGCCGGCAACCTGTGGATCGACCCCAAGACGAAGGAGTTCGTGGTCGGCGGGCCGGTCGAGCGGATCACGGACCTCGACGAGATTCCCTCGCCGTACCTGGCGGGCTGGCTCGATCCGTTCTGGAGCACCGGCTACTTCCCGCTGATGGCGATTTCGCGCGGCTGCCCGTTCACCTGCCAGTTCTGCAACTCGGCGGTGAAGTCGAACAGCAAGGTGTTCGCGCACACGCTCGAGAACGTGAAGGCGGACCTGATCTACGCGGCGCAGCACGTGCAGAAGGAGATGCCGCTCTGCTTCGCCGACGACAACTTCGGCATGTACGAGCTCGACGTCGAGATCGCCGACGTGCTGGGCTGGCTGCAGGAGACCTACGGCTGGCCGAAGTACATCCGCACCACGACCGGCAAGAACCGCGGCGAGCGGATCATCGAGGTGATGCGCAAGGTGAAGGGCGCGCTCCCGATGACCGCGGCGGTGCAGTCCATGAACCCGGTCGTGCTCGAAAACATCAAGCGGTCGAACATCAAGCTCGAGACCTACGCCCAGATCCAGGCCGAGGTGCGCGCCCAGGGCATGCAGTCCTACGGCGAGATGATCCTGTGCCTGCCCGGCGAGACCAGGCAGTCGTTCATGCAGGGCATCTCGGACCTGCTGGACTCCGGCGTGCTGCGCGTCTCGGCGCACCAGCTGATGCTGCTGCACGGCGCCCCGCTCGCCGACCCCGATCAGCGGGAGAAGTTCAACCTCAAGACGCTGTACCGGGTGGTGGCGCGCGACGTCGGCGACTACGGCACGGGGGAGAAGGTCATCGAGACCGAGGAGATGGTCGTCGAGACGAGCACGTTCAGCTTCGCCGACTACCTCGACGTGCGGGTGTTCCACCTGTTGCTCACGATCTTCTACTACGAGGGCAACATCGAGGAGGCGTTCGCCTTTGCGAAAGAGAACGGCGTGAAGCCGTTCGACCTCGTGGTCAAGCTGCAGAAGCTGCTGGACCGCGCGCCGGCCGGGTTCCGGAAGGTGATCGAGGACTTCGTGCGGGAGAGCCGGGAGGAGCTGTTCCCCTCGCGCGAGGCGGTGGTCGAGTGGGCGCGCGGGCGGCTGCCCCAGCTGATCGACGGCTCGCTCGGCGGCAACCTGCTCAGCAAGTACTCGATGCTGGGCCGGTTCTACGCCACCCACGAAGGGCTCGACTTCCTCCAGACGGCCATCGCCGAGTCGCTCGGCCCGGAGCTGGCGGCGGAGAAGCGCGAGGAGCTGCAGGCGGTGATGGACTACCTGCGCACCGTGCTGCTCCACGTCCCGTTCCGCGAAACGATGGCGCGCCGGCCGACGTGGGTCACGTCGCTGGACGTCGAGGGGTGGGCGCAGGACGGTTACGCGCGGCCGCTGCCGTCGTACCGGATGCCCGCGCCGGTCCGCTACGAGACCACGATGGACCCGGAGAAGCAGGCGGTGATCGAGAGCCGGATCGGCACGTTCGGCGAGCACGCGGCCGGGCTCGGCAAGTTCACGCGCACGATGTTCGCCAAGGACCTGCGGCGCGCGCTCGCGCCCGCGGGCCTTGCCGCCGTGTCGTGACCACGGGCTCGCGCGCGCCCTCGCCCACCACACCCGCCCCCGAGCCCGTGAACGCCGAGCCCGGCTTCGACGTGTCGTTCATCATGCCCGCCTACAACGAGGAGGAAGTCGTCGGCGTGACCGCGAAGCGCCTGCTCGAGGCGTTCGCGCGGGCCGGCGTCCGGTTCGAGCTGGTCGCGGTGGACAACGGGTCCACAGACCGCACCGGCGAGATCCTCCGCGCGCTGCGCCACGAGCACCCGAACCTGGTCGTGCACCGCATCGACCTGAACGAGGGGTACGGCAAGGGCGTGCTGGAAGGCATCCCTCTGTGCCGCGCGCCCTGGGTCGGCATCATCCCCGCCGACGGGCAGGTGGACGCCGAGGACGTGGTGCGCCTGTACCAGTCGGCGGCCGCGACCAACGGCCACATCGTGGCCAAGGTGCGGCGCCGGTTCCGGCTCGACGGGCTGACGCGGAAGTTCGTCTCGACGACCTACAACCTGTTCGTGCGCCTCATGTGGCCGACGCTCGCCTCGCTCGACATCAACGGCAGCCCCAAGCTGCTGCGGCGCGACAAGCTGCTCGCGATGGAGCTGGGCTCCAAGACCTTCCTCCTCGACCCCGAGCTGATGGTGAAGGCGCACTACATGGGGATGCGGGTGCTCGAGTTCAACGTGTTCGCCCGGATGCGCGGCAGCGGGCTCTCGCACGTGCGCGCCTCGACCTGCTGGGAGTTCGTCCACGAGCTGCTGGCCTACCGGTTCTCGCCGGCGCTGCGCCGCTGGCGCCGCCAGGTGGCCGCGGGTCAGGCGGCGGTGCCGGCCGCCCATGCCCGCTGAGGCGCCCGGGGGCGGAGGCGCGACGCTGGCGTCGCCGGGTCGGCCGGTCCACCGGCGGCGCGCCACCTGTCGCGCATGCGGCGCGGCCCGGCTCCGTTCGTTCCTCGCGCTCGGCCCGCAGCCGCTCGCGAACGCCTTCCTCCGCGGCCCCGACGGGTTCGCCGACGAGGCCCGCTATCCGCTCGACCTGTGCCTGTGCGAGGGCTGCGCGCTGGTGCAGCTCGCCGACGTGATCGACCCCGAGGTGCTGTTCCGCGACTACATCTACGTCACCGGCATTTCCGAGACGATCGCGACCCACAACAAGGCCTACGCGCGCACGGTCGCAGGCCTCCTCGGCCTGACAGCCAATGATCTCGTGGTCGAGCTGGCGAGCAACGACGGCAGCCTGCTGGCCTGCTTCCGCGATCTCGGCGTGCGCACGCTCGGCGTCGAGCCGGCCACCAACATCGCCGCCATCGCACGGGAGCACGGGCTCGAGACGCTCAACGAGTTCTTCGACGCCGAGCTGGGGGCGCGGATCCGCGAGACCCACGGCCCCGCCCGCGCCGTGATCGGCAACAACGTGCTCGCCCACGTGGACGACACGCAGGGCTTCCTGCACGGCGCGGCGCTGCTGTTGGCCCCCGACGGCCTCGTGGTCGCAGAAGTACCCTACGCGGGCGAGATGCTCGACCGGCTCGAGTACGACACCGTCTACCACGAGCACCTGTGCTACTTCTCGGTGAGCGCGCTGCTGCGCCTGTGCGAGGCGGTCGGGCTGGTGGCGGTGCGGATCGACCGGGTGCCCGTGCACGGGGGCTCGCTCCGGCTGTACGCGGGACTCGCCGGGCACTACCGCGCCCACGCCGCCGACGCGCGGGCGCTCGCCGAAGCGGAGCGCGCGAACGACGGGGTCGCGAGCCCGGCGCGCTGGGAACGGTTCGCGCGCGACGTGGCCGCGCAGAAGGGCGCCCTGCTCGCCCTGTTGCGCCGGCTGAAGGGTGAGGGCAGGACGCTCGCGGGGTACGGCGCGCCGGCCAAGGGCAACACGCTGCTCAACTACTGCGGCATCGGGCCGGACCTGCTGCCGTACACGGTGGACCGGAGCCCCTGGAAGGTCGGCACCTTCACGCCCGGCACCCACATCCCGGTGCTCCCCGCGGAGACGCTGATCGAGCGCCGGCCGGACTACGCGATGATCCTGGCGTGGAACCTGGCCGACGAGATCGTCCGCCAGCAGCGGGAGTACCGCCGGCGCGGCGGGCGCTTCATCCTGCCGCTTCCCGAGCCCGTGGTGCTGGCGTGAAGGTCGTGGTCCTCGCGGGCGGCCGCGGGACCCGCATCGCCGAGGAGTCGGCGACGCGACCCAAGCCCATGGTGGAGATCGGCGGCAAGCCGCTGCTGTGGCACATCATGAGCCTCTACGCGAGCCACGGCTGCCGCGAGTTCGTGGTGGCGTGCGGCTACAAGGGCGAGATGGTGAAGGAGTACTTCCGCAACGTGTTCCACCACACCAGCGACTTCACCGTGGACCTCAAGGACGGGTCGATCGCGGTGGTGGGCGGCGCGCGGCTCGACTGGCAGGTGAGCGTGGTCGACACCGGGCTCGATACGATGACGGGCGGGCGCCTTGCGCGGCTGCGGGACTGGATCGGCGAGGGCACGTTCATGTGCACCTACGGCGACGGCGTGGGCGACGTGGACATCGCCGAGCTGCTGCGCTTCCACCAGCGCCACGGCCGGCTCGCCACGGTCACGGCGGTGCGCCCGCCGGCCCGGTTCGGCGGCCTGGTGGTGGACGGCGACCAGGTCACCCAGTTCACCGAGAAGCCGCAGGCCGAGGCGGGCTGGATCAACGGCGGCTTCTTCGTGTTCGAGCGGGGCTTCCTCGACTACCTCGAGGGCGACCAGACGGTGCTCGAGCGCGAGCCGCTGGAGCGCGCGGCGGCCCAGGGCCAGCTGGCGGCGTTCCGGCACGAGGGCTTCTGGCAGCCGATGGACACGCTGCGCGAGAAGGAGCTGCTGGAGTCGCTGTGGCAGAGCGGGCGCGCGCCGTGGAAGCGCTGGTGAAGCCGACCTTCTGGACGGGCAAGAGCGTCTTCGTCACCGGGGCGACGGGCCTCCTGGGCTCGCACCTCGTGGAAGAGCTGCTGGCGCGCGGTGCGCGGCCCACCGTGTTGCTCCGCGATTGGGTGCCCGACAGCCGGGCCGTCACGGCGAAGCTGCTCGAGCGCTGCCGCATCGTGCGCGGCGAGCTGGAAGACTACCAGACGATGCTGCGCGCGCTGAACGAATACGAGGTGGACACGGTGTTCCACGTCGGCGCGCAGGCCATCGTCGGCACGGCGAACCGGTCGGCGCTGTCCACGTTCGAGAGCAACATCCGCGGCACCTGGACCCTGCTCGAAGCCGCGAAGGCGTGCGCGACGCTGGTCCGGCGCGTCGTGGTGGCCTCGAGCGACAAGGCGTACGGCGTGCACGACAAGCTCCCGTACACCGAGGACGCCCCCCTGGTGGGGCGCTACCCCTACGACGTCTCGAAGTCCTGCACCGACCTCATCAGCTTCAGCTACTACCACACCTGGGGCCTGCCGGTGGCGGTCACCCGCTGCGGCAACCTGTTCGGCGGCGGCGACCTCAACTTCAACCGGTTGATTCCCGGCACCATCCGCTCGCTGCTGCTGGGCGAGCGCCCGATCGTGCGCTCCGACGGCACGTTCGTGCGCGACTACTTCTTCGTGCGCGACGCGGTAGATGCCTACCTCCAGCTCGCCGAGCGGGTCCCGGGCGACGGGTTCACGGGCGAAGCGTTCAACTTCGGCACCGAGACGCCGATGTCCGTGCTCCAGGTTGTGGACGCGATCCGGCGGCTGATGGACCGCGAGGACCTGGTGCCCGACATCCGGAATGAGGCCACGCACGAGATCCCGAAACAGTACCTCGACTGTGGGAAGGCGCGCGCCCGCATGGGCTGGCGTCCGCGCTTCACGTTCGAGCAGGGCCTGCGCGAGACCGTGGCGTGGTATCGGGAGTGGCTGGCCTCGGCGTCGTGAGCCCGGCCGGCGCCGCGGCGGCGCAGCCGGCCGCACCCACCGCGCCGCCGCCCGCCTGGGCGTGGCTCGCGCCCATCCTCCTGCTGGGCGCCGTGCTGCGCGCCGTGCGGCTCGGCGGGGGGGGAGGGCTGTGGTACGACGAGATCACCACGCTCGTGAACTATGTCCAGCAGCCGCTCGCCCGGATCGTCACCACCTACGACAGCCAGAACCAGCACCTGCTGTTCTCGGTCCTGGCCAGGATCTCGACCGCGGTATTCGGGGAGTCGGCGGTGGCGCTGCGCCTGCCGGCGGCGGTCGCGGGCGTGGCCAGCCTGGGCCTCGTCGCCTGGTTCGGCGCCAGGATCGCGTCGCGGCGCGAGGCGCTGCTGGCGGCGCTGCTCCTGGCCGCGTCCTACCACCACGTCTGGTTCTCGCAGAACGCACGCGGCTACACGCTGCTGCTGTGCGGTGCGCTGCTCGGGACCGGATTCCTGCTGGATGTGCTCGAGGCGGGCGGCGTCCGCGCGCGGCGCGCGGTGGTCGCGTACGCCGTGGCGATGGCGCTGGCCGTGTACACGCACGTGACGGCGATCTTCCTGGTGGCCGGTCACGGCGTGGTGTGGCTGGCGCTGCTCGCCCTGCGACGGCTCGATCGCGAGGCCCGGTGGCGGCCGCCCGCGGCGTTCGCGCTGGCCGGCGCGCTGTCCCTCGTCGCGTACGCGCCCGTGCTCGGGCAGATGGTCGAGACGGTCACCCGCCCGACGATGGCGGGCACGGCGGTCGCGTGGAAGACCCCGCTGTGGTTCCTGGCCGAGACCGCGCGCGGCCTGATGGCCGGCGTGCCGGGAGGCGTGGTCGGGCTGGCCGGCGGGCTCGTGGTGGCCGGAGCGGGGCTCGCGAGCTTCGCCCGGCGGCAGGGCACGGCCCTCGCGCTGATGCTGGTGCCGGTTGCGGTCACCGCGGCCGCGATGCTGGTCACGGCCCACAACCTGTGGCCGAGGCTGTTCTTCTTCGCGGCGGGTTTCGGGGCGCTGATCGCCGTGCGTGGCGGGTTCGCGCTCCTGCAGCGCCTCGTGCCCGCGCGCGCCGTGCTGGCCGGTACCGTGGGCGCGGTGGCAGTGGCCGTGCTCAGCCTGGTGACCGTGCCGCGCGCGTGGCGGCCCAAGCAGGACTACCTGGGCGCCCGCGCGTTCGTGCTCGCATCCGCGAATCCGGGAGACGCGATCGTGACTGTGGACATGACGCGGTTCCCCTACCAGCGGTGGCTGCGGACGAGCTGGCCGGCGGCCGAGTCCGACAGCGCGCTCGCCGCCATCCAGGCCACCCACGTGCGGACCTGGGTGCTGGTCACGTTTCCGGCGCGGCTCGCCGCGGTGGACTCCGCGCTGTGGGCCCGGCTGGAGCACGACTACACCGAAGCCGCGCGATTCCCGGGCACCGTGGGCGGCGGCGCCGTGATCGTGAAGGTGCGCTCGTGAGCGTCGGCGTGACGGTGGGTCCGCAGAGCGCCATCGAAGAGGTGGCGGAGGAGGGCCCGGCGCTCGAGCACGCCGTGTCGGTCGTGATCCCCGCCTACGACGAAGCGGCGCACGTGTTCGAGCAGGTCCAGGCCGTCCGGGCGACGATGCAGGCGACCGGCTGGACCTGGGAGATCATCGTCGTGGACGACGGCTCGCGGGACGGCACCGCGGAGCAGGCCGCGCGCGCCGAGGGCGTGCGGGTCCTGCGCCACAGGAAGAACCGCGGCTACGGCGCCGCGCTGAAACGCGGGATCGCCGCGGCGCGGTACGGGTGGATCCTGATCACCGACGCCGACGGCACCTATCCCGTCGCCGCGATTCCCCGGTTGCTCGCCGCCGCCTCGGGCAACGACATGGTCGTCGGATCGCGCACCGGAACGACCGTCCGGGTGCCGCTGGTGCGGCGGCCCCCGAAGGCGTTCCTGAACTGGCTCGCGAGCTACCTCGCCGGCCAGCGGCTGCCGGACATCAACTCGGGCCTGCGGCTGATGCGCGCCGACCTGGTGCGGCGCTACGAGCATCTGCTGCCGTCGGGATTCTCCTTCACCACGACGATCACGCTCGCCGCGGCCTGCAACGACCACCAGGTCGAGTACATCCCGATCGACTACCACGCAAGGCTCGGCGCGTCCAAGATGCGCCCGCGCGCGGCGTACGACTTCACGCTGCTGATCCTGCGCACCATCGTGTTCTTCAACCCGCTCAAGGTGTTCATCCCGCTCGGGGCCGCGCTGTTTCTGGCGGGCGTCGCGAAGTTCGTCTACGACGTGTTCCTCGACAACCTGTCGGAGAGCGCCGTGCTCGCCCTGCTCGGCGCGCTCATCGTGTGGGCCGTGGGCCTCCTCGCGGACCAGAACGCCCGCATCGCCCAGCACAAGCGATGAAGCCGTGGGCGAAGGCGGCCGTCAGCGCCACGCTGCTCGCGCTGCTGTTCGTCCTGCTTCCCTGGAGCGACGTGCGCGCGGCGGCCTCCAGCCTGCCGCCGCGGACCTGGCTCGCCGTGCTGGTCGGCTTTCTCGTGGGTCACGGGCTCGGCGTCTTCAAGTGGCGGGCCCTGCTGGCGGCCTGCCGCGCGGTCCTCACCGTGCGCGAAGCCGCGCGCTGCTACTCGGCCGGGCTGTTCGCGAACCTGTGCCTGCCGAGCATCGTGGGCGGCGACGTGCTGCGCGCGGTGATGGCGGGCCGGGCCAGCGGGCGGGTCGAGGGCGCGTTCCTCGCCGGGATCGCCGACCGCGCGCTCGACGTCGCCACCCTGGCCATCCTGATCACCGCGGGGGCGATCGCCGCGCGGGGCGCGCTGCCCGGGTGGAGCGGCGAGGTCCTCACCGCCGCGACCGTCCTTGGCATGTTAGGCGTGCTCGGCGCCGCCCCGTTCGTGCTGCGGCGCCCGCTGCGGCGCTGGCCGCGCCGCGTGCGCCGGCCCCTGGGCCGCGCGCTCGTCTCGCTGCGGCACCTCGGCCGGCGGCCCGGCGCCGCCGCGTTCGCGCTGACCCTGTCGCTCACCATGCAGGGCGGGTTCGTGCTGCTCAACCTGGGCATCGGGAGCGCCCTCGGCATCCACCTGCCCGCGGGCGTGTGGTTCGTCGCCTGGCCCCTGGCCAAGATCGCGGGACTCATGCCCATCAGCCTGGGCGGGCTCGCGGTGCGTGACGCGACGTTCGGCGCCCTGCTGCTGCCGCTCGGCGTTCCCATGGCCACCGGCGTCGTGGCCGCGCTGGTGTGGCAGACGGTCCTGATCGCCGGCGGGCTCGCCGGGGGTCTGGTGTGGTGGCTCCTGTCGCGCCAGCCGGGCGGCGCGGGCGTGCGGGGCCTGCTCGCCGCGGCCCGGGGGGGTGGGGGGGGGGGCACCGGTGGCTGATCGGCCCCACGTCGTGATCCTCGGCGCCGGACCCGCCGGGGTCGGCGGCGCGTTCGCGCTGCGCCGCGCCGACACGGCGCGCGTCACCGTGGTCGAGGCCCAGCGCGCCGTCGGCGGCAACGCGGGCAGCTTCGAGTGGCAGGGCCAGCGGCTCGACTACGGCAGCCACCGCCTGCATCCGGCGACCGAGCCCGCGATCCTCGCCGACATCCGCGCCATGCTCGGCGCCGATCTGCTGGACCGGCCGCGCCACGGCCGGATCCGGCTGCGCGGGAAGTGGATCCACTTCCCGCTCAAGCCCGTGGACCTCCTGGTGCGGCTCGACAAGGGCTTCGCGCTCGGCACGTTAGGCGACATGGCCGCCACGACCTTCCGCCGCCGCGACGAGGGCCACACGTTCGCGTCGGTGCTGCTCGCCAACCTGGGCCGGACGATCTGCGACGACTTCTACTTCCCGTACGCGCGCAAGATCTGGGGACGCGCGCCGGAAGAGCTGTCGGGGATCCAGGCGCGGCGGCGCGTCTCGGCCGGCTCGTTCGGCAAGCTGCTGCGCAAGGTGCTGAGCCAGGTCCCCGGCCTGAAGCCGCCGCTGGCCGGGCGGTTCTTCTACCCGCGCCGCGGCTACGGGCAGATCAGCGAGGCGTACGCCGCGGCCGCGACCCGCGCCGGCGCCGAGCTGCTGCTCGGCTGGAAGGCCGTGGCAGTCGAGCGTGGCGCCGGCGGACGCTGGACCGTCACGATCGCGCGCGAGGGCGAGAGCCGCCGCCTCGACGCCGATCACCTCTGGTCCACGATCCCCATCAGTCTGCTGGCACGGCTCATGAAGCCCGCGGCGCCGGATGCCGTGCTGCGGGCCGCGGGGCAGATCGAGTACCGCGCCATGCTGCTCGTCTATCTCCAGCTCGACACGGATCGGTTCACGCCGTTCGACGCGCACTACCTGCCGGGCGCCGACCTCGCGATCACCCGGCTCTCGGAACCGAAGATCTACGCGGACGCGGCCGCGCCGGCGGGCCGCACGATCCTGTGCGCCGAGCTGCCCGCCTCACCGGGCGACGGCCGGTGGGAGCTGGACGACGCGGCGCTGGGCGCGCTGGTCGCCGCCGATATCCGGCGCGCCGGCCTGCCGCTCGCCGCGGAGCCGCCGGCGGTCCACGTCCGGCGGCTGCGCCAGGCGTATCCCATCTACCTGGTCGGCTACGAGCAGCCGTTCGGCGTGCTCGACGCCTGGGCCGAAAGCCTGCCCGGCCTGCTCACCTACGGCCGGCAGGGTCTGTTCGCCCACGACAACACCCACCACGCGCTGGCAATGGCGTATGGCGCGGCCGACTGTCTGAGCCCCTCCGGCGGGTTCGACCTGGCCAAATGGGGACGCTACCGGAAGGTGTTCGCGACCCACGTCGTGGAGGACTGATGCGGCGCGGCCGCAACCCGACCGCCTGGACTTGCGATAAGTTGTTGCACCGCAATATCTTGGCGGCACCCGCATGGCGCACGGAATTTGCGGATTGAGGGCCTCGATTCCATGGCTGCGTCCGCTGCCCCGCTGAGCCCGCGCCAGACGGCGTGGAGGCTCTTCCTCACCTGCTGGATCATCTACGTCCTCCATTTCGCGACGGACGTGGTGCGCGAGCACTATCCGGCGCTCGCGCTCGCCGACCATGCCTCGTTCCGGCTCGACGAGTACGGCGGGCTGCACCCCGACCTGTTCGAGACGCCGGGGCGCGGCTGGCACATCGGGAACAACCCCGGCGTGTCCATGCTCGCGGCGATTCCGTATCTCGCCTTCAAGCCCGTCGTGGACGCCGTGTCGCGCCGCTTCGTGGAGCGCCGCCGCGCCAGCGGGCAGACCGAGCCGCCGGCGTTCGACACGCGATGGCCCAACGCGCGCCGGTTCTACGCCGAAGCGTGGCGGCGCGGGCTCGACATCAAGCTCGGCCTGGCCGCGTTCGTCATGCAGGCGTTCTGCATGGCGCCGGCCACGGCGCTCGCGGTGGTTCTCCTGTTCGCGGTGCTGCGCCGGCTGTTCCGATCGGATCGCGCCGCGCTGTGGCTGTCGCTCGCCTACGCGTTCGCGACCCCGGTGTTGTTCCGGACCGGCTTCCTCAATCACAACCTGATGCTGGGGCACATCGCCTTCGCGGGCTTCGTGGTCCTGTGGGATCCGTGGGACGCGCTGCCGTGGCGGCTGCGCACCCGGTTCATCCTCGCCGGCCTCGCCGGCGGGACGGCGATCCTGTTCGACTACACCGGCGTGGTGTTCATCCTCGCGCTCGGCCTGTACGGCTTCGCGAAGCGCGGCCTGGAGGAGAACTGGGGTGACGGGTGGCGGCACGGGCTGTGGTACGTGCTGGGCACGCTGCCGCCGGTCCTGCTCCTCTGGTTCTACCAGTGGCAGGCGTTCGGGAACCCGTTCCTGCCCGGCCAGCACTGGATGCCGCCGGTCGAGTGGATCGATCGCGGGTACCAGGGCTTCAGCGGCCCGCAGCCGGACATCCTGTGGCTGCTGCTCGGCGACCACCGGTTCGGGCTGTTCGTGACCGCGCCGCTGCTGGCGCTCGGCGTGCTGTGCCCGCTGGTCGAGCGCGGCGAGCGCCGGGTGCTGCCGCGGTTCGAGATGTGGGCGATGCTGCTGGTGTTCCTCGCGTTGTACCTGTTCTTCAGCGGCAACAACTACACCCGCCTGCAGTTCAACACCGGCATCCGCTACATGACGGCGATCTTCCCGTTCCTGATGGTGCCCGCGGCGGTGGTGCTGGTGCGGGTCTGGGAGCGGCGGCCGCGGCTGGCGTACCTGCTCGTGCTCGGCGCCCTGACCATCGCCTGGCCGCTCGCGATGTACCGCGAGGTCGAGGCGCCGCTCGGCGTGTTCGATCCGGTGGTGCGCACGCTCGCGGGCGGGTTCGCGCTGCCGGCCCTCAATACCCTGAAGCTCACGGGGGGCCAGTACGGCGACTTCTTCGCGAGCGGGGTCACCCCCGTGGCGCTGTTCGCGCTGACCGCGGCGATTATCTTCGGCCTGTGGTCCCCCCGCTTCCGCCGGCAGGGTCGCCCGTGAGCGCGCGCACGGTGGACGTCTGCATTCCCGTGCTGAACGAGGCGCACGTGCTGGCCAGGAGCGTCGGCACGGTGCGCGAGTTCTGCCGGGCAAACCTGCCGTACCGGTGGCGCGTCGTGGTCGTGGACAACGGGTCCACCGACGGCACCCAGGACGTGGCGCGCCGGCTGGTGGCCGAGGCGCCGGAGGAAGTCGGGTTCCTGCACCTCGAGCAGCGGGGCCGGGGCCGCGCGCTGCGCCACGCCTGGCTGTCGAGCGCGGCCGACGCGGTCTGTTACATGGACGTGGACCTCTCGACCGAGCTGGCGGCGCTCCCCAAGGTGCTGCGCGCCGTGCTGGAAGAGGGCTACGACGTCGCGACCGGCTCGCGGCTCCAGAAGGGCCGGTCGAAGGTCACCCGCTCGCTGAAACGCTACGTCATCTCCAAGTCGTACAACATCATCGTCCGGCGGGTGCTCGGCGTGCACTTCTCGGACGCGCAGTGCGGCTTCAAGGCGATCAACCGCCGCGCGGTCCAGCGGCTGGTGCCGCAGATCAAGGACAATTCCTGGTTCTTCGATACCGAGCTGCTGGTGCTGGCCGAGCGGCAGGGCTACCGCCTCGCCGACATTCCGGTGCGCTGGATCGAGGACGACGACAGCCGCGTGAAGATCGTCAAGACGGCGTGGGACGACCTCAAGGGCGTCGCCCGCCTGCGCTGGATGCTGTGGCAGTGGTCGCTGGGCCTGGGCCCCGAGCGGCGGCCCGCGTCCGAGCCGGCGCCCCCCTCGGCGTCCGCCTCCCAGACACCCGTCACGCGCTGACGCGCGGCTCCCGGTGCGCGCGCTGTTCGTGACCGGGGCCAGCGGATTCGTCGGGCGGCACGTGCTCGCCGCCGCCGACCGTGTCCGGTACCGCCGCGTTGTGGCGCTGAGCCGCCGGCCGCCGCCCGCCGGCGCCGCCGCCGCCGAGTGGGTCACCGCCGCGCTCGCCGACGCCGCACGGTACGGCTCTGCCCTCGGACCCGATACCGACGTGATCCATCTGGCCGCCGCGACCGGCGCCGCCACCGCCGCGCAGCACGCGGCGGTCAACGTGGACGGCACCGCGGCGCTGCTCGCCGCGTGCGCGCAGCAGGGGTGCCGGCGCTTCGCCTTCGTGTCCACCATCGCGGCCGGCTGGCCCGACGACCCGCACTATCCCTACGCCCAGACCAAGCGCGCCGCCGAAACGCTGGTGAAGGGCAGCGGGCTCCCCTGGACCATCGCGCGCGCGACCATCGTGCTCGGCGCGGGCAGTCCGATCTGGAGGCGGCTGCGCGGCCTCGCGACCGCGCCCGTGGGCCTGCTGATCGGCGACGGGCGGGTGAGGGTCCAGCCCGTGCTCGCCCTGGACCTCGCGCGGATGCTGCTGGAGCTGCCCGAGCGCGACGAGCTGGCGGGCGCGACGGTCGAGCTGGGCGGGCCCGAGGCCCTTACGATGGAAGAGCTGCTGCGCCGCGTGCGCACCAAGCTCAAGCGCGGCGGTGGCTTCGTGAAGCTGCCCTACGGCGCGCTCCGCGCCGCGCTGATCGCCGGCCAGACGGTGCTGCGCGGCCGGTCGCCCGTGGCGCCGGGGCAGCTCAGCTCGTTCGCGCGCGATGGCGTCGCCGGCCCGAGCCCGTTCCTGGAGTCGTGGCGCGCGCGGCTCGCGGACGTGGACGCGATGATCGCGGCATCCGAGTCCGGTGGCTGACCCGCGGCTCGCGCGCGAGACCGACGTCTTTGCGCGCTACCTCATCGGTGCGCCGGCCGGCGCCTGCGCGGCGGAACGGTACGCCGCGGGACACGCCGGGCTGCCACCCACGTGTCCCGCCGCCGGCCGGGTGCTGGTCGGGGTCGCGGCGGTGCACCCGCTGCTCACCCGCATCGCCGACGCGTACGCGCGCCTGCTCGCGCCACGCTCGCTGCTGCGCCACAAGCTCGTGCTGCTGCTGGCGATTCTGGAGAGCAGCGCGGGGTCGCACGCAGCCTTCGCGCCGCGCCCCGGGAGCCCCCTCGGCGTGGTGTTCCGGCTCGCCGCCACGGGGGCGGTGTTTGCCGTGTGCCTGGTCGCCGGCATCATTCTGCTCGGCCCGCTGCACCTCATCTCACGAGTCACGGGCGCCGGGCGATGAGGCTCGTGGTCGTGGGCTCGGGCCCCTCCGGCGTGCACTTCGCCGAGACCGCGCTGGAGCGCGGCCATGAGGTGGTGATGCTCGACGTGGGCCGCGAGCGCCCCGCCCCCGTCGCCCCCGGTGTGCCGTTCGACCGGATCGCCGAGACGCTGGCCGACCCGGTGCGGTACCTGCTCGGCGAACGGTTCGAGGGCGTGATCCTGCCGAGCGCGGGCAAGGAGTATTACGGCCTGCCGCCGAGCAAGAGCTACGTGCTCGACGAGCCGGCGCACGTCGCCGCGGACGGGTTCCACCCGCTGTTGTCGTTCGCGCGGGGCGGGCTGGCCGAGGCGTGGACGGGCGGCGTGTATCCGTTCAACGACGAGGAGCTGCGCGAGTTCCCGATCGGCGCGACCGACCTCGCGCCGTGTTACGACGAGGTCGCGCGGCGTATCGGGATCAGCGGCGAGGCCGACGACCTGGCGCGGTTCTGGCCTCTCCACGCGCACCTCCTGCCGCCGCTCCGGCTGGACGCCCACTCGGCGCACCTGGTGGCGCGGTATCGCGCCCACGCGGGCGCGCTGAACGCCGCCGGCGTGTGGCTGGGGCGCTCGCGCATCGCCACGCTCACCGAGGAGCGCGACGGCCGCCGGCCGTGCACCTACCTCGGCCGCTGCCTGTGGGGCTGCCCGCATGACGCGTTGTATACGCCGTCGGTCACACTCGCCCGACTGCTCGGCCACCCGCGGTTCCGGTACGTGCCCGACGCGCCGGTGACGCACTTCACGTACGACGCGGACCGCCGGATCACGGACGTCGCGGTCCGGGGCCGGCCCGAGGTTCCGGAAGCGCGCGCGCCCGACGGCGTGGTGCTCGCGGCCGGCACGCTCGCCAGCGCGCGGATCTACCTGGCGTCGCGGTGGCACGGCGCCGGCGAGCGCGTCACGCTCACCGGCCTGATGGACAACCAGCAGGTGCTGGTGCCGTTCATCACGTCAGGCATGCTCGGCCGGGTCAGCGAAGAGCCGGCGTACCAGTACCACCAGGTGTGCGTGGGCTTCGCGGGGAAGGACCCCGCTCACTACGTGCACGCGCAGCTCACCACCCTGAAGACGGCGATGGTCCACCCGGTGATCCAGAGCCTGCCCCTCGACCTCCGCTCGGCGACGGCGGTGTTCCGGCTGCTGCGTGGCGCGCTGGGCATCGCGAACGTGAACCTGCACGACACCCGGCGCGAATCCTGCACGGCGAGCCTCGAGCCCGGCGCCGAGGGCACCGCCGGCACGCTGCGGCTGCGCTACGTGGGCGCGCCGGACGACGCCGAGCAGATCGCGAATGCAGTGAGGCGGGTGAAGGGGGCGCTGCGGCGGCTGGGCAGCCTGGCGCCGCCGGGGATGACCCACGTGCGCCCCAAGGGCGCCAGCGTGCACTACGCCGGGCTGCTGCCGATGGGGCGGAGCGGGGCGCCGCTTACGGCGACGGCGGACTGCAAGAGCAACGACTTTGCCAACCTGTGGCTGGCCGACGGGATCACGTTCCCGTTCCTGCCCGCCAAGAACATCACGTTCACCCTGATGGCGAACGCGGTGCGGGTGGCCAGAACGCTCTGAGGGGGCGCGCCCTCACCGCTCGCCGCCCAGCCGCAGCGCGCCCAGCACCTCCCGCCCCAGCTCCGCGCGCAGCCGCCGCCGGGTCGCGGCCGCCGAGGGCTCGTGCACCAGGTTGCGCATCTCGAACGGATCGGCCTCGAGGTCGTACAGCTCGTCGAGGTCGGGGTGCCGGACCCAGTGGATGTACTTGTAGCGGGAGGTCCGCAGCGCCCGGTAGTCCATGTCCATCAGATGCGGGAACGGATTCTCGTACGTGTAGAACTCCACCAGGATGGACTGCCGCCAATCCGGCGCGCGGCCGCGCAGAACGGGCACCAGCGAGCGGCCCTGGATGTGCTCGCCGATGGGCGCGCCGGCCAGCTCCAGCATCGTGGGAGCGAGGTCCGCGGTGAGCGCCAGCTCGGCCGGGCGCGCGCCCGCTTGCGCGATCGGCGGGTAACGGATGATCAGCGGGTTCCTGATCGACTCCTCGTACGGCAGCCTGCGCTCCGTGGTCAGGCCGTGCTCGCCGAAGAAGAAACCGTTGTCGCTGGTGAACACGAACACCGTCCGGTCGAGCTCGCCCTTCTCGTCGAGCGCCGCGATGATGCGCCCGATGCCCTCGTCCACGGCCAATATCATCTCGGCCCGGCGGCGGATCGTCTCATCGTCGGTGGTGGGGGCGGCAATGTCTCCCCCGTGCGCGCTGACGTCGCCCGTCGCGTTGTACGCGAGCGCCCGCCGGACCGCCGGCATGCCCTCGAGATCGCCGAGCGTCCGGACGACGTTGGGTCGCCGGGCCAGGACGCGGCCGTCGTACGCCCCGCGGTGCCGCGGCGCCGGGATGTAGCCGAGCGACGTGCCGATGGAGCCGTCGTCGCGCTGCTCCACGTCGGGGTGCACGGCCTTGTGCGCCAGGTACACCAGGAACGGCCGGTCGCGCGGGCGCCGGATGAACGCGACCGCCCGGTCGGTCAACAGGTCGGTCGTGTAGCCCGGCACCACCCGCAGCGCGCCGTTCTCGAACAGCTCCGGGTTCAGCGAGCGCCCCTGCCCGGGGAGCCCGACCCAGTAGTCGAAGCCGGGCCGCGGCGTGGGATCGTTACCCATGTGCCACTTGCCGAGGAACGCGGTCTCGTATCCGTGGGCCCGCAGCGTCTGCGGGAACGTCGCGAGCCGGTGGCTCAGCCGGTTCCGCGCGACGTTGTCGATGATGCCGTGCTGCGTGGGGAACTGGCCCGTGAGCAGCGTCGCGCGGTTGGGCGAGCAGAGGGGCACCGCGTGGAACGAGTTGACGAACAGGGCGCCCTCGGCGGCGAGCCGGTCGATGTGCGGCGTCCGGAGCCACGGGTGCCCGGCCGCGCCGAACTCGTCCCAGCGCAGATCGTCCACCACCACGACCACGATGTTGGGGCGCGCCGCGCCGGCGGTGCCGGCCGGTCGCTCCCCGGGGTCCTGGCGGGCGCAGGCAAGGCAGGCCAGTGTGCATGCGCCCGCGAGCACCCATCGCACGGCCACTATCGCTCTCCCGCGCAGGTCACCACGACTCGTACTCCCTGCGCTCGGCCCTTCGTCGTGCCGGCGTGAAGGTCACGAGCGACAGGTCGGAACCACCCGGCGATTCGGCACGCCCCATAACACGCCCACCTTCGACCCGCCGCTTCAAGTCGAATCGTGTCGCATCCGAAGGGTTCCGTTCGGCACAAGGGTGTCGCCGGGACCGACCCTCCCGAGCAATTTCCGAGTAGCCGGAGCCGGCACGGGGCATTATACACCAGAAACGGATCGGTCACGAGGAGCCATGTTCAGTCACGACCTTCGCTACGCGATTCGCAGCCTGTCCCGCGCCCGGGGCTTCACGGTGGCCGTGGTGCTGACCCTCGGACTCGGGATCGGTGCCAACACCGCCATCTTCAGCGTGGTCCGCGGCGTGCTGCTGCGGCCGCTGCCGCACCGCGACGGCGACCGGCTGGTGTACCTGCGCCACTCGATCACCGGCCCCGGTGGAGAAAACGTCCTGTTCTCCGTCCCCGAAATCCTCGACTTCCGCAACAGCGCCACGACGCTGCGCGGCATCGCCGAGTACTCGGGCATGACGTACACGCTGCAGGGCGAACACGACGCGGTACGGGTCCAGGTCGGCCTGGTGACCGGCAACTTCTTCCAGATCATGGGGCTGTCCCCGGTGCTCGGCCGGCTGCTGGACGAGGGCGACGACGGGACCTCCGTGCCGCCCGTCATGGTGCTGACCCACGAGTACTGGATGAGCCGCTTCGGCGGCGACAGCACGATCATCGGCAGGCCGGTCCGGATGGACGGCCGGGACGTGCGGGTGGTGGGGGTGGTCCAGCCCGCGCCGTACTTCCCGAACCGCATGGACGCCCTGCTCAACATGGTGATCAGCGAGCACCACACCAGCGCCATGATGGTGCATGGCCGTACGCACCGCATGACTGAAATGATCGCCCGGCTCGCCCCCGGTGCGTCGGTGGAGCAGGCGAGGGCCGAGGTGGCCGCCATCCGCGGCCGGGTCCAGACCGAATTCGCGGACGCCTATGATCCCGGCTCCGGGTATCGGGTCTCGGTCATTCCGTTCCAGCAGGTGCTGGGCGAGCGGGCGAAACTCACGCTCTGGCTCCTGATGGGCGCGGCGGCGTTCGTCATGATCATTTCCATCGCCAACGTCGCCAACCTGACGCTGATGCGCGGCGTCCGCCGCGAGCAGGAGCTGGTGGTACGCGCCGCGCTGGGCGCGGGGGCGGGCCGCTTGCGGCGGCTGCTGCTGGCCGAGAACCTGGTGCTGGCGTTCGTCGGCGCGGTGCTGGGGCTGGTGCTGGCGACGGGCGGCGCGAGGCTCCTGATCGCGCTGGCGGAGCGCTACTCCCCGCGCGCCAACGAAATCCGCCTCGACGGCATGGTCCTCGGCTTCACGCTGGTCCTGACGCTCGGAGTCGCCGTGCTGCTCTCATTCGCGCCGAGGCTGGCCAGGGAAGGCACGCTCGGCACCTGGGTGGCGGCGGGCGTGAACCGCGCGAGTGCGAGCCTCAAGCGGCAACGCCTGCAGCGCGCCCTGGTGGTGGCGCAGATCGCCGTGTCCGTCATGCTGCTCACGGGCGCCGGCCTGCTCACCCGCACCATGGTGCGGCTGTCCGAGGTGGACGCCGGGCTCACGTCCCGGGCCGACGAGGTGCTCACGATGGAAGTGCCGATCGGCGGCATCGGACGCGGCGACGTCGACACGAAGGCGCTGTACGATCGCATGCGTCTCGAGATCGGGGCGATCCCCGGCGTGCGCGACGTGGGCGTCGGCTCCACCATGCCGCTGCGCACCACGCAGTTCCAGCTCGAGGTGAAGGCCGACGGTCGGGCGCTCGCCGCGGGAGAGCCGATGCCGCGCGCCGAGTACCGCACCGCGAGCCCCGAGTACTTCCGCGCGGCGGGCATTCCGCTGCTCGCGGGGAGGGAGTTCACGACGACCGACCGCGGCGGCGGGCCGCTGGTGGTGATCCTCAACAAGACCCTGGCCGACCACCTCTTCCCGGACCGGGATCCGATCGGGCAGCGCGTGGCCTGGACCGGCGACGTGCTGCGGTTCATCCCGGTGAGCGGCGCATGGCGCACCGTCGTGGGCGTGGTGGGCGACACGAAGGACGGCGGTCTCGACGCCGAGCCGCTGCCGGTGGTGTTCCAGCCGTTCGCGCAGGAGATCAACTTCGGGAGCGGCGGACTGGTGATCCGCGCCCGGAGCGACGCCTTGTCGCTGGCCAACGCGGCGACCCGGCTGGTCCGGAGCGTCGTCCCGAACGACCCGATCGAAAACGTGCTGACCGTGGCGCAGATCCGGGACCAGAGCGTCGCGCCGCGCCGGCTGAACGCCGCGCTGGTCTCCTCGTTCGGCATTCTCGCGGTGATCATCGCGGCCGTCGGCATCGCCGGGGTCCTGGCGTTCTCGGTGAGCGCCCGCACCAACGAGATCGGCATCCGCATGAGCCTCGGCGCCGACAGCGGGCGCGTCCAGACGATGATCCTGATGGAAGGCGGCGTGCTGCTGGCGCTGGGCCTCGGCCTGGGCGCCGGCGGGGCGCTGTTCGCCACGCGGCTGATCCGCGGCCTGCTGTTCGGCGTGGCGCCCCACGATCCCGTCACGCTGGGGGCCGTGGTCGTGCTCATGGCCGCGGTCGGGATCGGTGCGTGCTGGCTCCCGGCTCTGCGCGCGGCGAAGATCGATCCGGCGGTGGCGATTCGGGCCCAGTAGCCCGTCTGCCGGGGCGGCGTTGGTCGACGGGCCGCTCAGTCCCCGGCGATCTGAAAGGCGCACCGCGGCCGATCGGTCCGGTCGCAGCACTCCACAACCCGCCGGCCCGTGATCTCCTCGACCAGCGCCTTCGCGAGGGCGCAGACCTCGGGATGCTCGACGGTCACGGCGGAAAACGGGCAGCCGTATCCCTGGAGTCGCCAGCCGTCCTGGACGCGCTGCACCTCCACGTCGCCGCCGAGACCGCGCAGGACACCTGCGGCGGCCGCGACACGGCCTTCGACATCGGACGGCGCCGCCGCCCCTGAGGCCGCCCGACGGCCGACGGCCCGCAGCAGCTCGATGGCGCGCGCGGGGCCGTCTTCCCGGGCGATCTCTTCGACCAGGCCCCCCAGTACGAGCGCGTACGCCTTCGGGAAGAGTTCCTCGCCCTCCCGGGACAAGGCATAGACGCGCGCCGGTTTGCCACCGGTTTGGCGCTGCACGCCTGCGTCTTCGACGATGCCGTCACGGCCGAGCATCGCGATGTGGGTCCGGACGGCATTGTCCGTCAGCCGCAGCTCACCGGCCAGGCCCCGTATCGTCTGGTGCGACCGGCGGAGCAGGGAGAGCAGCTTCACCTGGGTCTCGCCGATCAGCTTCTCCGGCCAGTTCACGGTCCTCCCGAGGTTTCCTGGCCCCTCAGAATACACGGTGGCGGGCCATTTGTCTAGTTATCACAGCAATTACTTGATTTATTGTGATTGCCGTGTTACCGTTGGCTTACCAGCCGGAGCCAGGGTGGTTCCGGTCCATCCCTTTGCGGAGGTGTCACCGTGTCCAGAGTTGCCGGTTCCCACTTGCTGACGCTGCTCCTCGCCGCGGCCGGGGCTACCGTGCTCCAGGCCCAGACCGCCGCCCCCGACCTGTCCGATCCGGAAGTGGCGCACGTGGCGGTCACCGCCAACAGCATCGACGTCGAGCTCGCCCGGTATGCGCAGACGCGGGCCCGCAACGCCGCCGTCCGTAGCTTCGCCGCCACGATGATCACCGATCATACCGCGGTGAACGCCCAGGCCGCCGCCCTCGCCGGCAGGCTCGGCGTCACGCCGCTGGACAACGCGGTGAGCCAGTCGCTCATGACGGGGCGACCCAGGCCCGCGCGGCGATCGAGCCGCTTCGGGGCCGTGCCTTCGACCGGGCGTACATGGACCGCGAGGTGGCCTACCACCAGGCCGTGCTCGACGCGTTGGACACCGTGTTGATTCCCACGACGTCGAATGCCGATCTGCGCGAGCTGCTGGTGAATGTGCGGCCGGCGATCGCCGCGCACCTCGAGCATGCCCGGCAGCTCAGGGCCTCGTTGGGGTCGTGAACCCGCGGGCTCGCCGGTGGTGGTTGGCGGCCGTCCCGGTGCTCGCGTTGCCGGTTTTCATCCGCGTGGGCGCTCCGGCCGGGGCCGGGGCGCCGCCGCGGCGCCACGTGGTCGAGATCCGCGCCATGACGTTCCATCCGGCGGTTCTTGAGGTCGCGCGGGGCGACACGGTCGAGTGGATCAATCGCGACATCGTTCCCCATACCGCCACCGCGGGCGGTGTCGGTGGGTGGGACACGGGCACTCTGGCCGCGGGCCAGGGCGGTCTCGTGGTTGCGGGCCGGGCCGGAGAGGTGACGTACGTGTGCGTCCTGCATCCGGTGATGCGGGGCAGGATGATCGTGCGCCCGGCAACAGGCGCGCCGTGAGGACCCCAGCCGGGGTCTTCCATCGCCACCTTGTCGCCCGGGTTCAGGAACAACCGCGCCACCGGGTCGAGTGCCTCCTGCACGCCGGGCACGATGGCGACCTGCTCGGCGGCGCACTTCACGCCGCGCGAGGTGACCTGTGCCCAAAAACCGCCGCGGAAACAGGTCGAGCGCGGGCAGGTTCTTCCGAAACGCGCGGGAGGGGCGGATCTCGAAGTTCGGGTCAACTTGCTCCTAGCTTGCGGTCGCACGGAGCACGTGATGACGAACTCTTCGCCGACCGCCCCGGCTGGGGCTGCCCAACACGCCGGACCGTCGGCGCACAACGCGACGGTCCGACGCGCGGGCGAGGACTACACGCGGGCGCGGTACTACGACGAGGACGACGACTACCTGCTGGAGCGCGAGCCGTTCGTCCGGCACGCCGATGTGCGGCTGGCGAGCGGGATGGGAACCACGGGTTCGAGCTAGCCGGCCGCGAGGCTCCCCGGCTTCGCCGCGCCAACGTGCAGCTCCATCACGATCCGGGACCTTCACATACCAGGGTGTCTCGGCTACCATATGGGGTTCCCATAGGAGCGCCTCCCCAGCCGCCGGAGCCAGGCATGACACGCAAGCACATGCTCGTGGGCACGTCGCTGCTCTCGGTTCTGCTTCTCTCCTTTCACCTCACCCAGGACGCGCTCCACGCGAGACCCGGGACGCGGGACGCCGGGGCCGGCAACCTCGTCGCGGTGCTGATCCTGCTCGTCCTGCTGTCGGGACCTGCGTTGCTCGCCGAGCGGCGTTCGGGTCAGGTCATCATGCTGCTCGGGGCGCTGTTCGCGATGGGCATGCCGGTCCTCCATTTCACGGGCGGCGCCGACATGAACCGGTACAGCGGAGCCGGATTCTTCGTCTGGTGCCTGCTCGCGCTCGGCGTCACCGGGGCGTTCTCCGTGCTGCTCCTGGCGTCGGAGCTGCCGCGCCTGTGGCGCCGTCCTCCGCCGGGTG
>Ga0187893_10002659_pt1 | contig 38654 bp, 39 predicted proteins | sample MA1701074metaG_FD_139574 | JGI IMG/M metagenome (GOLD analysis project Ga0187893, IMG submission 139574) | White microbial mat communities from a basaltic lava cave in the Kipuka Kanohina Cave System on the Island of Hawaii, USA - MA170107-4 metaG ... | reverse complement strand
GTGGCGCTGATCTCGACCTGGCGCGGCTACACCTCGGCGCCGAACGCGGCCGGCGTGAGCCGCGCCACGACCGGCGCGGTCGTACAGGCGTCGGTCGCGACGCTGATGTTCGACTACGTGATCACCGCGCTCTGGGGAGGCTGAGTTTGGGCCGATCGCCGATTCGAGATCTCTTGGTGGGAGTGTTCGTGCTCTCCGGTCTGGCCGCGCTCGCCTATCTTTCGATCCAGCTCGGCGGCTCGACCTACTCCGGCCCGGGGGGCTTGCACCTGTTCGCGAGCTTCGACGAGGTGGGTGGTCTCGCACCTCGCTCCCCGGTCGTGATCGGCGGCGTGAAGGTCGGCCAGGTGAAGACGATCGAGCTCTCGCCCGCGGGCGATTTCCGCGCGCGCGTGATGATCGACGTCGACAAGAACCTCAAGCTCCCCGACGACACGACCGCCTCGATCCTCACCCAGGGCGTGCTCGGCAGCCAGTACATCGGGCTCGAGCCCGGCGGCTCGGACACCATGCTCGAGAACGACGGCGAGATCGCCTACACGCAGAGCGCGATCGTGATCGAGCGGCTGATCGGGCGCGTGATCCAGAGTCTGGGCAACTCCGGCGGCGGCGAGAGCCAGTCCGGCTCGGGCGGCGGCGGCGACTGATGCGCGCGCTCCGCTCGGCCGCGCTCGCGGCGCTCGCGAGCTCGCTGGTCGCCTGCGCCTCGGCGCAGGGGCCGGACGCCGAGGCGCTGGCCGAGCCGCGAAACCCGGACCCGTGGCGCGGCTTCAACCACGCCATGTTCACGGTCAACGACAAGATCGACATCTGGCTGCTCGGCCCGGTCGCGCAGGGCTGGATCTTCATCACGCCCGAGACGGTCCGCGTCCACCTGGAGCAGTTCTTCGACAACCTGAACTTCCCCGGCTACTTCGTGCAGCCGCTGCTGCAGGGCGATCCGAAACAGTCCGGTGTCGCGCTGGCGCGCTTCGGCGTGAACACGACCGTGGGCCTGGCGGGCTTCTTCGATCCCGCCAGCCACTGGCTGGATCTGCAGCGCCGGCCCGAGGACATGGGCCAGACCTTCGGCGTCTGGGGCTCCGGGCCGGGACCCTACCTCGTGTTGCCCGTCTTGTTGCCGGCTTCCGACGTGCGCGATGCGTCCGGCTATCCGGTCGACGCGGTCTTGAATGTCGGCGACTCGCCGCTCATCTCATGGGTCGTGCCCGCGCTCTGGCCGGTGACGCTCGTGCGCACCATCAACCGCCGCGCGCTCGCGGACGAAGACCTGCGCGAGCTGCGCGCCGCCTCGTTCGACTGGTACTCCGCCGTGCGCGACGGCTACCTGCAGCGCCGCGAGGTGCTGATCCGGAACGATCGCGACGGCGCAAACGAAGGAGCAGCCGATGATCTGTACGAGCTGGAAGAGAGCGAGCCGCTGCCGGAGTAGCGCGTTCGCGCTCGGCCTGGCCCTGCTCGTCCTGGGCGGGGCCGCCCGCGCAGACGAGAACGTGGCCGCCGCGCGCGCGTTCATGACCACGACCGTGGACGACGTGCTCGCGATCCTGAACGACAAGAGCCTGGCCCAGCCCCAGCGGCTCGCGAAGCTCGAGACGATCGCGCTCGAGCGCTTCGACTTCCCGCGCATGGCCCTGCTCGTGCTGGGCAAGAACCGCAAGGACCTGTCGCCCGAGCAGATCGAGGAGTTCAAGACCGAGTTCAAGCAGAACCTGGCGAACACCTACGGCAAGCGCCTCGACCGCTACACCGCGAACGAGAAGATCGAGATGGGCGACGCGCGGCTCGAGCCGAACAAGGACGTGACCGTGAAGACGCGCGTGGTCGGCGGCAGCGCCGGCGACGGCGTGCAGATCGACTACCGGCTGCGCCAGATCGAGGGCAAGTGGATGATCATCGACGTGATCCCGGCCGGCGTGTCGCTGATCCAGAACTTCCGCTCGCAGGTGCAGGAGATCGTGACGCAGAAGGGCGTCGACAAGCTGATCCAGACGCTGCGCGAGAAGAACCAGCAGGCCCAGGCGAACCCCGCGTCCGCGACCAAGTAGCCCGCGCAGCGCGCGCGCGTCAGTGCAGGGCCGGCGCTGCGCGGCGCAAGCCGCGGGGCCGCGGCGCACGGCGCTGATCTGGCGCGGCCATTGCAGCGCCGGCGGAGATCGACACCGCCCAGGAGATTCGCCGTGAGCGCCGACCCCTTCGCCAGCTGGAGCGCCGCCTCGCCGGAGTTCCAGGCCGATCCCCACCCGCTGTGGGCGCGGCTCCGCGCGGAACGCCCGGTCTACCCGCGCGCGCTGCCCGACGGCCGGCGCATGTGGACCGTGACCCGCCACCGCGACTGCGTGCAGGTGCTGCGCGACCCCGACTGCAGCGCGCAGAAGTTCCCCACCCACGTGCTCCACCAGCTCGCCTCCGATCCCGCGGCGCCCTTCGCGGTGATCGCACGGACCGTGCTCGGCATGCTGCTGGTCAAGGACGACCCCGATCACGGCCGCCTGCGCGGCCTGGTCAACAAGGCGTTCACGCCGCGGGTCGTGTCGGAGCTGCGCCCGCGCGTGCAGGCGATCACCGACGAGCTGCTCGCGGCCGCGGCCAAACGCGGCGAGTTCGACGCGATCGCCGACCTGGGCATGCCGCTGCCGATCATCGTGATCGCCGAGCTGCTCGGCGTGCCGCTCGAGGACCGCGCCAGCCTGAAGCGCTGGTCGGACAAGCTCGTGACCTTCCTCGACGGCACGCTGCGCGAGAAGGGCCTGGCCGACGCGGCCGACGCCTGCCTCGAGATGCGCGCCTACATGGATCGCGTGTTCGCCGAGCGGCGGAGCCGGCCGCGCGAGGACCTGATCAGCCGGCTGATCGCGGCGCGCGAGCTCGAGGACCGGCTCTCGGACGACGAGCTGTTCGGCACCGTGGTGCTGATCCTCGCCGCCGGCCACGAGACCACCACGAACCTGATCGGCAACGGCCTCTACACGCTGCTGCGTCACCCGGCCGAGCTGGCGCGGCTGCGCGCGCGGCCCGAGGCGATCGGCGCGGCGGTCGAGGAGCTCTTGCGCTTCGCGCCGCCGGTCTCGCTCACCTCGCGCACCGCCGCGCGCGACCTCGCGCTCGGCGGCGAGCGGATCCCGAAGGACGACGAGATGGATCTCGTGCTCGCCGCCGCCAACCGCGACCCCGCCGTGTTCGCCGAGCCCGACCGGCTCGACCTGTTCCGGGGCGACAACCGCCACCTTTCGTTCGGCTTCGGCGCGCACTTCTGCCTGGGCGCGTCGCTCGCGCGGCTCGAGGGCCAGATCGCCCTGGGCTCGGTCGTCGCGCGCTTCCCCGCGTTGAAGCTCGCGAGCGAGAGCGTCGCGTGGAAGCCCGGCATCGTGCTGCGCGGGCTCGTCGAGCTCCCGCTTCGGATCTGAGCGCGGGGCCTAGCTCCGCCGGCGGCGCCAGCCGTAGCCGATCAGACGCTGGGTGGTGACCGGGAGCAGGCGCTTCGCCCAGTCGGTCAGGTAGGACTCCGGACCGATCCGCACGCGCGCCCGCCGGCGCTCGATCGCGCGCACGATCTTGCGCGCCGCCTTCTCGGGCCAGTGCGCGAAGCGGTCGAACATCTCGATCGTGTTCTTCTGGTCCTCGACGTCGCCCGGGCCGGACGCGCGCGAGGCGCGCACGATGTTGGTGCGGATCCCGCCCGGGTGCACGCAGGTGACGGCGACGCGCGTGCCCGAGAGCTCGGACGAGAGCGCCTCGGAGAAGCCGCGCACCGCGTACTTCGACGAGTTGTAGGAGATCTGCGTGGGGATGCCGACGAAGCCGAACATCGAGCTGATGTTCACGATCGCCGCCTCCTCGGCGGCCAGCAGGTGCGGCAGGAAGAACTTGCAGCCGTACACCACGCCCCAGAAGTTGATGCCCATCAGCCAGGCAAAGTCGTCGAGCGACTGATCGGCGAGCGTGCCGAGCACCGACACGCCGGCGTTGTTGACCAGCACGTGCACGGCTCCGTGCGCCGCGATCACCTCGGAGGGCAGCGCCGCCATGCGCGCGCGGTCGGCGACGTCGGCGGCGTGCAGCGAGATCCCCGGCGCCAGCGCGCGCGCGAGCTCGCGCGTCTCGTCGAGCGCCGGCTCGTTGCGATCCACGAGCGCGAGCGCGCAGCCGCGCTCCGCGAGCAAGAGCGCGGTCGCCCGGCCGATGCCGCTGCCGGCGCCCGTGATCACTGCGACCCGTCCCTTCAGCGTGCGCACGGCGGGGCAGGATACACGCCCCGCCGGGCCGTTTGATTCGACCCGGGACCCGGGGCGTATAATCCGCGACCCGCCCACACGGAGACCGCCCCGATGAATCTCGACTTTTCCGAAGACCAGAAGCTCCTGCAGAAGACCGCGCGCGACTTCCTCGCGGAACGCTCGCCGCTCGCGGCCGACCGCGAGGTGCTGGAGAAGGGCAGCCACTGGAACGCCGAGCTGTGGAAGGCCGCGGCCGAGATGGGCTGGCAGGGCGCGGCGATCCCGGAGGAGTACGGCGGCGCCGGCTTCGGCTACCTCGAGCTCGCGCTGATCGCGCAGGAGATCGGCCGCGCGCTCGCGCCGATCCCGTTCGGGTCGTCGGTCTACCTGGCCACCGAGGCGATCCTGCTGTCGGGCAACGACCAGCAGCGCAAGAAGTGGCTGCCGCCCCTGGCGAGCGGCGCGGCGGTCGGCACGCTGGCGCTGGCCGAGGGCCCGGGCTTCCCGTCGCCGGCCAGCCTCAAGACGTCCTTCTCGGGCGGCAAGCTCAACGGCAAGAAGATCGGCGTGCCCGACGGCAACGTCGCGACGTTCGCGGTGGTCGCGGCGAAGAGCGGCGCAGGCGTCTCGCTCGCGCTGGTCGAGCTTTCGGGCCCGGGCGTCACGCGCAGCGCGACCGAGTCGATCGACCCGACGCGCTCGGCCGCGGAGATCACGTTCAAGGACGCGCCCGCGGAGCTGCTCGGCGACGACGGGCGCGGCTGGGATCTGCTCGAGCGCGTGCTCGACCGCGCGGCGGTGCTGCAGGCCTTCGAGCAGCTCGGCGGCGCCGAGCGCGCCTTCGAGGGCACGCGCGAGTTCACGATGGGCCGCTACGCGTTCGGCCGGCCGATCGCGTCGTTCCAGGCGCTGAAACACCGCATGGCCGATCTGTACGTGAAGATCGAGCTCGCCAAGTCGAATTGCTTCTGGGCGGCGTGGGCGCTGTCCGAGAACAACTCCGAGCTCGCGCTGGCCGCGCCGGCCGCGCGCGTCAGCGCGACCGACGCGTTCGACAGCTGCGCCGTCGAGATGGTGCAGATGCACGGCGGCGTGGGCTTCACCTGGGAATACGACTGCCACCTGTTCTATCGCCGCGCAAAGCACCAGGCGGTTGCACTCGGCTCACCCGCGCACTGGCGCGAGAAGCTCGTGCAGCGCTTGATCGCGAAGCAGGCGGCCTGAGAGGAGATTCGAGATGGACTTCAACGACACCCCGCAAGAAGCCGAGTTCCGCGCCGCTGCGCGCGCGTTCCTGTCCAAGCACCGCAAGCCGCTCGCGCCGGGCGAGGCGAACTCGATGCTCTCCGAGCGCGACGATCCCGCGACCATCAAGGCCGCGCAGGAGTGGCAGGCCTGCAAGAAGGACAACGGCTGGGCGTGCCTGACCTGGCCGAAGGAGTTCGGCGGCCGCGACGCGACCGCGATCCAGTCCGTGATCTGGAACCAGGAGGAAGGCAAGTTCCAGGTGCCGCCGAACGTGTTCGGCATCGGCATCGGCATGCTCGGCCCGACGATCATGGCGCACGGCACGCCGGAGCAGAAGTCGGCGCACCTCGAGAAGATGGCGCGCGGCGACGAGATCTGGTGCCAGCTGTTCAGCGAGCCGGCCGCCGGCTCCGACCTCGCCGGCCTGCGCACGTCGGCGGTGAAGAAGGGCGATCACTGGCTGATCAACGGTCAGAAGATCTGGACGACCGGCGCCCACTTCAGCAAGTGGGGCATGATCGTCACCCGCACCGATCCGAACGTGGCCAAGCACGCCGGCCTCACCTACTTCATCGTCGACATGAAGGCACCGGGCGTCGAGATCCGCCCGATCAAGCAGATCAACGGCGGCAGCGGCTTCAACGAGGTGTTCTTCAGCGACGTGAAGGTCCCCGACTCCGATCGCGTCGGGAAGGTCGGCGACGGCTGGCGCGTGGCGCTGACGACGCTCATGAACGAGCGCGCGTCGATCGGCGGCGGCGGCGGCGGCTTCCGCGCCGAGGACCTGATCCGGGTCGCGAAGGGAGCGGAGCTGCACGGCAAGCCGGCGCTCGAGGACGGCGCGGTGCGCCAGAAGATCGCGGACTTCTACATCAAGTCGTCCGGGCTCAAGTACACCGGCTACCGCACGCTGACCGCGCTCTCGAAGGGCACCACGCCCGGACCGGAGAGCTCGATCGGCAAGCTCGTCGGCGCGCCGCTCAACCAGGAGGTCGCGTCGTTCGCGATCGAGCTGCAGGGGCTCGCGGGCTCTTCGCTGGGAGACGCGCAGGACGCGTACCTCGGTTCGCCGGGCCTACGCATCGCCGGCGGCACCGACGAGATCATGCGCAACATCCTGGCCGAGCGCGTGCTGCGGCTGCCGCCCGAGCCGCGGCTCGACAAGGACACCGCGTTCCGCGACATCCCGACCGGGCCGCCGTCGAAGTGAGCGCGCGCCCGGCTTGATCCTGATCGACGAGCGGGCGCGCACGCTCGCGCTCGGCGTCGAGGATCTGATCGACGCCGGCAGCGCGGGGGCGGCGTTCCGCGGCGTGGACCCGGCTCGCGCGCGGCTCGAGGAGCGCGCGCGCGAGCGCTGGGCCGGAACGTCTGCGGACGTGCCTCCGAACACGCGCCGTGACGTGCGGCTCGCGACCGAGCTCGACTGGCGCGGCTATCGGGTCTCGCTCGACGCCCGCGCCGACGTGGTGCGCGCGAGCCCGCGCGGCGCGCGGCTCGAGCTGCTGCGCTTCCTGCCCGACGACGACGAGGCCACCAGCCGCGAGCGCGCGCTCGAGCGCGCGGGCTTCACGGCGCTCGTGCTCGCGCTGTGCGGCGCGCGGGTGGCGAGCGCGGCGGTGGTCGCGCTCTCGCTCACGGGCGAGGCCGCGAGGCGCACCCGGGTCACCAAGTCGCACGAGCTGTGGGCGACGCGGCTCGAGGAGCGGCTCGAGCACATCGCGCGCGGCGCGCAGCTCGACGCCGAGCGCGTCCGCGAGCGGCGCGAGCTGCGGCTGCGCTTTCCGTTCGAGGCGGTGCGACCCGTGCAGGCCGCGATGCTCGCCGAGGTCGAGGGCGCCGCGGCCTCGGGCCTGGTGCTGCTGTGCTCCGCGCCGACCGGCGTGGGCAAGACCGCAGCCGCGCTCCACCCGTTCCTCGCCGACGCCCTGCGCCACGACCGTCGCGTGTTCTTCACCACCTCGAAGACCTCGCAGCAGGAGCTCGCGCTCGACACGCTGCGCCGCATGCTCCCGCCCGGCTGCGGCGCCCTGGCGGTGCAGATCTCGGCCAAGGACCGCGTCTGCCCGCAGGACGAGCTCGGCTGCGCGGAGCGGCCGTGCCCGTGGCAGCGCCAGTTCGGCGAGCGGCTCGCGGCCACGGGCATCGCGGATCGGCTGGCGGAGGAAGGCGTGCTGTCGGCGGAGCGGATCGCGTCGGTCGCGCGCGAGGCGCGGCTTTGTCCGTTCGAGACGAGTCTCGCGCTCGCGCAGCGCGCGAGCGCCGTGGTGTGCGACTTCAACTACGTGTTCGATCCGCGCGTGTACCTGCGCCGCTTCTTCGATGCGCCGGACGGGCGCGATCTCCTGATCGTCGACGAGGCGCACAACCTGGCCGAGCGCGCGCAGAGCTACTTCTCGCCCGAGCTCGAGCTCGCGCGGCTCGAGACGCTCGCGGAGCGCTGCGAGGTTCTGCCCGCGCGCGCGTACGGGCGCGCCGGCGCGCTCTTGCGCGCGATCTCCGCGCACCTGCGCGCGTTCGCCGCCCGTCTCTCGGAAGAGCGCGGCGACGACGCGCCCTGGGTCGAGCCGGCCGAGCGCGGCTTCTGGGAGCCGGTCGAGGAGGAAGCGCTCGCCTGTCAGATGGAGCTCGCCGCGCACGCGGCGTCCGAGCCGAGCCGGCCGGCCTCGCTCGCGCCGGTGCGCGAGGGCCGCGACGGCCGGCTGCGCGATCCATTGCGCAGCGCGCTCGCGCTCGTGCGCGAGTTCGCGCACGGCGCCGAGGCCGACGATCCCGCGCGCTTCGCCTGCCTGTGGTCGCCGGAGCGCGCGAAGCGGCTGTGTCTCGATCCCGCGCCCTGGCTCGGCCGGCGCATCCGCGCCTTCCACTCGGCCGTGCTGATGAGCGCGACGCTCGCGCCGCTCGACTTCCACGCGCGCACGCTCGGCGTCGATGCGCCGAGCACGGTGCGGCTCGATCTGCCCTCGCCGTTCCCGCGCGAGAACCGGCTGATCGCTGCGGTCGACTCGGTCGACACGCGCCTGCGCGCGCGCTCCGAGCACGCGGCCGCGATCGCCGACCTGATCGCGCGCGGCGTGCGCACGCGGCGCGGCAACTGGCTCGCGTTCTTCTCGAGCTTCGCGTTCCGCGACGAGGTGGTCGCGAAGCTCCCGCCCGGCGAGCACCGAACCCTGTTGCAGATGCCCGGCATGCCGATCGAGCCGATCCTCAAACGCCTGCGCGCCAATCGTGACGCAGGTGGGGACGGAACGCTGCTCGTGTGCGGCGTGCAGGGCGGCCTGCTCGCGGAAGGCGTCGACTATCCCGGCGAGCTCGCGATCGGCGTGTTCGTTGTGGGCCCGGGCCTGCCGCGCGTCGAACGCGAGCGCGAGCTGGTGCGCGCGTTCTTCGAGGCCGAGCTGGGCGCGGGCTTCGACTACGCCTACCTGCTGCCGGGCCTCGCGCGGTCGGCACAGGCCGCGGGCCGCGTGCTGCGCGGGCCCGAGGACGTGGCCGCGATCGTGCTCGTCGACCGGCGCTTCTCCGACCCCGCCCACGCCGCGCACCTGCCGGGCTGGTGGCGCGACGAGGTCGTGCGCTGCGCCGATCCCGTGCCCGCGCTCGAGGAGTTCTGGCGGGCGAGGAGCCGCGCGCGCGGCGGTTTGCCATCCTCCGGCGCGTGAAGCGGAGGCTCGCAGCGTCAGTGGCGGTCGTGGCAGCGCTGCTGCTCTATCTCGAGCTGGCCTGGCCGCCGTTCTACGCGTTCCCGAGCGCGCAGCCGTTCAGCGGCGAGCAGTGGTATCAGCCGTACGCCGGCTACCGCGGCGGCGGCCTGCTCGCGAACTTCCACGCCCACACGCGCGCCTGGGGCGGGCTGACCTACGGAGAGGTGTCCGCCGAGGTGCTGCGCGGGCTGTACGCCGAGCGCGGCTACGACGTGATCGGCATCAGCGACTACATGAGCATCGTCCCCGCCGCGCCCGGCGACCCGCTCTACCTGTCGGCCTACGAGCACGGCTACACCGTCGGGCGACGCCACCAGACGGTGATCGGCGCCGAGCGCGTGGACTGGTTCGACTACCCGCTCGGCGGCAGCACGCGCCACAAGCAGAGCGTGATCGACGCGCTGCGACCGGACGCCGCATACCTGGTGCTGAACCACCTGGGCAAGGCCGGCGCCTACTCGCTCGGCGACCTGGCTGTGCTCACCGGCTACGACGCGATCGAGGTCTCGAGCAAGTACGGGATCTCGGCGGACTACTGGGACGCCGCGCTCTCGACCGGCCGGCCGGTCTGGGGCATGGCGAGCGACGACGGCCACGAGCAGGCGTCGAGAAGGAGCCACCTCGGCATCGGCGCGGTCGTGATCCACGCCGAGGAGCGCACACCGCGCGCCGTGCTGCGCGCCCTGCGCGCCGGGCGCTTCCACTCCCTGCGCATGCGCAAGAACGAGCCGCCGATCGCGCTCGTGCGCTGCGAGATCGAGAGCGGGGAGCTCGTGGTCGAGCTCGGCGAGCGCGCGGACTCGATCCGCTTCACGAGCGCGCACGGCGCGCTGCGCCACGAGGCGCGCGGCGTTTCGTCCGCCCGCTACCGCCTGGCCGACGGCGATCCGTACGTGCGCGTCGAGGCCGACGCGCGCGGCGCGCGGCTCTACCTGAATCCGATGCTGCGCTGGGACGGCGTCGCCCTGCCCTCGCCGCGCGCGGAGCTCCGGACCGTGCCGACCTGGACGGCGCGCGCTCTCGGTGCGATCGCGCTGTCGGCCGCGCTGCTCTTCATCGGGCGTCGGGCGCGGCGCGGGCGCGGAACAGCGCGAAGCCCGAGTCCCGCTCCAGTACTTCCACCGAAACGGCTTCCGGAAACCGGGAGAGCAGCGCCTCGCGCGTGATGCCGACGCGACCCTCGGGGACGCGGAAGAGCGGCGACTCCGGGCTGAAGCCCGAGCCGCGGCCGGCGTTGGTGGTCTCGCGGTCGGCGTAGAAGCACACGCTCGGCCGCCGCCGCAGCGCGAGCATCACGATCCGCTCGTCGGCGGGAACGACCTGCGCGGCGCGCACCGCGAGCCGGCGCAGCGGCTCGCCGAAGCGCGCGTCGACGCGCGGCAGCACGGCCTGGAACGCGATCGCGTACGTGCACGCGAAGCCGACCGCGAGCGCGGCGAAGAGCTCGCCCGGACGGCGCGCGCGCACGGCACGCAGCGCGAAGCCGAATGTGGCGGCGAGCGCGAGCGCCGCACCGACCGGCGCGAGCCCGAGCGCGAGCGGCTCGGTCAGCGCGAGCCGCTCGCGCGCGCGTTCGCTGAGCAGCTCGGGAAGCTGCGGCGCGGCGAGCGCCGCGAGCGCGAACACCAGCCCGAGCAGCGCCACGCAAGCGAGCGCCGCGCGCTGCGAGGCGACCATGCCGCGGCTCGAGTCGCCGGCGGTCGCGCGCGCGAACCAGTCGCCCACCAGGAGCGCGAGCCCGGGCAGCGCCGGCGCCGCGTAGTTCGGCAGCTTGGTCGCCGCGATCGAGAAGAACGCCAGCACCACGCCCGAGAGCAGCGCGAACAGGCGCAGGAAGCGCTCGCGCTCGTCGCGGCCGCGCAGGCTCGTGCGCGCGAGCGCGAGCGGCAGGAACGGGCTCCACGGCAGGAAGCCGACCGCGATCACGGGCAGGTAGTAGAGCGGCGTGCCCTCGTGGCCCTGCATCGGCGCGGAGAAGCGCCCGACGTGGTGCTCGAGGAAGAGATCGCGCATGAAGCCGAAGCCGTCGGGGTGCGTGAAGCCGAGCAGCAGGTGCCACGAGAAGCCGAGCCCGAGCACGAGCGGCGGCGCGAGCGCGATCCAGGCCGGCCGAAGCGCCGCACCGAGCCGCCGCCACAGCACGAGGTGGACGAGCGCGACCGCGCCCGGGAACAGCACGCCGATCGCGCCCTTGGTCAGGATCGCGAGCCCGGACGCGACGCAGGCGAGCGCGAACCAGCCGAGGCCCCGCTCTGGAGCCTCGAACGCGCGGTGCAGCGCCGCCACGCACAACGCGAGCCAGAGCAGCAGCAGCATGTCGGTGAACGCGATGCGCGAGAGCGCGACGAACTCGAGCGAGGTCGCGAGCGCGACCGCCGAGAAGAACGCCGCGCGGCGGCCGAGCGGCCGGCGCGCGAAGGCGTACAGCACGAACGGCATCGCCGCGCCCGCGAGCGCGGTGCCGATCCGCGCGCCGTACTCGCCGACGCCGAAGACCAGGTAGCCGAGCGCCTGGGTCCAGTAGAGCAGCGGCGGCTTCTCGTAGAACGTCTCGCCGCACAGCATCGGCACCAGCCAGTCGCCGCTCTTCCACATCGCGCGCGCGACCTCGGCGTAGGCGGCCTCGTCGTAGTCGACGATCCCGATCGAGTCCAGGCCCACGAGCGCGAGCACGGCGAGCGCGGCGAGCCAACCGACGTCCCTGCGTGTCGCGCTCAATTCCCTGAACCCCCCGGCGCCGCGCAGCATAGTCCACGCTTCGGAGCTACGCTGCGCAGCGCATGCTGATCCCGATCCCCGACCTGTTGCGCGCGCGGCGGCTGCTGTGCGTGCAGCCGCACTACGACGACAACGACATCGGCGCGGGCGGCACGATCGCGCGCCTGGCCGAAGCGGGCGCGGACGTCCACTACCTGACCGTGACCGACGACGTGGTGGGCGTGCTCGACCGCGAGCTCTCGGACGCCGAGGCGCGGCGGCGGCTCGCGGCCGAGCAGGAGCGCGCCGGCCGCGAGCTCGGCGTGCGCGGCCAGCACCGGCTCGACTATCCCGACGCCGGCGAGTGGAGCGCGTTCGCACTGCGCCGCGAGGTCGTACGCCAGCTGCGCTCGCTCCGGCCCGACTGGGTGCTGACCGTCGATCCATGGCTGCCCTACGAGGCGCACCAGGACCACGTGCGCACCGGCCAGGCCGTCACCGAGGCGTGTCTCCTGTTCGGGCTGCCGCGCTTCGCGAGCGGCGATCCCGCGCTCGACGCGAGCTTCGAGCCGTTCCGGCTGCGCGGCGTCGCGCTCTACTTCAGCGCCGCGCCCAATGCGTTCGTCGACATCTCGGCGACGCGCGCGCGCAAGCACCGCGCGCTCGACGCCTACGTCTCGCAGTTCGACGCGCAGGGCTTCGCGCTCCTGCACGGCGCGCTCGAATACAAGGAGCGCGCGTGGGCGAAGGACCGGGGCTTCGAGTACGGTGAGGCGTTCAAGGTGCTCGCGCCCGGGCACCTGCACGTGAACCTGGACGCGGACGAGATGTTCTGATGGATCCCCGCTACCGCAGCCCGCAGAATCGCGACGTGCCGCCGGCGCGGCCCGGCGAGTTCGGCTCGCTCGCGATCGGCCCGCTCTCGGTCTGGCCGCCGGTCGTGCTGGCGCCGATGGCCGGGGTCACGAACGCGCCCTTCCGCACGCTCTGCCAGCGTTTCGGCGCGGGCCTGTACGTGTCGGAGATGATCACCGCGCGCGCGCTGGTCGAGGGCAACGAGAAGACGCTGCGCCTGGCCGGCTTCAGCCCGGAAGAGAAGCCGCGCAGCCTGCAGCTCTACGGTGTCGACCCGTACTGGGTCGGCGAGGCGGTCGCCTGGCTGGTCGGCGAGGGGCACGTCGACCACCTCGACATGAACTTCGGCTGCCCGGTGCGCAAGGTCACGCGCCGCGGCGGCGGTGCAGCGCTGCCGCTCAAGCGCGGCCTCCTGCGCAACATCGTGCGCGAGGCGGTGAAGCGCGCGGGCGCGGTGCCGCTCACCCTGAAATTTCGGATCGGCGTCGATGACGCGCTCACCACCTTCGTCGACACCGGCCGGATCGCGGCCGACGAGGGCTGCGCGGCGATCGCCCTGCACGCGCGAACCGCCGCGCAGCACTACGACGGGCTGGCGCGCTGGGAGGCGATCGCCGAGCTCAAGGCGCGCGTGCCGGAGATCCCCGTGCTCGGCAACGGCGACATCTGGGAGGCCGAGGACGCGCTGCGCATGATGCGCACGACCGGCTGCGACGGCGTCGTGGTCGGGCGCGGCTGTCTCGGGCGGCCGTGGCTGTTCCGCGACCTGGCCGACGTGTTCGACGGCCGCGAGCCGCAGGACCCGCCGAACTTCGGCGCGGTGGCCGACACCATGCTCGAGCACGCGCGCCTGCTCGCGGGCTGGTCCGGCGAAGCGTACGGGGTGCGCGGCTTCCGCAAGCACGCAACCTGGTACACGAAGGGGTTTCGCGACAGCAAGGCGCTGCGCCAGCGGCTGTGCGAGGTGCAAACCCTCGCGGAGCTCGAGCAGATCCTGTCGGGCATCGACCGCGAAGAGCCCTTCTCGCCGCTCGCCATGCGCGTGCCGCGCGGCAAGAGCGGGGGCACGCAGAAGGTCGCGCTGCCGGACGGCTACCTCGACAGCTTGGACGACGACACGCCGCCCGGCGCCGACGCCGAGGACCCGAGCTCCGGCGGCTAGGTACCCCAGCGCCGGTTCCTGCGCACGAGCTGCGTCTTCGCTGCGCGCGGAAGGGTACGAGCGACCCCTCCTGTCAAGCTTCCGCGGGGCACGGCCGAAGCCCTTCGTGATGCAGGCACCCGTCGGTCTTCCCGCCGGATCCGTGGTCGCGGATCGCTACGAGATCGGGCGCGAGCTCGGGCGCGGGGAGCGTTCGATCGTCTACGAGGCGCGCGACCGCGCGACCGGCACGCAGCTCGCGCTCAAGCTCGTCATGCTCGCGCCCACCACCGCGCACTTCGCGCGCGAGCGGCTGCGCCGCGAGACCGATCTGGTGCGCGCCATCGCGCACCCCGGCATCGTGCGTCCGATCGAGATCGTGGAGCACGGCTCATGGAGCCTGATCGCGATGGAGCACGTGTCCGGCCGCTCACTCGCCGCGGCGGTCGCCGCCGACGGGCCGATGCACCCCGAGGCGGTCGCCCGCCTGGGCGCCGAGCTCGCCGACGCGCTCTCCGCCGTGCACCGCTGCGGCGTCGTTCACCGCGACGTGAAGCCCGAGAACGTGCTGCTCGACGAGGGCGGCCGCGCGCGGCTCTCCGACTTCGGCTGCGTGCACCTGGAGAGCCAGGCGCTGCTCATGCAGCCCGAGCATCCCGTCAGCGCGGTCGGCTGCCTGCCGCCCGAGGTGATCGAAGGCCAGATCGCCGACCCGCGCAGCGACGTCTACGCGCTGGGCATGACGCTCTACCTCGCGCTGGTCGGCTACCTGCCGAAGGGCGCCGAGAAGCAGCTGCCGCCCGCGCCGCTCGCCAGCGGGCACCATCCGCGCGAGAAGCGCGCCGACGTGCCCGAGTGGCTCGACGAGATCGTCGCGCGCGCCACCCGCGCGGAGCCGGGCCACCGGCTCGAGACCGCGGAGCGGCTCGTGCGCGCGCTGGTCGAGCGCTCGCTCGAGAGCCGCGGCGACGATTCCCAGTCCGGCCACGCGCTGCGCGTGTGCGTCCTGTGCCGCCGGCCCGGCACGCTCGGCCGCGCGGTCTGCCCGCACTGCGAGGACGTCGACGGCGGCGCCGCCGACTCGATCGTGCTGGTCGTTCCGGCGCACGGCCGCGAGGGCCGCGCCAACCAGCTGCGCCTGCTCTCCGAGCTGACCAGCATCCCCAGCGAACACGGCGCGCTGCGCAGCGCGACCGGCGCACAGCGGGCGCTGGTGCGTGTGTCCGCGGCGCACGCGGACGTGCTCGTGCGCCGTCTGCGCGGGCGCGGCGTGGAAGCGCGCGTGCTGCCGCTCGCGCGCGCCTGGACCGCGCTGCCGCGCTGGAGCTTCGCGCTCGCCCTCGCCACGGTCTGCGCCGGCGGCGCGGCCGCAGCCGCGGGCTTCCCGCTCCTGCTCGCCGCGAGCGCCGTTCCCGCCGCGGTCGCGCTGTACCAGGGCATGAACTGGATGCAGCGCGAGACACTGATCGGTGACGGCTCGGACGTCCCGCCGCCGGGCGCCCTGGTGAAGGCGGTCTCCGACGCCATGCCGCGCATCCAGGGCGGACAGGCGCGCCAGATCCTGGTCGAGATCCTGCGGCTCGGCCGCGACCTGTGGCTGCGGCTGTGCGCGGGCGAGGCCTCGGACGGCGCGCGCTCGGAGCTGGTCGCCGCGCTCCTGTGCGCGTGCGACGCGGCCTGCGAGCTCGCGCGCGAGGACGCCATCCTCGACGCGCTCCAGCTCCACGGCGAGCGCCGCAACGAGGCGCCCGCCGGGCTGATCGAGAGCCGCGCGCTGTACCACAGCGGCCGCAGCCGCCTGGTGCAGGCGATGCTGGAGGCCGCCGCGTCCTTCTCGCGCCTGCGCGCCCAGGAGCTGCTCGAGCCCGAGGACGAGCGCCGCGCGCTCCACGCGATCTGCTTCGAGCTGCGCGAAGAGCTCGAGTCCGTCACCAAGCTCGCCGACGAAGCGGCGCAGCTCTTCCCCGGCCGGCCGCAGCGGGCGTAATCCGATTGACTACGCTCGGCTTCGCCTCGCTGCGCGCGCCGCTTCGCGGCGCTTGCCGGCGCCCCACCGCGGGACATCGGCCCGCGGTCCGATGTCGGGGCGGCCGCGGACGGCGCCGCTCTCGTAACGCGCCGCCGAGCGACCGAGACAGAAAACGCCGGCTCCCTCGCGGGAGCCGGCGCTTTGGTCTGTCCAACCTCTGCGTGGACTAGGCGTTGGAAACCGCCTGCGTCTGGAGCTGCGGGCCGTTCGGGCCTTCGACGATCGTCACGCCCGGAAGATCGTTGGCCGGGATGCGCCACTGCTTGCCGATCCGCACCGCGCCGATCTGGCCCGACTCGATCAGTCGGTAGACCGTGCGCGCCGAGATGCGCAGGAAGTTGGCCGCCTCGCGAACCGTGATCAGATTCTCCGCCATTGCCATGGTCCCCCCAGTTGTCTTCTGGCCCCTTCGGGCCTCGTCAGGCTTTGCGGGTCCATTCACCGGCACCACCGGCCAACCCCGCCCCACATGACTTCGTTTCGACACCGCCGCCAACTCCTTGAGGGAAATTTTTGCGCGCGCGCATCGCGCCTGGCACCTAGAGACGGGTGAACGCGCACTACTTCCGGGACTACTGCGGCCGCGGACCGTACGAAGAGATCTGGCTCGACCACAGCGGAGCCGAGAACTGCGTGGCGACGCTGCGCCGCATGCGCGTGCCGGTCGCCTCGCTCGTGGTGCTCGGCACCGCGACCGGGCAGGTGCTCGACCACTTCGCGCGCGAGCTCGGCGTGCGCGCCCACGGCTGCGAGATCAGCGCCTGGGCGCACGCGCGCATCCCCGCGCGCCACAGGCGCCGGGTCGAGCGCGCCGACATGCGCCGCTACCTGCCCCGGCTCGCGCGCGCGGGGCGGAGCTTCGAGCTGATCTTCTGCAACGCGCTGATCTACCTCGAGCCGGGCGACGTGCCCGCGGTGCTGGACTCGGCGCGCCGGGTGGGGCGCTGGTTCCACTTCTACAGCAGCACGAGCGAGGACCACGAGCCCGGCGACGGCGCGCGCGTCACGCTGCGGCCGCGCGCGTGGTGGCGCGAGCGCTTCCTGGCCGCCGGCTGGCGGCCGACCCGCAGCCGCTATCTGTGGCGCAGTGGCGACGCCCCGTCTGTGCCACGATAGGCGGGCACGGAGGGAGCCATGACGGCCACGGAAGCACGGCCGCGCGCCAGCCGCACGCTGCTGCGCCTGCTCGCGTTCGGAGCGGCGGCGCTCGCGCTGGTCGTGCTCGCGCGCGTCTCCGGCCTGGGCCAGGTCGCGGCCGATGCGCTGCAGTCGCTGCTGCGCTGGGTGCCGACGCTCGGGCCGTGGGGGCCGATCGCCTTCATCGCCGGCTACGTGCTGGCCTGCGTCGCGTTCGTGCCCGGCTCGGTGCTCACGCTCGCCGCGGGCGCGATCTTCGGCCTCGGCCCGGGGATCGTCTACGTCTTCATCGCCGCGAGCCTGGGCGCGTGCGCCGCGTTCGGGCTCGCGCGCAGCGTCGCGCGCGGTGCGGTGGAGCGGCGGCTGGCCGGCGACCCGCGCTTCGCGGCGATCGATCGCGCGGTCGCGGCCGAGGGCCGGAAGATCGTCTTCCTCCTGCGCATGTCGCCGGTCTTTCCGTTCGCTTTGCTGAACTACGCGCTCGGGCTCACCAGCGTCCGCTTCGTCGACTACGCGATCGCGTGTCTGGGCATGCTGCCGGGAACCGTGCTCTACGTGTACCTGGGCTCGCTCGCCGGCGATGCAGCCGGCCGCGATTCCGGCACCGCCTCGACGCTCGAGTGGGTCGGCAAGGGCGTGGGTCTCGTCGTGACGGTGATCGTCACCGCCTACATCACCCGCACCGCGCGCCGCGCGCTGCGCGCCGCGACCGGCGCTGACGCGCCGGCGGGCGCCGGAACATGATTCGCCTCGGCGCGGAAGAACGACGTGCCGAGCTGCGCGCGAGCTGCGCATGCGTGGCGCGCACGCGGCGCAGCGGGCGTCCCGAGCGCGGCTCGGGCCTTGCACCAACCTGAGCTTGGATCCATCCGCGGAGAACACATGACCGGTCCCACCCCACGCCAACAAGCCGGCTACCTGCGGCGCCTCCTGCGCCGCGGCGAGGTCCTGGTGCTCGACCCGCGCAGCGGCCGGCCGCTGCCCGTGATCGTCGAGCTGCACGGAGAGGTGATCCACCTCTTGCCGATGGCCGAAGGAAAGGAGGGCGAGATTCCGCTCTCCGAGGACGCGCTGCGCTGGGCCGCGGTCGTGGCTCGGCTGCGCCGGGCGCTCGAGGTCGACGCGGCCGAAGACCTGGTGGACGCGGTCGAGGCCGAGACCATCCGCAAGTCGGGTTGACGCACCGATCGCGCTGGCGTAGTGAGTACTCACTATGCCAGAGCGGAAGGCGGCCAACGCGAGGCGGGGACCCGGCGGCCGGCCCGGCAACCGGGCCCCGAAGCTGCCCGCCGATGCTCGCCAGCGGCAGCTCCTGGACGTCGCCATCCACGTGTTCGCGCAGGCCGGCTACGCCGGAGCCAGCACCCAGGCGATCGCCGCCGCCGCCGGCCTGTCCGAGCCCGCGCTCTACCGCCACTTCCCGAGCAAGCGGGCGCTGTTCCTCGCCGCGTTCGACCGCGCCTCGACCGAGCTCCTGGACGCCTGGCGCGCGATCGCGCAGGAGAGCGCCTCGCCGCTCGACGCGATCGCCCGGATCGGGGTCTGGTACACGGACCGCCTGCGCGCGCGCCCGGACGACCTGGTGCTGCGCTACCGCTCGCTCGGTCACACGGATGATCCGGAGCTCGCCGGGCGCGTGCGCGCGAACTACCGCGCGACGCTCGCGTTCGTGCGCGGGCTGTACGAGCAGGCGCACGCGCGCGGGCTGATCGAGCCGAGCGCCGACCCGCGCGCGCTGGCCTGGCTGTTCCTCGCGATCGGCGCCGCGCTCGACCAGGCGCAGCTGCTGCAGCTCGGCGACGAGCTCCCGCCCGAGGTCATGGCCCGGATCGGCAGCCTGATCCACAGCGGGAACGAGACGCGAGGTCCCTGAACGAGTTCGTCCGCGCCGCCGGGCGACCGGCGGCGGGGGTCGACGGCCCGGCTCACCGTGATTAACGCCCGCAGCCAACGGTGAGCCGGGTCGCTTCGACCGGTCGAGTCAATATCTCGCAGTCACTTGCGCGCGTCGACCTCGTCCAGCCATTCGCGCGCCTCGGCACGGGTCTTGTCGGAGGCGGCGGCCTTCTCGAGCGCGGCGCGCGCCGGCCCCATCTGGCCCTGCTCGAAGCGCGCGATCCCGAGCAGGAGCTGCGCGGTGGCGGCGTCGCCGAGACCGCCCTTGGCGAGCGCGCTCTCCAGCGCGTGCGCGGCGGGCGCCCACTTCTTCTCCTCGATCAGGAGCTTGCCCAGGCGCAGGTCCGCGCGCCCGTCGGGCGCGTTCGCCGCGGCGCGCCGCAGCACCGCTTCCGCCTGCGCCGCGTCGCCCGCCTTGAACCAGGCGGTGGCGAGCGCGTCGAGCGTCTTGGTCGACGGCTCGATCCGGCCCTCGGCGATGCCCTTGTCGAGCAGCGCCGCGGCGTCACGCGGCCTGCCCTGCTCGAGCATGAGCGAAGCGAGCAGCCGCAGCCACGACTCCGGCGCGTCCGGGCGCTTCGCCACCGCGGCCTCGGCCAGCGGCAGCGCGCGCGCGGAGTCGCCCTTTCCCCACCACGCGTTCGCGAGCCCCATCTCGAGCTCGGGCGTCGGCGGCGACTGGCGCGCGGCCAGCGCGCCGAGCACGCGCAGCGCTTCGTCGTAGGAACGGGTCGCGATGTAGACCTGTCCCAGGTTGAACATGTAGAGCTCGGTGTCCGCGTCGCCGAGCGCGTGGAGCGCGAGCGCCTGCTCGTAGCCGTCGACCGCCTGCGGGTAGCTCTTCTGCAGCGTCCAGGCGTACGCGCGCGTGCCGAGCACCAGCGCGCGCTCCGAGTCGGTGAGCTTGCTCGAGCTCTGCGTCTTCGAAAGCGTGGCCTGCGCGCTCTCGTAGTCCTTCGCCGCGATCGCCTTCTGCGCCGCGTTGAGCGCGCGCGCCGTGGCCTCGCCGGGCGGCTCGGTGCGAGTCGCGCGCTTCGACGGAGCGACCGCGCCCGCGCAGGCGAGCGAGAGCGTGATCAGCGCACAGCACAGGACACGTGTGACGTTTCGCATGCCCGGAGGATAGCCGGGTTGACGACGCGTTCGTTTCTGCGAGAAGTTCGCTACCAAGCACGCCGATCCGAAACGGCGTCGTACCCGTACCAACCCGGAGAAGACCTTGGCCTCACGCTCGATCCGGACATTGCTGATCGCGTGCACGGTGTGCGCGTCGGTCGCCTGGGCGCAGACCGAAGCGCCACCCGCGACAGCGGAGCCCGCACCCGCCGCGCCCGTGACCGCCGCGCCCGAGCCCGTCGCGCTCGCCAGCGCGCCGATCGAGTCCGCGCAGGTGACCAGCGCGCCGGCGCGCGCGCTGCAACGCGACATGAGCGTCTGGGGCATGTTCAACGACGCCGGCGCGGTCCCGAAGTCGGTGATGATCCTGTTGATCCTGGCCTCGATCTGGAACCTCTCGATCCTGATCGAGAAGAGCCTGGTGCTGCGGCGCGTGAACAAGAACGCGGACCGCTTCCTCGAGACCTTCCGCAAGGCGAGCTCGCTCGAGGGCCTGTCGAAGCAGATCCAGGGTAAACCCGACGGGCCGATGCCCGAGATGTTCGTCGCGGGCATGGACGAGTTCCACCTGTCGGTGAGCTCCGGCCTCGCCGCCACCGGCGATCTGCGCGACCGCATGCGCGCGCGCATCGGCGACGCGATGGAGATCTCGCGCACGCACTCGACGCACGCGCTCGGCCGCTACATGAGCACGCTCGCGACCGTCGGCGCGACCGCGCCGTTCATCGGCCTGCTCGGCACGGTCTGGGGCATCATGACCAGCTTCATCGGGATCGCGCAGACGCAGACCACGAACCTCGCGGTGGTCGCGCCCGGCATCGCCGAGGCGCTGCTCGCCACCGCGATCGGCCTGTTCGCCGCGATCCCCGCGGTCATGCTCTACAACAAGTTCTCGCGCGACATCGGCCGCTTCTCGGGCCGGCTCCAGACCTTCGAGTCGGAGTTCGCGATGGTGCTGTCGCGCCAGCTCGACATGAAGGGCTGAAGCGATGGGCGCGAAGCTCGGCGACACCGGCGGGAACGGAAACCCCTACCCCGCGAACTCGGAGATGAACGTCACGCCGTTCGTCGACGTGATGCTCGTGCTGCTGATCATCTTCATGATCGCCGCGCCGCTCTCGACGGTCACCGTGCCGGTCGAGCTGCCGCCCGCGACCACCAAGCCGGAAGAGAACAAGGCGCCCGACCCCGTGTTCGTGTCGATCGAGAAGGACGGCGACATCTACGTGATGGAGGAGCGCATCGCGCTCGCCGACCTGCCCGCGAAGCTGCGCGAGAAGACGCACGACAACACCGCCGAGCGCATCTTCCTGCGCGCCGATCAGAGCCTGGCGTACCGCGTGGTGATGCAGGTGATGAACGTGATGCAGGACGCGGGCTACCTGAAGGTCGGGCTGGTCGCCGAAGAGATCGAGCCGGCCGCCTCCTGAGCCGATGAACGTCGCCCGGCTCATCTCGATCGCGGCGCACGGCGCGCTGATCGGCTGGCTCTACTACCTGTCGACGCTGCCGCCCGAGCAGCTGCCGCCCGACCGGACGCTGTACGCGGAGATCGTCGAGCCGATCTACAAGCCGCCGCTGCCCCCGCCTCCTCCGCCACCGCCGCCGCCGGTCGTCGAGCCGCCGAAGGAGCTGCTGAAGGAGCTGCCGAAGGATCCGCCCAAGCCGCGCCGCGCGCGCGTGCGCCCGCGCGCCGCGCCGGAGCCGCCGCCCGAGGCCGCGGCCGAGGTCGCGCCGCTGCCGATCCCACCCGCGCCGCCGACGCCGCCGGAAGCGCCGATCGAGCCGACGGACACGTTCATCCGCGATCCCGAGCCCGTGTTCCGCCCGCACCCGGAGTACCCCGAGCGCGCGCTGCGCTTCCGGCGCGAGGGCGTGGTCGAGCTCGAGTTCACGATCGCCGTCGACGGCAGCGTGCGCGACATCGTGGTGGTGCGCTCCGAGCCCGAGGGCCTGTTCGACCGCGCCGCGAAGAAGGCGCTGGCGAAGTGGCGCTACGCGCCGCAGCTCGTGAACACCGTTGCGACCGAGCGCACCGGCGTGCGCGTGCGGATCGTGTTCAAGCTGGACCAGACCTAGCGGAACAGTCGGGATCCGGGCCTGCCGATCGGGCGGGGGTGAGCGCGCCCGATGCGTCGGCCAGTGTCTTTCCGCTGGCGGGAATGTCCCCGCTGATCCGGACGCTCACGCTGGTACTCCTCCTGCTGCCGGTCGTCTTCTTCGCCACCGCGCTGGTCTGCGCAGCGCCGCTGGCGATCCCGGGCGCGCTGGTCGCCGCGCTCTACGCTTGGGCCTGGCTGCGCATGCGGCCGACCCGCTTCGTCGTGTCGGCCGACGCGGTCGAGGTGGCCTGGCCGCTCCGGCGCCGCCGCATTCCGCGCGCGGAGATCACCGCCGTGCGCCGGCTCGACGCCGCGGAAGTCAAGCAGGAGATCGGCTTCGCGATGCGCGTCGGCGTGGGCGGCCTGTGGGGCGGCTTCGGCTGGCTCTGGTCGAGCCAGCGCGGGGTGATCCAGATGTACGTCTCGCGCACGGACGGCTTCGTCTGGATCGAGACGCGCGACCGGCCCTGGCTGCTCACGCCCGCCGAGCCCGACCGCTTCGTCCGCGCGCTGTCTCCGTCGCAGTAGGCGCAGACCGCCGCTCGCTAGAACGTGCGGCGGAGCCAGTCGAGGATGAGGGAGTTCAGCTCGTCCGGCTTCTCCTGCTGCGTCCAGTGGCCGCAGTCGCGGATCAGCTGCTTCTCGAGCCGCGGCACGAAGCTCTCCATGCCGTCCGCGAGCGACGGCGGCAGCGCGAAGTCGTCCTCGGAGCAGACCATCAGCGACGGCGCGTCGACGCGCTGGGGCGCGTGCTCGGTCAGCTGCCAGTTGCGGTCGATGTTGCGGTACCAGTTGATGCCGCCGGTGAAACCGGTGCGCTCGAACGCGCGCACGAACACCGCGAGCGCCTGCTCGTCGAGCAGCGGCTGGCCGAGCGGCGGCTCGGTCGACTCGACCGCGGTGGCCAGGTTCTGGATGCCGCGCGAGAGATCGAGGTCGGCGAGCTTGATGCCCTTGCGCATGATCCGGTCGAACACGCGGCGCACGTCGCGCGCGAGCCGCACGTCGGCGTCGCCCGGCGTCTGGAAGTGCACGATGTAGTGCTCGGGGCCCATCGCCGCGCGCATCAGCGCGATCGGCGGCATGGGCGCGCGCGGCAGGAACGGCGTGTTCACTCCGATCACGCCCGCGACGCGCGACGGGTGGAGCTGCGCCGCGGCCCAGACCACCGCCCCGCCCCAGTCGTGGCCGCAGAACACCGCGCGCTCGATCCCGAACGCGTCGAGCAGCCCGACCAGGTCGCCGGTCAGGTGCGCGATGTCGTAGGCCTCGAGCTTCTCGGGCCGGTCGGTCAGTCCGTAGCCGCGCTGGTCCGGCGCGATCGCGCAGTAGCCGGCGCGCCCGAGCGCCGCGAGCTGGTGGCGCCACGAGTACGCGAGCTCGGGAAAGCCGTGCGAGAACAGCACCGGCAGGCCGTCCGCGGGCCCGGCCTCGTACACCGCCATGCGTATGCCGTTGGACTCGACGAAGCGCGGCTCGGGGAATGCAGTGTTGGTCACAGAGAACTCCTGTTCGATGGTGGCGCGAGGGGCGAGCGAGGGCCGCCCCGAGCGAGCCCGCAAGCGCGCCGAAGGCGCGCGCGCAGCGAGGCGAAGCCGAGCGTAGTCAACCTGTCACGGCTCCAGAATGACCTTGCACTGCGTGGTCGGCTTCTTCAGCGCCTCGAACGCGCTCGGGAAGGCGGCGAGATCGACGACGTCGGTCACCATCTCGCGGCCGGGGATGCGGCCGCGGTCGAGCATCTCGATCGAGATCTCGAAGTCCGCGCGCCGGTAGGCGACCACGAAGCGCAGCTCGATCTCCTTCACGACCGCCATCACCGGGAAGATCGAGTCCATCTGCATGCACACGCCGACCACGACCACGCGGCCGCGCGGGCGCACCATGCCGATGCACTGCTGCAGGAGCCCCGGCGCGCCGACGCACTCGAAGATCACGTCGGGCGGACCGCCGGTCTCGCGCGTGAACACGCTGACCGGGTCCTCCTTCGAGACGTCCGCCACGCCGGTCGCGCCGAACTTCTGCGCCAGCGCGAGCCGCCCGGGTGCGCGCTCGTTCACCACCACGGCGCGCGCGCCGAAGAAGCGCGCCCAGGCGGTGACCGCGAGCCCGATCGGACCCGCGCCGATCACCATCACGCGCGCGCCCGACTCGAGCCCCGCCTTGTTCACCGCGTGCAGGCCGACCGCGAGCGGCTCGACCAGCGCGCCTTCGCGGTAGCTCACGCCCGCGGGCAGCCGCAGCGACTCGGCGGCTCCCGTCAGCACGTACTCCGCGTACGCGCCCGGCACCTGACCGAGCCCCAGGCTGCGCATGGCCGTACACAGAACCACGTCACCCGAGAGGCAGGCGCGGCACTTGCCGCAGCCGATCGCCGGCATCGCGCACACGCGATCGCCCGGCTTCCAGAGCGCCTTCGCGTCCGCGCCGACCTCGACCACCTCGCCCGCGAACTCGTGGCCCATCACGGTTCCGGCGGGCAGCCCGGGCGGCAGCTCGGCCGCGTGCAGGTCGGAGCCGCAGATGCCGCAGCTCTTCACGCGCAGCACGAGCTCCCCGAGTCCCGGCTTGGGCTCCGGCTGGTCTTCGATCGTCAGGCCCTTCCCGAGCCCGTGAAACACGGCGGCTTTCATGGCGGATCCTCCCGAGGCCGGATCATGAACCATTGCTGGACTCGAGTCCAGTCATGGAGTAGGCTACGGCCAATGATCCCCAGCGAGGTCCCCAGCCGCCGCGCCCGCAAGAAGGAGCGCACCCGCCAGGAGATCTTCTCCGCGGCGATGGAGCTGTTCGCGGCGCGCGGCTTCGACGCGGTCACGATCGAGGCGATCTGCGAGGCCGCCGACGTCGCGCGCGCGACCTTCTTCCTGCACTTCCCCACCAAGGCGAGCCTGCTGCACGAGTGGAACTGCCAGGTCGCCGCGGACTTCGCGGCCACGCTCGAAGAGCCGCGCGCGAGCGCGATCGACGAGCTGCGCGGCCTGATCGAGCACATCTCGGGCCGGCTGCGCGCGCAGGCCGACGTGATGGCCGCGATGCTGCGCGAGTTCTTCGCCACGCCGGAAGCCGTGGTCGCCGCGCGCTCCGCCGCGCAGGATCTGCACGCGCTGTTCGAGTCGATCATCCGCCGCGGCCAGGCGCGCGGCGAGCTGCGCCGCACGGTCGAGCCGCGGCTCGCGGTCGCGGTCGTGCTCTCGACCTCGGCCGCGATCCTCTCGGGTCAAGTCTGGAAGCCCGGCGAGCTTCCGCCCGAGCAGGTTCAGGCCCAGTTCTTCGAAGTCGTCTTCCACGGACTCACAGGAGAATCCACGTGACCAAGCCCCGCCTCCGCTTCGGCATCTTCATGGCGCCCTTCCACCCGGAGCACGAGAACCCGGCGCTGTGCCTGCAGCGCGACCTCGAGCTCGTGCAGTGGCTCGACGAGCTCGGCTTCGACGAGGCGTGGATCGGCGAGCACCACTCGGCCGGCTACGAGATCATCGGCTCGCCCGAGGTGTTCATCGCCGCGGCGGCCGAGCGCACGCGCAAGATCCGGCTCGGCACCGGCGTGTCGTCGCTCCCCTACCACCACCCGTTCATCCTGGCCGACCGCATCCGCCAGCTCGACGTGCAGACGCGCGGCCGCGCGATGTTCGGCGTCGGTCCGGGCGCGCTGCCGACGGACGCGTTCATGATGGGCATCGATCCGCTGACGCAGCGCGACCGCATGCTCGAGGCGCTGCGCGCGATCGTTCCGCTGATGCGCGGCGAGACGGTCACGATGAAGACCGACTGGTTCGAGCTGCGCGAGGCGCACCTGCAGCTGCGGCCGTACAGCGCAGAGGGCGTCGAGATCGCGGTCGCGAACCAGGTCTCGCCGGCCGGCGCGCGCGCCGCGGGCGAGTTCGGCCTGTCGCTGCTCTCGCTCGGCGCAACCACGACCGGCGGCTTCAACGCGCTCGCGACCACCTGGGGCATCTGCGAGGAGCGCGCCAAGGAGTTCGGGCAGAGCGTGTCGCGCAGCGGCTGGCGGCTGGTCGCGCCGATGCACCTCGCCGAGACACGCGAGCAGGCGCGCGCCGACGTGCGCTTCGGCCTGGCCGCGTGGGGCCGCTACTTCCGCGAGATCGCGGCGCTGCCGCTCGTGCCCGAGGGCGGCTCGATCGACGACGCGATCGAGGCGATGATCGCGAGCGGCATGGCCGTGATCGGCACGCCCGACGACGCGGTCGCGCAGCTCGAGCGGCTGGAGAAGCAGTCCGGCGGCCATGGCGCGTTCCTGCAGCTCGCGCACGAGTGGGCCGACCGCCGCGCCACGCACAAGAGCTTCGAGCTGATGGCGCGCTACGTGATGCCGCGCTTGCAGGGCACGAACGACCTGCGCGAGAAGAGCCTTGGCTTCGCGCTCGAGAACCGCCAGCGCATCCTGTCGTCGGCGGGCGGCGCGGTGCTGAAGGAGATCCAGAAGCACGCGACCGAGCAGCAGGCCAAGCAGTCCGCTGGCACGACGCCGAGCGCCTGAACGATGCAATCGAAGCACGTGATCGTGGTCGGCGGCTCGGTCGCCGGGCTGGCGGCGGCCGTCGCGCTGATGAACGACGGCCAGCGCGTGACCATCCTCGAGCGCGACGCCACGCCCATGCCCGAGAGCCACGTCGAGGCGTTCGAGCGCTGGGATCGCCGCGGCTCGCCGCAGACGCGCCACTCGCACGCGTTCCTCGGCCGGCTCTACTGCCTGCTGCGCGACCAGGCGCCGGGTCTGCTCGCGAAGCTCCTCGAGTGCGGCGCCGAGGAACTGCGCTTCTCCGACATCGTGCGCCGCACCATGCCCGACGCCGCGCTCGAGCCCGGTGACGCCGACCTGACGCTGCTCGCGGTCCGGCGCATCACCTTCGAGTGGGTGCTGCGCCGCTACGTGCTCGACTCCGGCCGCGTCGCGTTCCGCGACGGCGACGAGGTCACGGGCCTGGCCGCGGAGCCCGACCCCGCGACCGGACACCCGCACGTGTACGGCGTGCACGTCACGCGGCCCGACGGTGCGCGCGAGGTGCTGCGCTGCGACCTGGTGGTCGACGCGAGCGGCCGGCGCTCGAAGCTCTCCGACTGGCTCGAGGCGATCGGCGCGCCGCGTCCCGCGGAGGAGTCCGAGCCGTGCGGGATCTTCTACAGCTCGCGCTTCTACCGGCTGCGCGACGGCGTGGCGCCGCCGCTGCTCGAGAACGGGATGGGCCAGGACCTGGGCTACATGAAGATCGGCATCTTCCCCGGCGACGCGCGCATCTTCTCGCTCACGCTCGCCGCCTCCCCCGAGGACGACCTGCTGCGCTCGGTGCTGCGCACCAAGGGCTTCGAGGCCGCGGCCGCCGCGCTGCCGATCACGCGCGCCTGGGTCGACCCGGCGAACTCCGAGCCGATCTCCGACGTGCACGGCATGGCGAACCTGCGCAACACGCGCCGTTGGCTGGTCGCGGACGGCGAGCCGCTCGCGACCGGCGTGGTCGCGATCGGCGACGCGCTGATCCACACCAACCCGATCACCGGCCGCGGCTGCAGCCTGGGCTGGGTGAGCGCGTTCCTGCTCGCCGAGGCGCTGCGCAAGCACCCCGACGACCCGCGCGCGCTCGCGCTCGAGCTCGACGCCGCGATCGAGCGCGAGGTCGTGCCCTGGTGGCGCGCGCAGGTGCAGCAGGACCGCGACGCGCTCGAGGTCGAGGCCATCCAAAAGCGCGGCGAGAATCCCTACCAGGTCGAGCGCTCCGACGGCTCGCAGGATCCGAAGGCCTTCATGCGCGCACTCCTGCGCGAGGGCCTCGGCCACGCGCTGCGCGAGGACATCTCGGTGCTGCGCGCGTTCATGCGCGTGTTCAACCTGCTCGACGCGCCCGAGGACCTGATGCGCCGGCCCGAGGTGATGCAGCGCGTGCTGCAGGCCTGGAACGAGCGCCACACCAAGCCGCCGCTCGCGACCGGACCTTCGCGCGCCGAGATGCTCGACCTGCTGCGCGCCGCCGCCGCGTGACAGGGGGCCCGGCGCGCGGGCGGTCGCGCGCCACCCCGACTTCGCTCGCCTGCGGCTCGCTGCGCGCTTCGCTTGCCGAACGCCTAGCCCGAGCGCTCGTACATCCCGAACAGCACGTAGCTCGCGCTCGCCACGCCGAGCAGAGCGGAGACGACGGCGGTCCGGCCCGCGATCCGGTGCGAGCGAGCGCGCGCGGGGTCCGCGAAGCCGCGCCGCTCGCCGAGCCAGGCGGCGCGGCCGCCGGCCAGCACCATCACGGCGATGCAGGCTTCGTGGAAGCGCAGCACGTTCACGTAGCGCGGATCCCAGAGCTCGAGCTGCTCGCGGCCGAGCGCGAACAGCTTCACGACGTACGAGGCGAGGAACAGGCCGACCAGCGAGATCGCGACCAGCATCAGCCGCCGGTGGCCGGCGATCTCCTTGCGCCGCACGCGCCGCACTGCGACCGCGGCGAGCGCCACGATCGCGAGCATGTTCGCGAGCGCGAGCGTCCAGTAGATGACCTTCGGGTCCGACGGCACCGCGCGCAGCATAGCAGCGCCGCGCTAGACTCGCGGGCGATGGGCTTCGACGTCCGGATCGACAAGCAGGGCTGTCTCGCGTCGGGCCGCTGCGTCGCGGCCGCGCCCGAGGCGTTCGGCTGGGACGAGGACCAGCTCGGCGACGTGCGCCCCGCGGCCGCGACTCTCCCGCGCGAGCAGCTGATCGCGATCGCGCGCAACTGCCCGAGTCTCTCGATCTCGGTCCTCGACGACGCCCGGAACGAGATCGCTCCGTAGCTACGGAATCACGCCGGCCGCGCGCAGGTCCGCGATGCGCTCGGCCGACAGGCCGAGCTCCGCGAGCACCTCGTCGGTGTGCTCGCCGAGGCCCGGCACGGGCGCGCGCGGCGCGACGTCGTGCGCGCTGAAGCGCACCGGGCTGCCGACGCTCTTCTGCGTACCGCCGCGGCCGTCGGGCACGTCGACGATCGCGCCGCTCGCCAGCGCTTGTGGATCGACCGCCACCTCGGCCGGGTCGTGCACCGGCGCCCACCACAGGTCGACCGCGTCGAAGCGCGGCAGCCAGTCCGCGAGCGGGCGAGTCGCGAACTGCTCGTCGAGCAGCTTCATCAGCTCGCGCGCGTTCTCGCGCCGCGCGGTCGAGGTCGCGAAGCGCGGGGCGTCCTTCAGGTCGGCGCGCTCGAGCCCCTCGCACAGCCGCGGCCAGTGGCGATCGGCCTCGACGCCGAGCAGCCAGATCCAGCGCCCGTCGCCGGCGCGGAAGCTCGTCACCGTGGGCACGATCGACTCCTCGCGCTTGCCCGCCTGCGCGACCGCGCCGAACGCGAGCTGCTGCGAGATGTCGAAGCCGACCGTGTAGATCCCGCTGCGCAACAAGCACGCGTCGACGCGCTGGCCGCGGCCGGTCTTCTCGCGCGCGTAGAGCGCGCCGAGGATGCCGGCCAGGCCGTGGCTCGCGGTGATGTGGTCGCCGAAGCCCGCGCGCGAGCCGACCGGCTCGCCGCCCGGCTGCGCGAGCAGGTGCGCGATGCCCGCGCGCGCCCAGAAGCCGCCGATGTCGTAGCCCGCGCGGCCGCGGTCCGGCCCTTCCTGGCCGTAGCCGGTCAGGTGCGCGTAGATCAGGCGCGGCGCGCGCCTCTCGAGCGTCGGCCAATCGAGCCCGAGCCGTTCGAGCGCCTCGTGCCGGTAGTTGGTGACGAACACGTCCGCGCCGGAGATCAGCTCGAGCGCGAGCGCGCGGCCTTCGGCGTGCGAGAGATCGAGCACGACCGAGCGCTTGCCGCGGTTGTCGAGGTCGAACGGCGGGCACGACGGCAGCTCGATGCCCGCCACTGCGCGGAAGAAGTGGCGCATCGGATCGCCGCGCGGCGGCTCGATCTTGACCACGTCCGCGCCCCAGTCGGCCATCAGCCCCGCCGCGGCGGGGCCCGCGACCCAGAAGCTCATCTCCACCACGCGCACACCGTGCAAGAGCATCGCGTCTTCCTCCGCGTTCTCCGGGCGGTTCCAGGCTACCACGACGCGGCCGCGCGCCCGGAAGTAAACTCGCGCGATGTCGCGCCCGTCGCTCCGCGCCCGCTCGATCGAGCCGTTCCTGGCCATGGAGGTGATGGAGCGCGCGTTCGAGCTCGAGCGCGGCGGCGCGCGCGTGATCCACCTCGAGATCGGCGAGCCCGAGTTCCCCGCGCCCGAGGCCGCGACCGAGGCCGCGCGGCGCGCGCTCGCGACCGAGCCCGCGCGCTACACCGACAGCCGCGGCGTGGTCGAGCTGCGCGAGGCGATCGCGCGCGACCACGCGCGGCGCAGCGGCGCGGCGATCGCGCCCGAGCGCGTGCTGGTCACGTCCGGGACCTCGCCCGCGCTGCTGCTCGCGTTCACCTACCTGCTCGACCCGGGCGACGAGGTCGTGCTCGGCACGCCGCACTACGCCTGCTACCCGAACCTGATCCGCGCCGCGGGGGGAGTGCCGGTGTTCGTGCCGACGCGCGCCGAGGACGGCTACGTGCTGCACGCGGCCGACGTGCGGCGCGCGCTCACGCCGCGCACGCGCGCGATCGTGGCCGCGTCGCCCGCGAACCCGACCGGCGCGATCCAGCCCGGCGAGGAGCTCGCGGCGCTGCACGCGCTCGGCCCGCCACTCGTGTCCGACGAGATCTACGACGGGCTGGTCTACGACGGCGCGCGCACCAGTCCCGCGCTCGCGCTCGGCGACGACGTGTTCGTGCTCGACGGCTTCTCGAAGCGCTACGCGATGACCGGCTTCCGGCTCGGCTACCTGATCGCGCCGCCCGGCGCGACGCGCGCGCTGCAGAGCCTGGCGCAGAACCTGTTCATCTCGGTCGCGAGCTTCGCGCAAGCGGCGGGCATCGCCGCGCTCGCGCACGGCGCGCCGACCACGGCCGCGATGCGCCTGGCCTACGGCGCGCGCCGCACGCGGCTCGCCGCGGGGCTCGTGCGGCTGGGATTCGAGGTTCCGGTCGCCCCACGCGGCGCCTTCTACGTGTTCGCCGACGCGCGCCGCCACGGCGCCGACTCGCGCAAGCTCGCCTCCGACCTGCTCGAGCGCGCGCACGTGGCGGTCACACCCGGCGTCGACTTCGGCGCCGCCGGCGAGGGCTACCTGCGGTTCTCCTGCACCACCGACGACGCGGAGATCGACGAGGCGCTGGCGCGGATCGAGCGCGTTCTGGGCTGAAGGAAGGCTGCGCTCGCCTTTGTGCGCCGGGTCACCGGCGAGCTATGGTTGCGCCGAGGGGGGTGCATTACCTGGAAAGCCTCGGACTCGCGCGCGCGCCTTACACGGACCCTGTCTCGATCTACCGCTACCGCGACGGTATCTACGCCACCGACCTGCTGACCGCGGCGATCTGCTGGCTCGACTTCTTCTCGTGGCTCGACCAGCACCCGGCCGACAAGCCGGGCATCTGTCGTCACTTCGAGATACACGAGCGGCCGACCGACGTGATGCTCACCTTGTTCCGCGCGCTCGGCCTGCTCGAGTGTCGCGCGGGGGTGTTCCAGCTGACCGCGCTCGCGCGCGAGCACCTGGTGCAGCGCTCGCCCTTCTTCATCGGGCCGTACTACGCGGCGCTGCGCGAGCGGCCGGTGTGCAAGGACTTCGTCGAGATCCTGCGCACGGATCGCGTCGCGAACTGGATGGGCCTGCGCGACGCGAAGGACTGGCACCGCGCGATGGAGGACGAGACGTTCGCGGCGCGCTTCACCGCGGCGATGGACGCGCGCGGGGTGCACCTGGGTCAGGCGCTGGCGCGCTCGCTCGACTGCTCGCGCCGCACGCACCTGCTCGACGTGGGCGGCGGCTCGGGCATCTACGCCTGCTCGCTCGTCACGGCCTGGCCGCAGCTGCGCGCGACCGTGTTCGAGAAGCCGCCCGTCGACGCCGCGTGCATCAAGGCGATCGCCGAGCGCGGCTGCAGCGAACGGGTCGCGGTGGCCGCGGGCGACATGTTCGAGGACGCCTGGCCCGGCGGCGCCGACCTGCACCTGCTGTCGAACGTGCTGCACGACTGGGCCGAGCCCGAGGTGCGCGCGATCCTCGCGCGCTCGTTCTCGGCGCTCGCGCCGGGAGGCTCGCTCGTGATCCACGACGCCTTCATCAACGCGCAGAAGGACGGACCGCTGCCGGTCGCCGAGTACTCGGCGCTGTTGATGTACCTGACCCGGGGCAAGTGCTGGTCGGTGCGCGAGCACGCCGACTTCCTGGCGGACGCGGGCTTCGTCGACGTCGACTATCGGCCCACGGCCTCGGATCGCGGTCGCATGATCGCGCGCAAGCCGGCGTGACCCGGCCGGGCGCGCCGCTGCTCGAGGAGTCCGCGCTGCTCGGCCAGCAGCTCTCCGACGCGCTGTGCCGCACGCCCGTGGGCGACGACCACTGCGGGGCGCTGCACGGGCTGTGGGGAGACCTGCGGCTCGTCGGCTTCGCGGCCGAGCCCGACCGCCACGCGGACTTCTACGCGGAAGCGCTGGGCGCGTGCGCCGCGACGGGCGCGAGCAACCGGGTGCTGGTCTCCGGCTGCGCGGACTGGGGCATGCTGGCGACGGTCGGCGCGGCCTGGCGGCGAAGCGGCGAGGCGCTCGACGTGACCGTCGTGGACCGCTGCCCCGCCCCGGTGTTGCTGTGCGCGTGGTACGGCGCGCAGATCGGCCTGCCGGTGCGAACCGCGGTGGCCGACATCGCGCAGTACCGGGAAGAGCGCCCCTTCGACCTGATCTGCACCCACTCGCTGCTCACCTATCCTCCGCTCGAGGCGCGCCGCCGCCTGGTCGCGAACTGGCGCCGGCTGCTTCGTCCCGGCGGCGCGGTGGTGACGGTGACGCGGCTCTCGACCGAGCGCGCCGCGCGCGACGACGACAAGGAGCACGCGCGCCGCTTCGCGGAGGCGCTCGCGCAGCGCTGCGCGGACGCCGGCCTCGAGCGCGATCCGATCGATCTGCGCACGCGCGCGGAGCGCTACGTGCGCGCGCAGGCGTCGCACCCGGTCGGCGACGAGTCCGACCTGCGCGCGCTGTTCGAGCAACAGGGCTTCGCGCTGACGCGGCTCGACACGCGCGAGCTTGCGGGTGTGCTGCCGGGGCGCGAGCGCGTCGGCGGCGCGGCGCGCAGCGGCCGCTACGGCGAGATCGTGGCGGTACGGCCATGAGCGGCCCCGCGACGCGGAGCGCGCGCCCCGCCCCGCCCGAGCTGCACGCGCTGATCGAAGCGAACGCGCGGCTGTGGGCGGCGGAGGCCGAGGTGTTCGCCGCCTACTTCGGATCGCCGCGCCGCACGCCCGAGGCCGACGAGGCCTGGCTCGCGCGCCAGTGCTGGAAGGAGCTGGTCGACGGCGTGGTCGGCCGGATCGGCCGGCTGACGGCGAGCGAGTCGAGCTTCGAGCGCACGACCGCGGCGGCGCTCGCCGCGCTCGCGGACGAGGTGGTGCGCGTCGAGCTCAGGCACTACGTCGCGTTCGGGATCGCGCTCCGGCTCGCCCAGCGCGAGGCGGGCACGCTCGCGCGCGCCACCGCGCGGATCGGGTCCGACTGGCCCGAGAACGCGGAGCTGCAGAGCATGCGCGCGCGCCAGCGCCGAGAGCACGGCGAGCTCGGCGAGCGCGCCTCGGCCTTCACGGAAGGCGGCTACTGCACCCTCTACCGCGCCGGCATGGCGCTCAAGCGCGAGACGGATCTCGACGACGCGATCGCCACCGCCTGCGCGCAGGTGTTCGACGACGAGTGGGAGCACATGCTCGAGGGCATCGCGGGTCTCGCCGAGGCGCCGCTCGCGGCGCGCGACTGGGCGCGGCTCGAGGAGCTCACGCTGGCCCAGGGCCGCGCTCGCCTGCACATGCGCAACGCGCAGTTCGGCTTCCCGCTCGACGCCGCGCGCCTGCGCGCGCTCGCCGCGGGCGCGGCCGAGCCGCTCGAGTTCGACTACGCGCGCGCGGGTCTCTCGCCGCCGCGGGACGGCGGATGATCTACTACCTGTGCCGCGAGGACTACACGCAGCCGCTCGACGGGCTGCTCGCGGGCCTCGGCCGGGACGGCCGCTTCATCCGCGGCCTCTCCTACGAGCGCCTGTTCTACGAGCGCCGCGCTCCGCTCGGCCACTACCTGTTCACGGACTTCGACCGCCTGTCGAGCTACGAGCTCGAGTCCGCGTGCAGCCTCGCCGCGGCGCTGCGCGAGCACGCGCCGGCGGCGCGCATCTACAACCACCCCGCGCAGGTGCTCGAGCGCTACGCGCTCCTGCGCCAGCTCGCGGATCAGGGCTCGAACCGCTTCGCCGTCACGCGCCTCGACGCGGGCGAGCGGCCCGAGCGCTATCCGGTGTTCATCCGGCTCGAGGACGGCTGCCAGGGACCGGACACGCCCCTGATCCACGACGCGCTGCAGTTCGAGCAGGCGCTGAAGACGCTGACCGCGCAGGGCAAGCCGGCGAAGCGGCGGATCGCGGTGGAGTTCTGCGCGGAGCGCGACCGCGACGGCTACTGGCGGAAGTACGGCGCGTTCAACCTGGGCGGCCGGATCGTCCCGCAGCACATCCTGCGCTCGAGCGACTGGAACGTGAAGCGCTCGAGCCTGGCGAGCGACGACGCGTTCGCCGCCGAGGAGATCGCCTTCGTGCGCGACAACCCCCACGAGCGCGAGCTCGCGCGCCTGTTCGCGGCCGCGCGGATCGACTACGGCCGGATCGACTACGGCTTGGTCGCGGGTGAGATCCAGACCTACGAGATCAACACCAACCCGACCTACCCCGACTTCTCCGGCGGCTCGCGGGACGCGCGGCAGAAGCGCCGCGAGCTCGTGCGCGCGCGCGTGCTCGACGCGCTGCGCGCGCTGGACGCGCCCGAGCTGCCGCGCGGGCGCTTCGCCTTCCCGCTCGCGCGCCCGGTGCGCGAGGAGCCGCGCCTGCCGCGCACCCGGCCGCTGCGCGCGTGGCTCGCGGGGCTCGCCGCCCGCGTGCGCCGGGGCGGGAGACACTGATCGGTGAAGGCCGCGGCCGCGCCGATCGCCGTCGCCGCCCTGCTCGCCTGCTCGCGGTTGCCGGACTACGCGGAGCCGAAGGGCGAGCTGCGCGCGTCGGGCAGCGTCGACCTCTCCGACGCGACCTTCTACCGGGCGCTCACGCGCGCGGACTTCCGCGCCAGCGAGCCGCCCGCACAGGCCGTGGGCCATGAGGACAAGCTCGGCGCCGCGACCTGCGCCGTGATGGCGGCTGCGCCGGGTGCGAAGTTCGCGACCCGCCCGATCCCCGCCGGCGACGGCGCGTTCGAGTACGAGGCCACGCCCGCCGGTCTCCACTACCGGGCGCAGATGAACCGCGCCTGCTCGTGGTGGAACCCGAGGGACATCGGCCTGCCAGAGGACTACGTCCTCGAGCACGAGCAGATCCACTTCGCGCTGGTCGAGATCGAGGCGCGGCGCTTGAACGCGACCATCGCCGGCGGGAAGCCCGCGCGCGCCGACACGCCCCAGGCCGCGCTCGAAGCCGCGCAGGCCCGGCTCGACGGGCAGATGCGAGACGCGCTCGACGCCCTGCTCGCGCGCAACACGGAGTTCGACGAGGACACCTCGGTGTCGTACGAGCCCGAGGCGCAGAAGCGCTGGCTGGCGCGCGTGCAGGCGGAGCTCGCGGGCGGAACGAGCGACTAGCCCGCCACCAGCACGCGATCCGCGATCAGCTCGTCGAGCACGGGGTCGAGCTCGGCGCGCGGAGTCGACGACACGGCGGCGAGCGCGTCGCGCGTGGCCGACTCGAGCGCCGCCTGCAAGAGCCGCGCGAGCGCCGGCGAGAGGTGCTCGACCTCGACCTCGCGCAGGCCGAGCGGACGCGCGGGCGGCGCGGAGCGGATCAGCAGGGTCTCGCTCGCGCTGGGTTCCTGCCCGAGCTCCGGCCAGTCGGCGCCCGCGCCGATCGACTCGCGGATCCGCGCGGCGAGCGCGAGCGTGCCCTCGGGGGCGCTCTCGAGCCAGACCCACGGCGCGAGCACCAGCTCGCCCGACCTCGGCCTGCCTTGGGTGCGCAGCTCGCGCCGCGCGCGCGCGAGCGCGCACTCGAGATCGACGAGCGCCCGCGCGCTGCCGGAACGCTGGCTCCGCGCCTCGCGCTGCGCGAAGCGCGCGAAGGCGAGCGGAAGGCTCCGGTCGTCGCGCACCGCGTCGCCGAACTCGACGTCGCCGAGGAAGCACCGCTCGCGCACCAGCACGCGCGAGATCGGGAACTCGCTCGTGACGTTCGAGAGAAACTGCTTCTCGCGCCCGCCACCGGGGTCGGCGCGAACCGCGCTCTCGTCGAGCCCGCACAGGACGCGCAGCTCTGCGCCGGAGAGCCCGCGGGTCGCGGACGGATCGCCGTTGCGCAGCCTGCTCTGGAAGCCCGCGTCGAGCTGCATCCGGAACAGCGCGCGCTGTACGCGGCGGTGGTCCATCACAGCATCCCGCGCAGCCGCTCGAACACCGGCAGCACGTCCTCGACGCCGTTGCGCTCGCACTCGAACACGAGCGCGCGCAGGTTCCGCGCGCGCGGCAGGACGGCTTCGAGGATCTTCCAGGTATCGGCCAGCGGCGCCGGGGAGTGATCGTCGTCGACGAACACCCGGCCGCCCGATGCGAACTCGGTTCCGCCCGCGACGTGGATCTCGACCACGCGCTCGAGCGGGTAGCCGTCGAGCCCGTCGAGCGGCCCGTGCCCCGCGACACGCTGGTAGATCGCGAGGTGCGCGACGTCGAGCAGGAGCCCCGAGTCGGCGCCGTCTGCCACGCGCGCGAAGTAGTCGAGCAGGTGCAGGTCGCCGAGGTAGAGGTGCGCGGGAGGGTTCTCGGGCAGCACCTCGTAGCCGGTTCGCGCGCGCACGTGCCGCACGTTGGCGGCCATCTCGCGCGCGGACTCGGCGCACAGGATCGGCGGCATCAGCACGCCGTGACCGCGCTCGCGCGGGCCGATGTGCCACAGGCCGGCGTCGCCGCACAGCCAGGCGGCGTTCACGCTCGCGGCCTGCTCGCGGGTCGCGTCGAGGTACTCGTCAGTCAGGCTCTCGCGCTCCTCGAGGTTCGCGTCGAGGAAGTGGTAGGTGGTGGGCCAGCCCGCCTCGACCCAGGCGAGCGCGTCGCGATCGACGCCCCGGTCGAGGTCCGCTCCGATCTCGAGGAACTCGACGAGCTCGGGCCGCCCGCGGCGCAGCGCGAGCAGGTCGAGCCCGCCGCGGCGCGCTCCGAACTCCGTCGAGATGCCGAGCCCGAGCCGCGAGAGAAGCGCGACGCGCTCCGCGAACGGAGCCGACGACGAGCCGTACATCAGGCCGGCACGAGCTCCAGCGGGATCTGGGTGAAGCTGCGGAACACGAGGCTCCGGTGCAGCGGCAGCGGGTCGCCGGTCGTGAGCCGGAAGCTCTTCGTGTGCGCGAGCAGCGAGCGCACCGCGATCTGCGCCTCGAGCCGCGCCAGATTCGAGCCCAGGCAGTAGTGCGTGCCGAAGCCGAAGGCGAGGTGGCGGCTCTCCTTGCGCGCGAGGTCGAAACGCTCTGGATCGCGGAACATCGACTCGTCGCGGTTGGCGGAGCCGAGCCAGCAGATCACCATCTCTCCCTCGCGCAGCTTCTCGCCACACAGCTCCGTGTCGCGCGTGGCGCGGCGCGGGTCGAGCTGCACGGGCGACGAGAAGCGCAGCACCTCTTCGACCGCGTACGGCACCAGCTCCGGCTCGCGGCGCAGGCGCTCGAGCGCCTCGGGGTGGTCGAGCAGCGTCAGCACGGCGTTGCCGATCAGCGTGGTGGTGGTCTCGTTGCCCGCCACGAGCAGGAGGATCAGCATCTGCAGGAGCTCGTCGAACGAGAGCTTCGAGCCCTCGAGCTCGGCCTGCGAGAGCCCGGTCAGGAGATCCTCGCGCGGATCGGCACGGCGCAGCTCGACGAGCCGGCGGAAGTAGTCGCCGAGCTCGTCGACGATCGCGCGGTTGCGCAGGAGCAGCTCGCGGCTCGGGGGCCCGAACAGCCCGACGCCGAGCGTCTCGACCAGCTTGTCCGACCAGTCCTTGAAGCGCGCGTTGTCCTCGGTCGGCACGCCGATGATCTCGGCGATCACGGTGACGGGCAGCGGGTAGGTCAGCGCCTGCACCAGGTCGACCTCGCGCTTCGCGAGCGCGGCGTCGAGCAGGCGGTCCGCGATCTCGACCATGCGCGGCTCGAGCCGGCGGATGATGCGCGGCGTGAACGCCTGGTTCACGAGCCCGCGCAGCCGCTCGTGCTCGGGCGGGTCGGTGCCGATCATGCTCGGCGGCCGGTCCATGAACTCCTCGAAGCCCGGCTGGGGCGGGAACTTGTTCGACCAGAGGCTCGCGTCCTTCAGCACGTCGACGATGTCGGCGTAGCGGAACAGCGATGACACGGGCAGGCCGGCGTGGCGGTGGATGCCGAGCTCTCGGCCGCGCGCGTAGAGCGGGTACGGGTTGCGGCGGGTGGCGTCGTCGAACGGGTTGAAGTCGAACGGGGTGGACATGCGGGCATTGTACTC
>Ga0187893_10002658_pt1 | contig 38673 bp, 28 predicted proteins | sample MA1701074metaG_FD_139574 | JGI IMG/M metagenome (GOLD analysis project Ga0187893, IMG submission 139574) | White microbial mat communities from a basaltic lava cave in the Kipuka Kanohina Cave System on the Island of Hawaii, USA - MA170107-4 metaG ... | reverse complement strand
GGGTTCAGGGCCGACGTCGGAACGTGTGAAGATACAGATCTTGCCTGGCGTGCGGGTGAGATGGGACTCCGGGTTGGTATCGTCGAGTGGGCGGTCATTCGCTATACCCTGAGACAGGGTCTTCCTCTCCGGAGGCGAAAATCCGGCAAATGGACCAGCGTGCGGCCGATTCTCATCTCAGTTCGGGAAGTTGCGCGCTAGGGACCGGGGACGGGCGGGGTGGTCGTCGCGAGGTTTATCAAGATCGGGATCGCCGCGCAGGCGATGACCGCGATCAACGCGTAGGTCCCCAACCGGCGGTCGCCCTTGGCGATGGCTAGTCCGGCCAAGAAGACCCCGATGATCCCGAACAGCCCCGGCGAGGCGAAGATGGCGAGCGGCGCGCAGATGAAGGCGAAGTTTGTCATGTACCGCCCCGGCGGGACGGATCTCTGCGGGATGCCAGGGCGGTCTGGGGACTCCATCCCTGTCAGGATGCGCGGGCGCGTTGCGATTGTCCAACTATCCAGACACAACGCGCCCGCGCATCCTGTGACCCGCGTCTCGCCCGCCACGAACTTTGGCCGTGGGAACCCTCTTATGGCCAGGCTTTCTCACTCATGCGTGAGAAAGCCTGGCCACTAGAGCGGCTGTCGTGACTCGGCGATGGCCTTGATGCCCTCCAGCGTGGCGAGCATGTTGCGCCGCAGCTCGTCGAGCCGGCGGGCGACGATGCGCTCCTCTTGGTCGGGCTCGCGGTTGATCGCCCAGGTGAGCCCTGAAGGACCCGGACCCAGTCGCGCCGATTGCCGCAACCGTGTGCCGTGCGCGTGCGGCTCCAGCTCGAACCGCCACGTCGCCGCGGGATGCTCCGGGCCGTTCACCGCCCAGGCGAATACCCGCTCAGGCTCGCACTCGACGACCACGGAGGTGGTCTCCCACTCGCCGATCGTGGGGTGCCGGTTGCGGCCCGTGAACCTCGCGCCTCGCGCCGGCCCGTCCGAGCCTTCCACCCACTCGCCACCCAGGTACTCCTGGGAGAACCGAGCCGGAAGGGAGATATCCGTCACGAGCCCCCACACAGGCCCCGGCCTCGTCTCCACGTGAACCTCCACCTCGACGCTCGGACCGTCGGCGAATCGCGTCATCACGTGTCCTCTCGCGTGGTCGAGCTGCGGGTCGTTACCATCAACGCACACATCCATCCGGCCGGCAGCATTACCGTACGCATTTGAAGGGAGGATGGGGGAACAGGACCGCTCTGCGGCTCCTGCCTCCTTGACCGCCGATGCGACAACCCTCGGAGTTCGACCTGACGCTGCGGTCCGGCACGGTGCACGCCCAGCGGTTCGGGCCCGCCGACGCCCCGCTTGCGCTCTGCGTGCATGGCCTGTCGGCCAACATGCACGCCTTCGACTACCTGGCCGAACGCATCGCCGGTGAGGACCGCCAGGTGGTGGCCTTCGACCTGCGCGGCCGCGGCCGCAGCGAGGTCACCCCGCTGGGCAGCTACGGCCTGGCCGCCCATGCCCGCGACGTTCTCGAGGTCGCGACCCTGGTCGGCGCCGATCGGTTCGACCTTGTCGGCTGGTCGCTGGGCGCGATGATCGGCATCACCGTGGCCAGCGTTGCGGCCGAGCGGCTGCGTAGTATCACGCTTATCGACCACTGCAAGCGGGAGGACGCCGCGGCGCATACCGCCGTCCGGCAGGGTCTCAACCGGCTCGACGCTGTCGTGGACAGCCCGGCGGAGTACCTGGCGGCGATCCGCTCGGCCGGGCTTGCCACGCCGTGGAGCTCCTACTGGGAGCGGCTGTATTCCTACGAGCTCGGTCCGCATGACGGCCGCTTCTCTCCCGTCACCGACAAGGCCGCGTGTGTGGAGGACCTTGACTCTCCGGACTGGGACCGAGTCGTGCCGGCCTGGCCGAAGCTCACCATGCCGGTGCTGCTCATCCGGGCCACGGTCGGCATCCGCGGCGGGTTCGTCGTGACCGAGTCCGACCGCGACGCCATCCGGCTCGCGGTGCCGACGCTGCGGCTGGTCGAGTTGGACCGGAACCATTTCGGGGTCATGACCGACGATCGCAGCGTCGACGCGATCGCCAAGCTGCTCGCTGAGGCCGTCTAAGGCATACCGCTGCATGGCTCGAATGATCGACTGCCTGAATAGTGCTGTTGGAGTCGACAATGCGAGGAATGGGTACGGCTGTGGCTGTGCGATCAGGGTGTACGTACCGGGTGCAGCTTCATGCGGGGTTCACGTTTGACGATGCGGCTGCTCAGGCGAGGTATCTGGCCCGGCTGGGAGTTACGCATCTGTACTGCTCACCGTACCTGCACGCGGCCAAGGGGAGCACCCACGGCTACGACGTCGTCGACCACGAGCGGCTGAACGAGGAGCTGGGCGGCGAGGCGGCCTACGGCCGCATGGTCGAGGCCCTCACCACCGAGGGGTTGCGCCAGGTGCTCGACATCGTGCCGAACCACATGGCGATCGACGGGCGGGCGAACCGGTGGTGGTGGGACGTGCTGCGCAACGGCGAGTCGAGCCCGTACGCCCGGTTCTTCGACATCGAATGGGACCCCGCTGAGCACAAGCTGGCGGGGATGGTGCTCGTCCCTGTGCTCGGCGACCACTACGGGCGGGTCCTGGAAGCGGGCGACCTACGGGTGGAGCGCCAAGGCGATGCCTTCGTCGTGCGCTACTACGACCACGAGTTCCCGCTCGCGCCAGGCAGCATCGCCGGCGACGCCGACCTGGACCGTCTCAACGCGGATCCCGACAAGCTGGATACGCTGCTGCAGCGCCAGAACTTCCGGCTCGCGTTCTGGCGCATCGCCGACGAGGAGCTGAACTACCGCCGGTTCTTCACGATCGAGACGCTGGCGGGCCTGCGCGTCGAGGACGAGCGCGTGTTCGCCGCGACTCACGGGCTGATCCTCGACCTGGTCGCCAAGGGCGTGGTCGACGGGCTGCGGGTCGACCACGTCGACGGGCTGCGTGACCCTGAGGGGTACCTGCGCCGGCTCAGCGAGGCGACCGGCGGCGCGTATGTCGTGGTGGAGAAGATCTTGGAGGAGGGTGAGGCGCTTCCCGAGCCTTGGCCGGTGGCCGGCACCTCTGGGTACGACTTCTTGAACCAGGTGAACAACCTGTTCGTCGACGGGTCGAACGAGGCGGCGCTGACCTCTTGCTACCACTCCTTCATCGGTGAGGACAAGTCCTACGAGGGCATCGTGCACGCCGCGAAGCAGCAGATCATGTCGCAGGAGCTCGCCTCCGAGGTCGATCGCGCGACCGGGCTGCTCGCCGATGCGTGTGAGGGTCACCGGCGCCACCGGGACCACACGCGACGCGCGCTGCGCGACGCGCTACGCGAGGTGGCGGCCGCGTTCCCGGTCTACCGCACCTATGTCCGGCCCGGTCGGCCCGTCAGTGACGCGGACCGGGCGCATGTCGCCGAGGCGACCTCGCGGGCCGCCGCGCGCCGGCCGGACCTGGACGGCGAGCTGCTCGACTTCATCGGGGAGCTGCTGGTGTTGCAGCACCCCGGCACGGCGGAGGCCGCGTTCGCGGTGCGCTTCCAGCAGCTCAGCTCACCGGTGATGGCGAAGGGGGTCGAGGACACGGCCTTCTACCGGTATCACCGCTTGATCTCGCTGAACGAGGTCGGCGGGGACCCGGGGACGTTCGGGCGGCCGGCCGCGCAGTTCCATACCGACTGCACTCGGACGGCCGAGCGGTGGCCCGGAACCATGCTGACCCTGTCCACGCACGACACCAAGCGCAGCGGGGACGTCCGCGCCCGCATCAACCTGCTCTCCGAGCTTCCCCAGGAGTGGGAAGAGACGGTACGGCGCTGGGCGGCGATCAACGAGCGGTACCGCAAGGACGACCTCCCCGACCGTAACGCCGAGTATCTCCTGTACCAGACCCTGGCGGGCGCGTGGCCGATCGACGCGGACCGGGCATGCGCGTTCATGGACAAGGCGGCGAGGGAGGCGAAGGTCCATACGTCATGGACGGCTCCAAGCCTTGAGTACGACGAGGCGTTGCAGTCGTTCGTGCGCGGGATCCTCGACGACGAGGTGTTCGTCGTGGACCTGGAGCGCTTCCTCGCCGAGCACCATCTGGTCGAGCGGGGGCGCGTGAACTCCCTCGCACAGATCACCTTGCTGCTCACCTGCCCAGGTGTGCCCGACCTATACCAAGGCAGCGAGGTATGGGACCTCAGCCTCGTGGATCCGGACAACCGCCGGCCGGTCGACTACGAGCGCTGCCGCCGCCTGCTCGAGGAGGTGACCGGATACGCGGATGCGCTGGCGCGCGCCGATGAGGGCGCGCCCAAGCTTTGGCTGATCCACCGGCTGCTCGACCATCGCCGCCGGTGTCCCGATCTCTACGCGACGCGCGAGTACGAGCCGCTGACGGCGCGTGGCGCGAAGGCGGCCCACGCGGTGGCCTTCGCCAGGGGTGGGCTCGCCGTCGTGGTGCCGCGCCTGGTCGCCGGGCTGGCGGATGATTGGGCCGACACGACGCTGGCGCTTCCTCCCGGGCGTTGGACCGAGGTGGTCACCGGATCCGGCATCGACGATGGCGAGGTAACGGTCGCTGATCTCTTACGACGGTTCCCGGTCGCCGTGCTCGCGAGAGCGGACGGGTGACGCACGAGCTCACCGTGTGCCAGAGCAGTGACCCTGAGGGCAACGGCGTGGCTGTGGCGGCCGGCTGGCTGACTTCTCACGCCTCGGTTCGCGTTCCTGGACTTCCCGTGAACCCCTCGCTACCGTGCGCGCTGGTTGGCCCATACCGGGCGAAAGGGGAGAAGATGAACGTCAGACGAGGTCTCGTGCTTGCTACAACCATCACGGGGCTGATGAGCGTCGCGGCGCCAGCTTGGGCGGTCACGGAAGGGGATTGCCTAGAATCTATCGGAGGCGAGGTGTCGGAGGATGAGGGCAGCCAAGTATGTGTCTTCCCCGAAAGCGATGCCGAAGTGTGCGCAGACCTCTTTGACGGCATTCCAAACAGTGACGGAGACTACTGCATCGCCCCCATCACCGCGGAATAACGTCGGGTAGCACTCCACGCCACAAAGGAAGGCCCTAGTCCTTGCCGGAGAGCAGCGTACCCGGCGGAGCCTGTTGCGCCGTCTCAACAGGGGGGTCACCAAGCCACATCCTTCTTGACGGCAACGGAGCCATCTTAGGCGTTCTCTGGACATCTCTGGCACGACCTGGACCACCGGATGGGTGGTCCGAACCATGGCCTCCTCTAGGATCAATTCCACTCAACCCGGCCTATTAGTGGAGGAAACGATGAGAGCGATGGTCCTGGCTGCTATCAGCCTGCTCAGCGTGACAGGCCCCGCCTCAGCACAGGAACTATCTTCCCCGGACCGCTGCTTCGACCTCGGCGGGCTGCCCGGGCCGTCAGAGATTTCATCGATACAGGTGTGTGCCCTCCCACAGCCTGACAACGACCCAGCTTGCGCCAACGTCAACAACATCCTTGCGATCGATGGCAACTTCGGTCCGTGCGAGCGAGCCACCGCAGGGGATTGATCTCTGCCTCACGAGGTCACCGACCCGAGCCTGCGCCTGGATGAGGGTGAGCGTTCTCCCAGACCTCATCGGGGTTCATTCAGCGCGCCGCGAGACGTTCCGGGTTCTGTACCGCGTTTAGAGGACGCCGCGCGTGCCGTGATCGTCATCCTTGCCGAGCATCGCGATGGCGTCTTCTCTGGGCGGGTACATGGCTCGAATGAGCGACTGCCTGAATATCGTGGTGGGAGTCGACAATGCGAGGAATGGGTACGGGTGTGGCTGTGCGATCAGGAGGTACGTACCGGGTGCAGCTTCATGCGGGGTTCCCGGTCGCCCTGCTCGCGAGGGGGGACGGGTGACGCACGAGTTCGGGGTGTGGGCGCCCCACCCCGATCGGGTCGACCTGGTGACCGGCGGTAGGCGCCTGAGAATGCGGCGCGCGGAGCGCGGCTGGTGGAGGCTGCGAGTCGACGGCGCTCCAGCCGGCACCGACTACGCCTTCTCCCTGGACGGCGGCCCTCCCCGGCCGGACCCGCGCTCGGCGTTCCAACCCGAGGGAGTTCACGGCCCGTCGCGGCTCGTCGACCATAACGCGCATCCCTGGCGGGACACGCTCTGGAGGGGCATCCCACTGCCTGGCGCGGTGCTCTACGAGCTGCACGTCGGCACCTTCACCGAACAGGGAACCTTCGACGCCGCCATCGACCGGCTTGGGCACTTGGTAGAGCTCGGCGTCGATGCCATCGAGCTGCTGCCGGTCGCCGAGTTCAGCGGGAGCCGCGGTTGGGGCTACGACGGGGTCGACCTGTTCGCGCCCCACCACGCCTACGGCGGGCCGGAGGGACTCAAACGGCTGGTCGACGCCTGCCACGCCGCCGGCCTCGGCGTGGTGATGGACGTCGTGTACAACCACCTTGGCCCCGCCGGCAACTACCTGTCCCAGTTCGGGCCGTACTTCACGGACCGCCACGCCACGAACTGGGGCAAGGCGATCAACGTCGACGGCCCGGGCAGTGACGAGGTCCGCGCCTTCATCGTCGACAACGCGCTGATGTGGCTGCGGGACTACCACTGCGACGGGTTGCGCCTCGACGCGGTCCACGCCATCGTCGACGACTCCGCGCTGCACATCTTGGAGCAGCTGGCCGTGGAGGTGGAGGCGCTGGCGGCTCACGTGCGCCGGCCGCTGTTCCTGATCGCCGAGAGCGACCGGAACGACCCGCGCGTCGTCCGCAGCCGCGACGCGGGCGGGTTCGGGCTGGGCGCCGCCTGGGCCGACGAGTGGCACCACGCGCTGCACGCGACTCTGACCGGCGAGCGCGGCGGCTACTACGAGGACTTCGGGCCGGTCAGCGTGCTCGCCAAGGCCTTGCGCCAGGCGTGGGTCTACGACGGCGCCTGGTCGCCGCACCGGCGGCGGACCCATGGGCGGTCGCCTGCCGGCCTGTCGGGGCACCGCTTCGTCGTATGCACGCAGAACCACGACCAGGTCGGCAACCGGGCGGTTGGTGAGCGCCCCAGCGCCCTGGCCAGCGAAGGCCGGCTGAGGATCGCCGCGGCCCTCCTGCTCACGGTGCCGTTCGTGCCGATGCTATTCCAAGGTGAGGAGTGGGGATCGAGCAGCCCGTTCCAGTACTTCACGGACCACGAGGACCCCGAGCTGGGGCAGGCGGTCAGCGACGGGCGGCGCCGCGAGTTCGCCCACTTCGGCTGGGACCCCGAGCAGGTGCCCGACCCGCAGGATCCGGCCACGCATCAGCGGTCGAAGCTCGACTGGGCCGAGCCGGCCAAGGATGGTCACGCCGCGCTGCTGGCCTGGTACCGCGAGCTGATCGCGCTGCGCAGGCGGATCCCCGCGCTGACCGACGGGCGCCTGGATCGGGTCGAGGTCTCGTTCGACGAGGTCGCCGGCTGGCTCGTGGTCGAGCGGCGACCGGTCACCGTGGCGGTCAACCTCGGGGAGGACCTTTGCGGCGTGCCGGTCCCGCCCGGAGCTCGCCTCGCGGCCGCCTCCGACCCGCGCGTGGAGATCACCGAGGGTCACGTCACGTTACCGCCAGACACCGTCGCCATCCTGGAGGGGCCATGACCGATGAGTGGGGGATCGACGAGCGCTACGTGGACGCGTTCGGCGTACAGCACTCGGTGCCTCCAGAGACCATCGAGGCGCTGCGCGAGGCGATGGGCCCGGTGTCGGACCGGCAGGGCCCTGTCCCGCTGGTCGTCCGGTCCGGCGAGCGGATCGAAGGGGTCGGGCCAGCCGAGCTCGTCCTCGAGGACGGCAGCGAGCTGACTGTGGAGGATGCCTTCCCACCGGACCTTCCGACGGGCTACCACACGGTGCGCTCGGACGAGGGGGAGCGGCGGCTCATCGTGAGCCCCGGCCGCTGTTACCTGCCGGAGGGATGGCGAGCGTGGGGTTGGGTCGCGCAGCTGTACGCGGCGCGGTCTAAGGCGAGCTGGGGGATGGGTGACCTGGGCGATCTCCGGCGGCTGGTCCGCTGGTCGGCGACCGAGCTGGGCGCCGGGTTCGTGCTCGTCAACCCGCTGCATGCGACCGCGCCGAACGCGCCACAGCAGGCCAGCCCGTACTTCCCCGCGAGCCGGCGGTTCCGCAACCCGATCTACCTGCGGGTGGAGGACGTCCCGGGTGCGGGCGAGGCGGGCGCGGACCTCGACCGCCTCGCCGCCGAGGGGCGAGCGTTGAACGAGCGGCGCCACATCGACCGGGACGAGGTCTGGCGGCTCAAGCTGTCCGCGCTGGAGACGATCTGGGACCGCGGTGCCCGCGACCCGGATCTGGAGGGGTGGCTGGGCCGCGAGGGGCCCGCGTTGCAGGAGTTCGCGACCTGGTGCGTCCTGGCCGAACAGTTCGGCGCCAACTGGCGTGAGTGGCCCTCGGAGTACCACCACCCACGTGCCCCGGCCGTGAGCCGCTTCGCGAAGGCCCACGAGGATCGCGTCCGCTTCTACGCCTGGTTGCAATGGCTGACCGACAGCCAGCTGGCCGCCGCCTCGGATCTTGTCGTGATCCAGGACCTGCCGATCGGCGTCGACCCGAATGGCGCGGACGGGTGGGCCTGGCAAGATCTCCTGGCCACCGGCGTCACCGTGGGCGCTCCGCCGGACGAGTTCAACGTCGCGGGTCAGAACTGGGGCCTCCCACCGTTCATCCCCTGGAGGCTGACCGAGGCCGGGTACCAGCCCTTCGCCGACACCATCCGCGCCACCATTCCCCCCGCCGGAGGAGGACTGCGGGTCGACCACGTGATGGGCCTGTTCCGGCTGTGGTGGATCCCCGCCGGCGCCGGCGCCGCCGAGGGCGCGTTCGTCCGGTACCCCGCCCAGGATCTGCTCGACATCTTGGCGCTGGAAAGCGAGCGCGCCCGCGCGCTGGTCGTCGGCGAGGACCTCGGCACCGTCGAGGCCGGCGTGCGCGAGGCCATGGCCGAGCGGGGGATGCTGTCCTACCGGCTGCTGTGGTTCGAGGAGAACGACCCAGAGGCGTGGCCGGCCCAAGCCTTGGCCGCCATCACGACCCACGATCTCCCCACCGTCGCCGGGCTGTGGGACGGCAGCGACCTCGACGCCCAACGCGAGCTCGACCTGAACCCCAACGAGGCGGGAACCGCGGAGATCCGCGACCGCCTAGCCCGATCCCTCGACGAGGACGCTACCGCCGAGGACGCCGTCCTCGCCGCCCACCGGCTGCTGGCCGAGGCACCGTCGGTGCTGCTGGCCGCCACCCTCGACGACGCCCTCGCCGAGCCCGAGCGGCCGAACATGCCCGGTACCGACGGCCTGCGCGCGAACTGGTCCCTCGCGCTCCCAGTCCCGCTGGAGGACCTGGAGGACCATCCGCTGCCCCGGCAGGTGGCGGGGATCCTCGCCGAGGCCGTCGGGTCGGCGCCGGTCTCCGGGCCGGTGACTGCACCGGTCTCCGCGCCGGTGACCGCGCCTGTGCGGGAAGACCCGTCCGACCGCATCGAGAAGTGGCCGGGACGCGCCTACCCGCTCGGGGCCACCTACGACGGCGCCGGGACGAACTTCTCGCTGTTCTCCGAGGTCGCCGAGGGAGTGGAGCTGTGCCTGTTCGACGACGACGGAGTCCAGCGCTGCGTGCCGCTGGAGGAGGTCGACGCCTTCTGCTGGCACACCTACCTCCCCGGTGTCGGGGCCGGCCAGCGGTACGGGTACCGCGTGCATGGGCCCTGGGCGCCGGAGCAGGGCCATCGCTGTAACCCCGCCAAGCTCCTCTTGGACCCCTACGCCAAGGCGATCGAAGGCGAGCCCGACTGGGGCCAGGCCTGCTTCGGGTACAACTTCGGTGACGAGGACTCAAGGAACGACGACGACAGCGCCGCGCACGTTCCCCGCAGCGTCGTGCACAATCCCTTCTTCGACTGGGGCAACAACCGCCCGCCCGACATCCCGCTGAACGAGTCGATCATCTACGAGCTTCACGTCAAGGGCTTCACCGCCACACATCCGGATATCCCCGAGCAGCTGCGGGGCACCTATGCCGGGCTGGCGTACCCGGCCGCGGTGGACTACCTGGTCGGGCTGGGCATCACCGCCGTCGAGCTGCTGCCCGTCCACCAGTTCGTCCATGACGCGCACCTGCTCGACCGGGGCCTGCGCAACTACTGGGGGTACAACTCCATCGGCTTCTTCGCCCCGCACAACGCTTACGCCAGCACTAGCCAGCGGGGCGACCAGGTGACCGAGTTCAAGGCGATGGTCCGCACGCTGCACGAGGCCGGCCTCGAGGTGATCCTCGACGTCGTCTACAACCACACCGCCGAGGGCAACCACCTCGGGCCGGTGCTGTCGTTCAAGGGCATCGACAACGCCGCCTACTACCGGTTGGTCAGCGACGATCCCCGCTTCTACTACGACACCACCGGCACCGGCAACAGCCTGCACGTCGGTCATCCTCATACGCTGCAGCTGATCATGGACTCGCTGCGCTACTGGGTGACCGAGATGCGCGTGGACGGCTTCCGCTTCGACCTCGCCTCCGCGCTCGCCCGCCAGTTCCACGAGGTCGACCGCCTGGCCGCCTTCTTCGAGCTGGTCCAGCAGGACCCCGTGGTCAGCCAGGCCAAGCTCATCGCCGAGCCGTGGGACGTCGGCGAGGGTGGGTACCAGGTCGGCAACTTCCCGCCGCAGTGGTCGGAGTGGAACGGCCGCTACCGTGACACCGTGCGCGACTTCTGGCGCGGCAAGCCGGCGACCGTCGCGGAGTTCGCCTCCCGCCTGACCGGCAGCTCCGACTTGTACCAGATGGATACCCGCCACCCGGTCGCCAGCATCAACTTCGTCACCGCGCACGACGGCTTCACCCTCGCCGACCTCGTGTCGTACAACGAGAAGCACAACGAGGCCAACGGCGAGGACAACGCCGATGGCGACAGTGACAGCCGGTCATGGAACTGCGGCGCCGAGGGAGCCACCGACGACCCCAACATCCTGCGCTGCCGGGCCCGCCAGCAGCGCAACTTCCTCACCACGCTGCTGCTCTCCCAAGGTGTTCCCATGCTGCTGGCCGGCGACGAGCTCGGTCGCACCCAGAGGGGCAACAACAACGCCTACTGCCAGGACAACGAGATCTCCTGGGTGGATTGGGACGCCGTCGACGAGGCCCTCCGCGAGTTCACCCGCCAGTTGATCGCCTTGCGCCGTGACCACCCGGTGTTCCGGCGGCGGCGCTGGTTCCACGGCCGCCCCATCCGCGGCACGGTCGACCTCGGCTGGTGCAAACCCGACGGCGCCGAGATGAGCGACGAGGACTGGGACACCAGGTTCATCAGGTCCATCGGCATGTTCCTCAACGGCCAGGCCATCACCGCTCCCGACCTGCGAGGCCGCCGCCTCCGCGACGACTCCTTCCTTGTGCTGTTCAACGCCTCCCACGATCCGGTCGAATGGCTCTTGCCCGAACAATGGGGCCAGTCCTGGGAGCTCGTCCTCGACACCGCCGACGGCCACCACGCCGACCCCCTCGACTCCACAGCGCCGATCGCCGTCGCCGCCCGCTCAACCCTGGTCCTCCGCCGCCACGACGAGGGCTAGGCTCAGGTCAGCGGGAACGGGGGTTGTACCCACCACGGGGTGGGGTCGGTGCGGATCTCGGTGACCCATTTGACCCACCAGAAGCCGCGGCGGCCGGGGGCGACGAGGCGGGCGGGGAAGCCGTGGCCGGGGGACAGGGGACTGCCGGCCACGTGGGTGGCCAGCAGCAAGGTGTCGAGGTCGCGCAGGGGCAGGCGGCGCGCGTAGCCCGTATGCGACACGACGAGGAGGCTGCGGGCGTCGCCGACGTCGCCGACGAGGTCCCGGACCGGCGCGCCCTCCCAGTCCTGCGTGGCGAACCAGCCGCCGGTGCAGTCGATGGTGGCACGGGTGCGTTGCGCTGGCTCTAGGTTCTGCAGACCGAGGACGCGGCGGCTGCCGTTGGCATCGGTGATCGTCAAGCTCCAGGTGTCCCCGTCGATCTGGGGAACCGTGTCGGTGAACCACTGCGTCACGGGCATCCGCGCCGGTCGGTCGGTGCCCAGCTCGTGCGAGCCGGTGAACCGCCGGTCCCGGCCGGCGAGTGACCCCAGCTGGATCGCGGCCTCCGCCGCGCCCCAGAGCAGGCCCGCCATTCCCAGCACCCGCCCCGCTCGGAGCGCCGTCCGGCGGGAGAGGTCCGTGCGGCGAACCGGGGCGGGGCGGGCCACGACGTGCCACACCCCCAGCGGGATCGTGGCGAGCGCCGCGCCGACGTGCGCCTGCATCGTCGTCACTCCGCCCCCGAGCACCCGCCATCCGGCGGCGTGCGCAACACCGGTCAGCACCGTGGCGACGACCAGCGCCGCGAGCGCGACCGACGCCCACCGCCCCGGCCGTGCCCGCCGCATCCCCCGCCGGACGATCGCCGCCTTCCACGGCGACAGCGCCACCAACCCGGCACCGACCACCCCGTGAGCGATGACCACCGCCCGCCCGGCAGGCACACCCACCCCAAACGCCACCGTGCCGGTCAGCAGCGCGAGAGCCAGCAGGATCAAGAGGCCGAGATTCGTCCGGCGAGCCGCCATACGCCCACACTACGGGGGATAGGCCGAGGCGCCGCGAGCCGGCCTTTCCTGCACTGTGCATCAGGGTTAGGCGCAATGCCCTCAATCTAGGTTTGGAGCGCTGGAGCGTCGTGGCGTGGTAAGGGCCGGGCCGAATAACGTGACAGTCTGGCGGTGTTGGCCATTATGGCCAGGGTTTAGCCCATATACGTCCAAAACCCTGGCCATATCCCGTCCCTAGGCGTGCGTTACGGGCGTATGCGCTTACGGACGGTACCGCGTTGGCGTCGTTGTGGAAGACGATGAGTTGTGTGCTGGATGCGCGCCATATGCGGCGCGCATCCAGCACACAACTGGCGCCGACGGTGTTCGGCGGCATCCCCGTGGCGGCTATGCGCTTTCGGGGGCGTATCCGCCCGCAACCGCACCGAGCAGTCCGGTCGGGCGCCATTCCATCCCCAGGCCAGTCGGGCAGGACGCCGCCCAAGCCAAGTTGGTGGCATTGGGATTAGGCCGTAATGCCGGCACAACTCTTCACAATGGCGGGTCACAATGGCCTGCCCAGGGTCAGACTGGGCGGACCGTGACCTGGGGGTGGTCGGTGAGGAGCGTGGTGAGGTCGCCGGGGTCCGACGTCAGCAGCACGCAGGGCTGCAGGGTGCGCACGGCCTCGGCTGCGACGAGGGCGTCGATGCCATCGTCGGCGCGAGCGCGATAGCGCAGCTTCCCCGCCAGCCGGCCTAGATCTTCGTCGACGGGGCTAATCCGACCGCTGCGGGTCAGGACGCGCAGCACCCTGTTAGTCTCGGCGTCTCGCCCTGAATGCCCGGTAACCGTCTCCACGAGCACTGAGACCGGCACGACCACCGTGCCGGCGCTGGTCTTACACCAGCGCAGCCAGCCACGTGCGCGAGCCGAGGAGCCGAGCAACGCGCTCAAGCCGCCGCTGTCGAGCACAACGTGGTCAGCGAATGTGGGCATGCGCGAGCTATCCCTGGGCATGCTCATTTGCCGAAGATTCGCTTGGCGTCGGCCTCGATCTCGGCCATCAGCTCAGGGCTTGGCGCGCCGTATTTCGCGTCCAACTCGTCGAGCAGGCGGAGGATGCGCCTGCGATGCAGGTGCCGTCCCATGGCTCTGTTCAGAAACCCGGATAGCTTTTGCCGGCGCATCTCTTTGCGGATCTCCACGAAGTCGGGATGATCCATGCGGCGCCTCATTCGTAGTGCCATACCAATGACCGTACCCCCGATCTGGGATCTGGCAAATCGCTAGTCGTGGGGCGCGAACCACAAGGTCGCGAGGGGTGGGAGGGTGATCTCGGCGGAGGCGGCCATGCCGTGCCAGGCGATGGGTTCGGCGGTGACCGAGCCGAGGTTGCCGACGCCGGAGCCGCCGTAGATCTCGGCGTCGGTGTTGAGGACCTCGTCCCAGATGCCGGCGAGTGGGAGGCCGAAGCGGATCCCTGGGCGCGGGACGGGGGAGAGGTTGGCGATGCAGGCGAGCGGTGGGGTGCCATCCTGCCCATAGCGCACGAACGACAGGACGTTGTCGTCCGCGTTGTTCGCGTCGATCCACTCGAAACCGCCGGGCTCGGTGTCGCGCTCCCACAGCGCGGGCTGGTCGCGGTACAGGTGGTTGAGGTCGCGGACGAGGCTCATCAGCTCGGCGTGGTCCGGCTCGTCCAGCAGGTGCCAGTCGAGCGAGCGGTTCTCGCTCCACTCGCGCCACTGGCCGAACTCGCCGCCCATGAACAGCAGCTGCTTGCCGGGGTGCGCCCACATCCACGCGTACAGGGCGCGGAGATTGGCGAACTTCTGCCAGCGGTCGCCGGGCATCTTGTCGAGCAGGCTGCGCTTGCCGTGGACCACCTCGTCGTGCGAGAGCGGGAGGATGAAGTTCTCGGTCCAGGCGTACAACATGCCGAAGGTGAGCTGGTTGTGGTGGAAGCGGCGGTGGATCGGCTCCTTCGAGAAGTAGTCGAGGGTGTCGTGCATCCACCCCATGTTCCACTTGAAGCCGAACCCCAGGCCGCCGAGATAGGTCGGGCGGCTCACCGCGGGCCACGCCGTCGACTCTTCGGCGACGTTCGCGATCCCTGGGTTGCGCCCGTAGGTGACGGCGTTCAGCTCTTTCAGGAAGTCCACGGCCTCGAGGTTCTCCCGGCCCCCGAACCGGTTCGGCACCCACTCGCCCTCCTTGCGCGAGTAGTCGAGGTAGAGCATCGATGCGACCGCGTCGACCCTCAGCCCGTCGATGTGCAGCTCCTCCAGCCAGTAGAGCGCGTTCGAGATGAGGAAGTTCCGGACCTCGTTGCGCCCGAAGTTGAACACGAGCGTCCCCCAGTCCGGGTGCTCGCCCTGCCTTGGGTCGTCATGCTCGTACAGCGCGGTCCCATCGAACCGGGCGAGCGCCCAGGCGTCCTTGGGGAAGTGGGCCGGCACCCAGTCGCAGAGGACGCCGATCCCACGTTGGTGCAGGTGGTCGACGAAGAAACGGAAGTCGTCGGGATCGCCGTACCGCGAGGTGGGCGCGAAGTACCCGGTGACTTGATAGCCCCACGAGCCGCCGTACGGATGCTCGGCGACCGGCAGCAGCTCGACGTGCGTGAACCCGAGCGCGGTCACATGGTCGGCGAGCAGCGGCGCGAGCTCCCGGTAGCTCAGGGACTCGCCGTCGCGGCGCGCCCATGAGCCGAGGTGAACCTCGTAGATCGACATCGGTGAGGCGATCAGCGCACGTGTGGAGCGGTCGGAGAGCCAGGCGTCGTCTCCCCACGAGTAGGTCGAGCGGAACACCCTGCTGGCGGTCCCTGGCGGTCGCTCGGTGGCGAAGGCATAGGGGTCGGCCTTGATCGCCAAGCGCCCGTCGGCGCCCAGGATCTCGTACTTATAAAAGGTGCCTGTCTCGACGTCGGGCACGAACAGCTCCCAGATGCCTGGGCCCCCGAGCCGCCGCATGGGGTGAAGCCGCCCGTCCCAGCGGTTGAAGTCGCCGACGACACGGACGGCCTGGGCGTTCGGCGCCCACACCGCGAAGGCCGTGCCGCCTATCCCGTCGACCGTGATGGCGCGCGCGCCCATGCGGCGCGTGAGCTCCTCATGGCGTCCCTCGCCGATGAGGTGAAGGTCGACCTCGCCGAGCGTCGGCCAGAAGGCATACGGGTCCACCAGCTCGTACGCCTGCGCGCCGGAGTAACGCACGCGAAGCCGGTACTCGCCCGGCCCGGGCATCGCGTCGAGCAACGCCTCGAAGAACCCGTCGGCCGTCTGCTCCGCCTCGACGGTCTGGCCACGAGTCCAGACCTCGACCCGTAGCGCCTCCGGTCGGTACGCCCGCACGACGGCGCCGCGGCCGGCGGGATGCACGCCCAGCACCTGGTGCGGGTCGGCGTGCGAGCCCGCCAGGATGGCCCGAACCTCGGAGGGCGTGGCACGCCAGGTCGCGACCGTCCGGGATGGAGCCATGGCTTCGGGCCTATCCGATCGTGCCGCATCCAGTACCCGCGCGATCCCGGCGGCGGGGATCTCGACCCACTCGGGCCGGCTTCGCAGCTCGTAACCGAGCTCGTAGATGGCCTTCTCCAGCTCGAGCGCGACGAGTATCGGCCCCGGGTCCTTTGGCAGCAGCTCCGCGCTCTCCGCCCGGGCGAGGTAGGCGTCCAGGAACCGCTGGCGGGCGCGGTCTCTCCAGCGCAACGCGGCCTCGCTCGGTTGCGCCCCGGCGACGTAGTCGAACGACCGGAGCATCCCCGCGACGTCCCGCAACGGCGACGAGCGGGCACGGCGCTGGGCGAGCGGGCGCGCCGGCTCGCCCTCGAAGTCGAGGAGCATCCACGGGTGAGCGCCGCGTGGGAGGAGCAGCACCTGGCCGAGGTGCAGGTCGCCGTGGACGCGGACGAGCGGCCCGAGATCGGGTACGGCCGACAGCGCGTCGAACCGCGCGAGCAGCTCGTCGCGTCGCGCGTCCAGCGCCGTGGCGATGTCGGGCCGCAGGGAGGAGACGAGCTCCAGCGCCGCGAGGGCCTCGGCGCGCATCGCGGTCGCGCGCGCCCGCGCGCCGGTCTCCGAGGCCTTGCCCTGGCCGAACGCCTCCCGCATGGCCTCGTGGAGTGAGGCGACCGTCGTGCCCAGCGCGGCGATCGCGTCGAGGGCGGGGGTCGCCACCACGCCGTCGCTGGCCTCGGCCACCGCGGCCTGGTACCCGTCGAGGCCGCCCGCGACGAACTCGGAGAGCACCATGAGCGCGGTCGTTCCCAGCTCGCATGACCCATGCTGGGCGGGCACGTGCGGGAAGCCCGCCACGGTGAGGGCTCGGGTCACCTCGACATCGGGGTTGACGCCCGGCTCAAGCCGGCGGAAGACCTTGAGGAACGCCTCCTGGCCGAAGATCACCGAGCTGTTCGACTGCTCGGACGCCAGCCGCTGCGGGGCGCCCGCTGGCGCTCCTCTTGCCGCCGTGACCGGCCTGCCGACCAGCCGGTCCCCGCGGCTGGTCGGCACGCTGACCTCTCTCGTCGACAGCTCCGCGAGCAGGCGCTGGGCCCGGGGGTCGTCCAGCGCGTCGGCCAGCCCGCCAGGCACGTCCGCCGCCACGACCAGGACCTGGTAGCGCTCGGACGACCCGCCGGCATAGACGACGTCGACGAGCGTGTCGACCACGTAGTCGCCGATCAGGACGGCGTCCGCCACGGTCAGCTCGTGGATCTGGAGCGCCTTGCCCTGGAACCAGCGCTGGTGGGGCAGCCAGCTGGACACCAGCTTGGCGAACCGCGGCCACGATGCGGGCCGCATGAGGTCGTCGATCCCTACGATGGCGATTCCTCCGGTTGGATCAGCTGGAACCAGTAGAAGCCGTGCCCCGTCAGGGTGAGCAGGTAGGTCAGATCGCCGATGGCGGGGAAGTGCGTGCCGCCGAGCAGCTCGACCGGGACACGGCCGGCGAACTCGCCGAGGTGCAGCTCGACGGGCTGGGCCGTGCCGGCGAGGTTGGCGACGACGAGGATGGTCGCCTCGCCGTCCTCGCGCAGGAACGCGAGCACCTTGGGGTTGGTCGGCGCCAGCGCGTGGAACGTGCCGGAGCCGAAGACCGGGTACTGCTTGCGCACGTGGACCAGGTTGCGGACCCACTGGAGGCGCGAGTGCGGGTGGCGCTGTTGCGCCTCGACGTTGATCGCGCTGAACCCGTAGACGGGGTCCATGATCGGCGGCAGGTACAGCTGCGCGAAGTCTGCGCGGGAGAACCCCCCGTTGCGGTCGCCGGTCCACTGCATGGGGGTGCGGACCCCATCCCGGTCGCCGAGGTAGATGTTGTCGCCCATCCCGATCTCGTCGCCGTAGTACATGACGGGGCTACCCGGGAGCGACAGCAGCAACGCGTGGAACAGCCGCCACAGGTCGCGGCTATTGTCCAGCAACGGCGCGAGCCGGCGGCGGATCCCTACGTTCATCTTCATCCGAGGGTCGCGCGCGTACTCCATATACATGTAGTCGCGCTCCTCGTCGGTCACCATCTCGAGCGTCAGCTCGTCGTGGTTACGCAGGAAGATGCCCCACTGGCAGTTCTCCGGGATACGGGGGGTATGAGTCAAGATCTCGACGATCGGGCGCGCCTCCTCGCGCCGCGCGGCCATGAACATCCGCGGCATGACCGGGAAGTGGAACGCCATGTGGCACTCGTCGCCGTCGCCGAAGTAGTCCACGACGTCGGCTGGCCACTGGTTGGCCTCGGCGAGCAGCACCTTGTGCTCGAACTCCGCGTCGACCATCTTGCGGAGCCGTTTCAGGTACTGGTGCGTCTCGGGGAGGTTCTCGCAGTTGGTGCCCTCGCGCTCGTACAGGTACGGCACCGCGTCAAGGCGCAGCCCGTCCAGCCCGAGCGCGAGCCAGAACCGGACGATGTCGAGCATCGCATCCTGGACATCGGGGTTGTCGTAGTTCAGGTCCGGCTGGTGGCTAAAGAAGCGGTGCCAGAAGAACCCACCCGCCTCGGGATCATGGGTCCAGTTGGAGCTCTCAGTGTCGACAAAGATGATGCGTGCGTCCTGGTACCGCTCATCGGTGTCGCTCCACACGTACCAGTCGCGTTTGGGCGAGCTCGGGTCACGGGATTCGAGAAACCAGGGGTGCTGGTCGCTCGTGTGGTTCATCACCATGTCGGCGATCACCCGTAGACCCCGGGTATGCGCCGCCTCGACCAGCTCCGCGACGTCGTCGACGTTCCCGTACTCGGGGAGCACGGTCATGAAGTCGGAGATGTCGTACCCACCGTCCCGCAATGGCGAGGCGTAGAAGGGCAGCAGCCAGATGCAGTCGACACCGAGCCACTCGAGGTAGTCCAGCCGCTCTTGCAATCCCCGGATGTCACCGGTGCCGTCACCCGTCGAGTCGTAAAACCCCCGGATCAACACCTCATAGAAGATGGCGGACTTGTACCAGAGCGGGTCAGGCGTCAGCATCGCGGCCGGTTACAGCGCCCGTAGGCGGAGTACGTGGGCGGGCTCGACTGCAGGATCGAGGCGGACGTAGTTGTCGGCCCCATGCCAGATATAGCTCCTGTCCGTGATCAAGTCGTATGCTTCGAACGGCCCCACGTCCTCCAACCCCAGCTGCGGCAAGTCCAGCCGAACCAACGAATCTCGCCAGTGGTCCGGGTCAAGATTTACGACGACGAGCACGGGGTTCGTGCGGCCCGGCTCGACTTTGGAGAAGCACAGCATCTGGTCGCTGTCGCTGTGGTGGAACCGCAGGTTCCTCAGGCCGCGGAAGGCCTTGTGCTCGCGGCGGATACGGTTGATCTTTTGGATGAACGGCGCGAGCGAGTCGGGATCGCTCCAATCCCGTGGCTTGTATTGGTACTTCTCGGAGTTGAGGTACTCCTCGCTGCCTGGCTTCAACGGCACCCGCTCGTATAGCTCGAACCCGGAGTAGATCCCATAGGCGGGGGAGAGCAGCGCGGCGAGCACCAGCCGGATCTTGAACGCCGGCGGCCCGCCAAGCTGCAGGTACTCCGTGAGGATATCTGGCGTGTTGGTCCAGAAGCTCGGCCGGAAATAATCCACGGTGTCCGTCTGTGACAGCTCGGTGACGTAGTCGACTAATTCTTTCTTTGTGTTCCGCCAAGCGAAGTACGTATAGCTTTGGCTAAAGCCGAGCTTCGCTAACGCCTTCATCATCTTCGGCCGGGTAAACGCCTCGGACAGGAATAGGGCATCCGGGTGATCCCGGTGCACCCGGCTGATCAACCATTCCCAGAAAGGCAGCGGCTTCGTGTGCGGGTTGTCCACCCGGAAGAACCGGATGCCGTGAGAGATCCAAAACCTGACGACGCGCTCAAGCTCGTCGACGAGACTGTCGTAGTCGGCCGTGTCGAAGTCCACCGGATAGATGTCTTGGTACTTCTTCGGCGGGTTCTCCGCGTACTGGATCGTCCCGTCCGGGCGGTGCTTGAACCACTCGGGGTGCTCGCGTGCCCACGGGTGGTCCGGCGACACCTGGATCGCGAAGTCCAAGGCGATCTCGAGCTCGTGCCGGCCGGCCTCGGCCACGAACTCGTCGAAGTCCTCGATCGTGCCGAGATCTGGGTGGATGGACATATGGCCGCCGTCCTCGGAGCCGATCGCCCACGGTACCCCGGGATCGGTCGGCTTGGGATCGAGCGTGTTGTTGCGGCCCTTACGGAACGCGCGGCCGATCGGGTGGATCGGGGGGAGGTAGACGATGTCGAAGCCCATCTCGGCGATGGCGGCTAAGCGCTTCGCGGCGTCCGCGAACGTCCCGCTCGTGGTCTTGGTCGCACCCTCTGAACGGGGGAAGAACTCGTACCACGCGCTGAACTGGGCCACCTCCCGGTCGACCCAGAGCGGCAGCTCGTGGCTGAGCGTGGGGTCTCCACGCTCGGGATGGGCCGCGAGGGCGGCCAGCAGCGCGGGGTCGCTGGCCAGCTCCACACGCTCGTCCAGCGAGGGTTGGCCGCGCAGGAAGCTCGGCTTGCCCCGCAGGAACCTCGCGGCCTCCGCCAGCCGCTTCTCGGTGTCCGGGCAGCCGCGGCGCCGCTCCAACAGGCGAGCGCCCTCCTCGAGCTCGACGTCCAGCTCAGTGACCCCCGCCGCGTGTTTCTTGACGAGGCCGTCGAGCCAGCTGGCGTAGTGGTCCGTCCAGGCGAGGATGCGGAACCGCCACGCACCGATCCGGTCGGCGAGGAACTCCCCGTACCAGCGGTCGTTCACGTCCAGCTCGAGTGGTTCGGAGCGCCACTCGACGTCGGATGGGCCACGGTACTGGACCACGGCTGCGGCTAGCTCGTGGCCTTCGCGGAACACGTCGGCCTCAACCACGACCCGATCCCCGATGATCGCCTTTGCCGCGTATCGCCCGTTATCCACCGATGGCGTGATTTGCTCGATCCGTACCCGTCCTTGCAACCCCAACGTACTGTCCCCTCTACGCTTGCTCGTGCCACCTTCCGGGCGGGCCACTCTCCAGCGTCTCCCACTCTGGCGATCATGAACCGTATTTGCCATCCGCAACAGGACACATGTGATGGACACGCGGTCCGGGGACACCGCCGATGTGTGACGCGGGACGAGAGACTAGGCTCACCCGTAATGATGGACTACGGCACGGCGGTGGAGCATCTGAGGCGGGTGGCCGCCGCCTGTGACCGATATTTCGGGCGGACGGCCCACCCGCTGTGCGTCGGTGCGTACGCCTACGGCGAGCTGATCGAGGGCGCGGCGCGGTTGGAGTCCGCGAGCGTGGTCTTCGCGCTCGACCTGCCGCCCGAGGAGGTTCCCTGGGGCATTGAATCCCGGGAGGTGCGGGGCTTCGTCCAGCATTTCATCAGGGTGCCGCTGCGGTGGTCGTGCCGGCCCGCGGCGGGCCCGATCGCTACGCCCGAGATCCAGCGGCCGGTGCGCTTCTGGTCCCTGGACGGGGTGGACGAGGATGTCCTGGACGCACTCGCCGGCCGCCGCTTCGACCAGCTGCCGGTCGTGCCCGATCCCGACCCCGCGGACCTCGCCGCCGAGCTGGGCCGGACGCTCCGCCACCTTCGCACGGTCGTCGACCGCTTTTGGGAGCCCGGCTGGCGGCGCGAGCACAAGGGCGGCGGCGTCTACCCCGAGCAGCACCTCTGGAACGCCGCTTGGGCCTACCTCCAGATGCTGGAGCCACTGAGCCCCCGGCGCGACACCGGCGAGCCGGACGCCAACGTGCCTGGATGGGACCGCGACGCGATCGCCCGCCTCCGCGAGGCGGTGGACCAGACCGATGGCGACGCGGTGCTCCACGTGTTGGAGGACCGCCCGTTGAGCCCGGTGCTCCAGCTTGCCGGTGACGGGCTGCTCGCGGCCTTGGCGCAAGGCTGCTCGGGGGAGGCCGAGGCCGCCGCCTGTGTGGCGGGCTTGCGGGCTCGTGGCTGGACGGGTGACGACGTGCTGGCCGATGGCTTGGATGGGATGCTCGCCGCCTCGCCCGCGCCGGGGCTCGCGTCCGCGCTCGAGCCGGTGCCGGTGGACCTGGCGACGCTCGCGTTTCACCTCGACCAGAGCGAGGCCTCCACTGACTCACATCATCTGCACCTGCTCACCGGGCAGATCGAGCCGGCCAGCCCGCCGCGCCGGGGCCGTGGCGCGGCTGTGGCCTCGGACGTCTTGCGGATCGAGCCGCAAGGCTCGCACGAGGCGTACTGGGACATGAAGGAGTTCACCGCCACGGTCGCCGAGCGCAGCCTGCACCAGCTCCTCGATGTCGCCCTCGGCGGCCGGGGCGCCTTCCGCCGCTTCCGCGAGGTCCTGTCCGCCTATCCCGAGGAGCGCGAGCGCTGGACCGTCTTCTCGGGTGAGCGCGCCCGCGGGCGCGCCCGCGCCTGGCTCGCCTCCAAGGGCTACCGCCCCGCCACAAAGCGCCCGTAGCCCGCGGTCGGCATTTTCCTGCACTGTGCAGGATTATGCCGGTATACCGGCCTAACTCTGCACAATGCCATTGCCGGTCTATTCTCTTGCCGTTGAAGTTTCCTGCTGATGGAAGGGGCCAGGGTGATGGAGGTTGCGGCGCGGCAGCCTGGTCCCCGTCCCGCGGAGTTCACGTTCCCGTTCGCGCTGGCGCGCCAGGCGCGGGCAGCGTTGGATGAGGCCGCCGGCCGCTTGCGTGTGGTGGTGGCGGACCACGAGGCCGCCGCCAGGCACGCGCGGGTGGACTTCGCCGGGCCGGTGCGTGAGGAGTTCGACCGCCGCCTGGGCCATCTGCTAGGCGAGGTGCACACGGAGATCGCCGCCTTGCGTGCCGAGGCCAGCCGCTTGGACGACCTGCTGGCCGATGCCGCCAAGCGCCGCGCGGACGCGGAGCAGGCGCTCTCGCGCTGGGAGGCCGCCATGCGCGCTTTGGCGGTGGGGTGAGCGATGGCGGCGGTGGTCAGCGGTGATCCTGAGCGCCTGGAGCGGTACACACGCGTGACCGAGCCGACGATCCCGCCGGCCTGTAGGGCGGTGAACGCGGCGGTGGCGGCGGTCGCCGCGTTCAATCACGCGCCCAATGACCTCGGTGGCCGCGTACCCGCCGAGCTGGCGGGCCGGGCGTTGGGGCCCTTGTGGGCGCTCGCGGTCCTCGACGATCAACCGGAGGCGTTCGCCTGGGCGTTGCGGCAGGCGGACAGCGGCAGCGGCGTCGGCGCGGTGGTGTTCGGTGACCCGGAACTTTTCGCGGCGCTGGTCAACGCCCGGATGGCCAACCGCAACGGGAGCGACGCCGAGCTTCTCGCGCAGGCGCTGGCTCCCTGCGGCATGACGCCCGAGGAGGCGGCGATCTTCGCCGCCATGCTGGCGACGACCTCGGATCGAGGGTGTGCCACACAGCTGCGGGAGTTCCTGTTCGGGGACCTCGGCAACTTCTGGGCGGGCGACGACGGTATCGGCCCCGGTCGCGCCGCCGCCGCGTTGCTCCGCACCATGCGAGCACCCGGATTCATTCTGGCGTTCTTGACAGGCTTCGGGCCCGACGCTCCGACCAGCATGAACGGGTTGCTCGCCGCCAAGCTGGGCAAGGTCTGGCCAGCGTTCGAGTCCTTCAGGACCGGCAACCTCGTGGCCGGCTTGGTGTCCGCACGCAATCAGAGCCTCCTCGCGCGGGGTCAGAGCCTGCGCAGCCTGCCCGCCCGGGCTGGCCTGGCGCGGAGCCTCGGCGTCGTGGGTGGGGTGTACTCCACCGCGTCGGGGGTCGCCGACCTGGTCGGCCAAGGCGATCCGCGGCAGGCGTTCCAAGAGCGGGGGACCGAGTACGCCGCCGATGTCGCCGAGACCGCCTTCAGCGCCAGCTCGACCGCGTTCTTCGTCGCCCCAAACCCAGTGACCGCGGGCGCCACCTTGGTCACCGGCGCCGCCTGGCTGGGGTTGGAGGCGTGGAACCACCGTGAGGACATCGCCCGGACCACCTCGACCGCCTGGCGGGTTACCACCGATGTCGCCGGCGATCTGTGGGACGGCGCCAGCGATGGTGCCGCGGCGGTCGCGGGCGCGCTCAACCCCTTCGACTAGAGGACAGCCATGGTCAGCTTTGACGCGGGACGCCAGCGTGTGACGATGCGCCCGGCGCACCTCGGGCTGCTCGGCATGTTGGTGGAGGAGCCCGGCGCCGCCACGGCGCTGCCGGGGATCGCCGAGCTGCGAGCGGCGGGGCTGGTGGTCGGCGACCTGCCTGCGCGTGAGGTCGCGGAGCTGCTCGACGCGATCGCCCACGCCAGGCTACGAGTCGAGGTCGAGACCAGCGCGGGCGCCCGGGTGGACCGCCATACGGTGTGGCTGGCTGGCGGGATGGGGGTCAGCGCCGAGGCGCGGCCGGGCGGTGAGTACGACTACGCGGCGGTGCCACCCGCGCTGCTGCCGTTCGCGTTGGCCAGGATCGTCAACCTGCAGCCGCGCCCCGAGCCGGCGCGCGCGCCGGTCGTGGTGGCCCGCCGGGCGATCGACCAGCTGAGCGTTGGGGAGGCCGGCTTAGACGGAGAGGACGCCGGCATGATCGCCTGGCTGGTGCGGGAGCACCGCCTGTCGTGGCGCATGACCTCAGTATGGATCGACCCGGCCGGCGACCGGCAGGTGGCCGAGCTGACCGTGGTCGACGCGATGGAAGCCGGGTTGTGGATCGCGTCGCTGCCCCAGGATCCCGACTACGCCGACCCTGAGCTTCCTGTCACGCTGACCCCCTGCGCGTCCCGCGACGTCTGGAACCGGATCGTCGGGCTGCTGCCCAACCCATGGGGGCCAGGGCAGTCGTGAGCGGCTTCGAGATCGTCGACCTGATCAAGCGCAACGCTCCACGGGTGGAGCACGTACCCTTCGCTCGCTACGACGGTCCCTATGGGCCCGCCGAGGTCGCCTTCGGCCCAGGCGACTACCTCACGCGCGTGACCGGTCCTCATGTGCCCACCCTGGAGATCGAGTTCGGCCTCCGAGGCCGCATCGGGGGAGGCGGCAACCTCCGACATCCCATCGCCTGCCGCCTCGGCGAGCGCGAGGGCTCCCTGCAACAGCCCAATTGGGGTTGGCGCCGGCGCGCCCGCGCGATCCACGTGAGCTTCCCCGACCGCGAGTACCGCTTCCTCCTCGACGGGGTCCCCGCCCGGCTGCTGTTCGAGCGCGGCGGTCGCCAGCTCGCGACCTTCTCCCGGCGAGGGCAGGTCGCCGAGTGGGCCGACCCCGCCGACGTGCCCGTCATCCTCTATCTGCTGCGGGGCTCCTCAAGCCTTCACGGCGCCCTCACTTTGGGGTTGCTGTGAGGCGGTGGACCAGCGGGCACAGACCTCGCCCGCGCGGGGAGTAGCCTACGGCGCCATGGATAACCCGTTGATGTCCGCGTTTTCCCGCTCCGCGGTCATGCTCTTGCCGACCCGGCCTCTTACCTCCGGGGAGTGGGGTACGCGGGGGAGGGGCGCGCCGAGCGAACGGTGGCCACCGCTGATCGCATCGAGGGCATCGTGCGCGGGGCGATGCCCTACCAGGTCGCGTTGTGGCTGGACGATGGCGGCAAGCCGGGTTGGTCGTGCACCTGCCCGGTCGGGGAGGACGGCAGGTTCTGCAAGCACTGCGTGGCCCTCGCCCTGTGCGAAGAGTGCGATGAGATCGACCTCGACGAAGACGAAGAGGACGACTGGGAGGACGGGTTGAGCGGGGAATCCGGCGACGAGGACACGCTACGCGCCTACCTGCGCGGCCAGGGCATCGAGCGCCTTGTGGACCTGCTGCTCGGCCAGGCTGGTGAGGACTGGCGGCTGCGGGAGCGGCTGCTGGCGGAGGCGGCCGCCGCGGGCGGGACCGGTGTGGATGTCGAGGTCTGGCGTAACCAGCTCGAGGTGGCGTTCTGCGGCGATGACTTCGTTGACTACGCGGAGGCGGCGAGCTGGGCCCACGGCGTCCAGCAAGCCATCGAGGCGCTCGCCGAGCTCGTCGACCTCGGCCACGCCTCCGCGGTCGTGGTGCTCGCGGAGCACGCCCACCGCCTCGCGGACGAGGCGGTCCAGTACGTGGACGACTCGGACGGGTGGCTCACCGGGATCTCGTCCGATCTGGGGGATTTGCACCTGCGGGCCTGCAAGAAGGCCGCGGGGGACCCGGTCGCGCTCGCGCGCCGGCTGGTCGACCTGGAGCTGTCGTCTGAGCTGGAGGCCTTCTACCGGGCGGCCGCGCGGTACGCGGGGGTGCTGGGCGAGGCCGGGCTGGCCGAGTACGGGCGCCTGGTCACCCCGCGCTTCGAGGCGCTTGAGCCCGGAGAGCGGCGGGTGGGCGCGTTCCGCGTGACCCAGGCGATGGTCGGGGTGGCGCTCGCATCGGGGGACCCCGAGCAGCTCGTCGAGGTCAAGACGCGCGTTGGCTTGCGGATCCCCGACGACTATTGCGAGATCGCCAAGGCCTTCGCCCGGGCCGGGCGGGACGGGGAGGCGGTCGACTGGGCGGAGCGTGGCCTCGCCGCCTTCCCTGACCGGGCGTGGCAGGCTCCGCCGCTGCGTGAGCTGCTCGCCGAGCTGCACCGGCGTGGCGGCCGGGCTCAGGAGGCGGTCGACGTGTTCTGGGCGGGGCTCGCTGCCGCGCCGTCGCTGCAGAGCTACCGCCGCCTGTTGGACGAGGTGAGGACCGCCGGCTTCGATCCCAGCGGCTGGCGTGACAAGGCGCTGGAGCACCTGCGCGGCGACCGCCACCCGGCATCGACGCTGATCGAGGTCTTGCTATACGAGGAGCTGGTCGACGAGGCGTGGAGGGTCGCCCAAGCGCGAGGCTGTGATCAACGCCAGTGGATGACCCTCGCGCGGGCGCGGGAGAAGACGCACCCCCAAGACGCCATCCCCATCTACGAGCGCGAGGTCGCGGCGCTCCTGCAGCCGGTGAAGTCCAAGCTCTACCCGAGCGCGGTGGACCTCATGGCCCGGATCCAACGGCTGTACGAGGCACAGGGCCGCCCGCACGGCTTCGCCGCATACATTGCGCGGGTCAGAGCCGAGCATGGCCGCAAGAGCAGCCTCATGGGCTTGATGGCCAGAAAGCGCTGGTAGCAGCCCGCCGGTGGGTGGGCGGCGCGGCTGGCGCGGCGTGGCGGGGTGAGCCGGCACTTTCCTGCACAGTACGGCCACTCACCGCGGGCGGACGGAGATGCGCACGTGGAGCGCCTCGGCGAGGTCCTGCAGCTCGGTCGCCATGCTCGTCGGGTCGTCGAGCCGGACAAGCAGGTGATCGGGCTCGGGGAACTCGACGGCCACCGAGGCGAGTGCCCCGTTGACGGAGTGGACCCGCTCGACGGCCAGTGACGCGGCGAGGCGCATGCTTTCCGCGTCCGTGACGACGCGCCGCGCGGGGCTCGCAGCGATTTGCCCGCATCCGACCATGGCGTCGGCGCCCGCGTGCAGCACGCCCGCGAGTACCAGCCAGGGATGGACCGCTCGCGGCACGTCGTGGTAGCGGATCTCGCCGACGAGGCCCGACATGCTGTCCGGCGCCCTGCCGCGGCGGGGCCGCTCGAGGCGCAGCCACCGCATGTCCGCGTGAGCGATGCTCGCCTCCTCGGTGGCCGAGCGCAGCGCGGCGCTCGTCGCGTGCCACGAGCCATCCCCGTGCGTCGCGCACAAGGCGCTCGCGCGGCTCGCCAGGTTGCCTACCAGCTCGGAGAGCGCTGGCGGGCGGGTCAGGAGCCGGCCGCCGACCTTGAGCCGCAGCGGCGTCACGAGGCGAACGTTCACGTCGCGGCAGTCACCCCAGGAGCCCGCCTCCTCGGTCGCGCGCTCGAGGTTCCAGCGCTCTGGTTCGCCAGAAGGCTCGACGGTATACGGCACCCGGTTGATCCCCCTCGCCGCCGCGATCCGGAGCCCGTCGACCAGCACGGGAAGGTAGCCCGCGGTCGCGGGAGCGAGCACTAGGCCGACCTCGGCCTGGTCGCCCCGGCGGAGCTGCCGGTCGACCCGCAGGTCGTGCTGCAACCACAACGCACGCGGCGGCGTCCCACCCCAACCCGCAACGGGCGGCAGCGCGGCGAAGGCCAATCCAAAGGCGCAATCCCTCGGCGCTGCGCACACCTCAGCGCACCCCGGCTCGCGCGGGCAGGCCACTTGGCGCAGCGCCGGCCCCCACGCGGCCCTCACGGGCGCGGCCAGCGTGCCTGGAAACGTCCCCTTCGCAAGAGCGGTAAGCCTGAGCCGCACCCGCGTCAGCACCAACGCGCTCACGCGTTGGTTCGGTTCATCGAAGGCTCCTCAGCTGCGAGGGCGGGGTCGTCATCCATGTCGGTCTGGAGGTTCGTGGATCATAGCGCGGCTCTGTTAGCCTGCGCGCATGACCCCGACGACCGCCCCGAACTCCGACTTGGGGGGGCATACTCCCCTAAGTCGGAGTTCGGCAAGGTTCGCGCCGCCGTCGGCTTCTTCTTGATCGAGCGGCGCGGCTCGACCTGAAGGTGGCTGCCGCGTCGTGTCGCGTTTCCCACACCATTGGGGAAGCAGAGGCGCGGCGAGCTTGCCTCGCGGCTCTCGTCAAATGCCCGCTCACCCATCTCGTTCTTGAGAAGCGGGGTGAGCCGCTCGATGCGGCTGATCGAGCGCAACTCCGCATGCTGCTCGGGGGCTCGGTGCCGTACCGGCATGCGGACCCCTATGGCGAGCCGCTGCTATGGCTGCCCGACATGGTCGCATTGGCGCTTGGCAAAGGTCCTCGCTGGTCCGCGCGGCTGCCATCCGACTGGCGGCGAGTCGAGGAGGTCGATCCATGAGAAGCGCAAAGCCCGGCTCCCCACCGTCCGGAGAGAAACCGGGCTCACTTCCTCAGGCTACTGCCCGAGGCGACTCCTCTCTTGTACCGCTCGCGTGGCCACGCCTAGCCATTTCTGTCACACCCCCGGTGTAGAACGCGCTCATGGATACTCGCGGGCACGATTGGACGGGCAACCCGATCGTTGACGTCGGGTTGGCGGCGATGTGCGCCATGACCGGTGTCGCGACCCCGCCGGAGTTGGCGATGGACGACCTTGACCGGGTCTCGGCCGAGTTGGCGGACGCGTACTTCAGTGGCGCGATGGGCGCGTACCTTACCTGCGTATATCCGAACTCCGCGTACGTCAACCCGACGATGGGGGACCAGAAGCGCGCCCGTTACCGGCGGGACGTGCTGTCCGCGCACCGTCGTACGCCAGGACCGGAGGCGTGCCAGCTGTGCGGGCGAGCGTCGGTCGCGTGGGCGAACCGCCAGCACGTCCCGATGGTGACGGGCGAGGGCGTGGTGAACTTCGTCCCGAACGCGGCGGGCGGCCTGCGCGTGTGCGGCACGTGCCTGCTGGCGGCGCAGGCGTTCGCGTTCGGCGCGGTGCGCTGCCAGGGGCGGGCGCTCGCCGTTGGGTCCGACGCCCACGAGGTCACGCTGTGGTTCGCGCGCCGCGCGGTGGTGTGGAACCGGAAGGCCCTGCAGGTCGCGAGGCTCGGTGAAGGGAAGTACCCCGCCGAGCCCAACCCGGCGCGCTACGTCGTGGGGCTGCTCTCCGAGGTCGGCGACGAGCTGGACCTGCTCGGCCGGCCCGCCAGCGCGACCGTCTACCACCTGACCAACTCTGGCCAGGGACCCGCCCTGGACCTTTATCCTCTGCCCTCCCACGTGCTCCGGTTCCTGGCGCTGCTCAGCCTGGACACCTACCGGGGAGCGTGGGCGGCGGTCACCGCGCTCGGGCGCCACCCCAAACGGCCCGACCGCAACCTCGCGTACGAGGCCGCCTTTGGGTGGCCAGCGGGCGCGCCCGTCTTCGTGCGCCGCTACCTGATGCGCCTGCGCCATCCCGGCGCGTGGGCGTTGACCGAGCTGTTCGCCCTGGAGGTGATGAGGATGGAGAAAGCACGGGTCGACGCGGTCCGCGAGCTGGGTGACCGGCTCGCCGGCGAGATCATCGATGCGCATGATCGTCCCTTGTACCGGCGCCTGTACCGAGGTCAGCGCTTCTTCGAGCTGAGAGGCGAGCTGATCAAGCTCGACCAGCGGGCCGCGAGCGCGGGCCGGCAAGTGCCGGTCGGCTTCGACCGCTTCGTCGAGGCGTTCGTCGCCGCCGACGGGGTTGAGCGGCCCGACTGGCGGCTCGCCCGCGACCTCGTCCTCATCCGCCTCATCGAGCGGCTCGGCGCCGAGGGGTTCTTTACCGCCGAGGACGCGGCGCTCGCCGATAACGAAGAAGAGACAGAGACAACAGAAGGAGTCGCGTGATGGCGTTCGTCAGCGGCACGGTCCTGATCGACTGCCCCGCCTCCGCCCTGAACAACGCGGGGTCCGAGGCTGGGCAGCGGACCGACAACATCGTGGTCGTCAAGCAGATCGCCACCCCGCGGGGCAGCTACCCGTACGTGTCCGCGCAGGCGTTCCGCTACTGGCTGCGCACCACCCTCGAGCGGTATGGCGACGGCTGGAAGGCCTCGCCGGTGTTCCGCGAGAAGAAGATCGCCTACACCGACGCCGACCCGGTCACGTTCGCCGACGACGACCTGTTCGGCTATATGCGGGCGGCGTCGAAGAAGACTGGCGCCCGGGCCGAGGAGGCGGACACGGGCACGCCGGCGCAGCGTGAGCTGACCCGCCCCTCACCGTTCCGTGTCGGGACGCTCGTCTCGCTCGGGCCGGTGCGCGTGACCAGAGATTTCGGCACGATGACGCGCCAGGACGCCGACCCGGTCCCGCACGAGCACGAGTTCTACCGCGCCACGCTGGCCGCGCCGTTCTCCCTCGACCTCGCCGCGGTCGGCACCTTCTTCACTGGTCAGCGAGTGGGCTTGCGCAACCTCGACGACGTGCGCGCGCAGCTCGCCCGCGAGGCCGGCGCCATCGAGGTCACGGTGCGGGGCCAGCCCGCGCTGCGCCTGCCCGCGCGGGTCCGCGCCGAGCGCACCGCGACCCTGCTGCGCGGCCTCGGGCGGCTCGAGGGCGGTGCGAAGCTCGCCCTGCACTACACCGACGTCGCGCCCACTCTTGTGGTCGCCGCCATTCTGGAGGGCGGCAACCATCCCTTCCTGCGCTGGTTCCGGGCCGGCCGCCAGGGTGAGCCCGAGCTGGTCGCCCAAGCCGTTCACGAGACGGCCCGGGTGTTCGGCGCCGAGCTGCGGTCGGCGGTCCACGTCGGCTGGCCGGCCGGGTACCTCGACGACGAGCGCGCGAAGCTGGGCGACCTCCCCGAGCCACGTCCCGACCTCGACGTCGCGCACCCCCGCGAGGCCCTCGACCGCTTGGCGGGCGAGCTGGCCGACCCCGACCACGAGGCCTGGCGGGACTGAGCCGGCGATGAAGGCGTTGCGCGTCTCGGTCGACGCGCCGGTCGCGTCGTTCCGCTACCCACACTTCCTGGTGGGGCGGCAGGTCAGCTATCCCGCGCCCCCACCGACGACCGTGCGCGGCCTGCTCGCGTCCGCCCTCGGGCTGCGCGCCTGCCCGCCCGAGCTGGCGGTCGCCTACCGGTTCACCTGCCTCGCCAGGGCCGACGACCTGGAGCACCAGCACCTTCTCACCCCGCGAAACAGGGGATTGAAAATCAACCCGGTGCGGCGCGAGATGCTGTTCGGGTGCCGGCTTGAGCTGCTCGTCGCGGGCGGGGACCTGGGAGGTCTGGCCGAGGCGCTGCACGCCCCGGCGTTCGCGGTAAGCCTGGGCCGGTCGCAAGACCTGGCCGCCGTGACCGCCCACGGCACGGTGGACCTCGTCGGGGCCGAAGGCGGCTACTACGAGGACACGCTCCTCCCAGGCGCGCTGCGCGCGAGCGTGCGCCACGGCCTCGGCTTGGTCATGCCCGTCGCGCTGGGGCCGCCTCCCGAGCGGGCGGTCGAGTTCGGCGGCGTGGTCTGGGTCGAGGGCCGCACCACGCACGAAGGGCCAGGCCCGTTGCTCGTCGACCCCGACAGCCCCCTGCGAAGCGGGCGCGCCCGTGCCGTCGCCTTCTTCGCCGCTCGCTGAGGTCTGGGCGAAGTCCCCGGCCGCCGGGGAACAACGAGGCGAGAGCCTCGTCGCGCACACCGATGAGGTCATCGCACGGCTCGGCGTGCTGCGCCGCCGGCTCGGCGGCGTCCCCGAGCGGCTCGGCGCGCCGCGCTTCTGGGCGCATGCCGAGGCCGCGTTGCGCTGCCACGACCTCGGCAAGGTCGCCGAGGGCTTCCAGCGCATGGTGCGCGGCGGCGAGTGGTGGGGGCGGCGGCACGAGGTGCTGTCGCTCGCGTTCGTGCCGCCCGTCGTCGCCGACCCCGCCGACCGGCCCTGGGTCGCCGCCGCGGTCGCCACCCACCACCACGACCTCCCCGACATCTGGGAGCGCTACAAGCCGGCGCTCGCGGCCACCGAGCTCGCCGCCATGGTGGCCGAGGTCCCGGCCGGCCGGGCGGAGCAAATGTGGGAGTGGCTCGGCGTGGCCGGCGGCGGCCCGCTCGACCCGGGCGACATCGCGGAGATGCTCATCGGCGCCCACACGCTGTCGCGCCAACTGGCCACGCCCGCGGAACGACTGGTTGCGAACCTGCTGCGCGGCGTCGTCCTGACCGCGGACCACGCCGGCTCGGCGGGCGTGCCGCTGCGCGAAGGCCGGCGCCTGTGGGCGGCGCCGTTCGAGCCCGCGCGGCCCTACCCGCACCAGTCGGCGACAGCGGCCGCCACTGGGCACGTCGCGCTGGTCGCGCCGACCGGGTCGGGCAAGACCGAGGCGGCGCTGTGCTGGGCGCAACGGCGCCGGGCGTCGCGCGACGGGTCGCCCCGGCTGTTCTACGTGCTGCCGTACCAGGCGAGCATCGACGCGATGTACCGCAGGCTCGAACGGCACGTCGGCAATGAGGTCGCGCTCGTGCACTCCCGGGCGGTGCGGCACCTCTACCGCTGGCTTCTCGACGACGGGCAGGCGCCCGCGACCGCCCGAGCGCGTGCGCAGCGGCATCGAGCGCTCACTCGCCTGCACGAGCCACCCGCGCGCGTCACCACGCCCTACCAGCTCTTGCGGGGGCTGTTCGGCGGCCGGGGCGCCGAGCCGGTCCTCGCCGACACGGCAGGCTCGCTGCTGGTCCTCGACGAGCTCCACGCGTACGAGCCGGAGCGGCTCGGCCTGATCCTCGCCGGCCTCGGGCTGTGGACCGGCCCGCTGCGCGGCGAGGCTTGCGTCTTATCCGCGACGCTACCCAGCCGCCTCCTCGCGCTGCTCGGTGAGCTGCTGCCCGGCCTGACCGAGGTACGGGCGGACGCCGCGACCCTGCGCCGGTTCCGCCGCCACCGGCTCCTGCCGCGCGATGCGCCGTTGACCGCCGGGGCCGCCCTCGCGACGGCTCGGCCGGCCCTGGCGCGGGGCGAGGCGGTCCTCGTCGTCGTCAACCGCGTGAGCCGGGCCATCGAGCTGGGCGAGGCACTTGGCGAGCAGCTCGGGGACGTCGTCGAGGTGCTCCACGGCCGCCTCAACGCCCGTGACCGGGCCCGCAAGGAGCGCCGCCTCCATCAGGCGCGCGGGCCAGGCGGCCGCGACCCGCTCGTGTGCGTCGCCACGCAGGTCGTCGAGGTCAGCCTGGACGTCGACTTCGACGTCGGGTTGACCGAGGTCGCGCCGCTCGGCGCGTTGATCCAGCGGATGGGCAGGGTCAACCGCCGCCTCCGCCGCCCGTCCGCCGACGTGCTGGTGTTCGGCGGCGCTCGGAGCGAGCCGCTCCCGTACGAGGCCGCCGACCTCGAGGCGGCCTGGTCGGTCCTCGCCGCCCACGACGGCGAGCCCGTCGACGAGGGGATGCTGCAGTCCTGGCTGGACGAGACGCTGGAGCTCGCCGGCGGCGCGGGGTGGGAGTCGCGGGTCCGGAAGGCCCAGCGGGACTTCACGCGGGACTTCCTCGACGAGATGCCCGTCTTCTCGTCGGACGCCGCGCTGGCCGACCGCTTCGACGAGCTGTTCGACGGCGCCGAGGTGCTCCCCATCGGCCTGGAGGACGAGTACGAGGCGCTGCTCGCCGACCCGGACCGCGGGCCGCTGGAGGCCAGCGAGCTGCTCGTCCCTGTGTCGTTCCGGCAGCTGGCCCGGCTGAAGCCCCAGCGCCGCGAGCGGGGGACCTCCATCGTCGATGCCCCGTACGACGAGAAAACCGGACTTACGTTCGTGTAATTTGTCACACCCCCTCGCTACCGTGCGTGTCGAGGAGGTGGAGCACATGGAAACCGTCGCGGGACTTCCCGAGCAGGCGCTCAGCGACGCCAGGTTCACCTTGGTGGTGTCCGAGCCCGGCAGCGCGCTCGTGCGCCGAGGGGACCGGCTGCTCGTCCGGGTGCGGAGCGAGACCGCCCAGGAGCTGCCGGTCTTCCGGGTCGAGCAAGTCGTGGTGTCCACACGGGGCGCCTCGCTGACCAGCGAGGCCCTGCGGGCGTGCGCCGAGCACGGCGTCCCGGTGAGCCTGGTCGATGCCACGGGCACGCCCTACGCGATCATGTCGTCCCCGCACCTGGTCGGTACGGCGGCCACGCGCCGCGCGCAGATGCGCGCCTACGACACGAGCGCCGGCGGCGCCCTGATGGTCGCGATCGCCGCCGGCAAGCTCGCGAACCAGGCGACGCTGCTGAAGTACGTCGCGAAGTACCGGCGCGCGTCGGCGGCGCGCCTGCACACCGACCTGTGGGCCGCCGCCGAGGCCATCGCCGCGCTTGGCGCCGAGGTCCGCGCGGTGCGGCCCGCTCCGCCCGACGAGATCAGGGCCACCGTGATGAACCTCGAGGGGCGGGCCGGCGCCATCTACTGGGACGCGGTGGCGAAGGCGCTCCCCGTAGAGTTCCCCGGTCGTGAGCACCGGGGGACCGCCGACCCCGTCAACGCGGCGCTCAACTACGGGTATGGGATCCTGCAGAGCCAGGTGTGGACCGCCGTCACGATGGCCGGGCTCGACCCCTTCGGCGGGTTCCTCCACGTCGACCGGCCCGGCCGGCCGTCCTTGGTCTTCGACCTGATGGAGGAGTTCCGGCCCGCTGTCGTCGACCGCGCCGTGATCGCCCTGGTCAACCTCGGCCAGGGCCTGGAGATGAGCGAGGGGCTGCTCGACCGCGTGACCCGCCGGCTGGTGGCCGAGCGTGTCCTCGAGCGGCTCGATGCTCGCGAGCGCTATGGCCGCAAGCACTTCACCTTGCGGACCATCGTCCGCCTCCAAGCGCGCGCGGTCGTCACACATGTACGTGGCGACCGCGTGTACCGCCCGTTCGCGAGCAGGTGGTGAGCTGTGGTCACTGTCGTCGTCTATGACATCCCGAACGACCGGCTGCGCCTGAAGATCGCGAACGCCTGCAAGGACCTGGGGTTGGTTCGCGTCCAGTACTCGACGTTCGTCGGCTACCTGCCGTACAGCCGCCGAAGTGAGCTGGAGCTGCGCGCCCGCCGGATCCTGGGCGCCAACCCCGGGAACGTGCGCTGGTTCCCGGTCTGCGAGCGGGACCTCTGCCTGGCTCGCGAGGTCTCCGCGGGAGGCTACCGGCCATGGCGCTGATCCCGTTGCGAGCCAGCGATCTGCGGCAGTGGATGTACTGCCGCAGGATCGTCTACTACGCCCACGCGTTGCCGGGCTTCCGCCCGTCACGCCGAAGATGCGCCAGGGGCGGGCGTGGCACGCCTCGGACACGCCCCGCGAGCGCCGCCGCGCGGTGCGGTTCTTTGGGCTGGATCACGCGCGCCGCGAGTTCCGGCCTCGCCTGTTCTCCGATCGCCACGCGCTCACTGGCATCCCCGACCTGGTGCTCCACAGCGAGGAGGAGACGGTGCCGGTGGAGTTCAAGGTGTCCTCGTACGAGCCCGGGCCCGGCGCGTTGATGCAGCTCGTGGCGTACTCGCTCATGCTCGACGAGGCTGGGCTCCCGCCGGTGCGCCGGTCGTTCGTGCGCAACCTGCCGACCCGCTCGACGTTCGAGCTGCCGATCGGCGGCGCCGAGCGCGCCGCCGGCCTCGACGCGCTCGCCCAGATCCGGGCCATGCTCGCCGACGACGACTATCCCCCTCCGACGCCCGTGCGGGCCCGCTGCCAGTCCTGCGAGTTCCGTGAGCTGTGCCCAGACGTGTGGTGATCGCATGTACTTCTTGACGACCGAGGACCGCCGCCTCCTCCACCGCGGTCTGCTGCCTCGGGCGCGGCGGCTGGACGTGCCCGAGGACCTGCGGGGCTGGTCGTGGACCCGCGCTCCCTTGGAGCCCGCCTACCCTGTTCGCCTTGGGGTCTCCGACGTAGCCGGCGCCTACTGCACGACGGCTCGGGACCTGTACCTACGGCGCGTGCTGCACGCCCGTCCTGGGCCGAGCGAGCCGATGAAGACCGGCGCGCGGCTCCACCGGCTCGTGACCGGGCTGATGGTCTCGGCCAAGCGCCGCCTTTACTCCGTTACGGATGAGCTGTCGCCCGAGGCGTTGCGTGGGTTGCGGTCGGAGGCGGTGGACGCGTCGCCGGACCGGCGGTTGGCTGGCTATATCGAGGATTGCTTGGTCGCCGAGGCGGCTCACGTCATGAGCGCTCAGCCGCGCATCGGCGTCGACTCCCTTGTTGCCCGCTTGATCCCTGCCAGCTTCGACGTTCGTCTGGACGGCTCGGTCCTTGGGTTGAGCCGTCATCTGGCCGCCGATGCCATCGCCGGGCCTTGGCCCACGGTCCTGGAGCTGAAGTTCGGCGCCCTGCGGGACTTCCATCGCCTCAGCACGACCGGGTACGCGCTGGCGTTCGAGGCGACCTACGAGGTGCCGGTCAACCTGGCGTGCGTGATCGGTGTGACCTTCGAGGGTGACCGGGTGCTCGTCGACCGGGACTACCATCTGGTCGACGCTGACCTTCGCCAACGCTTCGTCGAGACGCGCGACGAGCGCGCCGCGATGATCTACCACGAGTCCGACCCTGGCCTGGCGGGGACCCACCCCCCGACCTGCCCGTTCCTCGCCGATTGCCAGGTCACCCCCACCGCTGCTCGCGCCGTCTCACGCCCGCGCCCCCAGCCCGCCTCGATCACCCCCGCTGGCCCTTCTACTATCCTGTTCCCCGGCTCCCCCCACGCCCTTGACAACTCCACAATGACCCCCGTGTCGCAAACCCCCGCCGTTTCGGCGCAGATTTCGGTTTGCGACATCCCCACCCCCCCACGGCCCCACCCTGGCTGCCTGGTCACCCCACTGACCAGCCCTGCTATACTCCCACCCGCCCCTCCCCAGGGTCGGTCACAACCCTCACCCCGCCAATCAGGGGATTGAAACAATTCAGCGCCCTTATGGTTTTGTGCCGCTTCCTTGGGTCACAACCCTCACCCCGCCAATCAGGGGATTGAAACCCTCACCGAAGAGCTGCCGGACTAAGCGCCTTACCTCCGTCACAACCCTCACCCCGCCAATCAGGGGATTGAAACACGAGCTCGTCGATGACAGGGTCAACGTCGATCACGCGTCACAACCCTCACCCCGCCAATCAGGGGATGCTAATGAGGCGCTCATTAGGATGGGCGCTCTGTCACAACCCTCACCCCGCCAATCAGGGGATTGAAACTCAGGATCAGGTTGCACCGCGACGCCGTTTACGACCCGTCACAACCCTCACCCCGCCAATCAGGGGATTGAAACTGGCTCAAGGTTGCCGTATCCATGCTGGTGAGTCGCTGTCACAACCCTCACCCCGCCAATCAGGGGATTGAAACCGATACAGTCGAGGACCGGGGTGATCGCGTGGCGGGCGTCACAACCCTCACCCCGCCAATCAGGGGATTGAAACAGGCGGGCGAGGCCTTCGCGGGCGAGGGTGGCGTTAGTCACAACCCTCACCCCGCCAATCAGGGGATTGAAATAACAGTGGCAGGCCACACCGGCCCATGCCTGGATGTGTCATAACCGCTCACCGTTGCCAACTAGAGGTGAAGCTCTAGACGTGCGGGCGGTGGTGAAACGTAGTGTGGTAAGTGTCGTGCGGATAGGCCAGCGGGAGGTCGTGCCTGGAAGGTGCAGCTTTCCTTCACATGCGGAGGAAAGCTGAGGTGGCCACGCGCTCCCGCCCCCTATCGTGCGTTGAGGGCGGGAGCCTATCCGCGCGAGTTTTGAAGCGCCGCTCTCACCCCGCCAACAAGGGATGAAACATAAGGGCGCTTAGGGCTTTGGGCATGAGGAATGTTGCTGTTCGGCCGATTGCACGCGAGCCGGAAGCCGTGTGCGGTTGCAGGCGCATCCGCCCCCAACCGCGCTCGCCACCCGTTGGCGATCCTGTCCACGTCGCCGCCATCGGTCGGTGTGTCGACTGGGATCCGGTATCCGGACCTGAGTCGACACACCGGCCTTGAGCGAGGCGAAGGGGTGGGCCTGGCTGTGCGTTGATGAGGGCATACGCCCGTGGAGGCACACCGCTGAGCAAGCCGTGCGCGAACCCGTCCACGGATACGGCCTGAGCGACGCGCGATCGGGCGAACCTGGGCGGCCAACCAATTCGTGCACGGCCAACAGGTCAGCTGCCTACCTGCACACCCCGGTGTTGGGTGACGCGCTGTTTGAGCATGGTGGCGACATTTGGGGTGAGGATGTTGGAGTTGCGGGGAGTTGTTGGAAGGCCCCCGCCATCGGCGGGGGCCTGGGTTGAGTCTGTGTGATGG